>FWPU01000067.1_pt1 | contig 306836 bp, 242 predicted proteins | sample 2228361 | NCBI WGS metagenome assembly FWPU01 (sample SAMEA103939777, study PRJEB20133) | metagenome
GTCAAACTCCCAGGTTCCCGGCTCCAGATTGAGGTTGGTCATGCGCACGATCGGAATACGGTTCCAGCCGTCGGCGCGACAGGAGCCGTTGGAACGCTGTCCGATGCGCGCGGCGGAATCGCGCCCGCTGAAATAACCGACGAAGATGCCGTTGCGCACGATAGGCGTACGTTGCGCAGGGACTCCCTCATCATCCCAGCCAAACGTGCCCAATGCCGTAGGGATCGTCGCGTCGGCGGTGATGTTCACCAGATCGGAGCCATAGCGAAACGAATGCAACATATCGGGCGATAGGAAACTCGTCCCCATAAAGCCTGCCTCATCGCCCAGGGCGCGATCCAGTTCTACGGGATGACCGCACGATTCATGCAATTGCAGGGCCAGTTGCGTGGCATCCAGGATGACCGTGGTGACGCCCGATGGGCAGTGATCCGCCGACAGAAGTTTGACCGCCTCCTCGCCGATGCGGGGCGCGTTTTCCACCAGCCCCATTTTCTGGACGAATTCATAGCCTGCCGTCCCCTGGGTGCGGCCAAAGGAGTTGGGGAACGAACGTTGCTGCACTTCGCCATCGCCCACGGCCAAGCACATGATCCCCGCGCCGGTCTCTACCAGCGTCTGCTCCTGATACGCGCCTTCGGTGGAGGCAAAGACCTTTTCCTCGCGGATGCAGGTCATGCTGCTTTGGGCCGAGGTGATCCCCTTTGTGCGGCGCATCCCTTCGTCGCACGCCATGAGGAGCGCGATCTTCTCCTCCAACGACACGGAGAAGGGGTCTATCTGCACCGGCGTCTTATAGACCCCCTGATGTGGTTCCGGCGGGCCGAGGGTCACGCGGGCGCGTTGTACCCGCGCGCTGGCGCGCGCGATGCGCACCGCGAGGGCGGTCACGCGTTCCACTTCCGCAGGCGACAAATCGGCGGAACTGGCAAAGCCCCATGCGCCATCCACAATGACGCGCACGCCGAAGCCTTGGCTCACATCGTCGCTGAGGGCTTCCACCATGCCGTTACGCACGGTGACGTTCTGCGTACGCCGGATGAGGGTACGGATGTCGGCATAACTGGCCCCTGCTACCTGGGCCAGGTTGAGAGCACGAGCGGTTAGGTCATGCACTTGTTGTTTCCTCGCCTGAGACACAAAATATTGAAAAGAAGAACGAGTCAGTTCCAGAATAACAGCAGGGTCTCATGCCCCCTTCCCGTTCAGCGGCGGCAGGTCGGAGGGCGAAGAGAGCCCAAAGTGCTGCAAGAAAGCAAACGTTGTACCGTAGAGAATGGGGCGGCCCGCCTGCTCCAACCTCCCCACTTCCTCAATCAGTCCACGGGCCAGGAGCGTACGAAGGACGCCATCGCAATTAACGCCGCGCACCGCCTCAATCTGCGCGCGCGTCAAAGGCTGGCGATAGGCAATGACGGCCAGCGTCTCCAACGCCGCCTGAGAGAGCCGATTGTCCGCTTCCGTCCCTAGAAAACGCTCAACGGCTGCTGCGGACTCCGGCGCGGTGACCAGTTGCACGCGATCGCCATGACGCTGGAGGCGTATGCCCCGCCCATTGTAACTCGCAGCCAAGGCCATGAGAGCTTCTTCCACTTGCGCCGGACTTACCGCCAACGCCGCCGATAGACGCTCTATCGGCACCGGTTCACCAGCCACAAACAGCAGGCTTTCCACCAACGCTGCCAATGATATTTCAGATGCTCCGTTCGTTCCTGGGGCCATGCTGATTTAGCCGCAAGTCAACCGTTGTGATATAATTTGCTACCTCAGCCCTAGAGGAGGTTGCATCATGCGTCCACTTAACCGCTTCTTCTGGCTCTGCCTGAGCCTCATGTTGCCGCTCCTGGCCTGCTCCCTCCCCATCCGTCGCCAGGAGGCACGCCAGCCGATGCCCACCATCGTCATCAGCGAACAGGCGGCAGAGCGATTTGAGGAAAAAGTCGCCAACGCACGAGATACGACAGACAGCAACAAGTTCAGGTTACAGATAACCGACGAAGAGATAACCTCCTATCTCAACCTTCGGTTGCAAGAGCGATCCGCCGACATCCCCATCCAAGAGCCGCGTGTTTGGTTCTCCGACGGTAAAATGTACTTAAGCGGCAAAGTGCAACTGGAATCGCCCAAAGTGAGCGGCCAAGGCCTTGTCGTCGCCGTGCCTCATGTGGTGGACGGGCGCGTACAAATAGAGATCAGCCGCGCTTCTATAGGCCCTGTCCCTGTGCCTCGCCCCCTCCTACAGCAAATCACCACTTACATCAATGACCAACTCGCGCAGATGGTAAACGGGGTCAAGGTAGAAAAAATTGAGATCAGGGAAGGCGAACTCCTTATTGAGGCGACCCAGGAATAGATAGGGTCGGTCGCACTTCCGGATAGGGCGCATGGCGGATGCGCACCTCTATCTTGCCCGCCTTCAACCCCATGTCCTGCTCAATGATCTTGTGCGTCAGGTTGATGACCTCGTCCGTCTTGACGGGCACGACGATCTCAGGGCTTGTCTCCAGATCTAACTTCACGTCCACCATGCCACCACGGCCAAAAACCTTGGGCATCACACTTACCACTTCCGGCAGTTGGTCAATGTGCCAAGCCAGGCGACGGGCTACCGAATCGGTTGTCAGATGAACCTTCCCACCGGTTTGAGTCGCCAGCGGGATGGTGCGCGCGCCGGGGCGTCGCACCTCTAAGAGGATGAGGCCGCCAAAGACGATGGCCGATAGAATAACAGTGACCACCCGCCATAGAATGAAGAGGGCGCGGCTCTGGGCTTCCGTCTGCTGCAGAGCAGCGATGGTCCAGTCAATGCTATCGCGCAGGCCGCTTAAGATAGACACCGGATAGACGGCGAAAAGAATGAGACCTAGCAGGAGCGCAAGGAAGAGCAGGGTAGCGACGATCCGATTCAGGATGTTCATACGGCCTCCTATATGCTCGCGGGGGTTCGTGCCCTCACATTATACACCACCTTGCCGGGAACGTCTAGGCACGCCGGCCACTTTGGCACGGTATCCTGCAATCAGCATCCCTGTCAATATGACCCAACCTATGCCGCTGACCATCGCGCCCCACCTCAAAGTATCCGGCGCATAGATGAATACCACACGATGTTGGCCCGGCGTCAGGTAAACGGCGCGGAAGAGAAGATTCGCCCGTTGGATCGTTACAGGTGTGCCATCTACCGTTGCCCGCCAACCGGGGTAGTATGTGTCCGCCAGCACCAGGTAACCTGGTCGGGCCAGCGTCGCCTCTACCGCGACGCGTTCCGGCTCGTAGGTGATCACACGCGCCGCCTCATCGGCAACCTCGGCAGAATCGGAAAGAGCCTCGCCCGCCGAGAGAATGACCTGGGTAGCGGGGTTGAAAGCGGGGTCAGCCAAAGCCGCTAACGCTGTTTCGTCGTCCGGAAACACGCGCGCGCGGTGAACAACATAGGCCCTGGGCAGGAGTTCCAGGTTCTCATAAACTTTCACGTCACCCGAATGGACGCGGCGCAATCGTTGCTCGGTGGAGGCCAGCACAGGCCGATGCGCGCCCGTACGGGCATCCACCAGGCTCATACCGCGCACGACCCAAGAGCCTTCCTGTGCCACCGATTGTAACGTCACACTCAGGGGTGTCATCGGCCCGTTGGAGAAGGGCATGACGGCCACGTAGTCATGACCGTTGGGATCATCGCGCCAATTGTGACCAATGCGCGCCTGACGGTGCGCCACGCCTGGCCCATAGGCACCTTCGGCGGTCTCGATCCCTGCGCGTAACATCAGCCTCTCCTCGCGTCCCTCTGCATCCGTCAGGATGATCTCTCCCACCACCGCGCCGTCGGGGAGATGCGCGCCGCCTCTCAAATGCGAGACGACGCCCAGCGCCGTAGCCGAAAGCGTCGGCTCCGGCGCAACGGTCAGCGTCTGCATACCGCCATGCTCCAGCACCGCCGACTGCTCCAGATCGTAATAGACATCATCCAACCAGAGGTCATAGACCTTATCCGTAATAACATATTTGATGTTGAGGAGGTTCAAAAGGCGAGACGGAGGGATTTCCTGCAACTGTTCGCGCAGGCGGCCATCGGGCGACAATCGTTCCGGCGACAGGAAAAGGCGCTGCAATTGGACATAGCGCCGCAGAGGCAGCACGCCGCCGTCGTAACCGTCCACGCCTGCGACGCGGTACAGCAAAGGCAGGTTGGGCGCGAGGATTTCCTTCTCTTTCGTGGCAACGGTGAAATCGTATATCTCTTTCTCCGTCAGCCGGCCTGCGAAGAGCTGTTTGATCTCCGGCAGATCGCCGGTATCAAAGGTGAGGCCAGACATGCTCAGAAAGCGCCAAAGGCCGGGATCACGCAGCAAGGCTGCGGTCGCGGTGCGCAATGATGAGAGCGCCTCCGGCGCGGTAGGGTGCGCGTGGGGCAGCGTGCGTCCTGCCAGCCACAACTCGCCTGCTACGGCCATTACCAGGAAGCCGCCGTGCGTCCATCGTAAACGTTGCGGCCATCGCCCCTTCTGAGCCAGTGCCCATGCTGGCAATGCCAGCCCGCCCCAAAAGACCCAGGTGATGAGATCGGGCTTGCGCAGCCAGGCTATGGCGACCAGGAAAAAGATGCCGCCCACGATGAGAATCCCCCCTCGGAGATGAGGGCGAGAGAGGTTGGTTCTCGTGAGCGTCTCTGCCCCGATGCCTGCCAGGAACGCAAGGGAGAGGGTATAGAGCACGAGCCAACGCGCCGGAACCCGGAAAAGGCCGAAACCGGGTAACACCTTGTAGAGGACGAAGTAGAAGGGATTATAGCCGCCGAAAGCAAGGGCAAGCCCGACGAGAGCAAGCGCGACGAAAAACCTTCCCCGGCGCGCCTGCAGTGCACCGCGCGCCCCTACCGCAGCCAACGTCAGCCCGATGATGCCCACAAAGGCAACGAATTCCGTGAATGCAGGCGTGCCGAAGGACTCCTCCAGGCTTTGCCCATAAGCAGGCAGCAGGGTGTAGAGGAGTGCACGCGGACGGAGCGAAAAGGAGACTGCCTCCCGATAGGTAAGCCCATCGCTACGAATGGAAAGGCGCGAGAGTTCCAAAGTGGGCAGAAGTTGCACCGCGGCCAGCATCAGGCCCAGCACGGCGGCAATGCCGAAAGCCACCGGCGGCTGCCAGCGTATTTGCCGTCGCATGGCCCGGAAACCACCATGCCGTGCCATCCAAACAGGAATGACCGATGGCCGGAGCGCATAGAGGCCAAGGCCGCAGAGGCTGATGTATGCGAGTTGCGTGTGCCCTGCCAGAAGCATGAGGGCGATGACCAGGCCAAGACCGGCAACGGCGTTCCAGCGGAGGGGGCGCGATCCGCCTGGTGAGGCCAAGTCCAACAGGAGCATCGTCAGCGGCAGCCAGGCAACCGTGCTCAGGTGGCTAATGTGCTCGGCCTGCCCGCCCACGTAGCCGCTTCCCATCCAAACCACCGCCGCCACCAGCGCGCCGAGACGTCCCAGACCTAGACTACGCCGCGCCAACGCGTAGGTGAAGAGCCCGCCCAGCCAGACGTGGAGCACGAAGGAAGCCGCCAACGCGCGCGGAGGCCAGAGGAGAAGGCGAAGCGGCCAATGGAGCGGATAGAGAACCGCGACGGGAGGATTTGCCAGAAAAGGAACGCCCAGGAAAAGATAAGGGTTCCAGAGAGGGAGACGACCTTGCCGCAATGCCTCCGCCGCGTAGTCCCAGTAAGGCACGAAATAATTGAAAAAGTCGATCCCCACCAGGATGCGGTTGGTCAAGACCAAAGGCCAGAAGAGAGCCACCGCGTAGAGGGCCAGGAGCACGGGCACGAGGAACCGTCCCCCGCGCGCGCTCACGGCTTCATCTCCTGCGCGATCTCATACAGGGTGAAAGCCGCCTGTCCGTTCACAGATACGCCGTATCTGAGGATCATTCTCATATCATGCGCTGCGAGCGTCGTTTCCACATCGTCTGCCGAAGCCCGCCGAGAGAGCATGACGTAAGAGGGACGGTCATGCCGTCCAACATCCTCGGCCAGCGCCGACGCGTCGGCATACCAGCGCGCCACCGGCCCACCGTCAAACAGGTAGTACGCCAGATGCCAGCCCAAATCCTGATGATACAAAACGGCGCCTGCGGGGAGCTCGGCCCGCGCCCAGGCTACAGATTGCTCCAGGCCGACGTACGCGCCGTGATCGCCGCCCACAGGCAATTGTGAAAGGGCTGCGCTCCACGCGGGCCCCGGTAACGTCGCCAGGAGAAAGAAGCAGAGCCCGGCCAGGTAAAGCCGGCGACGGGAGCCATGCAGCCATTTCAAAGGGAAGAGGAGACCCCGCGCCAGAAGAAGCGCGGCTAGCGGCGCGAGAGGTAGCAGATAGCGGTCCCAAGGTTGAAAACTCAGCAGCCCATGCAGAAGCAGGAAGCCTCCACCATAGCCCAATACGACAAGGTCGGCGCGCGCGGCCACGTCAAGGCGACGACGCGAAGCATAGGCCGCGCCCAGAAGCAGGACGATGCTGAGGAGAAATGCGCCCGCGAGCCACGGCGAAGCAACCAGATAATTCAATAACCCCATCCAGTCCCTAGCTCGCTCTCCCCATTCTGCCGGCACGGTCAGGCGCAATCCGCCGTAGGCAATCCAGCTTCTTTCCCAGAAACTGGGCCAGACACGCCAGCGCAGGCTATCCCACCAAACGAGAACGGCGAAGATAGGAAGGAAGCCCGCGATAAACACGCCGATATCGCGCGCGAAGGCATGGCGGAGGGACACGCCTATCGGTAAAGGCAATGCCCCTTCCGACGCCAACAAGGGATACAATCGCCAATATCGTCCTTCGCTCTGTCTTGTTCCTCGGCGCGCGACCCAGCCTAAACCCAACGCCAACGGCACAAACAGGAGCCCCTGTTGCTTGGTTGCCACCGCCAAGCCAAGAGCCAGGCCAGCCCAGCCCCATCGCCCACGCACGGCCAGGAGGCACGCGGCCAGGCCCCACAGGATGAGCAAGGGGTCGGTGAACGCGGTCGGCGCGAAGGAGACGGCAAAAGGCGAGGTGGCATAGAGAAGCAGCGCCAGCAATGCGATAGAACGGCCATACACCGTGCGCGCCAGGGCAAACAAAATGGGGAGGCTCAGGACGCTCGCGAAGATGCCGGGAAGTCGCGCAGCAACAACGGTCGGACCCAGAAGCCGAAAGACGAAAGCCATCAGATAAATGAAAAGAGGCGGCTTATCCACGGGAACGGAGAGAAGGGCAAGGTCGCGTCCATCGGCCGCAAGTCGCGCCCAATACGCATAGAGTGCCTCGTCGGGGTGCAAGGGGTTCCCTCTCCACGACACAAGCCGCAATGCCCAGCCAAGCCAAAGGGCAAAGAGGGGAATGGCCGTCGCTACGGCACGTGTGGCAGGCGGCGATAATCGGAACAGGGCAGCGCTCAGACGGGCACAAGCCTTCTCTGTGGTTTCCGCCATCTCATCGTTGATCGCCGGCTTTAATCCACGAAGCGATATTTCAACAGGGTCCAGAGCGCCACAACGCCGTCGCGCCAGGTGATCTTCTTGCCCTCAGAGTATTCCCGTCCGGCATAGGAGATAGGGACTTCAAAGATGCGATACCCGCGTTTGAGGATTTTCGCGGTGACCTCCGGCTCAAAATCAAAACGCCGGGAACGGAGAGGAACAGAGCGAATCACGTCCGCCCGGAAAACCTTGTACCCTGTTTCCATATCGGTGAGGATGGCATTATAGAAAATGTTGGTTACCAAGGTCAGCACCTTGTTACCCACCGCGCTCCAGAAGCGCATGGCCGTGCGCGGTCCTCCCAGGAAACGGGAGCCATAGACGACGCGCGCTTTTCCTTCCAGGATGGGGCGTAAAAGAGCAGGATAATCGCGCGGATCATACTCCAGGTCGGCATCTTGAATGAGGAGAATATCGCCGGTAGCGTGCTCAATGGCCGTGCGCACCGCAGCCCCCTTGCCTTTGTTGGTTTCATGCAGCACAACGACCAGGTCGCCCCCCTGCGCCTCTTGAGCCAATAGCTCCCGCGAGCCGTCGGTAGAGCCATCATCTACCACGACGATTTCTTTTTCCAGCTTTATCCGCCCTATTGTTCCCGCCGCTAGGGGAAGGCCCAACCTGCCATCCATGACATCCACTTCAACGGGAGCCGCGCGCACGCGCACCAGAATCTCATGCAAGGTAGCCTGCTCATTGTAAACCGGCATCAGGATGGAAAGTTTCATGAGGCACATCCGGGTGAGGGTCTTGAGCGAACCAAGGGCATTATAGCCCAGGCGTTGTGGGATGGCAAATACCGGCCTTTTGTGCTATAATCAATGCGGACGGCGAAGAATGACCGCCCCCGCGCTGGTATTCCCAATCATTGCAGCAAGGAGGAACGGGATGTTGCAAAAACGGTTTCGCGCTCTGCGCATCATCGGCACGTTCTACAAGATTCTGGCATGGATTGCGCTCCTTGTCGGTGCGTTAGGCGGCGTTGCGCTCATCGTCGGGGGCGGTTTAGGCGGCGTCGCCTCTATGGAGCGAGAAGGATTGTCAGGGCTCCTCGGAGGGGCGTTGGCAGGGAGTGTCGGGGGGTTGTTCTTCCTCATCGGTGGGGCCATCTATTTCATCCTCTTATACGCCATCGGGGACTCCATCTATTTGTTTTTGACCATTGAAGAGAATACGCGCGAGACCACTATGCTCCTGCGACAGATTTCGCAGGGCAGCAGCCAGCCAACATCCCCCGGTAGTTAACTTGGGGCTTACAGAGGTCATCCCTCGGCAAGGCCGCCCTTGTTTCCAGCCCAACCGGCAGAGGGATCGGTTGCTCCGCCAGCGACGACCCGCCGACCATGCCATCGTAAAAGGTCGGATCGGAACTTTTTTGCTTCCGCGTCGTCTCTTATTGTAGAGACAAGCAATATGCACATAGTGCATAGCGTGGGAGGTACAAGATGAGACTCACTCGGTTCTTGATGGTCGCCGTCTTGCTGGGCAGCCTGATGACCTTGGTGCCGACGGCAGCCGCGCAGGACGATGGCCCCGTCGTCCAACACACCGACATCGGCTGGCACGGTGACTACTACGCCACGCGGGACCTTACCGGAGCAGTGGTCCTCAGCCGCACCGAACGGGATATCAACTTTGATTGGGGCACGGGGGCGCCGGGCCCCGGCGTGCCGGCAGATAACTTCTCGGCCCGCTGGACTCGCACCTACGACTTTGAAGGCGGCAACTATCGCTTCACGGTCGTGGCCGACGACGGGTTCCGACTATACGTGGATGGCCGGCTTATCCTGGATCAGTGGAAGGATCAGCCATCTACGACCTACACCGTTGACATCGGCTTGGTAGGAGGCCACCACACGGTCGTCGCCGAATATTACGAGCACACCGGTGGCGCGATCGCCAAATTGTCCTGGCGACGCCTGACCGAACTCGGTGTAGAGGTCATCGTGGATGAACTGAGCGAAGGCTTCACGTGGGGCGGCCCGCTCCGCGGACGTCGCGAGGCACAGATCGGCTGGGTGGGGCACATCTTCTATACCCGCAACGCCCGCACGATACCGGAGAATTGGGGGAAGTGGACGCCCATTCTCCCCACAGCAGGCAACTACCAGGTTTATGCTTTCATCCCGTCGCGCTATGCCGGGAGCAGGAGCGTCCGCTATCGCATCTTCCACAACGGCGTGCGCAACGACAAGATTGTGAACCAATCTTGGTACTCCAACCAATGGGTGAGCCTGGGAACCTATTACTTTGATGCAGCCAACGACGGCTCCGAATTCGTCATCGTGTACGACAACACCGGTGAGGCTTACCTGAGCAAGTACATCGCCTTTGACGCCGTGAAGTTCGTGAAGCGCTAGGAGGATGTTTCCCTCCGGCGACGTTCAGGGCGAACCTACGTGTTCGTTCCACCGCAGAAGGGCAAGGGGTGGGATGAATCCCACCCCTATTGCATTCCCTGCCCAATTTCCGATTTTCGGCCATCTGAGTTAAACTGACATGCATGGACAAGCCGAAACAGAGCTACGTCGCCCTCTTTCTTATCGCGCTCGTGGCGATGCTCCTGCTGCGCATGGCTGCCGATCGCTTTCAGGTGAACGCTGCACCGGTTCGCCGTGCAGCCGTTCCCTTGGCGGGCCCGATACCGGTTGCCATAACAGCCGCCGACGAGCAGGTACCCTCGGTAGCCTATAACAGCACGAGCGGCCAATTTCTTGTGGTCTGGTTGGTACGCATAGACGACTCTACCTCTGCCGTTCATGGGCAACGCTTCTCGGCGGATGGAGAGCCTTTGGGCGGCAACTTCTTCATCGGTGCAGGTGGCGTCGCGTTTCCCCCGGCCACCCGCCCTCGCGTCGTTTGGAATTCACAGGATAATGAATATCTGGTCGCCTGGGATAGCCGCGACAACGGCGGGACCTTCCACGGCCAGCGCATATCGCCGACAGGCACCCCTTTGGGCAGCCGGTTGGACCTCATCGTGACGGGCGCTCAGAACGAGGGAATGGACCTGGCCTACAACCCTACCCTTAACGAATACCTCATCATCTGGTCCGACCGGCGCGAGCCCGACCCCGACTATCCGCAAGTCTATGCCCGTCGCCTTTCCAATGCAGGCTCCCCCCTCGCCAGCGAGTTCTTCGTATGTGCCAAGGCGGATCCGGCGGTCTGCGACGGCCAAAGCCAACGACAACCTGCTATGGCCTACAATCCCCAGGCTCAAGAATACCTGGCCGTATGGCAAGATTTCCGAAGGGGGAGCACCGGTGTGTTGAGCATTGACATTGTGGGACGCCGCATCTCGGCCACAGGCGTTCCTCTTGGCGGGAAAATCGTCGTCGTCAATCCCGATGCGGGCACGCAGACGCTTCCGGATATCGTCGCCAACAATGTCAGCAACGAATATATGGTTGTCTGGCGCGATGGCCGCGAGGTCAGCAATCAACGGCGGATCTATGCTCAACGCATCTCTGCGAGCGGAAGCCTGCTGGGCAACAACGTTCCGGTGAGCGCGTTCCTGGCCGATCAGCGGCATCCTGCCATCGCAGCCCACAACGCGCCGGCTGGCTACATGGTTGTCTGGGCCGATAGCCGCAATTATCCCCCCTCCGATCTGAACACGAACAACGCCGACCTCATGAGCCGTATTTATGTCAATAGTTCCGGCACCTGGCAAAGCGAGGTCACGATAAACAGCAACTTCGCCAAGGATTGGCCCGAAATGGCCTACGACGCCGCGCGTAACCGTTATCTGGTCGTGTGGCAGGATGGGCGCAACGATCCGGATAGCGCGGCAAACGGCTGGCTTTACGACATTTTTGCAGACTTCATCTATCCCGGCCCCACACCCACACCGACGGTGACCCCCACATCCTCCCGCACGCCCACGTTTACGCCTACGTCATCTGTAAGCCCAACACCTACCGCGACTCCCTCGCCCAGCGCCACACCCACCGCCACGGCGACGCCTACCCTGACCTCTACCCCAACGCCCAGTCTCACGCCCACACCCACCGCTAGCCCAACGCCGACGCCGACCATCACATCTACTCCCACCGCCACCGACACACTCACCCCGACGCCGACGGCAACGCAGACGCCTACAGCAACCGTTACACCGTGGATGCTAACACGGCGTGCCTATCTGCCCCTCTACGCGCGACGTGGACGATAAGAAGAAACCGGCTTCTCCCGGAGAATGCCTCAGAAAGGATCGTGGCCGTTAACGGTGAAGGCCGTATCATTCTCAGCCGTGCCAAGGCGGAGAGCCTGTTTGATATAAGCGACCGATAAGTGCCTGTGCATCCTCGCGCCTTCCCTCGTTTTGACTGATCACCATAAACAGGTTAGAATAGGCCTGGTTGGCAGTGATGAGGCTCACCTCAGCCTGTGAGTTGGGCTGTGATTATCGCCTTGCGATGGATAGCCTCTACCGGCGTGGTGCTTTGGGTAGGGGCTTTTTGCTAAATACCCGGTCAAGACGGGAGCACATAGCCACCCGGCAACGTCTTCTTACACAGCAGAGAGGTCTCCGCTATGACGCGCATCCTGTTAATCCGTCACGGTCGCACGGCCTGGAACAAGGAAGAACGCTTTCGCGGTCGCGAGGAGTTGCCGTTGGATGAAGTCGGGCACGCGCAGGCAAGGGCCTTGGCGCGTCGCCTGGCCGCTGAGTTTCCCTCTCTGAAGGCGATTTATACAAGCCCTTTGCGCCGGGCCCGGCAGACCGCTGCCCCCATCGCCACAGCCTTAAACCTGGCGGTTGAGACGCACCCAGGGCTGATAGATATAGATTACGGCGACTGGCAGGGCCTCACGCCTGCGGAGGTGTCTGCTCGCAATCCCATCCTGTATCAGACCTGGCTTGTCGCACCGGCGCAAGTGCGCTTTCCGGGTGGCGAGACGTTCAGCGAAGTGCGTCTGCGCGCCCGCGCTGCGATGGACGGCATCGCCGCCCATCATCCCGATCAGACGGTCGCCATTGTCTCCCATCTGGTGGTGTGCCGTCTCCTCCTTTGTTCCGTATTGGAGATGCCCTCAAGCCAATCCACGCTGCTGCGTCAGGCAACAGGCTGCCTTAACGTCCTGGAGACGGCAGGGACACGAGTTGAGATCATCACGATGAACGATACCTGCCACCTGCGCGGGCTGGATTCTTGAGAAATACAAGGAACATTTTTAGAGACATGAGGCTTTCTCGTCGTCGTCTTCTCAAGTTATTAGTCGGTGGATTCTTGAGCGGATCAGCGCTCACAGGAGCAGGCTGGGTGACCAGAATTGAGCCACGGTGGCTGGTTGTAGAGCGGGTAGCCGTGCCCTTGCGGAGGCTACCGCCGGAGTTGGATGGCCTGCAGATCGCGCACCTGAGCGATCTGCACCTGGGGCCGGATGTCAAAGTAGAGGCTATTACGGAGGCCGTGGAGCGGACGATGTCTTTGCAGGCGGACCTTATCGTCCTCACCGGCGACTACGTGACCCGTCGGGCGAGTTACGCGCCGGGGCTGGTGGAGCCCTTATCACGGCTACATGCTCCTCTGGGCGTCTATGCAACCCTCGGCAATCACGATCACTGGGCAGGTGCAGAGAAGGTGGCTTCCTATCTCAGCCGCGCCGGCATCACCGTCATGAAGAACTTGGCGCAACCTATCGCGCGCGAGGGCGCGGCCCTCTGGCTGATCGGCCTGGACGACGTCTGGTTCGGCACAGGCCACCTGCCTACTGCGCTGGCCGGTGTCCCCCAGGATGCCTGCAAGATCGTTTTGATCCACGAGCCCGATTTTGCCGATCGCTCCGCCCGCTACGGCATTGATCTACAGCTTTCCGGCCACAGCCATGGGGGACAGGTGCGCATTCCCGGCATCGGCCCCCTCATACTCCCGGATTGGGGACGCAAGTATCCCATGGGACTGCAGCGGGCCGGTGGAACCTGGGTCTATACCACTCGTGGCGTGGGTCTCGTTTCCCCGGCCATCCGCTTCAACTGTCCGCCGGAGATCACCCTGCTGACCCTGCGCCGCGCCAGCGGCAGTTAAACACAGAGAAAACCTGAAGGTTTGCCGGCCCCATAGGGCTTGGCAACCGCATTGCCGCCATCTGCCGATATGATATAATCGGTGACGACTGAATCACACCTTTGGGAGAAGACCGATCTGAGATGACCGCCGAAGTCAACAACATCTGGCACAGCCAGCCTGTCAATGCGGTGCTGGATGCATTGCAAACGCATCGCATGCAGGGACTCACCTCAGCCGAGGCAGCCAATCGCCTCCAACGGTACGGCCCCAACGAGTTAAAGGAAGCGCCTCGTCCTGGTTTCTTCACCAGGCTTATCAACCAGTTTCGTAACTTTGTCGTCATCATCCTGATTGTCGCCAGCGTTCTCTCTCTCTTCCTGGGCGACTTCATAGAAGCGGCGGCCATCATCGCCATCGTTATCCTCAACGCCATTCTAGGCGTCGTACAGGAATCGCGTGCCGAGAGGGCGTTGGCGGCCCTCAAGAAACTGGCCGCGCCGGAGGCAGAGGTTATCCGTGACGGGCGGCAACAGAAAATACCGGCGCGGGAACTTGTGCCCGGTGATATTGTCTTATTGGAGACCGGCAATTACATCCCTGCCGATGTGCGCCTAATAGAGGCGGTGAATCTCAAAGTAGAAGAAGCCGCGCTTACCGGCGAGTCCGTCCCTACCGAGAAGCGGGCCGACGTTGTGTTGGATAGGGAGATACCGATAGGCGATCGTCGGAACACCGCCTACATGAGCACGGTGGTCACCTATGGCCGCGGGCGGGGCGTGGTCGTTGCCACCGGCATGTCCACCCAGATCGGCCTCATCGCCCAGATGATCCAGTCTTATGAGGAAGAGCCGACGCCGCTTCAGGTGAAACTGGATCAATTGGGCAAGATGCTGGGGTGGGCCGCCCTCGTCATCTGCGGCGTGGTTTTCGTTGTGGGAGTCATACAGCGCCGGGACCCACTGGAGATGTTTCTCACTGCCGTCAGCCTTGCCATCGCCGCCGTGCCGGAGGGACTTCCCGCCATCGTGACCATCTGCCTGGCGCTGGGGATGCAGCGGATGATCCGTCGCCATGCCCTTCTTCGTCGCCTTCCCGCGGTAGAGACCTTGGGTTCGGCTACTGCCATCTGCTCCGATAAAACGGGGACGCTCACCCAGAACCAGATGACGGCGGTGCAACTCTACACCGATGATACCGTCATTCGCATCAGCGGCGAAGGCTACCAGCCGCAGGGCGAGTTCTCGGTGAACGGCGCTCCCTTTGATGTGCGCGAACACGCCGCGACGCAGTTGCTTTTGCGCTGCGGTCTCCTATGCAACGACGCCTTCCTGGAGAGAAGTGGGCAGGAGAACGGACGTTTCACCTATCGCATGGTGGGCGACCCTACAGAGGGCGCGCTTGTCGTTGCGGCTGCCAAAGCGGGCATTTGGAAGACGGATGCGGAGGAGCAATCGCCGCGCGTTGCCGAGGTCCCTTTTGATTCCGAACGCAAACGCATGAGCACGATTCACCGGCCACGCGACGGCCACTTTGCCAGTCTTGTTGACCCCCACAAGCCTGATGGAGCGACCTTCCCCTACGTCGTCTGCACCAAAGGCGCGCCCGACCTAGTGCTGGAGCTTTGCACCAGCATCTATAAAAACGAGACGATACAGCCCATCACCGAGGCCGATCGCCAGGCGATCAGAAAGGCAAACCATGACATGGCCTCGCAGGCGTTGCGAGTGCTGGGCGTCGCCTTTCGCCCGCTAGACTCACTCCCTGAGGAAATCTCGCCGGGGACGATTGAGAAAGACCTGACCTTCATCGGCCTCTTCGGCCTCATTGATCCGCCGCGTCCTGAAGTCAAGCCTGCCATCGTGCAGGCCCGGCAGGCCGGCATCAAGACGGTGATGATCACAGGCGACTATCAGGATACCGCCATCGCCATCGCCCAGCAGATCGGGCTTCTGCGCCCTCATGGCAAGGTGCTGACCGGCGCGGAATTGGATCGCATGAGCGACGAGGAGCTGGCGAACATCGCGGACGATGTGGACGTTTACGCACGGGTCTCGCCTCAGCACAAGGTCAAAATCGTGGAGGCGTTGAAGGCCCGTGGCCACGTGGCTGCCATGACGGGCGATGGCGTGAACGACGCCCCCGCCCTCAAGCGTTCCAACATCGGCGTGGCGATGGGCATCACCGGCACCGACGTCTCCAAAGAGACGGCGGACATGGTGCTGACAGATGACAACTATGCCTCCATCGTCGCCGCGGTAGAGGAAGGACGCGTCATCTACTCTAACATTCGCAAGTTTGTCTTTTACCTTCTCTCGGCCAACGTCGCCGAGATCCTCATCATCTTCCTTTCCATCATCGCGGGCCTCCCGCTGCCGTTGACGGCGCTGGAACTACTGGTGCTGAACCTGATCACCGACGGCGCGCCGGCGTTGGCTCTAGGGTTGGAGAGGGGCGACCCCGATATCATGCAGCAGCCGCCGCGCCCGACCAACGAACCGGTCATCAACCGCGACATGCTTTGGGGCATCATCTTTCTCAGCATAGCCGATACCTTCATTACCCTGACCTCGTTCAGCATCGGCTTGCGCTGGTTTCCCGATAACCTTCCTGCGGCGGAGACGATGGCCTTCGCCACCCTCACGTTTTCCGAACTTCTTCGTGCTTACGGCGCGCGCTCGGAACGGCAGTCGCTCTTCAAGATAGGAATTTTCACGAACCGATGGATGCAGGTCGCAGTCGCTTCTTCAGCCTTCATTTTGCTGATGATCATCTATGTGCCTTTCCTGCGGCCCGTGTTTGATTCGTATCCGTTGGGCTTACGTGAGTGGAGCGTGATCCTGCCGCTCCTCTTCGTGCCTGTGACCACCTTGGAGATCGTCAAATTCTTCCTGCGCCGCGCGACGCGACGGCGGTTGCAGAGGTTAGAAGCGATATAGCAGATTCGCGGCCCCCAATGATGTCATAATCTCTCTTCTCCTCTTCGCTCTCTCCTCTCCCTGAACTGGGTAGAGGAGAGGGCAAGAGATGAAAAGAGGTCTCAGAAAAGGGAGCAACCGATGAACCAAACCAAAGAACTCGTCCCTGCCCGCGGGCTCTACTTTGAGGATTTCTCGGTAGGCCAACGCATCAGCACCCCCGCGCGCACCATCACCGAGGCCGACATCGTCGCCTTTGCCGGCCTCACCGGCGACTGGAACCCGCTGCACACCGACGCCGAGTACGCGCGCACAACGATATTCGGCGAGCGCATCGCCCATGGTCTCCTCATCCTTTCCATCGGCATGGGACTCGCCTGGCGACTTGGCTTCATGGAAGGGACGGTAGAGGCTTTCCGGGGGTTAGAGTGGAAGTTTAGCGCGCCGGTCAAGATCGGCGATACCATCCATCTGGAAGCACAGGTAGCGGACGTGAAACCGATGCCGAGGTTGAAGGGGGGCATCGTCACCTTGGATGTAAAGATCATCAACCAGCGCCATGAGACGGTGGAAAAGGGGACCTGGGAGGCGCTGGTAAGAAGCAAGAGCCCATCATGAGGTGGCGACCGGCGGCCTGGTTGGCACTGGCGCTGCTTGTCTGCGCCGGTTGCCGGTTGAGCATAGGGCGCTCCGGCAATGCTGCCGTCGCCACCACGGTCGCTGCGCCCGTGGATGCGCCAAAGGCCATAACAACCCCATCATCTATTGCTGACTCCAGTCATGCCTTGGCTTCTCCCGCCGCTATAGCCGAAAACCCTTCGCCGGCAGCTTCGCACGTGGCGCCATCAAGGCGCTCGGAGCCCACGGCGACCCCAACGCCGTCCCCTCTCCCTACGGATACTCCCACGCCGACTCCCACGCCCACCGTGCCGCCCTCCGCGCGCCTAGCGACAGGTATAAGCTACCAGCTCAACGGCGATACGGCGAACGCGCGTCGCGAGTTCGCTGCGCTCATCGCCACCGATCCGGCTAGTGCGGAGGCCCGCGAGGCTCTCTATCGCCTGGCCGAGACCTACCTGGCAGATAGAGCCTATGATGAGGCAATGGCCGCGCTCCTCGCCTATCTGGAAGCCGCGCCACCTGAAGACCCTCGCCGCAACCCCGCCCGTTTCCTCCTGGCGCGCGCGTACGAAGGTGCAGGCGCGTGGGATGCCGCCATCGCCGCCTATCAAGAATATCTAAAAGGCTCGTCTCTCCTGGCTAACGAGGTGCGTGAGCGCATCGCCAAGGCACAGACGACGAAAGGTGACCTGGATGCGGCCATCGGCACCTATGTTGATTTGCTGAACGCCGCTCCGCCTGCAGCCGTCGGGCGTTGGCGTGAGGCTTTGGCGCTCCTTTACACGATGAAAGGCGAGACGGACCAGGCGATAGCCCAATATGATGCGTTGTTGAACGCGGGGCCTGCCGGTTCGCGACGGGCGCAGCTGCACCTCCTGGCGGCGCAGGCGTTGGATGCCGCCGGGCGAAAAAGCGAGGCCCAGGCGCGCCGACTGCGCGCGGTGGAAGCCGAGCCGCGCAGTCCGTCCGCTTATACGGCCCTCGTCGCTCTGGTGGAAGCGGGCGTGCCCGTAGATGACTATCTGCGCGGCCTGACGGACTATTATGCCGGTGCCTACGGACCTGCGGTCGCCGCTTTCCGCCGCTACATTGCCTCCGACGCCACTGCCAGAAAAGGCGAGGCTCACTATTTTTTGGGCAAGACTTATGCTGCCCAAGGTCAACTGGCTCAGGCCATCGCCCAGTTTGACCTGGTGATCAACAACTATACGCAGGTTGCCCAATGGGGCGATGCCTGGTTGGACAAAGCCGCAGCCCAGGTTCGCTCCGGCAACACGACGGCCGCGCGCACTACCTATCGTCGTTTTGCAGCCGAGTACCCGGCGCACCGTCTGGCATCTCAGGCGTTGTGGCAAGCGGCCCTGCTCCTGGAAAGCGCCCAGGACTACCGCGGCGCGGCGCGCGATTTTCTGGCGTTGCGTCAGGCCCTGCCGGCATCGGCGGATGCCGCTCCTGCCTTGCTGCGGGCAGGGATACACCTGTATCGCGTCGGCGATTATAAAGGAGCCGCATCTGCCTTCCAGGACCTGGCGACTAACTATCCTTCCTCCGATCTGCAACCGGCCGCGCTCTTCTGGTGGGGAAAGAGCCTCCTGGCCGTGGGCGACCTGGCGGGCGCAAGTGTCCCGTGGGGCCAATTACGAGATAGGGAGCCGACCGGATTCTACGCTCTACGTGCCGAGGCATTGGGTGCAACTCCTGTGCCATCGCCGCCACCACCTCCGGACGACCAGGAAGCAGCCGAGGCCTGGCTGCGAAGTTGGACGCAGGAGACGGCGACGGGTGAAGCCCTACGCGCTCTCCCTTCTGCCATCACCGATGATCTGGCCTATCGTCGTGGGCGCGAGATGCTGGCCGTCGGTCTGGTGCGCGAGGGATTGGCCGAGTTGGAAACGGTGAAGAACCGTTGGAACAACGACCCTGTGATGCTCTATCGCCTGGCGTTGGCCTTCCGCGACCTGCGCGCCTATCGTCTGTCGGTTACCAGCGCGATGCGGCTCATCGCCCTCTCGCCGGCCGCGAACGACGTGCGCCAAGCCCCCGGCTTTATTCTGCGCCTTTCCTATCCCCGATACTATGCCGACCTCGTTGAGGCGGAAGCCGCGGCCCAGAAGATTGATGTGTGGCTCTTCTATGCGCTGATTCGCCAGGAGAGCCTCTTTGAGGAGACATCCACCTCTGTGGCAAACGCCTTGGGGCTCACCCAGGTCATTCCCAGCACCGGCGAATGGATCGCAGGGCAAATCGGCTGGCGGAACTACTACCCTGAGCAGTTGTACCGTCCCTACATCAGCATCAAGTTCGGGGCCTATTATCTTGGCCGCGCGCTGGTAGGCTTCAACGGCGACCGGTTGATGGCCTTGGCAGGATACAACGGCGGGCCGGGCAATGCCCAAGCATGGCGGCGGCGTTCCGGCCCGGATGATGACCTCTTCGTGGCCGACATCGGCGCGCGCGAATCACAGATTTACGTGCGCAGCGTGATGGCGCAGCAAGCGATCTACCGTTGGCTCTACAGCGGAGGGTGATCCGCAATTTGGTTTAAGCAGATCGTGGAAGGAAGAAGAATGACAGACCGCTTTCTCGTCACGGGGGCTCAGGGGTTCATCGGGGCATGGGTGGTCAAGGGCCTGCTGGAAGCGGGGATGCCTGTGACGGTCTTTGACCTGGATACAACGCCGCGTCGCCTGCGTTTGATCGCCACGGAAGACCAGATCGCGCAGGTGACCTTTGTTCGCGGCGATGTGACCGATCTATCAGCCGTAGAGGCTGCTATCCTCTCTCACGGCATCACCCGCATCATCCATCTGGCCGGATTGCAAATCCCCGCCTGTCGCGCCGACCCTCTCATGGGAGCGCGGGTCAACGTGTTAGGGACGTTGACCCTTTTTGAGGTCGCGCGCCGCCATCCGGAGCAGGTGCAACGCATCGTTTATGCCAGTTCCATCGCCGTGATCGGGCCGGAAGACGCTTACCCGGGGCCGGTAACCGACGATGCCCGCCTGCTGCCGAGGACTCACTACGGCGTCTTCAAGCAAGCAAACGAAGGGAACGCGCTCGTCTATTGGCTGGATAACCAGGTCTCCAGCATCGGCCTGCGCCCTTACACCGTCTATGGGGTGGGGCGTGACGTAGGTCTCACTTCTGCGCCGACAAAGGCCATCAAAGCCGCGGTGGCAGGTCTGCCCTATACCATCGGTTTCACCGGGCCTAACGACATGCTCTACGTGAACGACTGCGCGCAGGCTTTCATCCGTTGCGCCCAGGTGCCGTTCCGGGGGGCCGAAGTTTTTAACATCAGTGGCGTTTTGGTCACCGTGGAGGAGTTCATCGCCGAGTTAGAGCAGGTGATCCCGGAAGCCAAAGGGTTGATCCGCTGTCAAGGCAACCCCATCGCCATTGCGCCTCGGCTGGACGATTCGCGCCTGCGCCGCCTTGTGCCCGACTTGCCGCGCACGCCTCTGCGCCAGGGCATTGAGGAGACGGCGGCCATCTTTCGTCGCTTACACCGCGAGGGACGGTTGGAGATCTCCGATTTGGAGGGGTAGGGTCAAAATGGGTGTGCGCCTGCCCACAACGCCGTGAAGGAATGACTGGCGTTGATGTCCAATAGCCGCTTGTTGTATCCGCCTTCCTGAACAACGAGGGTTAAAGCCCGGTTGATATTGCGGCTAGGGTGCCTTTCCATCATGGTCTTAGCCTCTTCTCGCTCCGGCCGTTAGCAAGACACGGGCCGAGAGAGCGCCTCTGTTATTGTACCACAATTGTAACCGGTCATTGCCCACAGATTGATACTTAGGCAGGAGTATGATAAGATAAACTCCAGTGACCCGAATGAAACGCACCCCTTTCCAACATGAGGCAAATATCGCATGGCTTTGGAACCACAGCCTTCCAGAGACCCCATCGCGGAGTTCGTCCGTCGGCTGCCTAAGCATGTTAAGGTAAGCCTCGGCGTCGTCGCCGCGATGCTCCTCATCAGTTGGTTTTTCTTCTTCCAGCCTTCGGATTCTTCCTCCTCGCCGGAAGAGTCCGAAGTGACCAGCGCAACTTTGGAAGGGCGCATCGTGGCAATCCTCGCCGAGACCTCCGGCCAAAATGATGAATCCGGCCCACCCGGTCAGCACGTCCTTGTTCAAATCACAGGCGGAAGCGAGCGAGGGCGCGAGGTAGAGATATTGTACGAAGCATCACCCTTGTCAGGTGGAAAAGGCCGCTTGCGCCTCGGAGATCGGGTATTGGTTGAGTACATCACCGGCCCGGCCGGTGAACGTTTCTTCATCAGCGATGTGGTTCGCCGGCCGTCGCTGCTATTTCTGGTCACTCTATTCGCTCTAGCCACCGTCGTTGTCGGCCAAGGGGTAGGGCTGCGTGCCTTAGTCAGCATCGGGATCAGCGTGGCAGCCATCGTCGGCTTCATTATTCCCGGCGTGCTGGCGGGCTTCAATCCCTTGCTGGTCTGTATCACGGGTTCGGTTTTGTTGATGACGGCAACCCTTTACATGACCTACCAATGGGGCTGGAAGGCGCACGCCGCCCTGATTGGGCTGACGGTCAGCCTGGTTATTACCGGCGTTCTGGCGACGATCTTTGCCAGCTTGGCCCGCCTGACGGGGCTGGGGACGGAGGAGGCCTTATTCCTGATCCAATCTGTGCGGACGCCCATTGACCTGCGCGGGCTTTTATTAGGTAGCATCTTATTAGGTGCTGTAGGTGCTTTGGATGATGTGGCCGTCGGTCAGGCGTCAGCCACTTTTGAGTTGCACCAGGCGAATCCCGATCTGAACTGGCGTCAACTTTTCTGGCATAGCATGGCGATCGGAAGGGATCACATCGCTTCCGTCGTGAACACCCTGTTGCTGGCCTATGTGGGCGCGTCGTTACCTCTCTTTCTGCTCCTGGCCCTGCAGAACCTACCGCTCAATCAGATGTTGAATCGCGAGTTCTTCGCGGAAGAGATTTTGCGTACGCTATTGGGGAGCCTGGGGCTCATCCTCGCAGTGCCGATCACCAGCCTGGTTGCCAGCCTGGCCGTCCGTCGGGAAGATGTGATCATAACAAGGCCAATGCCTTGAGCAAGAGGTGACCGAGGGAAACGAAAGGAACGGAAACCGGGGTTGTTTTCGCGCGAGAGCGTGGTATAATTTCTGTCACCAATCCCAGGAGGCCTTATATGGCTGCCGACCTTACCATCCGACCCATCAACACCCCGAAGGAGCGCAGGGAATTCATTCGTTCCTGGTGGCGCATCTACGCCAACGACCCATATTGGGTTCCCCCCCTCATCTCGGAGCGGGAAGCCTTTCTGGACCCCAAGCGCAACCCGTTCTATGAGCACGCCGACGTCGCCCTGTTCATGGCCGAACGCAGCGGCCAGCCCGTTGGCACGATCGCCGCGTTCATCAACCATCGCCACAACGAGTATCACGAGGAGAAGACCGGCTTCTTCGGCTTCTTTGAGACGATCCAGGATTACAGCGTGGCCGAGGGACTTCTGAACACCGCGCGCGATTGGGTAAAAGCCCGCGGCATGGAGCGATTGCGCGGCCCGGCCAACTATTCCACCAACGAGGAATGTGGCCTCCTGGTAGAAGGCTTTGACTCACCGCCGGTTGTCTTGATGACTTATAACCCGCGTTATTACGTAGATTTTATAGAGCGCTACGGCATGGTCAAGGCGATGGACATCTTCGCCTATCACATAGATAAAAGCGTCCTGGGCCCCAGCGGAGAGTTTCCGCCGCGCCTGGTGAAACTGGTTGAGAGGATAAAAGAACGAGGCCATGTCAGCGTACGAAAGATAGACCTCAGGCACTTTGACCAGGAAGTAGAAAAGGTCAAGATGCTCTACAATTCAGCCTGGTCGCGCAATTGGGGCTTTGTGCCGATGACCGATGCCGAGATAGACCACCTGGCCGAAGCCCTTAAGCAAATTGCCGACTTTGACATCGTATTCATGGCCGAAGCCGACGGCCAACCGATCGGATTCTCGTTGACGTTGCCCGACATGCATCAGGTTCTCTATCACATTCGCGACGGTCGCCTTTTCCCTACAGGCTGGCTCAAGTTCCTGTGGTATCGCCGGAAGATCACGCGCGTCCGCATCTTCGCCCTGGGCGTGTTGGAGAAGTATCGTGGGACGGGCGGCGACGTCCTGCTCTATTACGAGACGGCCAAGGCCGCGCTGAAAAAAGGCTATAGCCAGGCCGAGATGGGTTGGGTTCTAGAATGTAACGATATGATGAACCGGGTCGTGATCAGCCTGGGCGGCAAGAAATATAAGACTTATCGTTTCTACGAGATGCCCGTTTGAATAGCGACGCGAGTTGTTGTAACGTCGTGATGGTGTTGTGGCACAAGGGGGAGAGTCGTCGGTTGAGTCATGGACGGTGAGCGTAGCATAGGGATGCGGCTGTGGGGTGCGCTGCCGTGGCTGCGCCGGGGGCCGGGGTTTCGGGAGCGTACGGTAGGCCATCTGACCGGGCGCGTGCTGGAGATAGGGTTTGGTTACGGCGACAACATACCATATTATCGCGCGGCCTCATCGGTCTGGGCGATTGAGCCCGACCCCGACGGCTTCGCCGAAGCAGCACGGCTGGCGCGCAAGGCCCCTTTCCCCGTGACGCTCGCGCGTGCCGTGGCCGAGGCCCTTCCCTTTGCCAATGCCTCGTTTGACACGGTCGTAGGAACGTTGGTCTTTTGCTCTGTGAGCGATCCGTTAACCGCCCTGGCCGAGGTACGGCGTGTCCTGCGCCCGAACGGCACGTTACACCTTTTTGAGCATGTGCGCGCGCCGCAGCCTTGGCTGGCCTGGATGCAAGACCGCCTGGCGGGGCCATGGGAGCGATGGAGCGGCGGCTGCCACGTCAACCGCGATACCGTCGGCTTGTTACAAGCCGCCGGGTTCAACCTTCGGCGTTTTCGTTCGCGTTTCGCCGGGCTTGTGGTGGAAATTCAGGCCAGCCCGGCAGGATGAGGCCGTATTCGTTACACCTTGCCAGGAGGCCCTATGCCCAAGCAAGCACCCGACCGCGTAGCCCTCTACCTGCAAGACAAGCATCCCATTCGCGAGGGGATGAAGTACGTCCAGTATGCGGAGCAGCGCGGCTTTGAGGCCGTGTGGCAGGCCGAATCGCGCTTGGTGCGCGATGCCATCGTGCCGATGGCCGCCTACGCCGCCGTCACCGAGCGCATCAAGGTAGGAAGCGGCGTCATCAACAACTGGACGCGCAACGCGGCCATCATCGCCGCCACCTTCTCCACATTGGATGATCTGGCACCCGGACGCATCATCTGCGGCATCGGCGCGTGGTGGGAACCGCTGGCCTCTAAGGTCGGCGTGGACCGGCGCAAGCCGCTGAAGGCCATGCGCGAGGTCGTCACCGTCGTGCGGCGGCTCCTGGCGATGGAGCGCGTCACCTTCCACGGCGAATTCGTGAACGTGACCGATATTGAACTGGACATCGTGCATGGTGAGCGGAAGCCGAAGCACGTCCCCATCTACATCGGCGCGACGGGCGATCAGATGATGGAGCTCTCCGGAGAGATCGCAGATGGCGTCGTGCTCAACTATCTCGTGTCGCCGGAATACAATAAGAAAGCGATGCAGTTGCTGGCGCAGGGCGCGGCCAAAGCAGGACGCACCTTGGACGATGTGGATAGGCCTCAGCTGATCGTCTGTTCGGTGGATCGCGATCGGAGTAAGGCCCTGGATAATGCACGCGAGTTGGTGACCCAATACCTGGGCCAGCAGCCGCACATCATGAAGGCCAGCGGTGTCAGCCAAGACCTGCTGGATCAGATAAATAAAATCCTGACCTGGCCGGCGACCGAAGAACAGATTCGCCAGGCGATGAAGTTGGTCCCCGACGAGGTAGTGCAGCTCATCACCGCATCCGGCACAGCCGATGAATGCCGGGCAAAGGTGAGGGAATACGTGGACAACGGCTGCACCTGCCCGATCCTATACCCCCTGGGCGACGACGTGAAGTTGATGATTGATACCTTTGCCGAGGGATATAGGTGAGCCCATGGATTAACCGCAGAGAACGCTGAGAGTGCAGACATAGAGAGCACATGACCATGTGGCAACACTACTATACGCCTGCTTCGGTGCATGAGGCGCTGACGCTATTGGCCGAACATCGTGGCCGCGCGCGCCTTATCGCCGGGGGCACCGACCTCATCATTGAGCTGGAGCGCAATATCCGCACCCCGGACGCGGTGATTGACATCAGCCGTCTGCCCGACCTGGATACGATCACAATGGATGAGGAAGGAGATATTCACCTGGGCTGCCTGGTCACCCACAACCAGGCCGCTGCCTCCGAATGGCTGGTACGACGTGCCTATCCGCTGGCGCGCGCTTGTTGGGAAGTCGGCGCGCCGCAGATCCGCAACCGGGGAACCATCGCGGGAAACCTCATCACCGCCTCGCCCGCTAACGATACCATCACGCCGCTATGGGCATTGGACGCCAGCGTGACGTTGGAAAGCCTGCGCGGTCGCCGCACCTTGACCTTTCCCGAATTCTTCCAAGGCGTGCGTCGTACCGCGTTGGCCGATGACGAGATGCTCACCGATATTCGGTTCCGTCCGCTGGCAGAGAATGAGCGCGGCACTTTTATAAAACTGGGCTTGCGGCAAGCCCAGGCGATCTCGGTGGTCAACGTCGCGGCCATCGTGCAATTTGATGGGGAGAAGGTGGCGCGTGCCCGCCTCGCGCTCGGCTCCGTCGCGCCAACTATCGTGCGGGCCGGGGAGGCGGAGGCGTTCCTCGTGGGCAAGAGGCTAGATGAGGAAACCATTGCCCGCGCGGGCGAACTGGCGGCCAACGCCGCGCGCCCCATTGACGACATCCGTGGCAGCGCGGCCTATCGGCGAGAGATGGTGCGGGTGCTGACGATGCGTGCGCTCCGCCAATTGCGCGATGGCACGGAGCGCGCGGGGTGGCCGGGAAGCCCCGTCATGCTTTGGGGAAGAACGAACGGGCACTTCCCCATCTACAATGCCGCTCTCCTGCATCACGACGAGGAAGGCCCCCCTATTGAGATGGTCGTCAACGGGCGTCCTTTGTCGGTACGAGGGGCCAACAACAAGACGCTCCTGCGCGCATTGCGAGAAGATGCGGGCTTGGTGGGCACAAAAGAGGGCTGCGCGGAAGGAGAATGCGGCGCGTGCACCGTCTGGCTGGATGGCATCGCGGTGATGGCATGCCTGATTCCCGCGCCGCGCGCCCACGGCTGCCACGTGACGACGGTAGAGGGCCTGGCAAGAGATGGACAACTGCACCCCATCCAGCAGGCATTCATCGCCCAGGGTGCGGTGCAATGCGGCTATTGCACGCCGGGGTTGATCATGGCCGGAGCGAACTTGTGGGACGAGCGACCTTACCCGACGCTGGCCGAAGCGCAACAAGCGATCACGGGAAACCTCTGCCGGTGCACGGGCTATGCGAAGGTGTTGGCGGCGTTGGTGAAGGCGAGGGAGGGATGAAAGAAGATGCGCCGCCGATGCCGCTGTTATGGGAATCAATAAAAGCGCAAGCCACGATTCAAGGTCCCTCTCCATGCTTCAGCCTGGTCAACATTTCCATACATGCCCGGCTATGATGGTATGGACACTCCCATGGCCCGACCTTCCTCTGATGATTCGGGTCAGGTGCTCCGTTCCGATCTAGCACCTTGAACCAGTCCCCGTGGACGCGATCCACGAGTTTGCTCTCAATGTACCTCCAGCAGCGGGACGCGGCTTCGGCGAAACGCGCCTCACCGGAGATCTGATAGGCGTTGTAAAAGCCCACCACCGCTTCGGCCTGGGCCCACCATTGCTTTTGGTTAGCGTGCGGGCTGTGCGCGCCTGAGGGGTCCGCTTCGTAAAGCAGGCCGCCATCGGGCTCCAGAGCTTCGGCATAGACCCGGTCGGCCATAGCTACGGCTTCGGTCCGGGCCCGCGCCTGTAAATCGGGATCACCCAGCACTTCGGCTGCCTCCACCAGAAGCCAGCTCCCTTCAATGTCATGGCCGTAAGAGACCGCCTCAGACAGATGGCGCCAGCGCCAACGTTCATCAAAGTAGAGACGGAAATGGTGCGTGTCCGGATCTATGATGTGGTTGAGGAAAACCGAGAGAAGATCATGTAACCGGGCGCGCAGCGTCGCATCATTCCACGTTCGCAGCAGATTGGTGTATGCTTCCATGAGGTGCAGCATCGTGTTCATGGACTTGGACGAGTTAATAGCCAGCGGGCTGAGGCGCATATCGGCCAGCGCGCCCCATTCGCGGTTTGTTCCCTCCAGGTTGCCCCCGTTAACCGGATCATAAGTGTGGGCATCCACCAGATGAAATATCTCCTGGGCCAACCGCAAGGCCTCCGGATCGTCAGTGGCCCGATGGAACTCCGACAGGCCGTAGATCGCAAACGCCTGAGCATAGCCATGCTTGCGATCCATCAGCGGCCTTCCGCAGCGGTCCACCGACCAATAGACGCCACCGTACTGTCGGTCCAGGAAGGGGCCTGTCAGATAGTTGTAGGCATGGCGAGCCATTTGTAAGTAAGCGTCGTCGCCGTATCGGCGATAGGCGGCGGCGTACGTCCAAAGGATGCGGGCACACAGCACCGCCGAGCGCTCCACATCGTTGTTCACGCGCAGGTCGTTGGTCAGCGCGCCGTAGAAGCCGCCATTTTCCCGATCAACCGCATGTGCCATCCAGAACGGCAGGATGTTACCCCGCAGTTCGGCCTCAATACGCCGGGCCCAAGCCGTGTCAGATTGAACCGAAGCCAAACCTGTCACCTCTTGCAGCCTTGATTGGATACTTTCGGCATCAAAGAATTATCGTCACAATCTCAATGCTGTCAACCTGGCTCCCGATCGTCGTGGGTTCTGGTGATAGATAGTTCAGATATCGGACTAATGCCGATGTATGACGCGAGGTAAAACCAACTGAAATACGGTAATTTTGCCCTGGAATGGGTAGTCGCTATTGACTTTTAGGCATAACTGTGCTATAATACAAGTACTTTGTTCGGAAACCGAATAATTGACAAGGGCTCAGCCTCTTTCTCCAACATCTACGGGAAAGGGATGTCGCCTTTGCTGAGCGTTAATCCGAAAGCGCTGTAGGGCTGTGAATACCTCTAACGCCACCAGCTGGGAGAGCGCCAGGGAGCTAAGCCGTCGCCTGGTGTTCGCGCACATCCGCCGCTACCGTCACACCTCTCGCACGGAGATCGTGCGCGCCACCGGCCTGAGCAAGGCTACCGTCTCCTCCATCATCGCCGAGTTTGTGGCTGCCGGTTTGGTGCGAGAGACGGGGAATCAAAATATCGCCGTGGGACGGCCTCGTGTCGCCCTGGAACTGGTCCCCGATGCCTATCTACTTGTGGGAGCCGAAGTGGCCGATGACGTGTGCCGCGTGCTGGTGACCGACCTGTACGCCAGACCCCTGGCAAAGGTCACACGCCCCGTCAGCGACACAGGTTTCCGATCCATGCTCAAGCTGTTTGAGGAGGTGGTGGGGGAGGCCACAGTCGGCATAGATACATCGCGCGTGTTGGGATTGGGTGTAGCCATTCCGGCGCAGGTTCATCCGCCGTCGGGGCTGGTGATCTTCTCCATCTCGCTGAAGTGGCGCAATCTTCCTCTGGGTCAGGAGTTATCACAACGGCTGGGATGGCCCACGGCGATCGTCGGGCGCGGCCATGCTGCTGCCTGGGGTGAGGCAAGCTGTGGCGCAGGTCAAGGCACGGTGAACCTGCTGTATGTTCGGCTTGGCTCCGGCGTTGGTGCCGGCCTGGTGCTCAACGGGCAACTCTATCTGGGAAATGCCTTCCTCGCAGCAGACCTGGGGCATTTCATCGTCCAGCCTGGCGGCAGGCTCTGCGGTTGCGGCAATCGCGGTTGTTTGGAAACGGTGGCGTCCACCGGCGCGTTCCTCAGCCGCACACGTCAGCTCCTGCGCCGATCGCCGGAGAATCCCCTCTGGCAAGATATTGAAGGCGATTTGGATCGCCTTACCCTAGAGCAGGCCATTGCTGCGGCCCAAGGTGGCAATCGTGTTGTGCTTCAGGCTCTGAACGAGATCGGCCACTGGCTAGGCCAGGCCTTAGCCAGCACCGTGAACCTGTTGAACCTGGACATGATCATCATCGGAGGGCCGCTGGCGCAGGCAGGAGAGATGTTATTGGGGCCTTTGCGCGACGAACTGGCGCGGCAGGCTCTGCCACTGCATGTCGTGCAGACAAAGGTTGTTTTGTCAGACCTGCGGGAGGATGCGCCGGCCATCGGCGCCGCCAGCCTGATCCTGCACGAGTTAACGGCTCCTGCTCGTTTGTTGACGCCGTTACAGCTTCCCACGGACGGCGCCAGTGTGTTCAGACGGAGGTGACAACGCTGCTAACACAACCGGTGGGCATGGCGAGCCCCCTGTACGATTGTTTGTTAGCGGCTCCGCTCCTGGCACTCTTTGTTCCATAAACTAAGATGCAACGCGCGCATTAAACACAGCCAGGGAGCCGGTTGTGGTCGGGCTGCATCTCTTCGGAGCGCAAGTGCTCCTCATCTCACCAAACGGAGGTTCCATCCATGTTGGAGGAGAAGAGCGAAATGCTCAACAAGAAGTTCAGCCGTCGCGAGTTACTCCGCAAAGCCGTGCTCGGTGGTGCCGGCATCGTGGCGGCAAGTGCCGTTGCCGCGTGCGCCACGCCGACCCCTCAGGTGATCAAGGAGACGGTCGTCGTCAAAGAGACGGTCCCTGTTGAGAAGGTGGTGAAGGAGACCGTCGTCGTCAAAGAGACCCAGGTCGTGGAGAAGGTCGCGACCCAGGTCGTGGAGAAGATCGTCACCCCTACCCCTGGGCCCCAAAAGGCTGTAGAAATCAACTGGTGGCAAGCGCCGATCTGGTTCTATGACAAGGACCTGAAACAGACCAACGCTCCCCCCGACGAACTTCCTAACGAGATGGTCAGGCGTTTCCAGGAAGCAAACCCCAACATCAAGGTCAAACTGGAGCTGATCCCTTGGGATGCTTGGGGACAGAAGACTACCACCGCCTTCGCCACAGGCGACATGCCCAATGTCATCTATGGCGGTGGACAAGTCGCTTATATCCAGGCAGGCCTCTACGAGCCATTGGATGACTATCTCACCCAAGAGGTGTTAGATTCGTGGCTACCGGGGATCAAGGAGAGCGTGACCTTCTTCAACCGTATCTACGGCGCCCCTGGGCTCCGCGATCCTCAGGTCATATCTTTCTCTAAGACGGCTCTGGAGAAATTCGGCGGCGCAGATTTACTCCCCAAGGACCCAGATCGCGATCTCACCTTTGACACTCTGAAGGAGATCGGGTTGAAGTTCTCCGATGGCCAAACCCGTTTTGGTTTTGGCGTTCCCACAGATCACAGCTCTGCTGGCTATTGGGGATTCGGCGCTTGGCTGGGTGGCTTCGGTGTCAAGATATGGAGCGACGATTTTGAGCGTTTCATTGCCCATGAGCAAGATGCAGCGGTAGAAGCCTTACAGTGGTATGTGGACGCCCAGGATAAGTGGAAGATCCTTATCCCGAACCTACCCAAGTGGAGCGACGTGGACAACTTCTATTGGAAGAAAAACTGCGCTGCACGCTTCCACTGGATGGGCATTCAGACGGAATTGGATCAGGCTATCGCCGCAGGGCAGGCTGAGACCCCCTTTGAGCTCTACTATACCATTATCCCGCACAAACAAGGGGTGCCGGCCCGTGTGGATCACGGGGGCGGCATTCGCTGGTCGGTTGGGCGCACCAAGGATAAAGACAAGCGTGAAGCCGCAGCCAAACTTGCCCTCTGGCTGGGTACCGATCCATGGCGGGAATTAGTGGAGGCCATGCATGGTCGCTTCCCCGTAACCAAGAAGGGAGCCGAGGTCGCAGCGACGGTGGAGAAGATGAAGAATCCCAACTTCCAATGGGGTCTCCAAACCTTCTTGGTAAAGTATCCTCAGTTCCCCGACGGGGAAGGGTCCCGCGTGCATGTCATACCCAACGCCCGCACGTCCAGGATTTTCAACGAGGTCAATTACTGGGACCTGGGCATTAAGATGATCCAGGCTCTGCTGACCCATCAGTTGGATCCGAAAGGCGTGTTGACGGAAATGTCAAAAATCCTCAACGGTGCGCTGGGGGCGAAGATTTAGCCATCGTGTGACGATCCGGCGCGAGACCACGGGGCAGCGGACAGTCTCTGCCCGCTGCCCTTTGTTTGCTATTAGAGATAATGCCTTTCTAGGCTACTGCAGAAGGAGCAAGACGATGGCAAGTCGGGGCAAGATGCGTTCAGATCCAGCTGCACAGGTATTGCCTGCTGTCGCGCCAGATACCGCGATGTTGCCGAGAGCTGCCGTTTACCGTGAGCCCACTACGCTGTGGGGGCAAACCCTTCGGGATATACGCAAAAGCAATAAATGGGGATACATCTTCATCGCGCCCTTGATGATCGACTTCTTGATTTTCACAGTCTACATGATTGTGCGCGCCGTTTTAATGGGCTTTCAAGAGATCGGTTTTGGTGGCGTGGCAACCAAATTGGGACTTGCGAACTTTCGCTACGCCCTACAGGTGGATCCCCTGTTTTGGAACGCGGTGAAGAACACGGTTTATTATACAGGCGCAGTGGTGCCGGGGACTATCATTGTCGCTTTGATCCTCTCGGAGTTGATCTTCCGCCGCAACACCCGCGTGCAGGTTTTCTTCAAAAGTGCCTATTATCTCCCCGGCGTTGTCTCCAGCGTTGTCATGGCGATCGTCTGGATTTGGGTGTTCCAGCCTTTTTACGGCCTTCTCAACTGGGTGATAGGGCTGGTCGGCCTAGGCCCCTACAGTTGGTTGGGCGATCCCAAATTGGCCATGCCCTCACTAATCCTAATGGCTATCCTGGGCGGTATAGGAGCACCGGTGGTACTTATCACCGCTGCCATGGGCGGCATCCCTAACGATCTCTACGATGCAGCCAAGATTGACGGCGCCGGAGACTGGACGCGCTTTTGGCGGGTCACTGTGCCGCTATTGCGCCCTACGCTTCTATACCTTTTCGTCACCGGTTTTATCGGCTATTTCCAGGTTTTTGACCAGATATATGTCATGACGCAAGGCGGCCCCGGCTACCCACCTGCTACCCAGACGATGGGGTTCCTCATCTATCAGTCAGCCTTTGAGAAGCTTCAGCTTGGGCGTGCCGCAGCGCAATCTATCCTTCTGTTTTTTGGCATTCTGGTCTTCTCGGTGATCCAATTCCGTCTCTTCGCAGCCGAGTTAGAATATTAATTGTTTGAGGAGCGAGAAAAACATGGCTACACAGACCCGAGTGATGCGCCCAAGGCCTCGCCTTGAACTTGAGAGCATCCTAACGGTTATCGCCTATATAGTGCTCGTGATGTGGGCCGTGGCTGCTCTCTTCCCCATTTATTGGATGGTGAAGAATAGCATTGAGCCGTCTAAGAACATCGCTGTCTTGCCACCCAACCTCCTTCCCATGAAGGTAACGCTAATCAACTATTTTGATGTGATGCGACGCTTTCCCATCCCCCGCTGGTTCCTCAACACCGTCATCGTCGCCTCCGTGCGCACCGCCGGCGCTCTCTTGTTCGGTGCTATGGCGGGCTACGCCTTTGCCAAACTGAAATTCTGGGGACGGGAACCCCTCTTTTGGGCCTTGATGAGCGTCATTATGATCCCCGGCTTCATCACCATCATTCCGCTTTATCAACTGATCCGCGCGTTCAAGATGATAGATACTATCTGGGCCGTCATCCTCCCGGGCCTGACTGGTGGCGTTGGCGCCATGTTCCTGATGCGTCAGGTCATGCGCACCTTGCCTACAGAGATCATTGAAAGTGGGCGCATTGATGGGGCCAGCGAACTTAGGATCTTCTGGGATCTAATCATGCCTCTAGCCAAGCCTGGCTTAGCGGTATTGGGCATCTTTCACTTCGTCGCCAATTGGAATTGGTTCCTTTGGCCTCTTATCGTCCTGCGCGCAAAAGAAAAGTTTCTGTTGGCATCCGGCCTTGGTCTTCTTGCCAGCCCTAAAGACACAGGTATGGGAAGCATGACCGGCGTCCTCTTCATTGGTCAGGTGATGGCAGGCGCGTGCATCCAGGCCATACCGATCATCATCGTGTTCCTTCTCTTCCAGCAATACTTCCTCAAGGGCATCACCATCGGCGCGATCAAGGGTTAATATCTATAGATTTCCCCTCTGAAAGGAGACCGGGTATGAAAGGAGTCAGCCCTCTATCGGGCCTGGCGACCCTACGCGACGCGCGCTCGCGCCGCGAGTCCAGTTGGGATCGCACCGGCGGCAACCGCGATGCCATCTCCATTGAACCGGGCGCGACAGCAACCCTGGCCGACATCCAGGGCGCGGGCTGTATTCGCCACATCTGGTTTACGATCAGTTGCGAAGACAGGCTCTATCTACGCAAATTGGTCCTGCGCATGTATTGGGATGGCGAGGAATCTCCCAGCGTGGAAACGCCCGTGGGGGATTTCTTCGGCGTGGGCCATGCTGTCGCCAACCATTTCGTCTCACTGCCGCTGAACATGACGACCGGCCCGGGCCGTCGCCTCTACGCAGGGATGAATTCCTTCTGGCCGATGCCCTTCGCCTCCGCGGCGCGCCTCACCATTGAGAATCAATGCGAGGTGCCGGTTCGTTCGTTCTATTATTATGTGGATTACGAATCGTATGATAACCTGCCCGCCGATCAGGCGCGCTTTCACGCCCAATGGCGCTGCGAGCATCCTTGCCAGAAAGTGGTTCACTCCGATCCTCAAAACGAGATCAACATCGGCGGCGCGGAAAATTATGTGCTGTTGGAGGCCGAGGGGCGCGGGCACTACGTGGGCTGCGTCCTCAACATAGATAACTGGAACGCTTTCCACCAACAGTACACCTGGTTTGGCGAAGGCGACGACATGATCTTCATTGACGCGGATACCTGGCCTCCCTCCCTTCATGGTACCGGCACTGAGGATTATTTCTGCGAGGCGTGGGGCTTCCCCAGCGGCGCGTACGCCGGCCCTTATCATGGCGTGTCGCTGGCAGGCGACAACCTAGAGTGGTCCGGCCAATGGAGCCTCTACCGTTTCCACATTGAGGACCCGGTGCACTTCCGCGAGCGCATTCGCGTCACCATTGAACACGGCCATGCCAACGATCAAGGTAACGACTATTCCAGCGTGGCCTACTGGTATCAGACGGAGCCACATAAGCCATTCCCCGCCCTACCCGCTGTAGCGGCGCGCCTCCCGCGACGGCATGTTGTCAGTTGATGGTGACGCGGAGCACAACCGATGCGACGAGAAGACCTGGAAACGCCCGCGCTGACGGTAGATTTGGATGTGCTGGAGGATAACATTGCCCGCATGCAGGCCTACGCCGATGAACACCGGCTGAAACTGCGCCCCCACATCAAGACTCACAAGACTCCGGCCATTGCCCACAAACAGGTAGATGCCGGCGCGGTAGGCATCACCTGCCAGAAACTGGGAGAGGCAGAGGTAATGGCCGCGGCAGGGTTGCGCGACATCTTCATCAGTTATAACATCGTCGGGCAACACAAACTGGAGCGGCTTGCGCGTCTGGCCCGGCAGGCGCGGGTGCGTGTGGCGGCGGATTCTCTGACCACCATCCGAGGGCTTGCCAATTATCTGGGCCACGAGGGCGTGGAGGTCGGCGTCGTCGTTGAACTGGAAAGCGAACACCACCGCTGTGGTGTGACGAGCGCCGCGGAAGCGGTAACCCTTGCCCGGGCCATCGCCGATGCTCCGGCCTTGCGCTACGAGGGCGTGATGATCTACCCATCAAGCAAGACCTCTGCCCCTTTCATTAAGGAGGTGGTAGAGGCCCTGCGTGCCGCCGGTTTGCCACCACAGGTGGTGAGCGGCGGCGGCACACCCGACGCGCCCATTGCCCATGAGGTTCCCTATGTGAATGAGATCCGTCCGGGCACCTACGTCTATAACGACTGGACGATGCATCGCCTTGGGGTTTGCACGCCGGAACAATGCGCCCTCAATGTCATCGTGACGGTGGTGAGCGCGCCTACCGCCGACCGGGTCATCATAGACGGCGGCAGCAAGACGTTCACCAACGACGGGCAATTCCCCATGGGCCACATCCGCGAATATCCCGATGCTCAGATACCGCAATTGCACGAGGAACACGGCTTTGTGGATGTGAGCCGGTGCACCCGCAAGCCACGCATCGGCGAGCGGTTGACCGTCATCCCCAACCACGCCTGCGGAACAAGCAATCTCCACGACCGCGTCTATGGCCTGCGAGGCGGCCGCGTTGAGGTTGTTTGGGAGGTCCAGGCACGCGGCAAGGTGCAGTGAAATGCTCATCGCAGAAACCGCCTCGGAGTTGGAGATGGTGACCGATATGCAGATGGTCTCTCCACGCCTCGCCATAGATTGGTGCGGCGTGGCGGATTAGCACAGATAACTACTACAAAGGAGTCACGATCGTATGAAGAAAGCGGTCTTTCCCGCCGGAGTGCCCAAGCCCTTAGGCCCATACTCGCCCGGTGTCGTTGCCTCTGGTAATTTCCTATTTGTCGCCGGGCAAGGCCCGATTGACCCGTCTGTCGGCAAAGTCGTCGCTACCACCTTTGCCGACCAGGCCGTGCGCACCTTTGAGAACGTAAAAGCCATCGTGGAGAGCGCGGGGGCGACGATGTCTGACGTGGTGCGCGTTGGCGTTTATCTCAGCGACATGAAGTATTTCGCCGAGATGAACGAGATTTACCGTCGTTACTTCCCGGAGCCTTATCCAGCCCGCACAACGGTTCAGGCAGGCTTGCCCAACTTCATGATTGAAGTGGACGCGATAGTAGCGTTGCCAGGTTAGATAGAACGCCTCAAGGTCTTCCAAGACCTTGAGGGTCCACCCGGATTTTGACGATCTGGAACGAGAGGAACGGCGAGTGGATGACTGGAACCACATTGAGGGGAACGAAACATGAAGATGCCCGCTGCCGCACAACCTATGCCCATCACCGGCATTGAACACGCCGCGATCATTGCCGTGCAGACGGAAGAACTGGTCGCCTGGTATCAGCGCGTCCTCGGCGCGACCATCGCCTGGGCCAGCGATAAGGTGCCGCGAGCCTACTTTCTACGCCTGGGCAAAGATTTGATTGAAATAGGCCCCGCACCGGCGGGGGCGTCTCCCTCGCGGCTCCCCGCCGATGCACCGGGCCTGCGACACCTCGCCTTCAGCGTGAGCGATTTTGATGCCGCCGTCGCGATCCTACGCGCGGCAAACACCACCTTCACCACCGACGAACTGCCGGCCGCGCGGGGCGCTCGCACCATCTTCTTCCTGGACCCGGAGGGCAATCATCTCCAGTTGATCTGGCGGCCTGAGGCAGAATGATGATGATTCACACGACACCTCCGGCCCTGACGTCCGATCGCCCTCTACGTGTGGCGTTGGTGGGGGCCGGCCACTGGCATGCGCCTTATTACGCGGAGGCCCTGCGCAAATCCGGCTCAACCCTGGTAGGGTTGACCGATGCCGATCCTGTTATCGCCGCGCGCCGCGGGCAGGAACTGCGAGTCAAGACCTATGACGACGCAGCGACGATGGTGGAGAAAGCGCAACCCGATCTGATCTATGCCTTCGCGCCCCACCGTGACATGACTGCTCTCGTCCTGCAACTTCTAGACTGGGACACGCCCTTCGTCATAGAGAAACCAACTGGCCTTGACTGGCGCGCGCTAGCCGCGGCTGCTAGTCGGGCACGGGAAAGGGGCGTATGGGCCGGAGTTGACCTGGTCGCCCGCACGCATCGTCTGGTAGCCCGGTTACGAGCATTGGGTGAGCAGAGCGAGTTGGGCCACGTTCACAGCTTCTTCTATCGTCTCTTTGCAGGCGACCCGCAACGCTACATCGCCTGGGGTGTCCCCTGGATGCTTGACCCCGAAAGCGCGGGCGCGGGCTGCCTATATAACTTCGGCCCGCACGTGGTGGATGCCTTTCAATGGCTGACGCGCGAACCTGTGATTGAGGTACACTGCCGGCTACGCCACCTGCATGGCCTGAAGATACCGGATTACGCCCACCTGACCTGCCTGACACCATCCGGCGCGGTCGGCAACCTGGAAGTCGGGTACATCTGCCCCGGCGACTTCTACGAGCGAGGTCTCACCCTCAGCAGTGACCGGCTCTACGTCTCCTCGCCCAATCTGGATGCAGGCACGTTGCGCTGGCGGGACGGGCATAGCGAAGAGGTATCCGTCGGCGATACCGGGGGCGATTTCTGGCTGGCCTACGTGCGCGAGGTGGAACGTCGCCTGCGCAGAGGGGAACCGCCTGTTGCTACATTGGATGACATGGCAAGAACCCTGCGCGTCCTTAACGCCGCGGAGGAATCGGCCCGCGATGGTCGGCCCGTGCGTCTGGCTTGGGACGGCGGGAATCCTTGAAGCACTCGCTGCCGGTTAGATGCAGGATAAAAAGGGAACTGACCTTCTCCTCTAAGGGAACCCACCTACAGCGGCCCCAAACATAAAGGCACGAGGAGAGGATCAATACCCTACCCTCTCCTCGTGCCTTGGCGATAGACTTGTAGTGTCGTCCGCATCAGGCCGACTGTGTTGCCGTCTCCACCTTCTCGCCTGCCCCGGCGCGCGGCCAGATGCCCGCGCGCTTCACGATCTCGGCGACGGAATCCTCCCAGCGATAGGCCATGATGTGGATGCCGGCCACGCCGGGTATCTCCTTCACCTGCTGGACGATCTCTATCGTCAGAGCCAGGCCCTCGGCAGCCTGAGCCTCCTTGCCCTCTTTTCCCTCTACCCGTTTGATGATCTCTTCCGGTATCCAGACGCCGGGCACGTTGTCCGCCATGAAGTGCGCGATCCGCGCCGAGCGTATGGGCCCCACGCCGGCCAGGATATAAACCTTCTCATGCAAGCCTAAATCAACAACTCGCTTCATGAACTCGCGAAAGCGCGGCACGTCATAGACGTACTGGGTCTGGATAAATTGGGCTCCGGCCTGAACCTTCTTCGCCAGGCGGTGCGGTCGCCACTCATAGGGCGGCGCAAAAGGGTTCTCCGCCGCGCCGAGAAAATAGGTGGGGGCGGGGTTCACTTTGCGACCGCTGAGGAACATCCCTTTATCACGCATGATGCGCAAGGTGTTGAGGAGCTGGATAGAATCCAGGTCAAAGACCGGCTTGGCTTCCGGCTGGTCACCGGCCTGCACGCCATCGCCCGTCAGGCAGAGAACGTTGCGAATGCCCAAAGCCGCCGCGCCGAGGACATCGCCTTGCATGGCGATGCGGTTGCGATCGCGACAAGAGACCTGCAACACGGGGTCATAACCTGCCTGCAGCAAGGTAAGGCAGGTAGCCAAGCTGGACATGTGAACGTTGGCGCTGGAGGCATCGGTCGCGTTCATCGCGTCCACGTAGGGCGCCAGTTTTGCCGCATCCTTCAGCACCCGTTGTGGATCGGCGCCATCGGGGGGTGACACTTCCGCGGTGACGACGAAGCGCCCGGAGCGGAGTGCCTCTTCCAGGCGGCTGCGTGCTGGCTTCGTGGTTGTCGCTATCGCCTCAGACATGGCCGTTTCCGCTCCCTTCCACTTGCCAACCAGGCTGGGTCCGGATATCCGCCTCTGTGAGGAGGTTGATCCAAGAGGAAGTACCTGCCAGGCGGCGATTCACCGGCGGATTGATGTGGTGCATGTGGTCGGCCCAGGCTGTGGCAAATGACCGCCTGTAGGCTAATACCCAGATGCAGGTCATCTCCGGCTTCACCTCACAATGGCCGTTCGGGCGCACACCGCCACAAGGGCCATTACGCAGGTTCTTGGGGCAATTCATGGAGCACGTCATGCCAGTGGAGTGCAGGATGCACTGACCGCACATCTGGCAGTTGTAGGCAACCTTCTTAAACACTTCTTCGGGTAGCCCCACGACCCGGTCGGCGACGCGCTCGGCACGGGGGTGGCTCTTCAGGTAGCGTCCCAGAGGACGCAGCGCGCCCATGATTGCCTGGAAGACCTGAAAAGCCCAGGTATTCAGCCGTACCCACAGAAATTCTAGTGGCGACATCCCACCTCCTTGCTCGCGGCTTCCTTGCCTGACCCAGACGCTCATCGCAACCAGCCTTCACCACAGTATATACCAATTGCGAAATACTTCTATGACCTGGCTCATAGTATATATCGCAACAGAACGGAGGTCAACAGTAAGAGAACGGAAGAACAAAAGCGTTGATTCCCTGCGATATCGGATATTTTTCCCTTCGTTGCTTTCGCAAAGTCACTATGACGACACCTGTACAAGGTAATGAAAATCGCCTCGGCCCAACACTTGGGGCCGAGGCGCATGTTCACAGCCGGTTCACACCATTACCCCAATTACCCCTTGCTCTTCCGTCGTTTCTCCAGCAGGATATTGGTCAAGAAGCGGGCCGAGGAATAGGCAGCTTCCGCCTCGCCCACCGATAGGTTCTTTAATTGTGCAGTAGGTATGATCTCAGGGTCCACGTCGCGCGCCAGGGCAAAGGCCACCGCCGGCGCCTTGTGACGCTCGGTGCGCAATTCGGTGCGTTGTAGGTAGTAGTGGCTGATCATATGAAAGACTTCACCCGCGCCGTGATGGAAGAGGATGGCAACGGGCGACTCGCCATATTTCTGCGCCAATTCCTTGCTGCTGATAAGCACCTTCACCCGATCCGGCGCTAGGATCCGAATCGGATAACTAGAGCCTTCCAGCCACCATTGCGGATCGTCGCCTGCCCTCAGCACGTCCTCTAGAAAAGGATTGTCGTGGTTCACCTCATCAAGCCGCACAACGTCATCCCCTGTAGGGCGATTGTTGTAGGCGACGATGCCGGGGAAAGCGGGCTCCAACACATACTTCAACGCCCAATCGGTGGTGAAGAGGCTGCCGCCTCCCTCCACGAACTCCCGCACTTTCATGACGCCGTCGCGCTCTAATTGGCCGGGGCAATTGATGATGAGCAGCTGTTCCGGCCTCAACCTCAGGCGGGGCACCTCGTTGGTATCCACCAGACGGTAGGGGACCTTGAGAATCCCGAACACATCCTGTACCCGGTCATACCTCCCCTTAACGATAACCACATCATCCTTGCTGTTGTCGTCCAGGAGCCGCGCGTCGTCGGGCCGCTCCTTCTCCATCACGCGTCGCAGGATGTCGCCCGCTACCTCGTACGCCATCTGCATCCTTTCATCTCCCAACGGTTTGTCTGTGTAAGACATGAATGACCTCCTGATCAGGATTTATGGAACCATTTTTTCTTGGCGGGTTCGCCGCCGTCCTCTTTCTTATCGGCTGCGAAGAGCCGCGCCGCCTCAGCAATGATCTTCGCCACTAGCGCATCTCGCGCCGGGTCGCCCGGTTGATAGTGCAACTCCACCCCCGGTGCCAGCACGACCCGCTGCCAGAGCTCCGGCGTGGGTGATGGTGACGAGATAGGCACTGATGCACTGATCGGCGTAGGGCCGGGGATAATGGGACCAGGCATGGCATCGGCTTGGGCTGCGGGCTTGAGGATACGCCGCAGAAGCGCAGTCCCTCTCTCAGCAGCCTTTGAGGCCATCGCCTCCGACCTATTCGGCGTAGAGAGTGAGTGAGAAGTAACTAGAGAATCCGCAAGGAAGGCTTTCAGGAACTCGCGCGGCTCCTCCGGCAGTGCCGGTTCCTCGGGTGTGGATGCGGCCAGTTCCTCAAGTTCGGCCAAGGAAAGCGCGGCCAAGCGCGGCTTGATCTCGGCCAAAGGGAGATGTTCGGCCTGCAACCGCCGGATAAGCTTGAGCCGCAGATAATGCTCGCGCGTGTAAATGCGATTTTGGCCCGCGCCGCCCGGCGCGGGGAGAAGCCCTTCGGCCACGTAGTAGCGCACGGTGCGAGGGCTGACGCCCGCGCGCTCCGCCAGTTCGCTGATTGTCAGAACCTCTTTCTCCGTCACCATTGGCCTTCTCCTGCTAACACCTTTACGTCATGCTGACATTATAACACTATTACGTTATGCTGTCAAGTACCTGAACCTTAAAGTTTCGTGTTGTTACAAAAACAACAACCGCAAGGCCGTCCACGCGGTTGCCTTGCGGTTGCATAGAAGCGGTCGGCAATACGCCTACGACGACAAGCCTGCGCCGTCGGCAGGGGGTTCCTCCGGTGGAGGCGAAGGACGGGAGGCGACAAGTGGCGATGCCTCCCTCGTCCTGCCGATAGGGAGGTAGAGGCTCTCGCCGGAGTAGCCGGGGATGAGGGCGTAGATGCGCCGTCCCCAACGCAAGAGCCAGGATCGCAACGAAGCCCACGGGCTTTGCAGCGCGACGCGCAATCGCCGCCACCAGGAAGGTTTCTTGGGAGGTGGCGGCACACCCCACTTGATGGCCGCGGCAGCCCAGGTGAGCCCCGCACCAAAGCCGACGAAGACCAGATTATCGTTGGGGCGCACCCGCCCGGTCTCTATCGCCTCACACAGTGCAATGGGAATGGACGCGGTAGAGGTGTTGCCGTAACGATCCAGATTTACAAAGACCTTATCCGGTGGCAACTTCAGCGCACCCATAGAGGAATGAATGATGCGCTCGTTGGCCTGATGCGGGATGACCAGGTTCACGTCTTCCAACTTCAGCCCGGCTTTCGCGATCACTTCCTGGGTTGCCTTTGCCATGACGCGCGTGGCGAAGCGGAAAACCTCGCGCCCATCCATCTTAATGTAGTGCATCCCCTGGGTCACGGTCTCCATGTTGGTGGGAAAGCGACTGCCGCCAGCCGGCAACATCAAAAGATCACCGCCGGAGCCGTCGGAGCCGAGGACGGTGGAAAGAACGCCGCCCGGCTGCTCCGAGGCACGCAAGAGAAGCGCGCCCGCGCCATCGCCAAAGAGCACACAGGTATTGCGGTCTTTCCAATCGGTGATGCGAGAGAGGGTTTCGGAGCCGATCACCAGCACATACTCGGCATTACCGCTGACGATGCTGGCATGAGCCATGGCGAGAGCATAGACGAAGCCGGAACAGGCCGCGCTTAGATCAAAAGCCCCTGCCCTACTTGCTCCCAGCGCATCCTGCACCAGGCAGGCCGTGGCGGGGAAAATGTGCTCCGGCGAGGAGGTAGAGACAATGATGAGGTCAAGTTGATCCGGGTTTACACCGGCCATGTTCAGCGCCTCGCGCGCGGCGCGCACGGCCATCGTCGCCGTGGTGTCTTTGGGGTTGGCCGCGATGCGCCGCTCGCGGATGCCGGTGCGCGTGCGTATCCATTCATCCGTAGTCTCTACCATCTTCTCCAGGTCGGCGTTGGTCAGTATCCGTTCCGGCACGTACTTTCCCCAGCCGACGATGTGTGCGTATCGCATATGTGCTTGCCTCTCTGTGTCAGAATAGACCTGCCTTACCCCAGAAAGGCACGCCCTTGTGCAATCCTGGCCTATGGATTTGCAACGCTACGCCGTGCCGTCCATAGACCGGAAGATGAGACAGGTATTGTGACCGCCGAAGCCAAAGGAGTTGGATAAGGCTACCCGCACGCCCTGTGGTATCCGCCGGGCGACATTGGGCACATAATCCAGGTCGCAGTCAGGGTCGGGATACTCATAGTTGATCGTGGGGTGAATGATTCCCGTCTCTATGGTCTTGACCGCGACGATGGCCTCCACCGCGCCGGCCGCGCCCACGAGATGGCCGGTCATAGACTTGGTGGCACTGATCGGTATGTCATAGGCCCGCTCGCCGAACACCGCCTTGATGGCCGCGGTCTCGCTCTTGTCGTTGAGAACCGTAGAGGTGCCGTGGGCGTTGATGTAGTCCACGTCGTTGGGCGAGATGCCTGCCTTGCGGAGGGCAACGCGCATCGTCTCCGCTGCGCCGAAACCATCCTCCCATGGCGCGGTTAGATGGTACGCGTCCGCGGTGTTGCCATAGCCAGCCAGTTCGGCATAGATGTGCGCGCCGCGCGCCTGGGCATGGCTCAGGCTTTCCAATACCAGCACGCCGGCCCCCTCCGCCAGGACGAAACCATCTCGTTCCTTATCAAAAGGCCGACAGGCCTTCTCAGGCTCGTGGTTGCGTTTGGTGGATGTGGCACCGATGGCATCAAACCCGGCCAGCGCCAAGGGCACGATACCTGATTCGGTACCCCCGGCCAGCATCACTTGAGCATCGCCTCGGCGGATGATCTCAAACGCCTCGCCCACAGCCACGCCCCCCGTCGCACAGGCAGCCGAAACGCTGAAGTTGGGCCCCCGCAAGCCATGTATGATCGCCACCTGCCCTGCGGCAGTATCGGTGAGCATCGCCGGCACCAGAAGAGGAAAAATCCGGCCCGGGCCCTTCTCACGCATAACCTCTACCTGTTGAAGAATGATGTAGATGCCGCCGATGCCGGACCCGATCAAGACCCCAACCTGCCCCGGCTCCTCCTTTGAAGGATCAAGCTTCGCGTCGGCCAAGGCCTCTTTGGCCGCGGCGATGGCGAAGTGGGTGAAGCGGTCCAGCCGCCGCGCCTCTTTCCGATCCATGTAGTTGTTCGGGTCAAAACCCTTGACCTCCGCGGCGATTTGGGTCTTAAAGGGAGATGGATCAAACGTAGTGATACGCCCGACTCCCGATCTACCCGCGATGAGCGCCGCCCAAGTCGTGGGTACGTCAAGCCCCAATGGGGTAATGGCTCCCATGCCTGTGACCACGACGCGCTCGGCCATTTCTTCTGCGCCTCCCTAAGGATAATGAACTTCAGCACACCTGGCGCATCTCCTAATGCCGCTCTGCGACCAGGCGATATCTATCTAACTTGGTAGAACACCCACTTTGTAAGAAAGACGCGCAGCCGAACTTATAAAATGCCCCCGGCTCTGCGCCGGGGGCAAGGCCTTTATACGAACGTACCTTGTGACCTCATCCCGTTTGCGAAGAAGGAAAGACGCAGGGGCAGAGGTTGCGCATCGCATTACGGTTCTACGATGAGCTTCCCCACCATACCGGCTTCTTTGTGCCCGAGAACGTTGCACACGACATCGTAAGTACCCGGAGCAGGGGCAGTGAACCTCACCGTCCCCGATTCGCCGGGCTTCGTGTGCACATGCTTCTCGCCGGAGGGAAGCGCGACGGCCCAATCATGCTCCAGTGCCCCCTCGTTCTTGAGGGTCACCGTGACCTCGGCCCCTGTCTTGACCCTCCATTCGGTGGGTTCAAACTTGATGTCTTTGGCGATCACGGTAAAACTTACCGGCTGCGGCTTGCTCCCACCTCCACCGCCGCAGGACGCCATGACAGAGGCCACCAATGCCAACAGAAGAAACGCAAGCAACAAACGTCGGGACATACTGTGACACCCTTCCTTTCTGACAGGAGCAGCATAGAGCCACTCCGCATGGTGCCGAGATTCTACCATCAAGAGGCTGCCTGTGCAAGTTATCACGCTTCCGATTTCACAATAACGTGGGTTGCGCCGGATTTGACAGCGCAACAGAAGTATGTTAATATATGAGCAAATATTCAGATGTTAAGGTGGCGCCAAAGGCGATGAAGAACGGAGATCGGCTTGCCGACCGTTGCGACGTCGCCCTGGTGGACGAGGCCAGGGTGCGGGCTGCCGAAGCGGGCCTGGTGGATGGCCTCACGGCAACCCACATGGCCGATACGTTCCAGGCCTTGAGCGATCCCACACGCGTGCGAATCATCTCCGCCCTTGCGCGGCAAGAGCTTTGTGTCTGCGACCTGGCGGCGGTGCTGGGCATGAGCCAGTCGGCCATCTCTCACCAGTTGCGCCTCTTGCGGGTCATGGGGCTGGTGCGCCATCGCAAAGAGGGACGGAAGGTCTATTACGCGCTGGATGACGAACATATCCATCGCCTGTTTCAGGAAGGGTTGGAACACGCGCGCCATGGTTAGGCGCGGTTCTGCCGATCATCTACTTGGTTAGTTCAGGCGCGTCCGACACAGGCGCGCCTGTGTGATGAAAAATCCCAGGAGGGAAAGGGCACATGTTTGGAACCGATTGGCGGCTATGGGCAGCCTTCAACGTGGTTGTCTTTGTCATGCTGGCGCTGGATTTAGGAGTGTTTCATCGCAAGGCCCACACAGTTCATTTGCGCGAGGCTGCCATCTGGAGCGCAGTCTGGATCGGCTTGTCGCTTGCTTTCAATGCTGTGGTGTATCTCTGGCGCGGATCAGAAGCCGGCCTCCAGTTCCTGACCGGTTACCTGATAGAGAAGTCTCTCAGCATAGATAACATCTTCGTATTCGTCCTGATCTTCTCCTACTTCTCGGTGCCCGCCGCCTACCAGCATCGGGTTCTTTTCTGGGGCATCCTCGGCGCGCTGGTGATGCGCGCCATTCTCATCGCTGCCGGGGTGGTGTTGATTGAGAAATTCCACTGGGTCATCTACGTCTTCGGTGCCTTCCTGATCCTCACCGGCTGGCGCATGGCCCGACATCGCGAGGCGGAGATACACCCCGAGGCGAACCCGGTGGTGCGGCTCGCGCGCCGCTTCATCCCTCTACATCCCAACTACGAGGGACAGCGATTCTTCGTTCGCCAGGGCGGGCGGCTTCTCGCCACGCCCCTTTTCCTGGTTCTCTTGATTGTAGAAAGCACCGACCTGGTTTTTGCCATTGATTCCATTCCGGCAATCCTTGCCATCAGCACCGACCCCTTTATCGTGTACACCTCCAATGTCTTTGCCATCCTGGGGTTACGGGCGCTTTACTTCCTGTTGGCCGGCATCGTTGACCGTTTCCGATATCTCAGAGTCGGCCTGGCCGTTGTGTTGGTGTTTGTGGGCTTTAAGATGGTGGTGAGCGACCTCTACCGCATCCCGATCGCGGTAGCTTTGGGTGTTGTCGGTGGCGCCATATTGATCTCAATCATCGCCTCTCTGGTTATCCGGCCCGCGACCTCGGACGCGCGCGCTTATAAAGAACCGTAGCCTATTCGGGAGCCTGCGATGGACATACAGACCGAAACCTTGCGCGTGACCGGCATGGATTGCGCCGATTGCGCGCGCCACATTGAGGAAGCCGTCGGCACGCTCCCTGGCGTGCGCGCGGCACGGGTCAACTTTGCCCTCGCCACGTTGCACGTAGAGACCGCCGGCCCGGCAGATTTGCCTGCCATCCAACGTCAGGTGAGGGCATTGGGTTACGGCCTGGAACAGGTATCCCCCAGAAAGAACGCGGCGAGGCCCCTATCTCCTCGCGCCTGGCTAATCGCCCATCCCCGCGACGTGTTGACCGTCGCCTCCGGCCTCTTGTTGGCTGCGGGGCTTTTGGGAGGATGGTTGAACATCCCTGCTGGGATGCAACAGGTTCTCTATGCCCTCGCCATTATTGCCGGTGGCACGCATGTGGCCCGCGCCGGCATGGCAACCCTGCGCGCTACCCGCAGCCTGGACATGAACGCCCTGATGACCATTGCTGCCGTAGGGGCCCTCGCTATCGGCGAAGGGGCCGAGGGCGCGACGGCCATGTTTCTCTTCGCCCTGGGCAACGCGTTGGAGGGATACACGATGGAGCGGGCCCGCAGCGCCATCCGCTCGCTCATGCAGCTGGCCCCCAGTGAAGCACTCCGCCTGGTGAGAGAGAACGGAGAGATCCGTCAGGAACGAGTGTCGGTAACCGAATTGGCGGTAGGTGACCACATCCTGGTCCGGCCAGGTGAGCGCGTGCCGATGGACGGCGAAGTTGTCTCCGGTGAATCTGCGGTGAATCAGAGCGCCATCACCGGCGAATCGCTGCCGGTGGACGTGTCGGCGGGAAGCCAGGTCTATGCAGGAAGCATCAACGGTTCCGGCGCGCTGGAAGTGCGCGTCACCCGGCCGGCCCAAGAGACGACCATCGCCCGCATCATTAGGTTGGTAGCCGAGGCGCAGGAACAGCGCGCGCCCTCGCAGCGGTTCGTGGATGCCTTTGCCCGTCGCTACACCCCTGCGGTGATCATGTTGGCAGCGGCTATCGCGGTTATCCCGCCGCTCCTCTTCAATGCGCCCTTCCTCTCTTGGTTCTACCGCGCCTTGGTATTGCTGGTCATTGCTTGCCCTTGCGCGCTGGTCATTTCCACGCCGGTATCCATTGTCTCCGCCCTTGCCTCCGCCGCGCGCCACGGGGTGCTTATCAAAGGCGGGGCCTACTTGGAGGCCGCAGGAAACCTGAAGGCCATCGCCTTCGATAAAACAGGCACGCTGACCCAGGGACGCCCGACGGTGACGGACGTCATCCCCTTTAATGGGCTGTCAAAGGATGAGTTGCTGGCCCTGGCCGCCTCGGTGGAAAACGCATCGGAGCATCCCCTGGCGCGCGCCATCGTGCACGAAGCGCGACACCAGAACCTGCCCCTGCGTGAGGCTTCAGGCTTCGTCGCGCGCGCCGGTCGCGGCGCGCAGGCACAGGTGGACGGTAGCCTGTATCGCATCGGCAACCAGGAACTCTTTGACGGCGACCTCAAACTGAGGACAGAAGAGATAGCGCGCTTGCACGCCTTGGAAGCAGAAGGGAAAACGGTGATGCTTGTGGCCGATGATAAGGCCATCCTCGGCCTTGTCGCCGTGTCGGACCGCATCCGTCCGGAAGTAGCCGAAACGATGGCCGCGCTGCGTCGGGCTGGCATCGGGCGCACCGTTTTGCTGACGGGCGACAACCCACGCACGGCTGCGGCCATCGCACGCCAGGCAGGCACGGACGAGGCGCGTGCCCAACTCCTGCCGGAGCAAAAGGTGAACGTCATTGCCGAACTTTTGGAAGAACACCATGCCGTGGGAATGGTCGGCGATGGCGTCAACGATGCGCCCGCGCTGGCGCGGGCTACGGTGGGCATTGCCATGGGCGGAGCCGGGACGGCTCAGGCATTGGAAACAGCAGACATCGTCCTGATGTCCGACGATTTGAGCAAATTGCCCTTTGCCATTCGCCTCAGCCGCGCTGCTCGTGCTATCATCCAGCAGAACATCATCCTATCTCTCGGCATCAAGGCGCTCTTCCTGGCTCTCGCCCTCCCCGGTTGGACGACGTTATGGATGGCCGTCTTCGCCGATATGGGGGCTTCGCTCCTGGTCACTCTGAACGGTATGCGTCTCTTGCGCTTTCACCCTTTGCCGGATAAAATATCAAGCGTCTCAAATTAGGAAGACTTGCGGAATTGTGCAGGTCATGGTATGCTGAATCTGTCAAGGTACGGCGAATGGAGGAGATGCGTACTCAATGATGAAGTTGCTGATGAGTTGGGATATCAAAGCCGGCCGCGAACAGCCCTATTTTGAATTTGTCGTGCGGGAATTCGCGCCGGGCCTGATGCGTCTCGGTCTGCAACCTACCGAAGCATGGTACACCATCTTCGGCAAAGGGCCGCAAATCCTTACGGGTGGCGTGACCGACGACATGACCAGCATGGAGCGCTTCCTGAACAACGAGGAATGGCACGCTCTACGTGAAAAGTTGCTGACCTTCGTGAGCAATTACAAACAAAAGGTCATCGAGGCCAGCGGACGTTTCCAGTTGTGACCATGAATAAATACAGCCCTGCTTTGCTGCAGGGCTGTACACAGAGATGAGCGCGAGGGGTCAGGCATCGCTCTTGGCAGGCTTGCCTTCGGAAGACGGGGACGAGGTTGATTCCTCGGCCTTCTTTTTTTCTTCACCCTTACCGTTGCCTGATTCCAGTGTGGACGACTTGCCCCGGCTGTCGGTCACGTACCATCCCGACCCCTTAAAGACAATCCCCACCGGATGGATAAGGCGGTGTACAGAGCCCTGACATTCCGGGCAAACCTCTACCGGCGGATCGGTGAATCTCTGCATACGCTCAAAGCGCGCCCCACACTGGCTACATTCATACTCATAGATCGGCATCCCACATACCTCCCTTAATGACACAACCAGAGATGCGGGGATGATTATACCGCCAGGATACGTTTAGCGCAAGTGAACGCAACGGGTGGCTCAGAGGCGAATTCTCACAGGGGATGAGACGAAGCAGAACGCCATCTGCAAGCCGGTACGTTGTCCTATCCCGTATGCCGCGCCCAATAGATGATAGCCGCCAATACCGCCGTTACACCTAAGAAGAGCGCGCCGGCCCCCAGAACCGGCAGGCTTTCTGCAATCCCGTCCAGCCAGCGATTCGTTTCGGATGGCGGAACGGCCGTCTCGGCAGCGACGGGCGCAGTGAATAGGGGAGTGACGGTTGGCGTCGCTGTTTCGGCTAAGCCAATAGGGGCGGGGGTTATGGCATCCCCCGGCGCAAAGGCCAGCGGAGGGGGCGTGGCAGCCTTGCAGGCCAACAACGAGACGTCATCCAGATACATAGCAGTGCGACGGCCATCGCCATCGTTGCGCACGTTGAAATAGAGAACCAAGATGCGCCCCTGGAAGGGAGTCAGGTCCAGAACCTCCGCCTGCCAAACGCGGTCATCACGAGTGACGCGCCAGAGGACGCTCACCGTCACCGAAGTCATAGGGTCCAACAGGATGACTTCCTGCCTATCGCGCTCTGTGCCCACGTCTTCGGAGCGCAGATTATGCCAGAAAGAGAGGCGTATGACGTCCACACCATAAGGCAAGGTGACAGTCTGGCGAACGGAAGAATAGGAAAACCTATCGGGTTGATCCACGTTGCCCAGGCGCACGGCAACATTGCCGCTGTGAACGAGGGACGAGCCGACGAGCGCAGCGTAGTCCGGCGTGCGTCCGCGCGTCCAACCAACACCCAGCGACTCAAAACCGCCGTCGCTGAGGAGTTCGGTGCAGGTGCCCGGTGGCAGCGGTGGCAAGGGCGTACGCGTGGGCGTCGCGGTGACGACGATGGGCGTTGGCGTGTTGGTTACGACGATAGTAGGCGGGCCGGGCGTCGGCGTGGCCGTGACAATGATGGGCGTCGGTGTGTTGGTGACGACAATAGTGGGAGGGCCTGGGGTCGGCGTGGCCGTGACGATGATGGCCGTGGGAGTAGGCGTGGTACCATCGCAGACCTGAAGCGAAACATCGTCCAAGAAGAGGGTGGCACGGCCACCGCTACCATCGTTATAGACGTTGAAATAGAGGATGAGGGTCTGCCCGGCGAAGGCCGACAGGTTGAAACTAAGGGGCGTCCACGTCTGGCTATTGGCGATGGTGCGCCAGAGAATGGCTGCCGTCGCGCCATCCGGATAAAGGAGGATGGCTTCCTGGTGATCTCCTGTGCCGGGTGCCTCCGAGATGGGATATGCCCAGAAGGTGAGGGTGGCCGCGGTCGCCGTAGCAGGAATGGCGATCTGTTGCTGGACGGATGAGAAAGTAAGGCGGTTCAGCGCATAATCCAGGCCAAGACGCATAGAGCGCGTACCACTATGAGCCAACGCGCCGGTATAACTTGCGGGGTAGCCGTTAACATTGATGGTCCAGGCGGCGTTGGTCTCAAAATTGCCGTTCTGCACCAGCTCTATGCAGCCGACGGCGCGGGCCGGCACGGGGTCCCCGGCCAATGCTGCCATTAGAGGAAGGCTCGCCAAAATCGCGCCCAAAAGCGCAAAGATACGCCGGTCGCCCATGTCCGCCTCCCTAGCTCGCCAGCGCCAGCGTACCAAGCGAGCACACCCCTATTGTATCATAATCATCCTTGCGGTCAAACCTTCTTACCCTTCCGCAATGATCCTATCCACCACCATTTGACGGAATTCCGGCGACAGGCTGGCGAAATACGCGCTGAAGCCGGTCACCCGTACAACCAGGTCGGGATACTTGGTCGGGTCCCGGTGTGCCTCCAGAATCTTCTCTTTATCCATCACGTTCATGTTGATTTGCGTGCCGCCGAGGGCAAAATGGGTTTTGATAAGGTCGGCCACTCGCTCAAGGCCCCCTTCGTCTTTGGAGAGGCCGGGGTCCAGGTCCAGTTGCATAGGGCCGGCGTTGCCGTAGCCGGGCTGCACGGCAGCAACCGCGACGGCCAGGGCCGTGGGCGCACCATCCTTACGGAATCCTGGATCGGGGTTAGGCCCATGTGAGATCGGATCGCCCGCGTGACGACCGTTAGGTGTCGCGCCGACATCCTTGCCCATCATAATCGTAAGAGCCCAGGAGAAAAGCCCCGGGATCATGTTATACCCCGCAGGCGTCGGCTTTTCCTTCACCAGCTTGGTGAAGGTCTCGGCGATGCGCATTGCATACTCGTCGGCGCGTGAGCCGCCGCTACCAAAGCGTGGCGTGCGTTTCATCATCAGGCGCGCCCTCTCGCCATCCGGCCCTGCCCAATCTGTATCCAGATAGTGCATCAGTTGAGCCCAGGTGAGCCGTTTCTCTTGCTCAACCCATTTCTCAAGGGCCGCGAAGGAATCGGCAGTAGTCGCCAGGGCCGCGCCATCCACACACAAGTTGTAATATTCCACCCCACCTGCCGAGACATCCAGACCCTTCTCAATCGGGCCATGGCACAGGAGATCAAGCACCAATTCCGGGCACACGTACTGCATGTATCGCATGTGAAAGTCCAGGCCCTCGGCCATAACTTCTATGGCACGGCGCAGATGCCAGGTGAACCGTCGCCACAGCAAATCCACGCTAGGCTCTGCCCACGACGCCATCATGTCGCGCAGGGCCACCTCAAACACGGCAGCAAAATTGATCTTGGGGATGTCGTTCAAGGTGTATTCCCGGCCCGGCAGGGCAGACCAATGGCACCCCGAATAGGCGCGCTGGTTCGCCAGCGACATAGGATGGCCGTTCCTGGCAAAGCCCCGGCTGGTGTTGTCAATGCCCAGAAACTTGGGTATGCCGGTTTTATCCTCAAACTGGATCTCCACGCCGCGGCGCAGCAGGCCGGGATCTACTTTTTCGCCGACGCATACACCTATGTTGGCAGGAATTTTCAGCCGATGTGCGGCCTCCAATATCAGGTAGGAGACGGGATTTGTCACATCCTCGCCGGAGGCGTCAGGCCCACCAAGCTGGATGTAGGCCGTATCTCGCACCAGGTGGCAGGCGATATGGAAGATGGCTTCCTCGTCGGTCAGAATACCTGCGGCCTTGTCACGCTCATAGTAGGGCAAAAGGAGCACATCCAGGCGACCGAGCGACCCGCTGCCATTGTACATGCGTGCCGCCGACTGATACCAGAGGATCCACTGACACGCTTCACGAAACGTCCGCGGCGGTTCGGTCACCAGACGGGCATTTATGTCGGCCATCTCCAGCAGGTTCTCGCGCAAATCGGGACGCGTCTCGGTCTCAGCCATCCGCCTCGCCGCTTCGGCGTGGCGACCGATCCAGTTCTGCATGCCCAATACGACGTCGGTCAGGCCATCGTAGAAGTCCGCGGCCCGCGGCGCGTTCACCTGGCGATAGTACCGAATCTTGTCCAGGATGCCTCCCCAGCCGAGTTCCAGGCCGATGGACATATCCTGACACAAATGCTGCATCCCACCGATTCCGGCCAGGAGCTTGTACTTCTGCTGCTCCTCGTGCAGATGGGAATAGTCAAAATCGGGGTTCCAGTGCGGGTTGCGATACGATGAGAAGTTCACCATATAGGCCCCTGCCAACGAGGACATGGGGTCAATATACGTTGGGTGCATTTCCAGGAGGGCCCTGAAATTTCTGCCCACGGCCGCCGGCCCAAAGAAGCCGCCGCTGGGATGGTTGCTCTGGACTGTGAAGCCTTTCAGCAGCACATCGGTGATCGGAACGCCCGACGGACTGATCGTCCGCACCACCTCCCTGAACTCCAACGGTGGGAGTACCAGTGCCCAATCGTCGTAATCCATCGCGCCGATGGCCTGCCATTTCTCCTGCGTCTGAGCCAATTTCGTGGCGCGAAGGGCATCAATGCGCTCCTGATAGGTAAGTCTTGTGGCTACCGTAAGGGTTTCCATAAATTTATCTGCTCCGAACCGTGATGTTGTGACCTCGCGCGGCCTCCGTGAGGACGGTCATTTGCTCTCTGGATAGGGTCGCCAAGTCGCGGGCCCGGTATTCCAGACCCAGGCTCCGATATTTGTCTGCCGCCAACCGGTGAAACGGCAATAGCTCCAGTGAGATGGGAGCCGGCGCAGCCCCGTTACGGCTGGCTTCTCTCAACTTTACCAGGCCATGCACGAAGGCAGCGATGGCGCCGATTTCTTCCGCCGTATCGTTGACCGACGGCACGACCGGGATACGAAAGATCAGTGGCTTGTCGGTTTGCGCCAGCCGCCGCGCGTTCGCCAGGATGCGTTCATTGCCGACGCCGGTTGCCGCCCTGTGTTTGGCCGGGTCCAGGTGCTTGAGATCCATCATCACCAGGTCGGTCACAGGCAAAAGCATCTCCAGGATGTTCCAATGCACATGGCCTGCCGTCTCAATGGCCGTGTGGATACCGGCTTCGCGGCAACGCTCCAAAATCGCGAGCGAAAAGGTGGGTTGTAACGCGGGTTCGCCGCCGGAGAGGGTGACACCGCCGCCGGAAGTCCGGTAGAAGGCCCGATCTCGCATGACTTCGTCCACAACCTGCCCAGCCGTCACACGTCTGCCCACCAGCGTCAGGGCTTCGGCATAGCAAATCTCTGTACACCGCCCGCAGGCGATGCAGACATCCCGACGATACACACGCTGGCCGTTCTCTTCCCCTTGTGCTCCCTGCGGGCAAACCGCAAAGCAAGCCCCGCAATGCAGGCACCGTTCCGGAAGGAATTGAACCTCTACTTGTGGGCGTATCCCTTCCGGGTTGTGGCACCAGAAGCAATGCAGAGAGCAACCTTTCAGAAAGACGGTCGTCCGGATGCCCGGTCCATCGTGCACCGAAAACCGCTGAATGTCAAATATGAGACCTGAAACGTCCATAAGCCTTACGAATCCATTCCGACCTGAACGTGTCGGCGTTATCTGCATGATATTATATTCTATCCGAGACGCCTTGTCAACGACACAAATCAGCGTAAATTGAAATACACCCAATCAGCGCGCCCCGATCATCCCGGTGCGCGCACGAAAACAAACAAGGAAGTGTAGCTCATAACCTCCGCTCTTTCACATAATGCCAATGCCGGGATAATCCCTCTCGGATGCCCACTACCGGCACAAAGCCCAAGTCACCGCGGGCTAAGGTCGTATCTGCCCAGGTATCCCGCACATCGCCTGCCTGGGCCGGAAGATACTGCACCTGCGGTTGGTATCCTGTTATCTCCGCAACGAGAGTCAACACCTCGCGCACCGAGACCCGCGCTCCACCGGCTACATTCATCACCGCAGCGACCCCGTTTTGCGCGTTGCCGACCGCGGCGCACAGGCGCGCGGCGGACATAAAGGCCCGGACGACGTCATCCACGTAGGTGAAATCCCGCGTTTGATTACCATCGCCATAGACGGCGATCGGTTTGCCCGCCCGCAGGGCTTCCAGAAAGCGTTGGAAGGCCATGTCGGGCCGCTGACGTGGGCCATAGACCGTGAACAAGCGCAGAGAAACCGTCGGAATGCGATGAACGGCAGAATATAGCCGGCAGAGATGTTCGCCCGCTAGTTTCGTCACGCCATAGGGGCTGATAGGGGCCGGAGCCATATCCTCTCGCAGCGGCATTTGCGCGAGGTTCCCATATACAGACGAAGAGGAAGCATAGACGATAGGCCGCCCCCCCACCGCCAGAGTCGCTTCCAGAAGGCGTTGAGTGGCAAGGACATTGTTGCGCAAGTAATACTCAAACTTCTGGCCCCAGCTGCCGCGCACGCCCGGTTGGCCCGCCAGGTGGTATATTATGTCAATATCCCGCAGGAGAGCCGCCAGGTCTATGGTGACCAGATCGCCCTCAACAAAGGTGAACTTCGGATGGGCCAGCGCGCCCGCGATGTTCGTCTCCTTCCGCGCGCGATCGTAGTAGTCGGTGAAGCAATCTATACCCACAACCTCGCAGCCGTCGGCCAGAAGCGCATCGCACAGGTGCGATCCGATGAAGCCCGCAGCACCGGAAACCAAAACGCGATCTGCCATCGCCTATACCTGTCCTGTCATACCCAAGGCCGCCGCAAAATAGTTGAAGCCACGGCGCGCAACGAACGGCGCAAGCCCAAATAATAAGGGAACATGGGGCCGAACAATCTTCGGAAGAGAAAGGGAGCCTCCACATACCCCGCCTCAATTCGCTCCAGGGCAAAGGGATTGCTCCGAGGCCCCACCCATCCTGGCCGCGTGGTACACGCGCCTAAGTACACGCCACTGACGCTCCGGCGAATCTCATCGGTGTAGCGGCCATAGGGATAGGCGAACAAGTTAACAGGATGCCCCACATGTTCCTGAACGCGTTCTCGTGAGATGAGAAGTTCGCGTTCCACTTGGTCGCGAGGCAGCCGGTCCAGCCTGGCGTGGCTGAGGCCATGGGCTCCGAACTCAATCCCTTGGCAGTCCATCAGGCTTATCTGTTCCCAGGTGAGCAAAGGCCGGCGCGGCACCGACGGCGGCTGGCCGGGCCAATCGTTCCTGCCGCCGATGTAGGCCGGCACCAGGAAAACGGTGGCCGGGAACCCGTATTGCCGTAAGATGGGAAAGGCGCAGGTATAGACGCTTGCAAAGCCGTCGTCAAAGGTGATCGCCAGCGCGCGAGGGGGCAAAGGCCTCCCTGTGTGCAACCGTTGCACGAGTTCGCTCAAGGGGATAACGCGCAGCCCATTGTCATGGAGCCATCGCATCTGCCACGCGAAAACCGCCGGTGCCATAGAGACGACCGAGCGGTTTTCCTCAACGGCATGGTACATCAAGACCGGAATCCGGGGCGCTTGTGTCAATTGCCGTCGCGCTCCTTGCCTTGTCTGAGGTCCACAAGCCAGTTGTATGTCTGGGCCATGAAATAGCCAACGATGAAGCCGAGGACAAAACCATACGCCAGGCCGATCAGACTCCCCACGAAGGTCACTCTATATCCGATGAAGTACTGGCTGAGGAGGACGAGGTGGGGACCGACGATCTTCCCCCCTTTCAGCACAAGCCAGTTGGTGGCAACAAAAATCGCCAGACCTAACAGCGTTCCCATGACCAGGCCATGAACCACGGCATTCAGGCGCATCATACGGACAAGGACGATCTTCTCAAGGGGCTTTTCATTCTCCGACATTTGAGACCTCCCCGGGGACGATCAACGGCTAATAGACGTAGTCCCAGAAGTTGCGCAGGGCCTGGAACTCCGCACGGCGGCGGAAAATCGCCATATACAGGTAAACCGCAGCGTTCCGGAGGGCGGCAAACAACCACCCTCCTACGAAACCGGTGAGGAAACCGTAGAACAGGCCCACCACGCTTCCCCAAGGGGTTACCGTATAGCCAGGATAGAACTGGCTGAGAAGACGCAGGTTGGGGCCGATCACCTCCCCACCTTTCAACAGCAGCGCGACGGTAGCCAGGAACAAAATTATACCAGCCGTTGTCCCCAATGACAAACCCAATGCCAGAGCGTCCACCTTCGGGAAGACTTCCGCCAACGCCTCTTGCACCACTTGAGTGATGTCGGGCACTTTGGCTTCGGGAGCGACGCGCACTTCCTCGTGATATTCCTGATCGGCGTTCACGCTCCAAAGATCGTTCTTCTCCCCCAACATCATGTTTCGCACGGCGAACATGCCGGTAAGCATTGCATGATCCTGGTTATTGTAACGATGCAGACCGTTGCGGCCAATGGTCTGGAAATTCTCCAGGCCGCCTACATATTCTCGGATCACAGCCAGATGGTCGCGATAATCGGAATCGTACACAGGATACGACTTTGGAACCCGGAAGACGCAGCCGTCCTCAATATCGGCGTAGGAGGCGAGGCCGATGCGATCTATCTCGCGCTTCCCCAATTCAATCAAATCGGCATCCGCCATGTTCCACAGCTCGTCCCCTTCCGTGCAGAAATATTCTAGGCCGAGGCTCGTCTTTGAGGGGTCGGGGACCATATCGGGGCTCCAGTTTTTGAAGTTCTGAATCCGTCCCACCTTCACGTCAGGGTCGTGGACGTAAATCCAGTTATCGGGGAAAGTTTGCGCTTTGTTGGCTACCAGACAAACGGTCAGGAAATCGCGATATTTCAGGTTATTCGCGGCCTCCAGCACCGGTTGCGGCGGTGCCGGATCAAGTTTCTTGATGAACTCGGTGATAGGCATGCTGGAGATAAAATCTGTGCCGGTGATGACCTCTTGTTGTCCGTCGCGAGAGACAACGACACCATCAATGCGGTTCCCCGTCCGGCAGATCTTCACCACGTCGGTATTCAGCCTGACGCAACCGCCGCGCTCCTCAATTCGCTCTTTGACCATGTTCCACATCATGCCCGGGCCCCGGCGCGGGTAGTCAAATTGCTCAATTAAAGTCTTGATGGTGTTTCTCGGTTTCATGAACATGCTGACAAGGGCCGTCTTAAGAGACAGGTCCTTGATACGCTGGGCGGCCCATTCGGCCTTGAGTTTGGAGCATGGGATACCCCAGACTTTCTCCGTATAAGTCTTGAAGAAAGTCAGGAACAGCCGTTTCCCGAAGCGGTTCGTCACCCACTGTTCAAAGGTCTCCTCTTGGCGGTAGGGAAAGAGTTGCCAACGGATGTAGCTGAGGATGATAAGAATTGCTTCCAAGAAACCGAGCCCCAGGAGCGTGTTGAGGGGCTTGAGGGGATAGTAGAAGAACTTGTGCCGATAGTAAATTCTTGACAGCCGCGAACGGCGCAGGAAATCGGCTCCCAACACTTCGCGCCACATCTGGTTGACTTCGCGCGATTTGGTGAAGAAGCGATGGCCGCCCATGTCAAAGTAGAAACCCTTGTAATTCTCGGTACGGGCAATGCCGCCCACTTTGTCCAGTTTCTCCAGGACGATGGGACGGAGGTTGAACTTGGTCAGCTCATACGCGGCGGTGAGCCCGGCCGGCCCCGCCCCGATGATGACCACTTTTTTGTCTGAGTTGTGCACGTTCTCCACTTTCACAATCACCTGAATCCCTTTTTAGATAGGTGGGGTAGAGCGGGCAGTAAACTCTTCCGCCGGCTACCCGACAACTCTTCAAAGATGCCCAAAGCCGTGTGGGCGGAACGTTCCCAGGTGAACTCCCGCGCGCGTTGCAGCCCCTTGCATCCCAGTTCCGCGCGTAACCGGCGGTCTGTTAACAACCGTTGCAGATGTTCTCTGAGCTCTTCAGAGACATAAGGACTGAAGAAGAGTCCGGCCTGGCCGATGACCTCCGGCAAGGCCCCCGCCCGGCTTGCCACCACAGGAGTTCCGCAGGCCATCGCCTCCAGCGCGGGAAGCCCGAAGCCCTCATCAAAAGAGGGGAGTACCAATATCTCGGCAGCATTATACAGATGCACCAAGTCTGAGTCGGGCACAAAGCCGGTAAAAACGACTTGCCCGGATAAACCTTCTCGTTCCACCCTTGCATGCAGCGCCTGATAGGCAGAATAGAAAACATCTTTCTGAAAATCGCCTACTAGGACCAACTTCACATCCCGGACACCTTGCCCGTGCAGCAAAGAAGCGTAAGCATCCAGAAGCGTTGCCAGATTCTTGTGGGGGCTGATGCCGCCCACATAGAGGATAAAACGCCCACCGTGCCCGATGCCATAGCGGGCCAGCACTTGACACGTCCCCGGATGGCTGCCGAGAGGACGAAACTCGTCGCTCACTGCATCGGCGATGACCCGCACGGCCTCTTCTTTCAGGCCAAATTCCTTGATGATCTCCCGCCGCGCGGTCTCGGAGACGGTTATCACCAAGTGGGCCTGTCGGACCGCCAAGCCCACCTTCAGCCGCCAGAACAGGTGAGAGCGCCGGTTGGGAAAGATGAGTCGCGGGTAATGCTCGGCGATCGTGTCGTGAATGGTCACGATCACCTTTGCCTGAGTGTGCAAGGGGAAATAGGTGTACACTGAGGGAAAGTAGAAGAGGTCCAGATCGCGCCCCCTTTGCTGCACCGCCCGGCTCATGGCCCACATATCCCGCAGCGAGCGACGCCCCGCTGCGCCTGCGGCTCGCGTAGCCGCCTGTGAGGTCTTGACGACAACCGTCTGTGCCCGTTCCGGCAGATCCGCTACTTCCTGAGCCGTCTCAGAGTCCAGAAAAAAACGGTAGATGTTCTGTTGATCACAGGCCAATAGCGCACGAAGCAACTCGCGGGCATAGCGACCGTATCCTCGTTTATTTGCCCAACAGCTCGCGTCCACGCCGATTTTCATCCCAGGCATCTCTTTCTGGTTCGTTACCGAATTCGCGACAAGATGTACAAGCGAGAGACTAAGATTTCTGAATCAGCGGCAGATAGAACCTCACTCCTGACGGCGCAGAGGGAGTAGCGGTTGGTGTATCTCCCGTTTTCGGCGTATGGGTCGGCGTGGCTGTAGAGGTCGCCATCACGGGGGTATCAGTTGGCGTGCGCGTCGGCGTAGCAGTGAGCACAGCGGTCGGCGTACGGCTGAGGGCATGGGTCGGTGTAGCCGTGACAATCAAGGTCGGCGTATGGGTGGGAGTTCTGGTCGGCGTGCGCGTCGGCGTAGAGGTAGGTATCGCTGCCGTAGGTGTAGCAGCGGGAGTGGCGGTCGCCGCCGGCCCAACTAACGCCAATTCGGCGAAGACCCCATCCCACACGCCTTTGAACGAAATTTGAATGGCATTCTGCATAGGCCAGTTACCCGATTGCGTCTGCCCGCCCACATAGAAGTTGCCGTTGGCGCTGGCAATGCTTGTGCGACCGTAGTCCACACCCCGCCCGCCCAGATAGGTAGCATAAAGGAGCCCGCTGAGATCGGGAGCCAGCCTGACGGCAAAGAGGTCGCTGCTACCATTGTTGCCCATCCGAAAGGCATCTGCCGTCACCGGAAAGTTATCCGAATAAGTCGCCCCGCTCACGTACACGTTCCCCTGCCCATCGACCGAAACACCTTCTATGCCTTCTCCGTATCGCCCGCCTATGAACGTGCTCGCCAACAACGATGCGCTCCCAGAGCGCGCTGTATCAATTTTCGTGACTCCACCATCCCCAGGATAATTCGTGTAGTATCCCGTCCCGTTGCCGCCGCTGCCATTGTAGGTCCGATCATAGGAACCCGCCGTTGTGGGATAATTGGTTGACTGCGTCGTGATCGCCACGTACGCTATACCGTTCCCGCCCACCCACAGGTTATGCGTCTCCCCGAAATCGGCTGCCGCACCGCCGATATAAGTCCCGTAGAGCAACGCACCTCCATCGTTCCGCACCTTCGCCAGATAGACATCCCCACCACCTCCGAGCCCGGTCTGAAAGCCGTTAGGGGTTGGCAAGTCAGAAGAAGTTGTCCACCCCATCAGGTAATAGGCATTTTTATTCCCATCCACTCTGATAGAGGGTGTGTAACCGTCTCCTCCAGAGCCCCCCAGGTAAGTCGCCCACAGCAACCGGCTGCCATCGGCACTTAACTTCGCCACCAGCCCATCGCAGCCATCCCCACCTGGGTTGCGGTTGCGTTGATAGGCGTTCTGAAAAGCCGACATGTAGGCCGGATCGTTGTTGAGATCGTTTTTGCAGATGGTAGCGGCCAGATAGATGCCCCCCTCCCCATCCACCGCCACGTCTCGCACGATCTGGGGATCGCTCCCTCCGAAATAGGTACAGAAGACCAAGCCGGAACCATCGGGTTTCAGTTTGCAAACAAAGCCATCCTGAGAACCATAGATGGGCGAATCCTGGCCGCCTGCGAAAGTGGCATCAAAGGCCCCTGGGGTCACAGGGAAGCCGGCTCCCGCCCTGCCGGCAATAATGACGTAGCCGTTCCTGTCCACCTCCACAGCATAGGCACGGTCATAGTTGGGACCCCCGACGAAGGTGGCCCAGAGAAGGTTACCGGTGGGACCGAGTTTGACGACAAAGGCATCGTGCCAGCCGTTGAAGGTGGTATCGTAGGCTCCGGCCGTCTTGGGGAAGTCGGATGAGGCGGTGCCGCCGACTACATAGATGTTTCCTTGGCCATCTACCGCCATGTCGCGCACCGTGTCCTCTGCACCACCTCCGGCATAGGAAGAGATAGCCAGAGAGATAGCATCTTCAACGGAAGGAACGAACTTCCCCCGCTCGCGCGCCTGCGACGTTGCCCCCAAATGAGATAGCGCTGCGGAACAGACAACGACAATTGCGCACAAACTTATCGTCAGCCGGACCTGCTTGAACAACCGCTTTATCGCATTGCTCTCGCTACAACTATCAGGCCATCTCATGAACCCTCTTATCCCACAGCCTCCTGCCTCGGCTCCAGCACCACCCTGCCACATGCCAGGCCCGAAGGCGAACCGTGCGATCCAACGCGAAGGCAACCGATGCAGCCCATGCCGCCGCCAAGATAGTCCGTACAGCAAGGGAGGGCAAAGGCAGATACCATAACAGGCCCATCCCCGTCGCCGCCGCAAGCGCTACGTAAATCATCGGTCTCGCCTGGTTCCGTAGCCTCAACCTGGTGTGAGCCAACCACCAACTCGTCAGCCATACGGCAGCCTCGGCGAAAACCAGGCCCATCGCCGCGCCGGTGGGTCCTTCTTGGATGTAACCCAGAGGGATGAGCACCACAGCGCAGGCGGAGCCGAAGGCCGAGGTGATCATCTCAAGATTTTGCTGCCCTGCTGCGATCAACCCAAAGCGATAGTGCCCGCTGATCGCCGCTGCCAGGAACACCCCTGCCAGCCATTGCAGGGTTGCGCCTGCTGGTGCAAAGGCAGGACCGTAAGCCCCCACCATGACCATCGGTGCGGCAGCCGCCCACACAATGCCGCCCAAGACACCGGCCCACACTACCACATGTAGCGATTGAGCAATGGTCTGAGCAAACGCTTCATGGCTTTGCTTCCAGGCCCGCGCCAACGATGGGAGAAGATTAAAGTAGTAGAGCCAGACGAAAGAATGCAAAGCAACGAGAATCCGCATCGCGCCGCCGAAGAAACCCACGTCTTGCGGAGACGCCACAAAGCCGAGGATCACCGTGGCCCCGAACATCCTGACCATCCAAAACATCTGCCCCAGGCCGATGGGCACGCCCTCGCGCAGAAGGCGCGGCGAGAGCGCCAACCGCGCCCGCAGGCTCTCCCCGAAGCGGCGACGGTACACCCACCCACCGTACGCCGCGACGCTGCACGCGCCCACTACCTCGGCCACCGCTGCGACCCATATCTGACTTGCTTCGCGTAGGAGCGCGAATATCAACGCAGCATATACCCCCTGACGCACCAGCCCCATGATGGCTACCGTCTGCATCTGATCGTGCCCTTGGAACACCCATTGCAGCAAGAAGGGCATCACCAGGAGCCCTAGGCTGTAAATCAGTATCAGGCGCGCTAAGATCGGCGCAGGATGGTACAGCAGCAGAAAAGGTATAACCATACCAAAGGTGGCAAGAGCCAAGATAACACGCGCCCCGACAATCTCTGCAACTACTTCTGCCGTGCGCCCCGGCGCCCGCGCGATCTCACGAGCCCCGTAGGGCCCAAATCCTTGATCTACGATCAGGCCGGCACACAATAGCACTGCCGAAGCGAACTCTACATAACCGAAGCCGGACGGTCCCGCCACGCGCGCCAGATAAGCGATCGCCGCGAAGGTCAGGACCTTGCTGACCGTCTCGGCCCCAGACAGGTAGAAGTAGTTCTTTATCAATTTCAACGCTCAGATCCCCGGCATGGTTCGCGTTGCCTTGGCCGTTCTTCAGGCTATGGCAGTATCCGGCGCGGGCTCATAAGGGGTCACATCGACCTTCTCGTCGGGGCGCAACGGTTCCACCTTCTGCCAAACCTTCGCGCCCACCAGCGCGCGCGCCAGTTGCATCGGTTGATAGACGATGCTAGGCCACATGAATATCTCGTTGGTGCAATAACACTCCTTATGAGCGATGGACCGGCGTAGCTTGCGGGCCTCCTCCGAATTCCATATTTCCCAGAACGACTGCTTACGCAAATTCCCCAATGGGGCATGGGTCTCGCAAACGCTGACATCGCCGTTGGAATAAACCACTGCGCTGAGCACCCCGGCCCGGCAGGGAATTACCTGTGCCTGAGCGGTAGCGGTCTTGACTTTAGCCCATTGCAGCATAGGTTCTACCAGGCCGCCATAGCGACCGGCCTCGCGCGGGAGCCATAGACGGCGGACATACTGATAAAGTGCCTGATACTCGCGCAGGCTCGGCCCTTGCAGGGTAGGATTTTTGCGATCGCCACGGATGAGGGCCAGATTGTGATGATCCATCTGCGGGCAACGTTCATACAAATAGGTGGTCAATCGCCGGATCTCGTCCATGTTGATGTGGGTGGCCGTGGAGATCGCGTGGATACGAAGGCGCGGATCGCGTTTCTGCAATTCGGCCAAGGCATCATAGGTCACCATGGCCCGCTCAAAGGCATGGGGCGTGGCACGGAACTTATCGTGGAACTCCGGCATGCCGTCCAGCGAAATCTCCACGACGAAGAGGGCAAGGTCTTTTTCCTCAAGCGTCTCGCTGATCTGCTTGATCGTCCGCTCGGTATAGTACCCATTGGTGGGAACATATATCTGGCCCACGTGGTTATGCCGGATGAACTGTCGGCAGATCTCGCCGAACTCTTTTCTAAGGAACGGTTCGCCGCCCGAAAGGTTGAGGTTCTCAACACGGCCCAGGGAACGAGACAGGGCAAAGATCTCTTCTTTCGTCAGATCATCCTTGCGGTTGAGGTTAGTCCAATAGAAACAGTGCTCGCATTTCATGTTGCAGATGGAGTTGATGAACAAGATGAGAAACGGCGGGCTGGGAACATCCTCATAGCCCTTCAACATGATGCGCGCATGGCGTTTGATACGATCGGGAGCATTCATAGAGGCCCTTCTTTCCTTTCTCAATTCTCAATGATGCGATCACACCGTTACACTATACAGCGTACTCTACAGCCCCATCTGAGACGGGCATCATCTCAGCATTGCCCACATCTCCGTTCTGTCCTTCGTCCCCTTCCCACGGCACATAGCCGAATTTTCTGATCGCGATTCTGCGCAGAAAATCAAAGTAAAGTTGCAGGTGCGCTTCTCTTGACCATCGTTGCACGAAAGCATTATAACCTTTTTCCCCGAGCTCACGCCGCAAGCGCGGTGAATCTGCGATGCGATGCACAGCCGCAAGGAGCTCTTCATCGGTGCGATAGACGTATCCCCCACCGCTCTCATGCACGACCTCCGGCAAGGCACCCAAATCGCGCACGATGACCGGCGTCTTGCGGGCGAACGATTCAATGATGATCATGCCGAACGTCTCGTAAGTAACCGAAGGCACGATGCTCGCGAGCGCATGGTAATAAAGAGGAGCCAATTCCTTTTGCGATAGCGCGCCGAGAAACTTGATGCGTGGGTTAGAGGCCGCCTGGGCGCGTAACTCCTTCTCGTAACTGCCGGTGCCGGCTACCAGCAGATCGTACCCGGGCACGTTCTTCCAGGCCGCGATCAACGTTTGCAGACCCTTGATAACCTCCAGCCTGCCCACAAACAGGAAGTAAGGCTTCTCCTGGGGGCGTGAGCCGGGCACTTGCCAGTCACGATCAACGCGATCCATAAAGTACGGCAGGTGCGCTACCGGCTGGGTAAAACCGCGCTGGGCATGCATGTTTGCAGAGAAGCGGCTAGGCGCAACGAACTGGTCCACGTGGCGGCTGATCTGCGCCAGCATATCGGTATAGCGCCATAGTTGGGGGGGGCGTTTCGCCATGAGCGCGCACCGCAGCCACTCTGGCTTATCGCAAGGGCGACTGTTGAACTTCCAAAGGACATGGTTGGGACAGATAAGCCAATGCTCGTGGGCCGTGTACATTTTAACTACTTGACCACGCTTTGGCTCAAAAGTCAAGACCTCCGGCCCCAAGAGGGAGATGTTATGGTAGTGTATCACATCATACGGCTTGTCGTTCAGCACCTCTTGAATCTGTCTGCGCTTCAAGAAGGCGCGGCCGGTCTGATGGGTGAGAAGCGGAGATAGTCGCCCATATCCGCTTCGCAGGCCATGAACCGTCACATTCGGGTGGCCCGCGAATTGGATCTCAGGTTCCCCCGGGTGCAATAAGTGATACGAGTCAATGCAATGGATGACGTCAACATGGTGACCGATGTCGCCTAGGGCATGAGCGAGGCGATAGATATACATCGCATCGCCACCGAAGCTGTAGGGCGGATAAAAGGTTGTGAGATATAGAAAATTGAGTGGTCTGCTCATACAACTGATCCTTAGGACTACTCTCGGTTCGTGACATATCCTGCCAGCTCGCCGAAGCTCCAGCATACTGCCAGCATGACAAGAATAGGAAACGAACGTAGGAATTTCGCACGATGGCGTTTTGTACGAAAAACCTTCTGCGCAATGCGCCCCGTCAAGATCACAGGGATTAGGGGACTAAGAAGGATGTACTTGAGTCGGTTTGCGAAGGTCGCCTCGCGCACACGTTGGCAAGCAAACAACCTGCCCCACGAGAACCTTTCCACAATGAGGGAGGGCAACGAGAGCCTGCCGCGGTTCTGGCGCACCACGATTTGCGGTCGCAGCCAGAGCACAACCCCTTGCCGCGCCAAGGCCCAATGGACAGCGACCTCGTTGTACTTTTCCTCCCATGATGAGCGCACCGATTCCAGAACGGGCCGCTTATATGACACATTCACATCTGAGAGGTACGCGACGGGGCCTTCGCATAAAGGCAATTGATACCGCCCGAAGTCCAGAAAATAAACTGCCCAATTCAGTGTTCCGTCTGCCTCTTGCTCAACGGCCCCCCCGATCACGCCGTAAGATAACCGATGGGCGTCAAGCACCTGAGCGCACCAATCGGGGTCGGGCGCGCCGTAGTCCTCCAATAGGGCCAGAATCTGCCCACGAGCCAGGGCCAACCCTCTGGCCGTGCGGCGATCGTAGAGGAGATGGGCTTCCCCCGCTGAGACCGGCCGGCCATCGGCCCTGACCAGGCCCATATCCACGAAGGTGACCTGCGGGAAATCTCGCTCCAACTCGGCGATTCCCCGGACAAGGGAATCGTAGGGCACAATGATCTCTATCTCACGGCCTTCCGTTTGCCTGACCAGACGATCCAGGCACCTGCGCAGAAATGCACCTCCGCCCACCACCCGCACAATCACGGAGAGCGCTATCGCATCCTTGCCCGGCATAAAACGCGTTCACCTAGCCGTGACGGTTCTTCATCCCGACTGAAACAACGCCGATGGTCAACTGGGCCACGTAAAGACGAACACATCTCCCTTCTGAAAGGCCGGGGGGCCGTATAACTCCTGCATCCGCTTCAGCCAATCCTCATCTTTCGGTTTGTAGCCCACAATGTAGAGCGGACGCGCGAGACCTGCCAGATACGCCCGCTCAGAATCAGTCGGAGCCTCGCCGGAGACCAGCCTCGCCGCCATTTCGGCGCGCATCGCGGCTTCCGGGCTTGATCCGACCATATAATGGGCAGGGTCCTCCGTAAACAACGTGCGCCCTGTGATGGCCGGGAACTCCGAGATATTTCCGGCCATCGTGATGCGATGACGAGAATCAAAGACAAAGATCGCGTCGGTGGCCGTCTCCTCTTGCGCCCAACGATAGAAAAGGGCCAAGTCGGAATCCTGGGGGAGGCGCGCCGGGCGTGAGCCTGTAAAATCGGCGGGCAAGGCAGGGCGATTCCAATAGGAAGCCAGCAACAATACCAGAGTGGGCAGAAAAGCCAGAACAATGGCACCCGCGCGGCGGGGGCCGGCCGTAGGATGCCCGTTGCCCGGCACCGCGCGCAGGATGCTTCCGGCAGCAGGCACGGCCAGCAAGACCACCGCAGCGTGAAAGAAGTTTGACTGGTTCGCGGAGGGCATGATGATCACAAGATCACCGACAAGGAGCGAAACGGCAGCCACCAACAACATTCCCAAGAATCGCCGTCTCTCCCTCGTCGTCCTGATAAATCCCACCAAAGCGAGGAACCCGAGAAGAGAGAGGCTCAAAGCCACAGAAATCAGGTGCCGTATCCCCTCGCGCGACAACAGCCCAAATCGCATTTCGCTGTCGCTGGGGTTGACCAGCAAGTGATAGTAGGTAGGTGCGGCAACCAGGATACCTGTCAGGATCGCCAGACCGGTGGCGGCAAATGCCGCGCTCCCTCGTAAGGATAAAAGCGCGCGCGGCCCATCGGCAGCGAGACGCTCCCACGCCCAGTAACCTGCCAGACCCGCCAGCAACGCGCCCCCCGCAGCAACCCCAATGATGGGGCTGAAAGCCGTGGTGAGGGCAGAGGCGATGGCGACGACAGCCCAAATCCTGGGCCGGCGATCTCGCAGCGCCCATTCCAAGCAGAGGACAAGGGTCAGAAGGCCGGCCAGTGAGACAGGCCGCGCCGTTATGTTCAGGAAAAAATTGAGCAGGGGGCCATAGAGCCCACCGAAATCCTGATAGCGTATCAGGGAATAAAGCGAATGTACGACTCCCCAGAGATAATTCGGATCGTCGTTGAGTACCTGACGTCCGTGCCGCATGACTTCGCGCAGGGCAAAGAGAAAGCCGAAGGGGTTGGTTCCGGCGACAATCAGATAGCCCATCAGAAGCCCGGCCAGCGTGCTGCGGAAGAGCCTGCGCCCCAGGCTTACCGCCACGACCATCAATGCGCCTGTGCCGAGCAGGATGATCATCTCAAGAGAGTAGAAGATATTCCACCCGACGAGGCGCGTGACCAGGGCAGCCAGAAACTGGAAGAACCAGTAATAGGGAAGCGGATGGCCTGCAAAGAACGGGTTCTCAGGAGGAAAGGCGATGGGCCTGGAGCCCAGGAATTGCCCCGCTATGGCCGCGTGGATAAACCCGTGAAAGGATACGAGGGTGCGCGGGCTATTGCGGTGCACGACCCAGATCAACAGCATCCAGAAGGCTGCCGCGCCCAGCGGTATCCCCCAGGCATGTAATAAAGCCCCTCGCCTGTGAATCTTGCTCTGCTCCAGCAAAGCGGCGTGTGTGACTGCCATGCTACTCTCCTGTCCCTACTTTTGCCTCAGCCGATCCCGAAGTACCGTTGGATGCCATCACATCGGCAAGTTGCTGTGTCAACTCTTGGACCACGATCCGGCCCTCCGGCGTATTCGCCAGGTCGTGATGCTCCTCTGGGTCCACACGCCAGGCATATAACTGCGCGCGGCCCGCATCCGACAAGATGAGATGCCACCGATCCGTCACGAGCGACCGCAGCCCGTGAGCCGTCACAGGGTAATCGGGAGGCCCCCCGCCCTTTCGGCTGACCTCTGACAGGACCGGCCTTTCCGGTTCATCATCCGCTCCATCAGACCACAACTTTGCCAACGATTCGCCAGGGAACGCAGGCGAGGCCACATAGCCGAATAGATCCATGACGGTAGCCGGAATCCGGTGCAGGCTTACAATGGGCGAAACCCTCACGCCGGCAGGAATCGCGCCGGGCCAGGAGAAAATCAACGGCACGTGGAGGGTCTCCCAATACAGGCTGTTGCCATGCCCGAACAGATCATGATTACCGAACGCTTCGCCGTGATCGGAAGTTACGATGACCAATGTGTTTTTATCCAGGCCACGCCGGGCCAACTCGGCAAACAAGGCGCCCAACTCATGGTCAAGGTACGCCAGGCAACCGTCATAACTGTTGATCTCCCTTTGCGCCTCCTGTGGCGTGACCACGGGTTTGCGGCGGAAGGCATAGGCCTGAAACTGGAAGTTGATAACGTCGCCTCGCGCCACCTGATCCGAGAATCGCGTCTGAAAGGGTTGAGCCGTCAGATAAGGGTCATGCACATCGTTGTAGTTCAGAAACGCAAAGAAGGGCCGCCCGCCAGCGCCGTCCAGCCAGCGCAAAAACTCTTGGTTGACCCGCCCCGCGTTCTTACGTCCGGGGATATCAAAGTAACCCAGGCGCGGTAAGATGGTCAACGCCAATTTTCGGCCATACACCGTGCGCATGGCATCGTCGGCGAGAGAGGACCCATAGACCTCAAAGCGGCTGAAGCCTCGTTTCAGGCCCCACTCCGGGGATACGTAGGACGTATTCGCGGCAAAAGCAGCCGTGCGATAGCCGCGCGCGGCCAGCGCTTCCGCCAACGTGGGATATTTGCCGTTCATGGGCGTCCACCAATCGGCCCCGTGCTCATGGGGGAACCGGCCGGTAAACAGCGAAGCGTGCGAAGGTAGAGTCCAGGAAGCGTTGGCTATGGCATACTCAAAGAGGACGCCACCTTGAGCCAAGCGGTCAAGATTCGGGGTAGTGGGACGGTGATAACCATAAGAGGAAAGGTGATCGGCCCGGAGGGTGTCCAAGGTGATGAGAAGGAGGTTAGGTGCTTCTGCCCGTGCCTCGGGCAGGCGGCTCAGAAAAGAGCGCTCACGCCATCCTTCCCATTGGGCCCCCACGCCCCCTGTGAGCAATACCAATCCCGCCAAGGGGATGGTCGCTCGGCGGAAGAAGAGGCGTAGGCGTTGTTCCTGATTCCGTAACCGGCGCCCGAACTCTACGGCGATGCCCAGACTCAGGATCAGCGCGGCAAACTGGGGTAGTTTGCCGATAAGGAGCAACAGTCCGAAGAGCGTTACGCAGCTATAGAGGGCCAGCAGAAACCACGAATCCGGTCCCTTGCCCAACATTCCGCATAGCAGCCAGAGACCGGCCCCCATCACCAGGAACAAGGCCAGGTTCAGGATCGGTGCGATCCACAGGACCTCTGCCGGAACGCGCACGGCGAAGCCCGGCATCTGGCGCAGGGAGTTCGCGACGACGCCTTCCAGCAGGCCGCTCAACAGACCAAACCACACACTAACCAGCAGGACGCGCCTGCCGGCCGCTTGGAAACGACCCATATCCTCCATTCTGGCTCTTCAGATTCAGGCCGGGCGGAAGCGGTGGGCTAATCGCCTTTCGCCATACCCTGTTTCAACTTATAGAACGTGAAGTATCGGAAGACGCCCTGATCGCTTAGCTTCACGCTGACGAGCTCGTAACGCCTGTGAAAATCGGGATCGGCCCAGATTTCGTGCTCGGATTTGCGGACCAACTTCTGGGCCATCTCGGCTTCGGTGAGCGGCCTGGGCAAAACCGCCACGTTTCCCATAAGGATGTAGTCGGGCGACCGCGAAAGCACGTATTTCCCATCGCCTTTTTCGTGGCCGGCGCGACCGGTGCCCATAGCAACATCCTTGACGTGCGCGATGTGTAGGTCGTTCAAGCCCAGCATGTCAATTATCCTCAAGTTCGTGTAATAGCCAATGGCACCCGCAGGAGTGGAGGCAACAACCGCATCCGGCGGAGCGTTGGCCTCCAGCCACTTTGCCGCAGTGGCCAAACGGTCCACAAAGTAATTGTCAAACCAGAGGTATGAATGATCGCTTCCTAAGCCAGGAAAATTGAGTTCCGATTGCGGCTCATACCACCGTTGCGACTCGCGAAACGTCAAAGCCAGCAGAGTTTGACGTCCTGTGAATAAGAGCGATAGGGCAAGGAAGAGAACCATTGGTATAGCCGGCCTCCAATGTGCCGCCGTGGGCACGCGCTGCCGTGCCCAACGGCAAATCTCGGTGATCCCTTCCTGCACCAATATATAGATATGGGGAGTGATCGGTACGATGAAGCGGTAAAACCCCAGGCCATCACCCCCGATGTACACGACGTAGGCCAGGTAACACACCACCTGGAGAAGGAGAAGACCCGTCCATTTTCTCAGATTTCTCTTGAGCAAGAGAGGGAGAACCAGCAGAAAGACAAACACCCCATACCCTCTCGCATAACTAAGCAGGTAACGTGCCCCTCGGATATACTGCCGGATGCCGGAACCGACTTTGGCATAGAAAGTGTTGGGGAGCAGTTGCCCATAGTAGTTGAACCGCCAGGCGAAATAGGGGACGTAGATCGCGGCAAAGGCCAGAAGCCACCACGCCACATGTCTGCCGATAAACCCTCGGCCTGAGCGGGCTTCTGTCAAGATTAAGTGGAGCGTCGTAATGGCAAAGAACAAGAGCCCTTCCGGACGAGCCAAGGCCGCAAGAGCAAAGAGAGCCGGTGCAAGGAGCATTTTCCTGTCCGCCTGCGGTGGGTGAGCATAGAAGTAAGATGCCGCGAACACCAGGAAGGTGAAAAGGATCGTCTCCATGCCGCTGGTGGACCAGGCCACAAACGCCGAATTCAGAGCCAGAAACGCGCCGGCAATCAGGCCAAAGAAACCGACCTCCCCCTGAACTGACCATGATGACATGATGACAAAAACGATAGTAGCCAGGCCAAACAGGATGCCAAGGGCCTGGGCAACCGGCAGCAGGTCCATGTCAGGATTAAACCAGTTGAACGCGCTCAGAAGCATGGCCCACAGGAAATTGGTGTAACCCTCTACCCGTTCGCCGGGGTTATAAACCAGGCCGTATCCGTGTACGAAGTTCCTGACGTAGCGAAAGGTGATGAAACTATCGTCAATCACATAGTTGACGGCCAAGGCATGCCAGACGTAGGCAACCAACGTCACGAAGCCAATCGCATAGACGGCTACGATGCGACGCGAACCTGCCAGCGGCTTAACCTGTACCGAGAGACGGTTTGTGTACATTCAAGGCTCCCTCAAAACCCCAAACCCAATACGACCATCACCAACCGTTCGCCTTGATGAAACCGGCGATGGCTTCGGCCACGACCTCGTGCCCCGCGGCGTTCCAATGCCCATCGTCCGGGAAATAGACGAGTTCACCCTGGGCTGCAGCCTCTTGCAGAGGGAGCGTCAGGTCAAGATAGGCGATACCTTGCCCCTTAGCCCACGTTGCCAGCCGTTCGGGAAGGTCGTTTGGCTGCCATGTTCTGCCATAGCCGTCGGCGGGAAATTCGCAGAAATCGCGATAGACGCGAAACTTAGTCGGGACAAAAGCCAGAATAAACATAGCCCCCTTGCTCTCGGCCAGATGTCGCCCCTCTAGGAGCACGTTCTCCGCGGCCGTCAAGTTTGCCAGGTCTTCGTCCGACAGCGGCACGCCAGGATAGGCAAAGTAGAGGGTTTTCCCCTCTTCGCTCCGGCTGTTGACGAAGCGACAGGACCTTCGGCGGGCCTCGCCAGTATCGGCAGCCCTCTTCGTGGAGTCCGGCGCAGTGATGTACGTCAAAGCAGAAAGGACATTCCTGGTAAAGGAACGCTCTTTGAAACCGTGCGTCTCCTTCATGTAAGCATCCCACTCGCGCATGAATCGCTCATATCTCGGCACATCCAGAAGGTCGTTTCCCTCAAAGAAGAGCCAGACCACGACCTTCGGTTGCAGCGGCAATCCGTATCGGCGCAGGACGATCAACTCTTGCTGGGGGCCGTAGCCACTTTGGCCCAGGTTCGCCACTTCCACTTGCAGAAGGCGGCCCAGCCCGGTCGTGAGCAACGCGCTTTGAGGCACCAAAGCTGCCTCCAGGAAAGAGTCGCCCAGGACGATGACGGGAGCCTTGCCGATCTCGTGGTCGTTGCGAAAGCCGTTGCTGTCATACCGTGCATCAATCTGATAACGTCTATCTGTGATGATACCCAACCAGGGCACAAGGTCGCCAATAGTCTGCCCGGAAATCTTCTGGTTGGGGCGACGAATATGCACCAGTTCCCTATCCAATTGATTTCTCGGATCTTCCCAGGGCTTGATCTTGGTGAAAACCATGCTCTGCGGCGGCGAGATGATCAGACGATAGTCCAAGATGCCCAAGAAGGCCGGTAACTCAAGAAGGCCCACCATTATGACCAGACTCCACGTGGAGACGGTGGCATTAAGTATTTTGCTACGGGTTGCCTCGCGGCTCAGGACAAAGTAGATGCTCCAGAGAAGGGCATACGAAGCCGCTACCAGTGCCATGAATCGCCTGGTGGAATAAACGCCGAAGACCTTGTCCGCAGAGGGAACGCCGGCCAGGAGCCACCAGAGGAAACCAGCAGCGAGGAGAAAGAGAGCGGCCAGAGCGAGACGAATGTATTGAGCCGGAGCGAATCCCCGCACAAGCCAGATGCGTGACGTTGTTAACTTGTTATCCATGCTCTAGTATGCACCGACAGCGAGGATGTCCAACCATATCTTCCATCATTCATCATCCCGAACGAGGCCAACTCAAACCAAAGAACCCGATTCCCTTTTCAGGCTGCTGATTCTCATCGGCGCGAGGTCTCTGAGATGTGAGATAGGTCGCCCCTTACATCTCTGCACCACGCGGCACGAAAAGACAGACATACACCCAGAAGTAAAACTTCTCGTGCACTTCCGAATGTGTAGCCAGCAGAGCCTGCTCGCCTTCGTCACCGATCTGGGCCGCCCAGGGGACGCGGCGATATGTAACCACCCAGACCCTGCCGCAGTCTGTTTGTCCGGATACGATGGCATCCACCGTTGTAACTTTTAAGTTGGGGTGATCGCCGACATAGATAGACCATTGCAGCGGAGGTTCGCCGAAAGGTAAAAAGACGGCGCAATCCGTCTCCCGATACATGCTGCTGAGGTAGGCCAGAGCATCGCGATAGTTCTCTTTATAAGGTATGAAATAGTTGGCATGTAGAGCCAGCGCGCTAAATACCATGATCACCGCAAGCACAAGGTGCTGTAAACCGCGCGAGCGCAATTTTGAGATGCCCAAGGCCACAAGCACATAGTACGGAACGATGCAGAAAAACACAAGGCGGGTATCGTACTCAACACGAAGCACCGAACTCAACGCGATGATAACGAATAGCGGATACAACCACAGGATGGCCAGGAGCAAAACACTATCCCTATGCGAATGTTCGGCAGCATTCCTCGGCCTGAAGATCAGAGATTTCAGAGCCAACAGGCCTGGGAGAGTGAAAAGGACACCCCCTGTCAGCAAAGCCCAGAGAGGGGCAGGCCACAAAAGGCCAGCCATCCTGCTGTTATTGAACATAGACATAGTTTCCACGAGCGTTCGCCGCGTCACGGCGAACCAGGGGGGTTGCTGAGGCCGCATGGTTTCGGGACTGCTGAGCGCGTACCGAACGACCCCCGTCGCCAGCCAGGGAACGTAGGAGGCGACGATGAGAACTGCACCGCCAAGTAGCCACGTAGCAGGGAGCGCATATCGTCTTCCATAAAGGACGCCGTACAGGAACAGGAAAACCACCACAAAGGCACCATAATAATGGGTATAAACCATAAAGATGGCCGAGAGGATAAAAGCCCACCACGCGAGGGCGCGATGCTCGCGGAGGGCTATCATAAACAGGTAAAGCGAACAAAGGACAAAGAAAAGGAGTTGCGCATATGGTCGGGCCTCCTGAGAATACATGACGCCAAGTTGCGAAACCGCCAGGAGCAAAGCCGAGAGAAAAGCAACCCGACGGTCAAACAAATACCGCGCCACCAGATAGATCATCACGATCGCCAGGGTCCCAAAGGCCGCCGATAAGAGCCGTGCCTGCACATCACCGAACCCAAAGACCATAAACCAGCCATGGAGAGCATAGAAGGACAGGGGCGGGTGGGAGAAAGCCCTCACCAGCATACCGTTCATCATGCTCACCGACAGGCGGCTGACTTCAACGCTGAAAGCCTCGTCAGACCAAAGGCTCAGGTGGTCAATCCGGTATATCCTCAAGAAAAGGCCGAACGCGACAATGAGCAGCAGGACGACTCCTTCACGGACGGGGCGCGGAGGCGCGTCAGCCTCTGGCGAAGGTATAACCTCCGGAAAGATCATCTTACGAGATGTAACCGAGCCCTCTGAGCCGCTCACGAACAACCTCTTCACTTGCCTCATCTTCCGGACAATCCATCTTACTCACCACGCTCAACTCTTTGCCCGAAACCAACGACTTCCCCTGCCCAGAAGCCAACGCATCATATCCACCCAGTTCCAACAGCGTCGGGGCAATATCCAGAAGGTGCGCGCCTGTTACCTCTCCCTGAAGCGGGCTATTCGGAGCCGCCAGGATAAAAGCCCCAAATTGAGCGTGATTGCAGCCATCCGGCCCGGTATCATTCTCCTGTAAGTAGAGACCGGTGTAGCCGACTCGCCCGATGGAGCGCCAGTACAGACCGCCGAAGTGCACGATCAGATCCGGCGCGACGTTGCGCACCGTCTTGTAAATCTCTTCCGGCTTGAAGACCAGGTTCCCCATCGGCCTGCCTTTATCGTCCACAAGGGCCTCAAACTTCGCCTTGATCTCATCGCGGAACTCCTCGTAGTCGCCAGGGTCAATCACGCCATCGGGCTCACGTCCTTTGACATTGAAGAAGACCCGCGCGTAGTATCCTCCTTCGCTCCAGACCTTCGTCTTACCCCAATCCACGGAAAGTTTTTCAAAAGGCGTAGGTTCCTTCGGATATTCATTCAGAACCAGCAACCCTTCTTTCACCAACCACTCGTTCACGGCAAAGCCGCCGTCAAGCCGCTGTGCGCCGTGGTCGGAGACCACCAGCACGGCCGTATCCTCATCCAGAAGCGTCAGAACTTTTCCTATCTCGTCATCCAGGTATAGATAGTAATCGCGAACGACGTCCTGATAAGGATTCCCTGCTTGATAGAGCACATGTTGAGGATCGTGATATTCCCAGAAGCCGTGGTGGATGCGATCCAGGCCGATCTCAACGAAGTGGAAGTAATCCCATTCTGCGTTCTGCAGGAAATGCCGGACGACCGCGAAGTGCTTTCGGCTCATGGCATAGATCTCGTCCTTCAGCCAATCCTTCCGATCCGTGCGGAACCCTTTGACATCTACCGGATACTCGCCTACCACCTTCGCGATCTCTTCCTGAGCGCCGGCCGGATGCGTGTAGATATTCTTAGTAGTGTCGGGCGTGATGAAGCAGCCTACGCAAATGCCGTTGACCTTACGAGGCGGATAGGACGGCGGCACGCCGATGATCACCGAGCGTCCGCCCTCTCGCGCGATCTGATCCCAGATCGCCATTTCTTGAATGGACCGCGAGTTGACAATTCCTAAGCCGCTGTAGGAATGGTCCACACGATTGCGGAAGCCATAAACGCCCAAAGAACCGGGGTCCTGGCTAGTCGCCAGGCACATCCACGCCGGAACCGTGATGGGCGGGATGACGCTCTCCAGGCGTCCGTAGCAGCCTGCCTCCATGAGGCGACGGATGTTCACCAGCCGCTCATCGCCGAACAGGAGTTCAGGGGCAGCACAATCAAGGCCGATGACGAGGATTTTCATGATAGGAGTGAGTGTCCTTACATAGCCGGGCCCTTGGGCACCCCCAGGGCCTGCAAGATCGTCGGCGCCAGGTCCACCAGATCGGCATCGTCCTTCCGGAAAGGCCGGTTGATGAAAAGCACGCCGGGAACGAGGAGCGGGTCTATGGCATGATCTCCGCTCCACTTCTTCACGTTGTTATCAAAGAGGCCCGCAGGCACGCCGCCGAGAGGAGTGCCCCACGAGACGCGATAGCCTTCGGCGAAGTTGACCAAGAGATCAGGGGATTCGTGGGCATAGGGGCCGGAATATACCTGCTCTCGTGTGACCACGCTGCGGACCGCCACCTTCCCCCGCTCATAATCTACGAGACCGGTCAGCCCCTTCACGATGGCCGCTTTGACTGCTTCGGCCTCGCCCGGCTCTACGATCCCCTTTTCCTCTCGTCCCTTCAGGTTGAGGTAGATGCTGCCCAAGCCCAGCGCGTAGGCCTTGGTCCGACTCCAATCCACCCCCCGGAAGAAATCGCCTGCTTCATCGCCGGGCCTGACACCCTCTTGCAGCGCGAGAAAGCCGTTATCGTGCAGCCAGGTGTTCAGATGAAGGCCGCGCTGAAAACCGTTCATGCCGTGGTCGCTGAGCACAATAAAAAGGGTCTGTTCATCGGCGAATTGCATCGCCTTGCCGACGACGGCATCACAGGCGCGATAATGGTCTTCTATGACATGGGCCATCTCCGCCGTCTCGTCGCCACGGTTGGCCGGATGTTCCGGCTCGCGGAACCGCCAAAACATGTGTTGCAGGCGATCCGGCGTATCGTACAGGCAGAAGAACAGCCCCTCCTGCACGCGCCCCAACTCGTAGAGCATCATCCGTTCGCGCTCGCGCATGACGCCGTTGCACTGTTCCAGATAGGCAGTTTCATCAAAGCGCCCGTTGTTCAGCCCTCCGTGATCCTCAACCATACCGGTCGTGTAGTAGGTGCCCAACCTGGTTTCCAATTCTCTGGCATATTCAGAAGGAGAACTGATGGGGAAGAGGGGTGCTTCCGGGTCAAAATTGACAGGCGAGGCATAGAACTCAAAGATGGGAGCCATCCGCACCAGGAAGAAACGCACCATGCCGCGCACCGAAACGAGCGGCCCCACCTTGAACTTCACCTTCAACCAATCGCTCCACCGGCCTTCGCGGATTTCTAAGGTCTTGGGCTGGCCTTCCGAGCGCAGGGTGACTTTCCTGGCCGCCGCGTCCAGGTGGAGCGTTATGTCAAACTGGATATCCGTCCGCGTCTTGGGGTTGCGCGGGCCGATCAGGTATGTCTTGATCGTGTCGGCCCCATCCAGCCGCACCTGTACGACATTCTCGCTCTCTTGGGCCTTCACGTCGTCGGCAGTGGAGTAAAAAGTAGAAGTGCCTAACCCCCCGCGCAAATCAGGCACGCCGACGCCTGCCAGCATTCGCCCACGCATCTCATCCGGCGGGTAGGTGCACGGGCAGCGCAAAACGACGGAGGGTATCCCGGCCCTTGCCAGCAACTCCCATACCGGCGTACCACGCCGCATGTTCACGGCTTTGGGCGGCAGGAACGCGCTCTTCTGCTCGTACCGGCTGAGAGAGAGGGTGGGAAAGTAGGTCTTGGGATCACGATGCACGAAATCATAGATGCCGTGACCGCCGGGATTCGTGCCGGTGGCAAAGGTGGACCATGCCACCGGTGTCTGCGCGGAATAGGTGGTACGGACGCGCGAGTAGCCACCCTGCTCCCGCAGCCTTGCCAGGTTCGGCAATAGACCCGCCTTGAGCATGGGCTCTACGATCTTGGGCTCAAGCCCATCTAGACCGATGACGATGACCTTGGTTCTGGATGCCACAACAATTTCTTTCTAATCAGCCTTTGTTATCGCCGTCAGGCGGATTTGCCACGCCTACCGCCGGTTCCGTGACTGTGGATAAAGGCGCAGCATCCTTTTTGGAGAGCCCCAAGGCCCGGCGCACGAATCCGAGTATGTAGCGTCCGAAGATCAACAGAAAGCCGATAACGGTCGCCACGCCCGAAGCCAGCGGCATCAGTTGATCTGGCCCCATATAGAGGTAGGTAAACAGAATCATTGCATTCTCTCCTTGGCCGATAGAATATCTGCCTATCCCTCGCCTGCCGTCTTTTCCGGTGCAGGCAGCACTTCTCCCCGGAAAGAACCTGCCATCGCAGGCGATGGTATCTTCACGCGCCATATCCCCCAAATGACCGTCGCCGCGAGCAACAGCAGCACCAGGGCATAAGGCCCGCTAGGGACGAACCCTATCAGTTCCAACGTCTTCAGCCAGGGCAAACGGGGCCCTTCTAGAGTAACATGGATAAGAGATTCCAACACGCCCATGCCCTGCTCCACATCGCGATACATCGCCAGGCACCATGACCAGTAGGTAGTCACAACACCTATGATCACTGCCAACCTCACTGGCAGCCGTCGTAACACGCCGGCAACTATAAGGAAAAGGAAAGGTGTCACCGGCACGACCTGGCGAACGCCGGAGTTGAACTGCATACGCCCGTATTGATTCGCCGCGCAAAACAGGAAAAATGCCCCAGAGAACAGAAGAACAAACCCGGTTTCCCGATCACCCAATAGACGCAAGGGAGCACGAAACCAAGCCGGAACGTACAAGGCCAGGAGCAGGATCGGTGCAGAGGTGAAGAGGCCAAACCGGAGACCGAAGGCTGTTTCCCATAGCAGGTCCAGCTTCGGCCAATCCATCCCCCGATAACCGTAACCCGTGAAAGTGGCCGGAGGCATGTAGGATTGGGCCGGATAGAACGGATTGCCAAAGGCCGACCACTGGTATCCCGCCAGCACAGCCAGAGAGATTATAGCACCGAGGGCAAACTGTACCAAGTCGCTATGCGCTTTAACCCCCGCAGGCAGCGAGGCACGTCGGACAACGGCATAGATAGCCACGGCCAGCAAAACAACAAGGCCGCTATAATCTAATACGACCGCCCAGCCACTCAGCAAGCCGGCCCACAGATAGTGAGGACGGCGAGGATGTGCGGAGTCGTCCCAGGGTCGCCACAAGAGAACAAAGGCAAAGAACGCGCTATGGCCGACCAGCAAATTATGGTTCAGTTGGGCCGTCCGGTAAAAGACCGGCGTCGCGAAGGCATAGAGGATCGCCAAGGCCAATGCCGCCCGCGTGGAACGTGTCAGGCTCAGAAGGACGTAGAACATCACCACCGCGCTGAGGGCCGAGAGGGGAGCCATGAGAAGTATCTGCATGACGGCCGCGGCCAGGCCGAACTTGACATCCAAGCCGCGCTCGCGCGCCAGGCGGTAAAACTCGCGCGCCATCGGGTAGATAGAGTTATATTCTTGAGCCGGCGCGGACGAGGCAGCACGTGCGACCTGTACGCGCTCTACGACCCGGTCTATGACAGGACGGGCCAGAGCATAAGGGACGGCCCCGAGAATAGAAGCCCCCGGATTATTATTGATGAACGCGCCCCGGCCGGGAATCTCAAAGATGTCGGGGTGAAGCCCCAAGTACTCGGATACATTGAAACTCAGATGATCGCCCAGGCTGAGAGCCGGATAGATCTCCCGCACCGTGTTGGTCGCAAAGTGCAGGCCATAGAGCAGCCAACAGGTGAGGAAAAGGCGCAGCGCCATGCCGCGCGCGGAAAAGCGCCAGGGATTCACATCAGGACGGGAGCCGGATGTCGGCGTGCTTCGTTTCATAGGCTTCGTTGCTGCTGCCGTTGCCATATTATCCTACTCAGTCTTCCACCACGTGGGTCTCAAAGATACGCCTGCACTCTGCCCAGCGGGCGTGATCAAAACGGCCACTCTCATCCAGACAGGAAACGGCGCAATAGGCCATGTACAACGCGTGGTGGGTATTGTCGTGGGCAAAGAGCCCTTGGCGACCAAAGGTCAGCAAACCATCAATCTGGCCGATCCAATGGTCAAGTTGGTCAAAATGGGCTTCGCTGCCCAGACGATAGATGGGATAGGCGTAACGGAGCCGACGCGTGACCACTTGCGTAACAGGGGCTCGGATCGGAATGCCGGCCACAGCCAGGGCCTCACAGACCATCCGGCCCAAATCCTCATCGCCCTCCTGCCATTCCGGATCATCGGGTGAACAAGGCAGCTCGGCACAGAGAACCGTCCGCCCCCGTGGCCCCACACCGCTGTAGTTTTTGGGCTCCGAGAGACGGGTGATGGGAATGTGAGCTTCCGGGAAGTAATGGGCGTCGTACTCGCTGAACCGATCTTGCTCCACGACCAGATAGATGAGAATCATCGCCCGGTAACCGATGCTCGCGGCAGCCTGTAGATATTCTGACGGTGGAGATGGCTGCAAAATTCGGGCTAAAACCGTAATCGGTATGGTGGACCAGACGTGGTCCGCATGTACCGATTGCGGTCGTCCTTCCTGTTCATAGCGGACGGTATGCATGCCGTTACGGGCCATCTCCACCGCCTGCACGCGCGAACCCAGATGGAATACCGCCCCGGCCTCCAACGCAGCCTTGTAATAGGCTTCGGAAATCTGACCATAGCCCCGGCGCGGATAGAAGAAGCGCCCACTTCCGCGTGGTTTCAGACCCGGCACAGCCATCAGAACCTTGCGCATCATTTTGACGGGCGAGCCGGCAGATACGCGGCGTCGCGCCTGCGTCGCGGATAGTTCTTCCGGTTCCACCCCCCAAAGCTTGCGGGCATACGGAAAGTAGAAATCGCGACAGATCGTGCGGCCCAGACCCTGCTCCAACACAGAAGCAAAGGTCTCCGTGCCGTTAGGGTTGGGGTTGGGCTTGAGCTTTGCCACCCGCTTGACAAAGTCGCCCGCAGCCTCCAAGGCAAAATCCGGCGGCAGCCGCAAGACAAGATCAAGCGGTTTCAGAGGAAAATGGATCCAGCGATTCCGCAGGCGGATGCGGCCATGCCGGGGGCGGTCCAGAAGGTCATCGCCGAGCATGGCGCGAATATCCTCTAAGATGCGCGGATCACACGCAGGATGAAGGCGGTGGCTGCCGTAATCTACACGCATCCCTGCCAGTTCAAAACTAGCCGCATTGCCGCCAACCGCGCGGTTCTGCTCCAGCACGGTGACCTGGGCTATCCTGCCGCGCGTCAGGCCTGCTGCAGCCCCCAAGCCGGCCGGCCCTGCGCCGAGAATAACAACGTGGGGTCGGGTTATCATGTTAAGGGGTCGCGTCTAACGCCGCGCATGCAGCCGGGAAATACACTCTTCCTTGCCTCAGTTGTGCTTTGCACTTATACTTACACCACGCCAGGAATAAACATTTTAGTACGCTTACGATAAGCATCGTACCCTGGAAACACGGTGGAAAGGAGGACCTCTTCTGCCAGAGCCTGCCTAACAACGACGATGACCACCAGAACAACGCTCAATACCAGCCAGGAGTTGAGGGCTAACTCCAGCCCCAGAAGGAGTAGCATATCCCCGGTGTAAATGGGATGTCTGATATATTTATAGATGCCGCCGGTCACCAATGCTTGTTCCGATAAGACCTGATAGTCTTCTAAGTTAGCCCAGTTCTTGCCCAGCTGGAGACGGCCAATGATCGCGATGGCAAGCCCCACGAGGTAAACCGCAGTTCCGATCAGCCGCAAGAGAGATGGTCGGCTTGATATGGGAAATATGTCTAAGAACAGAGTTTGCACGATCAGGAAAAGCAGGGCCATCACTTTGACGGCCTTCACCAGCCACACCCCAGGCTTCCGCGGTAATGGCTGTCGGGTCGACTTCTGAGGTTGGTCCCTTTTTAATATCTCCCAAACCAGCTTATGAAAGGCCAGACCCAGAAACAGGATTATGCGCAAAATGTCCACGTCACGCTCCTTGGCCCTCGCGCGCCAACTCCGCGACCTCGCTCTCCTCTTCGTCAGCCGACTGCCGGGGGTTGGACTCGGCGGCCCAGACTGCGTGCGAAGGGGCCAACGGCTTGTTGTGCTGCGCGATGCGGCGCACTACACCATCGGCCATCATGCCGATCAACAACAGCTGTAACGCGGTCATCAGCAGCAGCATGGCAGAGGTAGAGAGAACCGGCTCGTATAACAGATACCAACCGATCGTCCGGTGACGGGCAAAAAGCGCGACGACATCAAAAACCACCTTTGCCATGCCCAGAAGTCCAAAGGTAAAGGACAAAGGGACGAAGACTTTCAAGGGCTGAAACATCATGGACAACCTGAGGACCAGGATGATGAAATCCATGAAGTGACGAGGCGCGATTTTAGACGACCCGACCCGCCGATAATAGTTGATGGGATGATAGACGACGCGATAATCATCCGCCAGGAGTGCCAACGTAGAGGTTGTCGTGAAGGAGAACCTGTTAGAAAGGATGGGAAAATATTGTTCCACACAATCACGACGGAATGCCCGCAGCCCCGAATTCAGGTCGGGGATGGGTTGGCCGGCGATGTGGTTCGCCAGACGCCCCAGGAGCCACTTGGCCGGTCGTCTAAGCCAGGGGATCTGCACTTTTTTGCCGATGCGCGCCCCTACAACCATGTCGGCGGTCTCAAGCTTAGCCAATAGGTGGGGAATTTGATCGGCGGGATAGGTGCCATCGGCATCGGTGATCACAATGGCCGGATATTTGGCAGCAACGATGCCCGTCTTAATGGCTGCTCCATAACCGCGATTGTTGATGTGCCGTATGACGCGGGCGCGGGCCGCGATGGCTTCTTGTGCCGTACGGTCGTTAGACCCATCGTCAACGACGATGATCTCGTGCGCCAGCCCATGGGCACTCAGAACACGCCGCACGGCCTCCACCTCCGACCCAACGGCCGCCTCCTCGTTATAGGCAGGGATGATGACCGAGACGGGCGTCTTGACGCCTTCCCCTATCGCCGTTTTCTCTATTCCGTTCCCTTTCGCTGTTCTGGTCAACATGGCCGATCGGTTCTCCATCCTGACAATACTCCTGACAACTTCATTTTGGCGCAAACCTTCAGGCTCGGTGCCCGTTCTCCATAACTTAGCTCAAACTCTATCGCATAATCGGAAGAGATGATCCATGAGAATCATTATCACGCGGTCTGTACCGGCCATTGGCCCGGCCAATCTCAACTTACATGGTATATGGCCGTTGTTTATCATTCCTCTCATCTTCTTCCTTGCCTTCGCAGGAAGAGCCGGAGCCACGCCGCCTAACGCTGCACATTCTGCCGGCCAAGAGCGAACCGATACGTTGTCGCCCGTCGTGACTCCGCCTGCGACTCCCCCCTATCTGCGCTATCTCCCTCTCACGGAGCAGGGACACTCTCTGCCTTCGTCGCCGCGCCCCCTTGGCAGGGTCCGGCTGCTCTCTGGACCGACTCCTTGTAGCGATCAGAGTTGCTACGAATTAGAAATCACCTGTCCGGAACTGGCCGAATCCCGACAGGCCACCCTGAAAGTCGGGGAACCGATGAACCAGACGTACAAAGGGACGATCCTGTTTGCGACGGGCTGGATCGGCAACTCTTTTTGGGAAGTATGGAGCACGAATGCCCCCTTGTCCTGAACGAACTACGCATGGCCGGATTTCGTACCGTGCAACTCAAGTGGGCGACTAATTGGCTCAACGGTGCTCCCGGCCAGGGAGAAGGCCACGCGCGTCTGGCCTGCCGACCGGCAACGGTCATGCGTTGGGTTCACGACAACCTCCATACCTCCCGGCCTGATACGGCTTTTTGTGCCTATGGACATTCCAACGGTGCCGCGCAAGTCGGTTTTGCTTTGGCTCAGTACGGTATGTCCGACATCCTCTCTGCCGTCCTGCTTGACGGTGGTCCCAATTGGGCCCGCACCGACAAGGCCTGCCTCCAAGACGATCCGGCCAACCAGGCCCTCTGGTTTGACGACACCGAAAGAGGAATCGCCGATTGGGGATTTGGCTTTCCCAACAATGGCACAGGGCCTTGCGCCTTGAAGAACACGTCTTACCGAGACGAGTTCCAGGAGGCCAGTGTCGCCTTCGGCGATTGGGAGTACATCTACCCGAAAACGGTGGTCTGGTTCGTGCAAGGCGCATTGGATCAGACGACCACCGCGGCCCATGGTCGGTTCTTTTATAATCACCTGCTGAAGATGGGATCGCCCCTTGTTCACATGAGCGTGGTTCCCGGCGCGCCGCACAACACGGTCAGCACGACCGAGGGCGCACACACCATCCGCGATATTTTGCTTAACGAATGTCGCCCGCGTTAGGCACGACCGAGGCTACATCGGGAACGTCGGGCGACCTTCATTGAGAGGTGTTCGCCTCCATCTGACCGGGAGGAACATCCGAGCGACAGACAATAATGGCTCCTTCGCCCACAGTGCCGGGGAACTCTTTTATGACCTGGAAATCGCGCCGGATGCTGGCGAATACCTCCGGATAAACCGATTCCAGTTCCGGCGGAAAAGTGTAAAGGAGCCACGTTCGTCTGGCCCGCAAACGGATATCGTTCAAGGCTTCCAGGCTTTCCACTCCTGTCCAATCCACCTGGTATAGACGTTGGTAGGGAAACGTAGCCAGGCCGACGGTGACAACTGCGTCGCCCGGCTGCCGTTCCTGCTGCACGAAGGTGAGCGCCCCGGCATAGTCCTGTTTGGGGCCGTAGGCAAAAGGAACAGACAGGGCCGACACAAATACCAGCCCTACACCGGCAACAATCCCCAGGAGTGCCGCCCGCGCGGGCATACCACCGATCTTCGCCAGCCAACGCCCCAACACCACTGCGCCGCGCACGGCAATCAGGACGCCGAACCCGAAAGCGAAGAAGAAGAAACGAGGCCACAGATGATGCCCAAGGGCTATCACCACCGCGGCACAAAGGATCACCGGGATGAGAAACAGGCCGATCACGGCAGGCTTCGTGCGGGCAAAGTTCCACATCCCTGCGCCGAAAACCGCCAGCGCGCCGAAGGCGAACACTCCCCCCGCAAAGCCGATTTCTATTCCCCTTATGATCTCTAGCAACGTCCAAAGCGGATGTTTCCAAACCGAAACTGTGCTCACCTCCCCCAATGAGCCGCCGTAGAGAATCTGCGGCAGCGCGGGCGCGAGAAGGAGCAAGGTAAAGAGGCCTGCGCCGCCAAACCCGAAGAAAAGGCCCTGCCAGCCACTTGGGAGAGCCTCACGATGCCGGTTAACCAACGCGATAAGGTAAACGACAAACTGACCGATGATAACGAAGATCATCGTCATGTGCGTATAGATGCCCAAGGCGGCAGCAGCGGCATAAAGCAGCCAGAGCCGCAACCGGCCCTCGCGAAGCCCACGCAAGAAGTACCTGCTGGAAAGAATCGCCCAAAAGAGAAGCCCGGTGTAGCCGCGGGCATTCTGACTGAACCAGACATGATGGTACGAGAAGGTCAGCAAGGCAGCAGAGAGCAAAGCCTCTGTTTCACTGCCGACCTCGCGCCCCAGCAGATAGAGAGACCAGATGCTCGCGACACCAAAGATGACGGCGGGCAACCTTAAGGCCCAGGCACTTTCGCCAAAGATCAGCGTGGAAGCCCGGCTGAGAAGGGAAAAGAGAAAATGCTGATTCTGGGAGTCATAGGTTGTGATGATCTGGCCGAACGGCATCCGCGCATAATTAATGGAGGTCAATATCTCATCGTACCAGAGGCCGGAATTGAGCCCATATAAACGCAGAGCAAGGGCAGTAAGAAGCATCGCTCCTACGATGAACGGCCGGGAGCGGTGATGAGAAATAGCAAACGGCTTCCCGCCATGGGTTACTACCGTCATGGGCGCTTCATTCTCCTGACTCCTGAAAAGTGTTAAAGAAGCTCATTGCCTGGCGCTGAGGGACCCTCTGACTTTGTATATCTTAAGCACCGGGCCGGGGCGCTCTCGTTGCCATTGGCTGACAATGGGACCGTAGATCTCATCAAAGATATAAGGTGGATCGGTGCCGTCTTTGTTAGGCCAGAACGCCTGCACCATCTCCAGTTCGCGATCCAGCGAGGCATAAAACTCTCGCTTGTTAGGATCTACCCGCTGGATGTTGCCGATGAAACTGGAAGTGATCAGATAGTCAAAGCCTTGGTCCCGATAGTATTGAAGGGGATACTCGCTCAAGCCCGAAAGCCCCACCATGAATAACTCATAAGTAGCGCGCGATTGCGGCTCAGGGTCATTCGCAGTGGACAGAGGAGGGCCATGCACCGGCCAATCCAGGGCGATCTTACTTCCGGCCGGCACATTTTCCTCAATCCACCTCTTAGCCAGCGTTCGGGTGTCAACCTGCGTAAGGAGATGGTCGTGGCGCACAGTATTCGCCAACGGGATCGCAACAACCAACAGGATCAAAGCCACAGCGGAAGGCCCAACCCAACTCACACGCCAATCCCGAACCCTCATCAGAAAAGAACGCACGGCAAAAGCAGCAAACACGGCCAGAAGCGGCAACAATGGCAAAGTATAGCGAATCAGGTGAGGCCTGACCACGACAATTAAAGCATAGTAAGCCATACCCGTTAGAAACAAGAGCCATGGTTCGCGGCGGAGCGCAATGAGCGATAGGCCCAAGCCGACCACCGAAGCGACCAGCATAGGAAGCCCCACGCCCACCAGCAACAGCCAGGCATTAGAAATAGTTGCCGGGCGCAACCCTCCCTGTCCAGCCCCGGAGATACCGGCTTGCTCTATCGCCGCCCGCACGTGATGCAAGAAAACTGCCGTGTTGAGGATAACACCAGGAAAACCGACCAAAAAACCCAACGCTAGACCCCCCGCTAAGGGCAGGTAAATCCGCCGTATGAGCGATGTACTCAGAAACCCTTCTCGACCGTCTCGCCACAGAACGGCCAACAAAAGAGGCAACACAAAGGTAGCCGGCCGGTACTTCATGCCGATAGCGGCTCCACAGGCCAGTGCCCCCAAGAGAAGGATGCGACGCTTTCCGTTTCTGAGATAGAGGATGGCCGTGTAACAAGCGAACGTCGTCAACAGGGCGATGAAAGCGTCATTGACGGCATAGTGGGAATCGCGAGCATGAAGGAAGGCGAGGGCCAAGAATAGGGCCGCGAGGAGTCCCGTCTGCCGGTCAAAAACATCCTTGCCCAGCCAATAAGTGAGCCCTACTGTAGCTACTCCGGCCAACAAACTGGACCCCCGCGCGATGATGTAGAAAACCGATGGGTCTGACAGGTAAAGGGAAGCCAGGTCGCCAGGGTGTGAAAATGCCCCGACAAGCCTCCCCATCACATAAAGGATGCCATATTCGCCCAAAAGGATGAACTGCCAGATATTAGGGGTATTCTGCGGCACGGTCAGATGAATCTCGCCTTGGGCCAGTTTGAGGGCGCCAAGCACGTAATAAGGTTCGTCAATGTGGTAGCGGTGTGGCAATCCAAATGTGATCCCCCAAGCACGCAAAACGAGGGCCAAGAAAAGGATTGCCGCGAGGATGAGTTTCCAGCGGTGGCTCATTGCCTTTGGATGTCAACCCGGGTTGTGAGATGGGATCATCCGCGAGACGCGCCGTGGCTTCCCCTCACGTCGTTTCGGCTCCTGGGCCCCACATTCTCGGAGTCGGTAGCACGTCGGCGGTTTTGTTCGCCCAAGAAGTATAGAGCAGCCCCCCAAGCGAAGGCTAGGCCGCTATAGATGTAATAAAGTATATGCAGAGGAAAGGCAACAAACAGAAACGCGATGCCGCGCTTTCTGATAAAGAAGGTGTATAAATCACGATTGAGCAAGCCGATGAACAGGATAACCAACAACCACGGTATGATCATCCACGTGGAAAGAGGAACCGACAACAGGTATAAGGTAGCAAGCAACGCCGGATAAAGCAGCAGCCCATAGGCCAGAACCATACCGACCCGTTGAGCGAGGCGCAGGTTCAAGTCGTTGGGCAGGTGACGGTCTCGCAAGATCAAAAGTGTCCACGGGATCGCGCGATCAAAGACATCGGATTTTACCATGCCGCGGAGCGTCCAACGTTTCAGATGCTTGACCTGAATCTCCTTGTTCAGCATGATCTTGTGGCCGGCCGCGGTCATGCGATAACCCAACTCAATATCCTCAATGCTGGGCCGAGGATATCGCTTCTCATCAAAGCCGCCCATCGCCAGAAATACGGCGCGACGCACGGCTCCGCAGCCGCTCCAGAACGTCACGGCATCTGTGCTGCCGGTTTGATGCACGAAATGGTGAAACAGGTTCTTGAACTGCGATACCGGGCTGCTGACTGCCGGGCTGTCGTCGTAAGAACCGAACACGGCATCTATGCGCGGGTAACGAGCGAAGGTCGCCGCGATCCGCGTTAGCGTGTCGGGAGCGATCATCACATCGGCATCTATGAAGAACAGGATATCTCCCCGCGCCACACTGGCCCCCTGATTTCGCGCATAAGCCGGACCGCGCGGCCCTCCGTCAAGTTCCAACAACCGTACCGGAAAACGAGAGGCTACAGCGCGGGAATCGTCTGTTGATCCATCATCAACTACGATGCATTCGTAGTGCTCATAGTCGGAAGCAGCCACCGCCTCCAAGCAACGGTCCAGCAACGCAGCGCCGTTATACACGGGAATGACGAGGGAGATCAGCAGAGGCGGCATTTTGTCAGCAATCATCCTGTGCTCGTTTCAGGGTTCGGGGGCCGTTCTGATCACATCTCTGGTTTCAGAACGACGAGTTTCCATCTTCTCACTTCTCAAAGCAAGCAAAACCACCGCCCGGCACCGGCGATGGCACAAGGTCTGTCTGGCAAGTGGCGATAGGATGTGACGTGAGCAGGAAGGTAAGGTATGGGGGCACCAGGATCGCGGGGAGACACAAGTAAGGATCGGTAGGTCGCTGAGGATGAGCCATTATCTACCTCAGGCCCGCGCGGGCATGCTCCGCCCTTTCACACGTCTGGGTCCAAGACCCGAACGGCGAACCGTAGAAGACTTCGCGGTGGATGTGCGACCATCCGGAGCAGCGGCTACGACGGACAGCCGATTTATCGGTGTGATCGGGAGCGGTGAGCAAGGGACTGTGAACCTGAGATACGCCACTTCCCCCCATGCTCCTTCGGTTCACCCGGCGCAACGCGTTTACAAGGGCCTCAAGAGCAAAAACACCGCAGCGTTGCCTCCACTTCAACGTTAAAGGGGAGGGGTAAGCAGCTTTGACGCGCTCCCAATCATGACTACAACAAGGTTCGGACTGCGTTTGAGAAACCCGCGACGAATCCCTTCCTGCTGGCTTTCAGTGGCTCTCGCATTATTTCTCTGACGATTATCACAATAATAATAGCCCCAAGAGCATGATCCTGTCAACAGCGAAGACCTTACAATTAGTTAACAATTGCCAAGTCTCTCAGACCGATTTGGAGATTACCGGCGAGCGTTGGCAATCGCTTCTAGGAAGTCGGCGTCAGCCACTTCACCAAAGACACGCGCCCGGCCTCTCGGTCGGCCCATTGTATGGTCTCCCTATCGTGACGCAACATGAGCCAGACGGTGCGGCCATGCCTCAAGATAAAATCCCCCACATGCAAAGGGTAGTAGAGATAAGCCCTCCAGGAACCGGGGCGCAGCCCGTACTTTCGACAGATCGCAGTTGAGTCAGGAAAACACAACTTGAGCAAAATGGAGACTTTGGCGAAAAACCTTCGCGATGCCCACAACTGTCCGAAGCCATCCGATACGGTAGAAGGAGGACCGCTGCGGGCATCTGCACCGGCAAAGATGCGATTTTCGACCCACGTGATCAGACGCTCGTCAAAATCGCCCGGTTCAAGGCTTTTGAGCACATCGTCGGGCACAGCGGCTTCCAATAACTTCCGAGCGAGAAGCAAGGTAAGATAGATGGAATTGCCGGCCTTCCAGGCGCGAGAACGTTCCCGAACAACATTCCAATCTATCCGATCGCCATAATGGCAGATGGTTTCCGAGATATCGCAAATGGCTCTCAGCCCGAACCAACTGTAGAGATGGTAAGAAGAGGCATGTAAGCAGAGGTGCAACAACAGGTCTTCCGGCGATAAGACAAGCACCTCCACGCCCGCGATAGTGACCGGTTGGGCCCGCTCCCATAGGCCGTCAACATCTACAGGGAAAGCCGAGGGTTGGATGTTCCAGTGGATTTCCACGCCGATGCCCCCATCGGGCGGAGAGTAGATGTAGTGAAAATGCTCCTTCTCAAACCGGGCCTGATCGCCGGACACGCGATAGCCGCTCGCCAGCAGCATTTCATGAACCTGCGGCAGGTCGGCCTTCCTGACCAGGATATCCACATCAATCATGGGCCTGAGAGCCACGTTTTTGTATATGAGTTGAGCCAGATGAGCACCTTTCAACACAATAATCGCAACATTTTCCTTCTGAAACATGATCAGCAGGTCGTGCAGGGACTTATGCAATTGCATACCCGTTATCATGCTCTCCAGGTACATACTCCGGAGGGCATTCACCGCCGTCGTCGGAATCGGCGCGGTTGATGGTAAGGCCTGCAACCGGTGAAACAACAGAGGGGCGATCCCGTGCTCCTCTGCTCGCCGCACCATCTCGTCCCAGGCAGATGCCGGCAACCGGTCAGGCCAATCCGTTTGGCCGTCGGTCCGCTTGAGATAGCGGAGCAGCAGTTCATTCGCGGTATCTCGCTCCACGCCTGACCTCACCTTATCACGCCGGGCTGATCTGCATCTGTGCCGCCCACGATTGGGCATACAGGCCCCCATGAGCCAGCAGGGCTTCGTGGCTGCCCGATTCTACAATACGACCATTGTCCATCACACAGATCAAATCGGCGCGCCTGGCTACGGTGAAACGATGGGTGATGACAATGGCGGTACGACCGTTCGCCAGCGCGCGGAATTGATCAAACCACTCGGCTTCGGACCAGGAGTCCATGAAACTGGTCGGCTCATCCAGGATGATGATCTCCGCCCGCCGTAGATAAGCACGAGCCAGAGCAATGCGCTGCCACTCGCCTCCGCTGAGCTCCGCGCCGTCGGCAAACCATTTCCCCAACAGGGTGTCATATCCCTTGGGCAGGCGCGCGATGGTATCGTGGGCGCCGGCTTTGCGGGCAGCAGCTTCAATCTGGGCCCGGCCCGGCCGCGCGACAAGATCACCAAAAGCAATATTTTGGGCCGCGGTATCATGGTAAGTGGCCGGAAACTGGAACAGGACGGTGATCATCTTTCGGAGCTCTGCCAGAGACAGGCGACGTATGTCAATGCCATCTAGTTCAATGCTGCCGGCCTCCGGATCATAGAAACGGCAGAGGAGCTTTACCAGAGTCGTTTTGCCGGCCCCGTTAGGGCCGACAATAGCCACCGTCCGGCCCGCGGGGATGGTGAAGTTGAAATCTTGCAAGGTCGCCCGCTCGCTCCCAGGGTAACGGAAGGTAACCTGGCGAAAGCGTATCGCATCCTTCAGCACCGACGGAGCCGGAACCGGCTGAGGCGGATCAACGACTTCCGGCTTCAGGTTGATGAACTCAAACAGGTTGGCAAGGAAGAGGCTGTTCGTATAGATCTGACCCACGTTCCCCAAAAGCGAACGTAAAAGGCTTTGCCCCCGGTTGAAAGCCTGATAGAAAAGGACGAGGTCGCCCAGCGTCACCGCCCCCTGCAAGGTCCGCCATAGCATCCAGGCCATGACGATCCCCGAGAGCAAAAGGGCAACGGCACCGGCCCCCATGCGGGCCAAATTTTGATCCCTGAGCAGCCGCAGGCGTTCTGCCCGCAATCGCCGACGCAACGCCTGGAAAGCCGTCTGGAAGTGACCGCCAAGGTTAAACAGACGGATCTCCCCGGCCACCGCGCCGTGCGTAAGAATTGAATCATAATATTGAGCCCAACGCCTGTCGGCGGTTGTCTCCTCCCACCACCGATGATAGCGACGATTGGTGCGCAACACCACGTAAAGCGCGGGCAGCGTACTGATGAGCAGAACAAGAGGCAGCCAGGCACCGTAGGGAACCAGCACCGTGGCCATCGCCAGCAAGGTCACGCCGTTCTGCAATAGGCTACCGCCGCTTTCCAACAGCGCCAGGGGACGGCTACTCAGGTCATTGCGCGCGCGGTAGAGGCGATCGTAATACTCCGGTGACTCATAATAGGCGATGTCCACCGTCAAGGCCTTCTGGTGGATCAAGTTGCTGATGTGATCTTGCACCAACTCCGATTGGGCGGCGCGTATCCATTCGCCGGTGCTCTGCAAAAACTCTCCCAACAGGATTAGCCCGGCCATCAGAGCAGCCAGGGTCAGAGTCGGGCGGATGGCCTCCCAGGAACTACCACTCCCCGCCATCGCGACCAAACTATCCACCAGCAGTCGGGTCAGATACACGGTGACCGCCGGCAACAGGCCTTGGGCCACCAATAACACGGCCCAGGCCAAGGTCCAGCCCCTGGAGGCCGCCCAAACCAGCCACCAGGTTTGACGCAGGTAAGACAACCGGCCCACGAATCTACGCAGCGCAGCGGTCAACGTTTTGTCCACTCCACTCTAACGTCGGTACGACGATCCGATCAATGAAAAGCCCAGCCTCGTTGGTGAGGATGAGGCTGGCGCTGATAAAAAGAAAAGGCCGAAAGGCGAAGCGCGGTGGCCGTCAGGTAGGCCAAGACGCCGGTTCACGACTCATGAATGCAAGGAACGTTGCCTACTGCCCTGAGGATTCACAGCGCGGCCTCATCCAGAGCCAACAGTGGCTTGTAGCGTTCCACGTCTGGTCCCGACCCGCCGATCACGACAACACCGTTGCTCTCTACCCAGGCATGAGCCTGGAGACGGCCATCCTTACCCTTCACAACACCGATGCGCAAACGGGCGGGCAGGCCGTGCCGACTCAGAAGCACCTGGGTCGCGAAGGCCTGGGTGAGGCAGGTTGCCGCCGGCACATAGCGGCTTGATGCCGTCACAGCCCAAGCCACTTTCTCGACGAAAACCCCGTTCTTCCCCAGCGTATTTGGTTTCATCATCCTCGTCAGGAATCGGCGTAAGGTCAAAAACGGCAGAAGCCACAAACCCAACCTGACCCCCCAAACCAGGAGGAATGATTTGATCAGGAGATCGCGATCCGGTGCGGGGAGACGGAAGAACTTATGTATCCGTCTCATTTCGCATCTTTATAAGCCCCTTATCTCCCATATCTTGCAGGAGCGCCAGGAGGTCCCGCTCACAGCGGTCGGCCTCAACATCGTATTCTAAGAGAATGGCATCGCGAATGGCGCCGATGGTTGTGGGTTTCTGGAGCATATTCCAGATACGGGCACCGATGGCATCCAGCCCATAATAGATCCCATTCTTGAGATCCAGGATAACGACCTCGCCATCCAGATCACAAGAGACCTGTTCACTGGTTGCTACGACGACAGATTCCATAGACAGCGCGTTGGTCATGAACTGCATCACCCGCTTGAGAGCATCTTGTTTTGCAAATGTTCCTCCACCAGACGCGCCGTTTCACCGAGGGAGGAAAGTGAGGCAGCACGTCTGAAACGATAGAAGGGAATCTCGCGCGCGAGATGAGCACATTGAACCAGGTGTTGTGCCCCTCCCGGCTGGACGAGGCGAGTAGGGAAGGAGTGGCGCACCAATTCTATAACAGCCTCTTGAGGCCGGATGGGCTCAATCCCCGGAGCGGGGCCATCGTCCAGCACATAGACACGCGCCAGCGGAACCGGCGCTGTAGAAAAGTTTCGGACGGCACGATAGCCGCGCTTCTCCTCTTGGGGATGAAGCACAAACAGAGTATCGGGATCATACCCCAGCGAGATGGCCGCCTCTGCATCCAATTTGAGCTGAGGATAGCCGGGGAACACAATGACCGCGCCCGGTTCCAATTTGACCGGCGCCACATCATCGGCGACAACGGCATGGCCACGCGCATACAGGGCGGCAGCCAAAGAAGACTTGCCCCAGCCGGGCGCGCCCAAGAAGGCCACAGCCGATCCGTTCACCCGCACAGCGCTGGCATGAAGGACCAGCAAACCTCGCTGGTAAAGCAAAACCCCCATGATGGTCCCCAGGACGTAGAGCCGAAGCAGAGAATCGTCCGCGCCAGGCGCCGGGATCACCGTGATTTCGCGCCCATCGCGTATCAGAAAAACGCCTATCCCCTGCAAGGCGATGATCGCTTCTTCCGGCGCGATGCGTATATGTTGCTCCTTGCCCACGGCTTCCGGCGGTATGTGATTGTCGCTAGCAACGTTGATGACAACATCACATTCCGCCTGTACGGTCGCCAGTTCTGGCAAAGGCAGGGTGGAATGAATCCTTAAACCATAAGTGAAGTAGGAGAACACGCCCCGTCTCTATATGCTCAGGCCGTACCAAAGCCTCCTGAAGCCGAGCAGGTAGGGCCAGATAATAATATCGCCGGTAAGCGCAGGGGCGAGTGTAGATCACAACCAACACCCCCCTTATTACCGGCGAGTTACGATTCTAAGTTGGACGTTCACTTAGAGGGCCGGGCTATCCCCCTTTTACCCCTAACCCGATAAGGAGGCAAAAACTCAATCTAGCCCGCAGCAAGATCAGAAATGCTCCCCCGACCTCAACCGTTACCGGGATGACACTTCTTAGCTACAGGCATTCTTGAGGGGACTGCCGTTGATAAAGACAAACCCATCAGAAGTGCCGAAAGTTTTTATGTTGCAACTCTCGGTGATCTTCGCGACGGAGCCATGGACGATGAGGCGAGGCGTCGTCCACGTCTTTTTCGGTTGGGCCGGTTTTGCGAGGCTCATAGAAATCCCTCCCTGCAGGAATGTCTGCTCGGCTGGGAGCATTACTACCACGACTCCAAAAAAGTATAGCATAGATAGGGGCTCTTGTCAATATGGCTTTGAAGAAACAAACCTTACAATTTCATAACAGAGAGTAGCCCCAGTAATGTTCGGTGTCTGCCTCTGCGCACCGGCCAGTTAGCCATCGTGATCCTTTTACTACACCAGGCCCGATGCACGCAGCCAGAGAACCAGGATCGCCACACCGTAAAGAGCGAGAGCATCTTGCTCCCTTTGCAAGTTCTGCTCTGTGTACCGCCGATAGGCTGCGCGCAGCAGAGCCACATCCACATACTCTCCGATGATCCGTGGCGCATCCGCCACCGCCGCATCTAATATCGGTCGGTCATGATCTAGCAATCTGAACATGAAATTGGGGCTGAGGTTGGCCTTCGTGAACCGCGATAATACCTCCGGAGGAAGAGTGCTGCTCATAGCCCAGTGCAGGATGGCTCGCGTCTGCCCCTGATGCAATTTCTGAGTGGGGGGCAAAGCCAGGCAGAATTCCATGAGCCGACGGTCAAAAAACGGATACCTGGCGGTCACAGAGAAAGCGGCAGAGGCCTTGTCGGCAAGTTCCAATGCATGTTGATATAAGCCGGTTGTGAGTCCTTGGCGGTGCTTCTCCTTTTCTGTGTGCGCCGGTCGGGAAGACTCGCGCAGCAACGCGCGGGCACGTTCCTCCAAGCCGATGCGCCGCGCGAAGGTCGGATTGATTATCGTGTCCACTCCCCAAGGAGGCCGGACGCGTCCGCGTAGCCTGCGCCAGACTTGCACAATAGACTCAGGAACCAAGGGCCTCAGCCCGAATTCCCAGATGACGCGTCGTGGCGTATAAGAAGCATGGGACTTCCTTGCCAGCGCGGTCGCTTCCCTGACCAGAGTCAGCCAGCGCCCCGTGGCGGCGAGCTCGGTCAAATAGCCGTAGCCGTGAGAGACGGTGGTATCGCCATCAAGCCCATCCAAGAAGACCCGTACCCCATGTTCTTGCGCCGCGCGATAGAGAGCCCAATGCATATATAGGTTGGGGGCGAGAAAGGCCTCGTCCATGTGCCGAAGGACGCTATTAATGTCGGCCAGGGGACTCAGCCGATCGGCATGGACGTAGTGAGGTGCAAATCCTCCCATATCCAGGACAGCACTCATGTAGCGGCGCTCATCAATAAGCGGCAGAACCTTTTCCGGCAGGCTGGGGAATATGGCCGAAAAGGTATGCAAAGGTTGCCGCCCTTCTGCCGCCAACACCGCGCGCGCGGTGCATGCCACCGACGACGAATCCAACCCACCGCTCAACGTGGACCCTACCGGAAATGCGCTGCGGACCCGGCAACGCACTGCCGTCGTGAAAAGGTCACGAAAGGCTTCGGCATACTCGTCATCAGAACGTAGGCGCACCTCGCGGGAAGGATCAAGGGTCCAATAACGCCGAAGCCGTATTCCCCCACGATGGTCAATCGTCAGGCTATGGGCAGCGGGAAGCCGAAAGATATCCTGATAGAAGGTGATGGCCCTATCCTCAAAAAGCCCCACGAGATGGTCGGCTACCCGCACCTCATTGAGAACTTGCGGCACCTGAGGCAGACAGTGAAGCGCCTTGATCTCAGAGGCGAAAACGAAAAGGTTCCCTGAATGATGGTAGTAAAAGGAGCAGACGCCCATCGGATCTCGGGCGCAGAAGAGAACCTGCCTGCGCGCATCCCAGATGGCGAAAGCAAAATCGCCCAGAAGTCGCTCCGGGCAGCGTTCACCCCATTCCCTGTAAGCGCCGAGGATTAACCTGCTATCGGTATCTTCGCCCGGGCCTGCAAGGCCCAGAACCCTTGCCAGTTCATCACGGTTATCTATTCGGGCGTCGGCGGTAAGGACAAAATCGCCGGTCTCGTCTGCTAAGGGCAACCGTTCGCGAAGGGATTCGGGTGTCGTCCACAGCGCCCGATGCAATAGGCCAACCGGCCCCTTGTGCCAGAAGTTTTGCCCATCGGGACCGCGATGGGCAAGCCTCTCCGACATCCGTTCCAGGTCAGCAGGAGCGACGGGCCCACCGTCAAGGAGATATATTCCGGCAATGGCGCTCATGATTTCACATCATCCACAGCCGCCGCGGCGAACCCGTCGGCAGCGAGCGTCCGCCCACTGCCGGCGTGGGCTACAGTCATGCGTAGTAATATCTGCTATCGTCCACGGGGACGCGATTGAGCACCACGCCGATCACCCGCGCGTTGACACGGGCCAGGGCTTCCAAGGCCCTTTTAGCCATGTCTCGCCGCGTCCTGCCGGATTCCAGGACCAACAACACGCCATCGGTCAAAGAGGAAAGAACGAGGGCATCGGCAAGGAGGGTGACAGGAGGGCTATCTATCAAGATAATATCCGCCTGTTCCTGCAAAGAGTCCAGTAGCCTGCGCATACGCACCGATTCCAGCCAGTTTCCGGGGTTCAAAGTGGAAGGGCCCGAAGTAAGGACAGACAGGCCGGGCACGTTGGTCTTGGCAAGGACTCCATCCAGGGCGTAGTTTTCGTAACTTAAGGCACCTGTGAGACCACCGGAGTTATCCAGCCTGAATAGTTTGTGCAGTTGAGGCCGGCGCAGGTCCGCATCCACCAGGATCACCTTGCGGCCGATCTGGGCCAGCGCAGCACCGAGGTTGGCCGTCGTTATGGATTTACCCTCGGTGGGAGACGGGCTGGTGATCAGGATGCGACGCAAGGAACGATCTGCCGCCGCAAATTCCAGGTTGGTGCGCAAAATGCGATAGGCTTCCGTCGTAGCGGAATGGGAACCGACTCCCACCATGTTTTCAGGCGATACCTTGTTCTGCTCCGGGATCGCGCCCAGGGTATTAAGGCCCAGGGTTAACTGCACATCATCCGGGGTTTTCACGGTGTCATCCAGATACTCCAACAAGTAGGCGCCACCCACCGCAAGAACAAGGCCTATCGCCGCTGCCATCAGGATCGGAGATACCCTGTCGGGGCCTATAGGGGTAGTAGGGAGAGGCGCGGGATCAACCAGGGTGAGGGTATTGATGGCACCCCGCCGGGTGTTTGCCAACATGGCCGCGTAGTTGGATTGCAAGGCGCGCAATTTGCTATCCAAAGCGGCGATCTGAGCCTGGGCATCGGCGATCTGGCGAGCACTGGTCATCTTCTCCAGTTCTTTTTTAAGACGGTCTATATCCTGCCGGGTCTCATCAATGCTGGCCTCCAACTCGTTCAATTGCTGGTTCACAAAGGCCTGACGTTGCTGATCCTCTTTATCGGTTGCAGCCGGGCTGCGGCGTATGAGCTCATTCGCCAGGCCGTTAGCTACCGCCTGTGCCCTCTCCGGGATGATGTCAACAACGGTGATCTCCAAGGTTAACGTGCTGGGGATGGAGCGCACGGTATATCTCGGCAGCCAAGTCATGCCGAGCGTAGCCATCGTTGCGTTGCGCACCGAACGGCTACGGGCTGTTTCGGCGTAGGCGTTCACGAGTTGCTGGCCAAGGCCGATCTCGCCGCCGGACGGATTAGGATTATCCAGGATGCGGCCAACGGCGAGGGTGGCGCTGGTCTGGTAGATCGCCGGTTGATCGCGCGTGGCAATGTAGCCGGCAGCGGCTGCCACCAGTTGGGCGGTCAAGAGGAGCCACCACCATTTTAACAGGGGAGCGATATATTGTCTCAGTTCCACAGGCAAACCTTCAAGTAGGTGAAATTGCAGGAATAGATAGCATTTCTCCCTAAAGTATAAGGTAGAATTGCCGCTTTGACAAGGGGTTTGGAGGGCGGAACAGCGGCATTTCAGGAATTGTCAGCAAAAAGCAAGGTCAGAGCCGGCCAGAATCGTTGACACAAAAAAAGCAGAAATGTGTTACACAATTCATATAGATTATCGCGCAGGAAGAGCCTTTGTAACCCCACTGCAATTGGCCCATAACAAGAAGAACGCTACTTTTGTTGCATATTCAGAACTTGTCATGAAACTGTAAGGTCAAAAGGGATGGCAACCGTTGACTTGGACTACAGAAACTGCTAATCTAATAATGACTGCTATCGCTCATATGAGCGAGATACGAAAGGTCGTGCCGTGCTACACTGGTATGCCTTGAATAGCCTGCCGCGAGCCGAGAAGACCCTCGCCAGGGGCCTGAAGCGATGGGAACAGCATTGGCAGATCACCGTGTATTTGCCGATGCTTCCGCCCCGCAAGAGCCTTAACAAGGTCGTTCCCCCCACACCTTTGTTCCCAGGCTATCTGTTTTGCCGATGCGATTGGGATGTCGTCCCGCTTTCTGTATTGCGTTGGACGCCGGGGCTGCGCCAGGTGGTTGGGTTTGATAATGTGCCGGCCATTGTCCCTGATGAAGCCATCCAGATGATCAAGGAACGGCTCAAGGCGATAGACGAGATGGGAGGCTTACCGACCCACTCTTTCCGTCAGGGCGACCTGGTGCAGATCAAGTCAGGACCTCTACAAGGACTTATGGGCGTATTCAACGGCCCCATGCAACCTTCGGAGCGGGTGCGCATCCTGGTGGAATTCCTCGGCAGGGTCAATGAAATACAGGTGTCGCCTGAGATGCTGGAGCCACCACACAGGCCCCCACGACGGACGCGCGGGCGCGGCCGTTGGATCCGACCTTTTGGGCCCGGCGCGCAAGGCGACGAGTGAGTTTCCGAGGGCCTCAATGTCATACTTTTGCGCCCTCACTTCCAACAAATCGCCCGTTGTAGCCGCTGCTCCGGGTGAGCCCATAGCGAATCCCTATCCTCCCGTGCTGATCCCACAGGAACGGCAGCGCATTGCAATGCAAGGCTTGAGGCGGGATGTCTGCTGCGGAAGATCGGAACGCGGCCCTGAGCATCAGAGACGGGCCCCTGCCTAACCTGAGGCCAAGTAATGTTGAGAGCGATCGGCACGGTTCTACGGCGCACGCGATTCCGAAGAAATCGCCAGGAAGATAAACCTGCCGGCCGTATGCGGGTATCCGGCGGAGCGGGGCGCAATCTAGGGGTATATATCGGTCGTCAGGCGGCCAGCCCGGGGCGATATGTCTTGGAACAGGTGGTCACGGCGCTGGTTGGCTGGGTGCCGACGATCGTTGGCATCGCTTTGCGCGCCCTGCTATACCGCCTCATCCTGCGCATGGATGGCCTGGCAGCCATTGAAAGCAAGGTCAGGTTGCGTTATGCCAGCCTCATCCGCTTGGGAAACGGGGTCTATCTGGATGAGGGGGTTTATCTCCATGCCTGTCCCAAGGGAATTGAAATCGGCGACGGAACCTTCGTGATGCACGGTTCTGTACTGCATGTTTACAACTTTCGCGATCTCCCCCACGCAGGAATTCGCATCGGGCGAGACAGTTTGATCGGGGAATTCAACGTATTGCGTGGACAGGGCGGCATCACCATCGGCGATCGGGTCTATACCTCTCCGCAGGTGCAGATATTGGCCGTCAATCACGTCTATAGCGATCCGGCCCGTCCCATCGTGGAACAGGGCATCACCGCCGAGGGGATCATCGTGGAAGATGATGTCTGGATCGGGGCAGGGGCGATCATTACAGATGGAGTGAGGGTAGGGCGAGGTTCAGTGGTGGCCGCCGGCGCGGTGGTCACCCAGGATGTGCCGCCGCACACCGTGGTAGGCGGGATTCCCGCCAGGGTGTTGAAGCAAATAGAGCCAGGAGAGACAACCGCACCCGACAAAAAGATTTACCTGTGAGCGGCATCTCCAGAGCAATTTCTGCCTATCTGACAAACGAACCCCGGCGTTCCCGAATGGGCTTCCCTTCGCCATCCGCCCATGGAGAGCAGGACGAAGTAAGAAAGTTGAGCCAACCGGGGTGGAAGCTCACCGTATCGCAACGACCCCGTCAGAGGTGAAAGGCCCGGGGGCCGTTTCTCATTTTCCCTGGCCAGTGGGGTAGGGGAGGTATCCGATGAACAACAATGCCAGCGGGCTGGCGAAGACCTCTGTGCACAATGACCCTATGGTGTTTCTAAACAGGAGTCTGGTGCGCCAGATTGACGAGGCTCTGGGAAAAGTAGGCGATTTCGGCGAAGTGCGGCTGGTGGTGGTCAAAGGTCGGTTACGCTTCATCCAGACCGTCCGTAGCGAGGCTGTGGACGACGCGGGTGGAGTGGCCTGAAATGAGGAGAGGTTGCCATGAGTATGCTTTCTATTGTCATTCCCGCCCTGAACGAAGAGGACGGAATCCAGATCGTTTTGGCGCGAACGCTGTCCATCAGGCCGCAACTGGCCGATCTGGGCATCCGGAACCTGGAATTGATCGTCGTAGATGATGGATCATCCGATCGCACCGCCGAACTGGTGGCCGGCGTAGAGGGCGTCCGTTTGATCCGACATGCTACTAATATGGGCTACGGTGCGGCTCTGAAGACCGGCTTCGCCGCGGCTCAGGGCGAGTGGGTCGGCTTTCTGGATGCAGACGGAACCTATCCCCCCGAACACTTCCCTGCCCTCTGGCAAGCAGCCCAGGAGCAGGATGCCGACATCGTCATCGGCTCGCGGATGGCCGGCGCCGATAGCCGAATGCCTGTCGTGCGCCGACTGGGGAACCTGATCTTTGCCAATCTGGTCAGCCTCATCAGTGCGCAGCGCATCACCGATTCGGCCAGCGGTATGCGGATATTCAAGAGGTCTATTCTGAGCCGGCTCTATCCGCTCCCCGACGGCCTGAACCTGACCCCTGTGATGAGCACGCGCGCGCTGCACGAGCAACTCAAGATCGTTGAGGTGCCGATCCCCTATCAAGAACGGGTAGGACGCTCTAAACTCAGCGTTGTGCGAGATGGCATCCAGTTTGCCCAGTCCATCGTCTGGACCGCGCTCAACTACAATCCGGTGCGTCCTCTCGGCATCGTGGGCACGCTGGCTCTGGGCCTGGCCGCCGTCGTCGGCTTGGGCCTCGTCGTCGCCCGCCTCAGCGGTATCACCTCGGTGGGTCCGTTGGCCGCGTTTGCCCTCTTTTCCGCGCTGGTGTTGGCCGTGGCCGGCGTCAGCATCCTGACACTGGGCATCAGTTTCAACTACTTCGTAGCCTTGTTCCACAGGCAGCCGGTGCGACAAGGCCTCTTTGGGCGATCGGCCTTCGGCGTCAGGCTGGACCCTCACTTCGGTTGGCTGGGCCTCTTGCTCTTCGGGGCAGGAGCGATCCTGGCTCTTGCCAGCCTGGTGCTGGGGCAAAGCGGTTGGCCGGTCTCTCGCCTCTGGCTCTATTACCTGGGCAGCGCCTCGCTGACGTTGATCGGAATCCAGTTGATGATAGGCTGGGTGCAGATGCAGGTGCTGGATGCTCTGAAGGCTCGCGATGCGCTGGTGGCGAACGACATGCGCGGGAACGGCGATCTACATACTCACCTGCCCGTTACAGGTCATAAGGTGGAAGGAAGGAACCGCAACTGACACACCTGCCTGACGCGCCTTTCGGTTAGCATGATGATAAGATGGTGCTCATGGGTTGTGATAGATTGTTGGATAAAGGAGGTTGGCCGTGACTGAGGAGAGCAAATTGGATGAGAGCCTGCGTATGAATCTGGGCACGCGACGGCTGCCCCCTGTGCGTCCTGCTCGCTTTCCGGACGCAGGGGCGGCGGTGCGGACGTTGACCTCGTCCACGCGCCCCCCTGGCTCTGTGGACGTGATGCTGGTAAATCCCCCATCGCCCGATGGCGGCATCTGGATTCGCAGCCAGCACCGGGTGGGCCGCCGCAGCCGCGAGAACATGATTTGGCCGCAAGTCAGCCTGGCGCAACTGGCCGCGTTGTTGGTCCCCGACTATACCGTGGAGGTTGTAGATGCCATCGCGACGCGCATGACCTGGAAGGAGTTTGAGAGACTCATAGATGAGAAGCGGCCCAAGTATTATCTGACCCAGGTGACCGCGCCCACCCTGCGCAACGACATGTACGGCGTCTTCCTGGCTAAGTCGGTAGGTGCCCGCACCATGGCCTTCGGCACGCATGTCACGCCCATGACGCTGGAGACCATGCGCCCCTTCCCGGCGCTAGATTTCGTCCTGCGCGGCGAGCCGGAAATGACGCTGAGAGAGCTGCTGGACACACTGGAAGGCAAATCACCGAGCGACCCGCGCATCATCAAGATGCTGGCCGAGACCAGTCTGCGGGATACCATCGTGCCCTCCGGCGAGAATCCATCTCCCCTCGCCCGCGTGGCCGGGTTGGCCTGGCGAGATAAGCAAGAGATCATCATCAATCCCGATCGCCCGTTCATCCCGAACCTGGACGACCTGCCGATACCCCTGCACCATCTCCTGCCGCTGGAGAAGCAGCGTATGCCGATGATCAAAGGGCCCTTCACCTTCATCGTCACCAGCCGCGGTTGCACGGCAGGTTGCAAGTTCTGCATCAAGCACGTCTCCTACCAGAACAGCGTGCGCATCCGGTCGCCGGAGAAAATCCTGGAAGAACTTCAACTGCTATCCGACCTGGGGATTCACAACGTCCACATGTACGCGGACCTCTTCACCCTTAGCCGCGACCAGGTAGTCGGCCTGTGCGACCTCATCCTGTCGTCGGGCCTGAAGGTGAAATGGACCTGCAACAGCCGGGTGGACTACGTGGACGAGAAGATGTTGCAGTTGATGGCGAAAGCGGGTTGCTGGTTCATCTCTTGGGGCATAGAGAGCGCCAACGAAGAGATTTTGAAGCGGACGCGCAAAGGGTATCGCAAAGAGCAGGCGTTCCGGGCACTCAATTGGGCCAGGGCAGCAGGGATCAAGAACTGGGGATACTTCATCATCGGGCTTCCCGGCGAGACCGAGGAGACGATCAAAGAAACCATTGCCTACAGCAAGCAACTTCCTCTGGATATCGCCCTGTTCCACATCGCCGCGCCGTATCCCGGCACGCCCTTCTTCTACGAGGTCGTAGAGAATAACTGGTTCCGCCCCGGCACAAAGTGGGAAGAGGTGGACATGGATCAATCCACCGTGCTGGATTATCCCGGACTCCCGGCGGAACGGCTGGAATACTGGCAGAAGCGGGCCACGCGCGAATGGTCGCTGCGCCCCGGCCCCATCTTGACCTTCATCAAGGGGATGAACACTTGGGAGGGCTTCAAGAGCGCGTTAAGCGTGGCCTGGCAAACGCTGCAATTCGTGCGCAGTTAGGGTCAGCGAGGAATTGAGGAGATTACAAGGATTCTGCTTGCGGCCAGAGACGGCATGCGACGCACGGCCTACGATGGGCCCATGCTCCTTTTCGTTGCGTCGGCAGCAATGGGTCTGGGCATCGCCTACGATCGGACGGCTGCCTGGCTGAAGTTTGGGTTGATCGTTGGGGGAACGGTGGTCGGCTATTGGTTCGCCCATGCACCGGAGCGGATGCGTCTAGGTCGGTGGGGCGAGGTCTCGCCCGTGCGTGTGATGTTCGGCCTGCTTCCCGCCCTTGTGGCGATCTTCTTCCTGCTGACCAACGATTGGGGACGCTGGGACGCGAAGTTGGGTTGGCTGGAGCCCCTACGGCGATGGTTTGCCGCGTGGCAACCCCCGCTTCCGGGCATTCGCCTAAACCCCAACGTGGCCGGGGGCATCATCGCCGCCTTTCTACCCATGCAGGCGGCTACCTTGCAGGCAGGGAGCCGCGGCCGGAGAAGCGTCTGGCCAGGCTCCCTCTTGCTGGGCCTGTCGGGTATGGGCTTGCTGATGAGCGCGTCACGCGGCGCATGGCTGGCGCTGGCCGCAGCAGCCGGTGGTTGGGCATCATGGGAATTGAGCAGGTGGCTAACCGGACGATGGACAACGGGCGAAGGGAAGCGGCCCCCAATCGCCATCTGGGCCAGCTTCCTGGTCATCGGCGTAGCATTCATCACCCTTGTGCTGGCCCTGACGCCATGGGGCGCGCAGTTCATGGCCTTGCAAGGTGAACGGCCAGCGATCTGGCGCAACAGCCGCGATCTGTTGGGCGATTACCTTTTCACCGGCTTGGGGCTGGGTGGTTTCCCAATGGCCTATTCCAGTTACGTGCTATTGGTGCATGTGAGATATATCACTCACGCCCACAACCTTTTTCTGGACGTCTGGCTAGAGCAAGGGACGCTGGGCATCATAGCCCTGCTCTGGCTGCTGGGAACGGCATTTTGGGCAGCCATGCCAACCTCTCGTTGGCGACCGGCAGCACTGGCGTCGTTGGCCGTCATCCTGTTGCATGGTCTGGCGGACGACGCTTTCTACGGCTATGGCGGCTGGGGCATCCTGTTGCTGTTTGTTCCCTTCGGTGTGCTGGCTCGTCCAGATACGGGATTTGCAGCAAAACCGGCCAAGGAGCCGAAGGCAGTCCGACCGGAGAGCCGCATAATCCTTACGCGCGGGGGAATGGCTGCCCTTCTGGTCGTGGCGATGATGCTCATTCCACCGGTACGGGCGACGTTTCAGGCCAACCTGGGCGCGTTGGCCCAGACGCAGGCAGAACTCTCGGTCTATCGGTGGCCGCAGTGGCCCATTCAGGACTCCTTGCGGCGCTCACCGGATGTCAACCTGACCCGCGCGATCGCATACTATCGGGCGGCATTAGACATTGACCCGGCGAACGTTACGGCCAATCGGCGTCTGGGGCAGATCGAACTCGCACGGGGAAACTATGAAGCATCGTGCCGTCATTTGCAAGCGGCTTATGCAGCCGCGGAGAATCAGCGGGCCGTGCGACAATTGTGGGGGGAGTGCCTTGCCCTCGCCGGAGACATCCGATCGGCAGCGACACTTTGGCAGACGGTGGACGTGAGTCAGCAACAATTGGAACTACGGCAGTGGTGGTACTGGTACCTTGGCGAACAGGAGCGCGCCGCCCGGATCGCAGCGGCAGAGCAGGTTCTGTTCGGTAGATCGTAAACATAGGTTGTCGGAGCATCTCCAACCAGGGGGCCAAAATGAGTGCAAAAACATTACGCGTCCACGAATATACCGCGGTGAAGATACATCTTACCGCCGATGTATCGTCCGGCGCGGAAATCGGCGCCGGCACAACCATCTGGCACCAGGCCCAAGTTCGTGAAGGAGCACGGATCGGCAAGAATTGTGTGATAGGCAAAGGGGCCTACATAGATACCGGCGTGATCATCGGCGACAACGTCAAAATCCAGAACTACGTATCTATCTATCATGGCGTGACGCTTGAGGATGGCGTGTTTTGCGGCCCGTACTGCACCTTCACCAACGACAAATTTCCGCGCGCGATCAATCCCGACGGTTCCCTCAAAGGGCCGGGAGATTGGGTGCTCACCTCCACCCTGGTCAGGAAGGGCGCTTCCATCGGTGCAAACGCGACCATCGTTTGTGGGATGACCATAGGAGCCTGGGCGATGATCGGTGCCGGTTCTGTGGTCACCCACGATGTGCCCGACTATGGCCTCGTCTGGGGAAACCCGGCCCGCCTTCATGGCTTCGTGTGTCCATGCGGCGCGCGGCTGGAGCACTGGCTGATGGAGGGAACGCAAGCCAAGGCCCGTTGTAAAGCGTGTGGGCAGGAGGTAGTGATCCCCAAGTTGCTTTGGGAACGTCACCGTCCGACAAGCGAATCGCACCCCGACGCCGCCAAACGTCCTACCCCACGGCCTACAGACCGCTGGTCGCTCTTCTGGAGGCAACTTCTGGCAAGGCGCGAAAGTTGAGGAAAGGGCACGATAGTCACATGAATAGAATAAGAACCGGCGTCATCGGTGTAGGCAACATGGGACAGCGGCACTGCCGTGTATATGCCAGCCTGCCACAAGCGCGGTTGGTCGGCGTTTGCGACGCGGATGCGACAACGGGGTTTAGCGTCGCTCGCCAATATGACGTGCCTTACTTCGCCTTGGTGGATGAGTTGCTCGCGCAGGTAGACGCGGTGAGCTTGTGCACGCCCACCCCAACACATTACGATCTGACGATGTGCTGCCTGGCTTCTGGTGTCCATGCGCTTGTGGAAAAGCCCATTACCGATTCCGTAGAACAAGCTGAGGCACTGGCCCAGGCAGCTGAGGCCAGCGGCCTGGTTGTTCAGGTAGGGCACATAGAACGCTTCAACCCGGCCTACCTTGAATTGAAAGCCGTGCTGGAAGGGTTGACGGTGGTAGCCATCAATCTACGCCGATTGAGCCCCTATGCCGGGAGCAACACAGATGTGGACGTCGTCCTGGACCTGATGATCCACGATCTTGATCTCGTGCTGGATCTGATGAAGCAAAACCCTGACTTGGTGGATGCGCATGGGCTGACAGCATTCAGCGGCGCCGTGGACCATGCCGTTGCCAACCTGGCCTTCCCTGCGGGCCCGCTGGTTACGATCACCGCCTCTCGTATCACAGAGCAGAAGGTCAGGTCCATTGAAGTAACGACCCTTGAGGCTTACCTGGAAAGCGACCTGTTGAACAAGACGATCTTATCCCATCGGCACACCACCGGCCAGTATTTGAACCATCACCAGCGAGGCGTCAAGTACCGTCAGGAGAGCATCATTGAGCGGATCCACGTGCCCACCTTTGAGCCCCTATTTCTGGAACTTGAGCACTTCGTAGATTGTGTGCGGAAGGCGCAAAGGCCACGAGTGCCGGTCAGCGAGGCCCTAAGGGCATTGCACCTGGCTCTGCTGATCCGCGATACCATCAATGCGCGCCTGGTTGATTTGAGCCATGCCAGGCCGGCGCCATACAATGTCGCTGAACCGAGCTGGGCGAGGGTCTCAGGCTAACATTTAGGAAATCAGAATGGATCTCTCAATCGTGGTGCCCTGCTTCAACGAAGTGGACAACGTGCCCAAAATCCGGGATGAGTTGTTTCCGGTCGTGGCTACCCTTGCCGAAGGCCAGACGGTGGAAGTGGTCTTTGTAGATGATGGGAGCACCGATGGCACCTGGCAGGCCCTGATGGATTCCTTCGGCAGCATGAGCGGGCCGCGCGTGTGGGTGCGCATTGCACGCCACGAAGTGAACAAAGGGCTGGGCGCAGCCCTGCGTACCGGCTTCGCCGCCGCGCACGGCGAGGTCATCGTAACCACCGACAGCGACGGAACCTATCAGTTCTCCGAGATTCCGGCGTTGCTGGCTTGTCTCACACCCGAAGTGGATGTGGTAACTGCCTCGCCTTATCATCCTCTGGGAAAAGTCGTCGGTGTGCCGTCTTATCGCCTTATCCTCAGCCAAGGGTCTTCATTCATCTATCGTCTCCTGGTTGACTGGCGAGTGCATACATATACGGCCTTGTTTCGCGCCTACCGGCGAAGAGTGATAGAAACCGTGCCCTTTGAATCTAACGGCTTCCTCGCCGGAACCGAGCTGCTGGTCAAAGGGATGCTCATGGGGTTTCGGGTTGCCGAGTACCCGGCTGTGCTCCATTCACGGGTCGCCGGCACATCTAAAGCGAAATTAGCGCGGACGGTGCGCGCTCATCTGGGTTTTCAGGCACGGATTCTACTCCATCGCCTGGATTTGGTGCCCTATGCGGGCCTACGCAAGGCAACAGGAGACCAACAATGAACTTCGCAGGCCTTATCACCGGGAGGAAATCACGCATGACCTTAGCGATCGCCTATATTCTGGTTAGCGTTCTGGCCGGGGCCGCCGGTCAGGTTCTGTTGAAAAAGGGCATGGGAAGCATGGGGCCTTTGACCCTCAGCCTGGGCCAATTGGGCAACATCTTGTGGCGCATCGCGACCAACCCTTACGTGATCATCGGCCTCTCGCTCTATGCCGGTGGCGCGCTCTTCTGGCTGGTTGCCCTCTCGCGAGTGGACCTCAGTTATGCCTACCCCTTTGCCAGCCTGAGCTACGTGATCATGCTGATTGCGTCCTGGCAATTGTTCAATGAGAACATCACGCCGCTACGTTTGCTGGGCACATTGGTTGTATGCACAGGCGTCTTCCTGATCTCCCGAAGTTGATCCCAACTGACATAAGGAACCGGTAAAGCGAAACGTCATGAAGGTCGTATCGGTTGTGGGAGCGCGTCCGGAGTTCATCCAGGCCGCGCCGGTCAGTAGGGCCCTGCGCGAGCATCATCGCGAGATCCTGGTGCACACAGGCCAACACTACGATTACCAGATGTCGCAGACCTTCTTTGACGAGTTGGGCATCCCTGCCCCCGATTTCAATCTGGAAGTGGGATCGGGGCCGCACGGACGGCAGACGGGGGAGATGCTGGCTCGGCTGGAGCAGGTGCTGATAGAGACGCAGCCCGACCTGGTGATCGTGCGAGGAGATACCAATTCCACCGTAGCCGGGGCCTTGGCAGCCAGCAAACTGCATATCCCCATGGCGCATATTGAGGCGGGAGAACGAAGCGTTGACCGGCATATGCCGGAGGAAATTAATCGCCTGGTGGCCGATTGCCTGGCCGACCTGCACTTCTGCGCCAGCCGGGCCGCCGTACAGAACCTGGCTGCGGAAGGCATCACCGCCTCGGTACATTGGGTCGGAGACGTCATGCTGGACGCGCTTCTGCAAAACCGCCCTCTCGCCTGCCGCAAATCCGACGTTCTGGCACGCCTCGGCCTCGCGCGCGGCGCGTTCGCCCTCGTCACCGTGCATCGCGCGGCCAACACCGACGACCCCATTCGGCTCCGGCAGATCGTTCAGGCCCTGAACAGCGTGCCGGAACCCATCGTTTTTCCGGCGCACCCGCGCACCAGAAAAGCCCTCGCCGGGCTAGGCCTGGAATTGGCTTCCCACATTCGCCTGATAGAACCTGTTGGCTACTACGACATGATGATGCTGGAGGAGAACGCGCGTCTCATCGCCACCGACTCAGGAGGCGTGCAGCGCGAGGCCTATTTCCTGGGTGTCCCTTGCCTGACCTTGCGCGAAGAAACCGAATGGATCGGGACGGTAGAAGCAGGCTGGAACAGGTTGGTCGGCACCGAACCGGCGCGGATACGCGAGGCGTGGTTCAATTTCTCACCGCCCGCGGAACGCCCGGCCATCTTCGGCAACGGCGAGGCCGCGCGGCGCATCGTGCAGATTCTGGAGAGCGCCCCTGTGACCTTCGGCGTGCCGCGCCGTCGCGGTCACACCAAGGCCGATATAGAAGTGTCGGAAGTAGGGATGAGCCTGTGAAAGTCGGCATCATCGGCGGCGGGATCATGGGGATCAGCCTGGGCTATTTCCTCTCGCAGCGAGGCGCGCAGGTAGAGATATTTGAGGCTTCGCCCGTGCTGGGCGGCTTGGCCGGGCCGCTCACGCTGGAGGACGGCACAGCGGTAGATCGGTTCTATCATGCCATTCTTTCCAGCGACAGCCACCTGCGCCGGCTCTGCGCAGAGTTAGGGATCGCCGACAAGTTGCGCTTTCGCCAAACCAAGACCGGCTTCTACTATCGGGGCGACATCCATTCCATGAACAATGTGGTGGAGTTCCTTCGTTTTCCACCCCTGGGCTGGATAGATAGGTTCCGGCTGGGCCTCACGGTGCTATACGCGCAATTCGTGCGAGATTGGCACAAACTGGAAGGGATCAGCGTTGAGGAGTGGCTGTTGCGACTGAGCGGCAAGAGAACTTACGAGAACATCTGGCGGCCCATGCTCAGGGCCAAGTTTGACGGTGGTTTTGACCACGTTCCGGCGACCTGGATTTGGTCGCGCCTGGTGCGCATGAAATCCACGCGCGGTGGTGCCAGCCAAAAAGAAGAAGCAGGACATCTCATCGGCGGCTACTCAACCCTTATCAGCGCGATGGCCGAGCGCATAGGGGCCGCGGGCGGGAAGATTCATCTCCGGTGTCCGGTGCAAGAGGTGATCATTGAGCAGGGACGCGCACAGGGCTTGCGCTTGGGGAATGAGATACGCGCCTTTGACGCGATGGTCGTGACCTTGCAGACGCCGATCTTCCGACGACTGATCCCCGGTACCAGCCAGGAGTATCGCGACTTTCTCGGCCAGACCGAGTATCTGGGCATCATCGCTCCTCTCCTTGTGTTAGACGGCCCTCTGACGGGCTATTGGACGCTCAACATCACCGATGACCGTATCCCCTTCACCGGCATCATTGAGACGACGGCCTATATTGACCCGCAATATGTAGGCGGCCATCATCTGGTTTACCTGCCCAAATACACGGCCCCCGGCAGCCCCTGGCAACAGGCGAGCGACGATGAGATTAAAACGACCTGGCTCCGGAATTTGCGAATCATGTTCCCCGATTTTGATGTTCGCCGGATTCGCTATTTCCTCGTGCACCGCGAGCGCTACGTGGAACCGCTGCACCGCCTCAATGCAACGCATCTTATCCCTGCGGTGAAGACCCCGGTTGCGAACCTATATCTGGCTACCACAGCCCAGATTTACCCGGCGTTGACCAACGGCGAGTCGGTCAGCCGCCACGCGCGCCAATGTGCCCACATCATCCTTGGCGGGAGACCCGCCACAGACCAAGAGCCAACGAAAATGCCCCGGCCAGTCATTGCCGGCGGCATGAGCATGTAAAGGATACCGATGTTGAGACTCAACCGACGGCAATTTCTGAAACTGGCAGGCGTTACCGGCGCACTGGCCTTGCCTGCCTGGGTCGCCTATGACGCTGCATCGGGATGGATGGGCGAGGCTCCGCCCAACGGCAATCCCTATTCTCCGCCGGACGTGATCAGAGCCTGGCCGTCCTCTCCGGCAGAGGCCAGCCCTATCCTGGTGCTCATCCCCGAACGGGGCGATAATCCCTTCGGCATCTATCTGACCGAGATCCTGCGGGCCGAGGGCCTCAATTGTTTTCAGACGGCCTATCTATCCGATCTGGATAGGGCCCCTTTGGCTTGGTATGACCTGATCCTCTTAGCAGAGGGGCCGCTGGACGGCAACCGGACGGAATTGTTAGATAGTTATGTCAAGAACGGTGGGCGGCTGGTCGCCATGCGCCCCCAGGCAAGGTTGGCTTCCCTTTTCGGCCTTGAGAGCCTGGCAGGCAGCACCGCCGAAGGCTATCTGAAAGTAGAAGCAGGCCACCCCATCGCCCGGGGAATCCCTATCGAGACGCTGCAATTTCACGGCGCGGCAGACCACTATCGCCTGGCCGGCGCGCAGGCCATCGCCTGGATCAGCGACGCGGCGAACACGCGGACCGCTTTCCCGGCGGTTACCGTTCACCGTTACGGGCAGGGGCAGGCTGCTCTGTGGGCCTTTGACCTGGCGCGCAGCGTGGCCTACACCCGTCAGGGGAACCCCGCCTGGGCCAACCAGGAGCGAGACGGAGGCGCAGGCGTGCGCACAACCGATATGTTCAAAGGTTGGGTTGACCTGGACCGCATCCACATCCCCCAGGCCGATTACCAGCAACGCCTGCTGGCGAACCTCCTTTCCGCCCTCAATCAAGATGCCCGGCCCTTGCCCCGCCTCTGGTATTTCCCGGGCCGGGCTCCCAGCGCGTTTATCGCTACAAGCGATGGACATTCCGCAACGCCGGCCTCAGCCGTAGAAGACTTACTGGCGCGCGTGGAACGATGCGGCGGACATGTGTCTATTTATTATGCCTTCTGGCTAGGCAGCGATCGGCAACGAGTGGTTAGACGAACCTTATCGCGCGCGTTAGAGATACCTATCCTAGGAAAGGCATTAACCAGCCAATTTGCCGCCCCAACGCCATCATATGTTGCCGATTGGCGGGCGCGGGGGCACGAGTTTGGACTGCATCCTTACGTGGAAGAAGGCGTTGATGTCGGTTGGCATCTCTATTGGAAAGAATTCACCGGCCAGGGCTGTGGGCCCGTATCGCCTACCGCGCGCACTCACCGTATCCTTTGGACGGGCTGGGTGGAGAGCGCCCGCCTCCAGGCTACCTATGGCATACGCATGAACCTGGATTACTACCACTGGGGGCCCGCGTTTCGCAAAGAGACGGGGGAGTGGGTCTATGGGCATCTCACCGGCAGCGGCCTGCCGATGAGATTCATTGATGAGCAGGGGCGAATCCTAAACATCTATCAGCAACTCACCCAATTGGCCGACGACCACCTGTTAGATATGCGCTACGGCGGCCAGGAGTGGGGAGGGCAGGCGAAGCTGAACGCGGAAGGTGCGCTTGAGGTATCCAAGATGCTGGTGAGCCGCAGCATATCCGACCAGGTCGCCATCGCCGCCAACTTTCATTCGGATCTCTTCTTCGTCCATCCCTTTGCTGCCGATGAAAGATCATACGCCGAAGAAGCGCGCTGGGTGGATGGGACACTGGCATATGTGGCAGAATACGGCATCCCGATCTGGTCGGCAGCACGATGGCTACACTTTACCGAGATCCGACACAACGCCCAGTTTGACGACATCCAATGGCACGCTGCCGCGTCCCGTCTCAGTCTCCGGTTATCGTCTCGGCAAGCAACTGACGCCGAGCTGTCTGTAATGGTTCCCCTGCAACATGGAGAGACAAAGGTAGCTCAGGTAGAGGTAGATGGAAAGACGGCCAGATACGAACAGCGAACGGTCGGCGGCGTAGCCTATGCTTGGGTTACCGTGCCTGCCGGTGTGCACCAGGTAGTAGCAATCTATGCTTAATCCAGGCGAGACCATGACCACCTTCGCGCTTCGGACCGCCAAGAAGTTCGCCCACGTTGTCAGATGGGAGAGAATCATACCGGTTGGCTTCACCATCCTCGCGGTGTTCCTTGCTTTCTACAACCTTCAATATAACCCCCGTCCGTGGCACGATGAGGGTTCCGCGCTATCCGTCTCCAAGACGCTGGCCGAAGATGGGATTTATGCCAGCCGCAACTCCGATGGTTACCAGACCTTCGGCGCGGTTCAGAGCGTGGGCCCAACGGTGCTGGTGCCGATCGCCATCAGTTTCAAGTTGTTCGGTGTCGGCCTCCTCCAGGGCCGGGTTGTGATGGCCCTTTACATGTTGCTCACGCTGGCCGTGTTCTATCGCGTGGGGTTGGCGTTGTTTGGCCGGAGCACCGCGCTGCTGGCGATCCTGCTTCTCATAGGATCACCCGCCGCCCGTTTCCTCTGGTTTGGCCGCCAGGCCTTGGGCGAGGTGCCGGCTCTCTGTTTCTTTCTCCTTGGCTGGCTGGCCTGGTCGCAAAGTATGCACGGCAAACGAATCTGGTCTTACGTAGTCTCAGGATCATTCATAGGGACTGCCATGGTGACCAAGAGCTCCTACATGCTGATCGGTTTTGGCACGCTAACCATCCTCGCAATCCTTGATCTGATTTATTACCGACAGCGCATCATAGGTAGCATCATCGGCATCGGTCTGGTGGCTATGGTTTGTGTGGTTTCTTGGTGGGCCTGGCAGCTAGTTTACTATGGAACTGATATTTTTCGCGAGAATGCCGACAAACTGAGTCAGTTAGGAGCCGCTACCACTGGCTTCAATATTAGCGTCATTTTTGCGGGCATCAAATTCCTCATCGGGGCCGATTCTGGTCATTTCTACTATCTATGGGGGTTTGCCGCGCTGGTATATGCTGCTGTATGGAGCCTTCGGCGAGACCGGGGCAGTATGAGCCTTGCGTTTCTGTTGGTCTTTACTCTGCTCTGGCTGGGATATTACCTGTGGAGTATGCCCTGGCTCAGCTACGTCTTCGCGCCGGCCGCAGTATCGGCTCTCTTTGTTGCCCGCTTATGGCACGACCTTGCCGGCGAACTCACTGTTTCTCCACGCATACTATGGGCAGAGGTGCAACAAGGTAAGCCGGCAAAAGCCACCCTCGCTCTGGCTGCTCTGATCGGCTTGGCCTTGATACTCGCCGTTCCGTTGCAGGCAACAATACGCAACGATATCCTGAAGAGAGACAATGGCTCGCAGCGATTGGTGGCCTTTCTGAACCGAGCTGTGGAAGATGATGTGATCATTGAGACTTGGGAGCGCGAACTCACTATTCTGACCAACCACCGCTACCACTTTCCAGATCAGGCTACCTTAACCGCCATACACGCTGCTGCCTATCGCAATAACGACCAATGGAAACAAGGCTTGGGGGCCGACTATTTTCAGAAATATCAACCCTCTTATCTGGTCGTAGGGTGGTTTGCCAGGCGGATCGGGCTCTACGATGCCAACTTTCTGGCCAGCCATGCCCACCTTTTGCAGACAATAGGAGACGGTGAGTGGAGCTACGACGTGTACAGTTTGCATCTGCCGTGACGGATGAGAAGGATAAAAGGGAAGAGGGCAAGGAATATCCTCTGCTACACCGTCTCCTGGGCCAGACGAAGTACAAAGTCCACCTTCCCCTGGCCCTCGCTTTGGTGTTCCTGCTTGCCGCACTCATAGGCTACGGCGGGCGACAGGCAAGCAAACTGGGCCCACCTTTGGGCAGCATCCTGGGCCAGGACGCGCGGCAGGTGCTGCGCGCGACCCGCGACTTGGAGGCAGGGAACAACCCCTACCTGCGCGCGCAGGAGTTTGGGCGCTCTCCGGATTTCAAAGAGTTCATGACCTGGAACGCGGCGCCCTATCCCTATCCCCCTCTGGTAGCCGTGCTGGCCCGTCCGCTTCTGCGCCTAGCAACGGATGATGCGCTCAGGCTGTGGACGGGTGCCAACTTGGTGCTGGTTGTCCTCAGCGCGCTGGTGGCGGTCTTCTCGTTCACCGGCGCAAGGGGATTGGGGCGCGCCACGCGTCTGGCCCTTATCCTGACGTTGTTCTTCGTCTATGCTCCCATCCAGATAGACCTGAAATTGGTGCAATTAGACATCCTGATCCTATTCTTGCTCTTGTTCACGTACTACCTGTATCGCCACGGCTCAGACTGGGCAGGGGTTCCGTTGGGCCTGGCGATGGCGGTCAAGCCTATCGTGGCTCCTCTGCTCTTTTTCTTTCTGTGGAAGCGTCACTGGCGGCTATCGGCTGTGACGGTGGTAACGGCGGCCACGTTGACCATCTTGGGCTTCTCGGCGGCCGGTTGGGCACATCTGCCAGCCTATATGGAAGTGAACCGCCTCTGGGCCACCGGTGGGATTCTTGTCTTTCCTTTCAATCAGTCGGTCCGCGGTTTCGCCCTCCGGCTCTTCACGCCCAACATCTACAACGAGCCGTTGCTTGTGCTGCCGTGGCTGGCCTATCTATTGCCGGTTCTGGTGGGAGCGCTGGCCGTGGGCGGTTGGTTGGTGATCGTCTCGCGCGCCGATAATCGCAAAGAGGTTGTGAACGGCATTGAGTATGGGCTGACCCTGACGACCGCCCTGTTCCTTTCACCGTTGGTGGATGACATCCATTTTGTATGGGCGTTGATGCCGCTGGCGGCACTATTGCTGGCGACATTGGATGGGGCAAAGGGCGCAAAAGGCCTCGTGCTGCTCGCGGCATGTTTTTTGCTTGCTTTGTATCTAAGTTCGCCCCTTTTGCACGCGGCGATCTACGCGGGATCGGCGGCACTGCTAGAACAAAACAGACTCGTGGCCCAAAGCAAAGTGCTATATACAGGCGCATATCTGTATGGCCTGATCGCACTGCATGTTTGGCTGATGCTGTATCTGTTCATCCGGCGTACGCACTCCAAGGAGACCAGACTTCAGTAGTCGGATGGGAATGTGGAACTACGACTAGCATTCTTGTTCTTGGGTGCGATGGTGGTAACGGCCGAAGCAATCCAAACGCGCCGGCAAGCCGCCCGGAGCCGCATCGCCCATCTGGCCCTAGGGGCTTGGGCAGGGGCAAACATCCTATTCATCGTATTCTTATGGCTCAACCATGCCCGCTTCCCCCTGCATCTTGAGCTGATGGAAGGCACCGTACTGCAACACCTGCAACGCGCGGTGGCCTTGCAACCCATTTATCCAGAGCCTACACCAGAGTACGTGCCCCTCGCCTACAATGTGCTCTACTACCTGCTCGCCGTTCCTTTCGCCTGGCTCTTTGGCACGAATCTCTTCACGCTACGCCTGGTAGCGATCCTCGGCATGGCCGGCAGCGGCTTGATCCTGTATTGGGTAGTGTGGGAGAAGACGCAATCAAGATGGTGGGGATTGATGGCCGCAGGGCTTTTCGCCGCCGCCTACCGCGTCATGGATACCTATCTGGACAATGCCCATTCCGATTCTTGGCTCCTTTGCTCCGCTTTGCTCGGTAGTTACATCCTTGATCGCAACCGCTCGCGCTTGTGGAACCTGGCCGGTGTCACCGTTCTGGTAGCCTCTTTCTGGTTCAAGCAGCATGGCGCGCTCTTCGCCATCGGCGGCGTCCTCTTCTTGACTTGGCGAGAGGGGTTCAGACGCGCTCTCCCCTATTGGCTGGTAGCGGCAATTCTGGGGCCGGTATCCTATGTATTCGTCGGCCCCCGTCTATTTGGTTCGCACTTTCTTTATTTTACCTGGGAAGTGCCGAAGCAATGGTCGGAGTTCCATTTCGCCACGCTGCGTCGCTATGCAGGCTTTGTCGCGAGATCATATCCGTTCCTGGCTTTGGCCGGCTCGCTGGTTGTCATCTGGCATGGCCTTAGAAAGCGCGCGGCCCTCAGCGTCTGGCATGTCCAATTCGTCATGGCCGCTTTAACAGGGCTCATGGGTACATTGGATTCCGGCTCGGTGAACAACATCTTCATCCCGATGGGTACCTGGTTTATTCTGGTAGGAACGCACGGCCTGCATGAGTTCGCCACTCGCTCTACGATAGCATGGAAATATCCAATCTACACGCTGGCTCTTGTTGCGAGTTTCGCGCTACTCGTGTACAATCCGTTTACGGTCATCGTTTCCCCTCATGCCGGTGCAGCCTATGCCGATTTGATCGGGGTGCTGCGCGGCCTTGACGGGCATGTATATGGGCCATCACTGGGGCAATTGGAGAACGGTTATACGCTCTATCCCGCCGCGCATTGGGTCGCTCTTGAGGATATGATTCGCGGTCCGGATCGCGACACGAGAAACCACCCCACCACACGCCGCCTGCTAGATCCGGTAATCAACCCCACAGGGCCCGCTTACATCCTTACCAACTATCCCTTAGATGTGATGATCCCGGCCTTGGCTTTTCTGACAGATTATTACGTGTTAGAGACCGACTATGGAGAACGCTTCCGGTCCCTGCGCGTATTGCCCAAACGATGGGACCTTGGTTGGCCGCGTTATCTCTACCGGTATGAACCCAAAACAGCCGCCCGATAGTGTGAAAGCGCGTAAAGAGCCCATTCCACAGGCTCATCGCGGGCCATCTCGCCGAGCCATCTTGAAAGGGAGCGCGGCTCTGTTAACCGGCGCAGCGCTATCTGCGCTGATTCGGCTTCCGGGTATTGATAAGGTCTGGTCGCAGACGACACCCAAGCGCATTTACCTGGCTCCTGACGATCATACGGACTATTTCTGGACAGCCGATGAGGACACCTATCGCCAGGCTTTTATTGAGATGCTTGATTATTACCTCAACCTGGCGGATGCTACCGCGAACGAGTTACCAGAGCATCAAAGCCGCTGGAACTGCGATGGCAGTTACTGGCTCTGGGTATATGAGAAGAATAAAACGGCGACCGATTTCCAGCGTCTTATCTCTCGCATCCGCGATGGGCACATCAGCGCGCCCTTGAATGCCCTGGTGGTCTGTCTGGGTGGCGCGCCGGCAGAGGCGGTGCTGAGAGGGATGTACTACGCCGGACGCCTTGAGCGCCAGTATAACCTCCGGTTCCCCGTTGCGATCGCCATGGAGAATCAGACGTTGCCCTACGGTCTGGGAGCGCTCTGGGCAGGATCAGGCGCGAGATACAGCTGGAAAGGGATTTGTAACTGTGATACCCGGGTGCCTGAGGCCTGGAACCGCGAGCACGAGATCTACTGGTTGACCGGCGCAGACGGCAGCAGAATCCTCATGAAGTGGAATTCCATGCTCGTCGGCAACCAGAGCATGGGAGGCTACGCCGAGGCGCGTAACCCCGCAGCCATCGTGGACTATGTGGATACCGACACCGCCTTCATCACCCGCTATCCCTATCGCGTCATCGGCGCCTTCGGCAAAGGTTGGGACGATCTTAAGACGTTGACCAACGAGTTCGTCACCGTTGCCAAGAACAAGACCAATGCAGGCCGCCGGGTATTCGTGTCCAACCAGACCGATTTCTTCCAAGACTTTGAGAGCACTTACGGCACAGGCCTCCCCTCGCTGGCGTGCAGTTTCGGTAATGAATGGGATCTTTACTGCGCGGCCATGGCCGAGGTCTCGGCTCGCGTGAAGCGTGCCGTGGAGAAACTGCGCAGCGCCGAGGCTCTGGCGACGCTGGTCAGCCTGCGAGATCCGGCATTCATGAATGGCCGTCAGGCCGCCCGAGACCTGGCCTGGATGGACCTGGGGCTCTTCTGGGAACACAATTGGGGAATGGTAGGCCCTCCTACCGGCAGCAACGGCATCAACAAAAGGATCGCTTGGCAACGCAGGCTTGCCGCTGAGATAGAGGCATACGTCAACGCGCTTCAGACCGATGCTGCCAGTGCTCTAGGGAGAATGATCCGGGAGAGCGGCACCAACCTGCGCTTCTATGCTTTCAACACCTTGGGTTGGATGCGCACCGATATGGCCGATCTCCCCTTTTCCAGCACAAGCCCGGTACATGTGATAGATCTCAGCACTGGCTTGGAGACCCCCTCTCAGATCGTCACGGTGGACGGGGAGCGTCGCCTGCGCATCCTGGCGAAAGATGTCCCTGCTGTCGGTTACAAGGTATTTGAGGTCCGGAGCGGTGCGGGGAGCACCTTTTCCAATGCTGCCACCGTCTCCGGCAACGTCATTGAGAACAACTTCTACCGGATCACCGTCGCAGAGCGCGGCGCCATCACCAGCCTGCGCGACAAACAGCGCCGTGATCGGGAGTTTGTCAGGGTCATCGGCGGACGCGCCCTCAATGACCTGGGGCCCAGTTCCGGATCATTGCAGGTGGAGAACGTCGGCCCCGTTTCGGTGACTCTCATGGCAACCGCTCCGGAGCCGCTCAATCACACTACACGCATCACCCTGATCCGAGATTCCGACCGCATTGACATTCGCAACGACATCAATCAGAACTTCGACAGCATCTATACGTGGGGTTTCGGTTTTGAACTCAGCACTCCTGACGTCTGGCACGAAGAAGTAGGGGCAGTGATTCGCGCCAAACTGCTCAGCCAGGGAGGCCATTACTCTCCCCGCAACGCGCGCTATGACTGGTTGACTCTGAACCACTTTGCCGACATCACAGGTGACGGGGTAGGCGTGACCCTTTCTAATGCCGACTGCTACTTCATGCGGTTGGGGAGCAGTACGGTCAGCAGCCTGGATATCAATACGCCTCAGATATCGCCGCTGGTCGGCGGCCGCGTGGTGAACGGAAGCAACGGCCTTCCCAACCAGGGGGGAGATTCTCATTTTCTACAACGGTTCGCCCTGCGCACCCATGGTGCTTACGATGCAGTGGCCGCCATGCGGTTTGCCCTGGAGCATCAGAATCCGCTGGTGACGGCTTTAGTCACAGGCGGAAGCGGTTACCCTGAAACATCCTACTCCCTCGTGGCTATCTCTAACCCCAATGTGCTTCTCTGGGCCCTTAAGCCTGCCGATGATGGGATTGCTCAGGGAATCATTGCCCGAGTATGGAACTTATCCGCCAGGGCTGCCAGCTTCTCCCTCACGATAGCGGCAGGGCGCATCACCGCGGCTAAGAACACGACGCATATAGAGACGCCCATCGGAGATGCTACCGTGAACAGTGGCGCGCTCACCGCCTCTATTGCCGCCTACCAGATCAAGACTTTCTCTCTCAGCATCACCAGCTCGCCCCCCTCTACCACCTATCTGCCCCTGGCGCAAGGCTGGAACCTGATCTCATTCCCTATCAGCCCTGAGACCACTATCTTGCCGGATGCCTTGGCATCCATCGCGGGCCAATACGACCGCGTCATAGGTTACGCTGCCAGCGATACAAAGGATCCCTGGAAAACATATGCGCCGACAAACCCGCCTTATGCCAGAGAGCTATCGGCTCTCAATGAGCAGATGGGGTTTTGGGTGCACACAACCCAGGCGACAACTTTACAGGTGACCGGTACTATCGCGACGACTACAGCGATCCCTTTGCACGTGGGCTGGAACCTGGTAGGCTACCCTCGCTCGACGCCACTGTCGCCGGAGCAAGCATTCGCTTCTTTAGGGGATTGCCTTTTGGAGGCATGGAGTTATGATCCGGGACCACCAGCTACCTGGTTGCGCTACACGCCCGGTGATGTGGCAAGTGCATTCCCACTGCAACCCGGACGCGGCTATTGGCTGCGCGTCGCTCGCGAATGTGTCTGGACCTTGCCGTGATATATTGACGCGAGGATCAACAGCGCTCATAGTTCAAATGCACAAACTTCAGAACAGGAAAAGAACAAAGTGCACAGAGTCGGTTGTAAGATGTTCAAGGTTAGAGCAGTGAGGGTCTTGCTCGCAACCGCATTGCTAACTTTCGCCTTCTGCTCGTTAGGGCACGGAGATACAAAGGTCGTTCGGGCCCAATTCGGCACCGAGGTCTGGACTGAAGCAGGGCTCCTCTCTAACCCAGAGGTGGATGCCTGGGCTCCGGCCATTGTGGCCGACGCGGCAGGAAACGTGCACGTAGTTTGGAGCCAGACCATGAGCGCAACCCCGCCTGCCGGTGAAGGCGACACGTTGTACTATGCTCGCTGGGATGGGACGAAATGGACGGAACCGGTAGATGTGCTGGTATCACCCCAAGGGGCACTGGAGTGGCCCGATCTGGCAATCACCCCCGATGGTATGTTACATTTGGTGTGGGATACCGGCGGCACCAGCGGTGTGCTGTATTATGCACACGCTCCGGCTTGCTGCGCCAATGATGTTCACCGATGGTCCGAACCCATCGCTCTGCAAGGGCCCATGCTAGGGGGAGCCTCTGCTATTCTGGCCGATCAACAGGGTCGGTTGCACGTTGTCTATTCTTCTCTGGATTCCGGCTCTGTGATGTACATGTACTCCAACGATGGAGGAAAGTCCTGGTCCAGACCCGTTGCCATTTCCGGCGTTGACCTCCAGAGCGACGAGTTTACCAATTGGCCACGGTTGGCGATGGATGATCGGGGCCGGCTCCACGCGGTGTGGACGGTGATGCCGTGGCCGGGGCGCGCCGTGATGTATGCCCGCTCGGATGATGGCGGCCTATCGTGGAGAACACCGATGGTCATTGATAAGGCCAGCAGGCCCGATTACGTCAACGACTCTTATGGCCCCATCTACATTGACGTAGCCACCCGAGGCGAGGACGAAGTGCACCTCATCTGGGACGGTGCGCCGACCGTAGAACGCAACCACATCTGGTCTGCCGATGGCGGCAAGACATGGTCAAAACCCACCCTTCTCTTCCCAGAAATAACCGGCTCAGGACGCTCGGGATTCAACGACATGGCGGTGGATAGCGCGGGGACGTTGCACGCGATCGCTTTAGGCGGGCCTTTTCACGCCACGTGGGAGGACCCAAGCTGGTCAACATCCCAGCGGATCCCTATGCCCGCCTCCCTATCTTCTGGCGCCGAACTCGTCCGTGTGGCTATCAGCCGGGGGAATACGTTGCACGTGGTCTGGCTGAAGAAAGATGCCCGACCGTTTACGGTGTGGTATTCGCGAGCGCAGACGACAGCACCTGAGCTCCCTGCACAGCCGTTGCCCATACCAACGCCCGAACCCACGCGCACGCCGCTTCCTTCCCTGAGCATGATACCCACCAGAGAGGTGCCATCGCCCACGCCGCTGCCTAAGGAACTCACCGTTGAGATACCATCCCGGCCATCGCTTCTCACCAATCCTACAACGGTGGCCCTCCTCGGCGCGACCCCGGCTTTTCTCCTCATAGTCGCCATCGTCTTGGTACGACTGAGGCAGAAACAGTGGAGATAAGAGGTTCCCAGCAGGCTATTATGACGCTCCTGGCAGGTTTCCGAGAACTTTACGATTACCGCGAATTGCTTCAAACTTGGGCCTTGCGTGAGATCAAGGCACGGTACAAGCAATCGCTTTTCGGATTCGCATGGGCCATCTTTCAGCCCCTGGCCTTCAGCGCGATCTACGTGCTGGTTTTCTCCTATATCGTCAAAGTGCCGTCGGACGGCATCCCCTACCCCATTTTCGTCTATTCGGCTATCCTGCCCTGGACCTTCTTTGCGCGGGCAATCGTGGGCGGCGTGCCCAGCATCGTGGCGAACATCAACTTGGTCACCAAAATCTACCTGCCCCGCGCCATGTTTCCCTTAGCCGCCATCGCCACCCACTTCATAGATTTCCTGTGCGGCCTGGTGGTCTTCATCGCCCTGATGATCTATTATCGTGTACCTCCGAACCCGGCCATGGGGCTCCTTCCGGTGCTGTTTCTGATCCAACTCCTCCTCATCGCCGGCGTTGTCCTGGGGGCCAGCGCCATCAACGTCTTCTACCGAGACGTGAATCAGATGACGCCGCTGCTGCTACAGCTCTGGATGTATGCGTGCCCCATCATCTATCCGGTCTCGTTGGTGCCCGATTGGTTGCGTCCTTGGTACATGCTGAACCCCATGGCCGTCATCATTGACGCTTATCGGCAAGTTATCTTGAAAGCGCAATTGCCGGCCTGGAATCACTTGGGTATGGCCGCGATCATATCCCTCGCGGTCTTCTGCCTGGGATATGTGACTTTCAAGCGTTTGGAGGGCCGTTTTGCCGACCTCATCTGATGTCGTCATCCGACTGGACAACGTTTCTAAGCGGTATAGCCTGAGAGCAGGGCAGGAAAGCCTGCGCAGCCTGCTTGATGCCTGGGGCAATCGCCTGTTGCAACGCAACGGGAGCGACGGCAGGCAAGACCACTTCTGGGCCTTAAAGGGCCTGAGTTTTGAGGTCAGAAGGGGCGAGGCGTTGGGTATCATCGGCCCCAACGGCGCGGGTAAGACCACCATCCTGAAATTGCTGTCCAGGATCACGCCGCCGACCAACGGCACCATCACCACGGTTGGGCGGTTCTCGTCTCTCATTGAGTTGGGTGCCGGCTTCCATCCGGACCTGACAGGACGCGAGAACGTCTTTCTCAACGGCGTCATCCTGGGGTTGACGCGTCGCCAAGTCAAGGAACGCTTTGACCAGATCGTCGCCTTCGCGGAGATGGAACGCTTTATTGACATGCCCGTCAAAAGGTACTCTTCGGGGATGTACGCCAGGTTGGGATTTGCGGTGGCGGCTCACGTTGATCCGGATATCATGCTCGTGGATGAGGTGCTGGCCGTCGGCGATGCGGGCTTCCAACGAAAGTGCTACGATTTCATCCATGCTTTTGTGACGGGCGGTAGGACGACCGTTTTCGTCTCCCATAATCTCTACGTCATAGAGCAACTATGCGATCGGGTGATCTGGCTTGATAGTGGCCGAATCGTCATGACCGGAAAGCCGGGACAGGTGTTGCCCGCCTATCTAGACCACATGGATCAGCAGGCACTGGCCTCCAAAACCACGGTGGAATCTGTGGATGGGCACTTGCGAGTGGCACAGGTGGATTTCACGGATGCTGAAGGAAATGAGCGCGAGACGTTTGCAACCGGAGAGAGCATCGTCGTCAGGCTTAGGTACCACGCCGAACGCCCCATCGCCAGGCCTCATTTCGTCTTGGGGGTAGTGGACGCGCAAGGGGGCCCGCCGTTGTTCTTAGCCAGCATGTTGGTAGATGGGAACGCGCCGCCGTCTATTGCAGGCGATGGTGTGCTGAAGTGCAGGTTGGAATCGGTGCCGCTGATGCCTCGGGTGTATTACGTTTGGGGAGAGATTTGGGCCGCAGACCGCACCCGCATGTTGGTAAAATGGCAAAGGCTGGGGAGTTTCCGGATCGGCGGAGGGGTAGAAGTATCGGAGCAAGAGGTGGGCAAGGGAGGAATCAGGCACCAGCGAGTGGATGCCCCTATCCGCGTACCGTATAGTTGGGAATACTAGAGCGAGAGAGAAGCATGGCTAAGGTGAGTGTGATTGTCCCGACATACAATCGGGCCGACCTGATCCCCTACACGATAAACAGTGTGCTCAGTCAAACCATGTCTGATTGGGAACTGATCGTCGTGGATGATGGCTCCACCGATGATACAGAGTCTGCGGTAAGGCGCTACCAGGATGCCAGAGTGCGTTACATACGCCAGGAGAACGCCGGCGTCTCGGTTGCTCGCAATCGGGGTGCAGCACACGCCACAGGAGAGTATCTATGCTTCCTGGATAGCGACGACGAGTTGCTCCCCCAGAAATTGGCCCAACAGGCCGGTTATCTGGACGCCCATCCGTCTATCGGCCTGGTTGCCGGCGGCTATCTGGTCATAGACCGAGAAGGACAGCCGCTGACGGCGGTCACTCCGTGGCGATCCCATCCGAGTCTTGATCTTGCTACCTTAATACTGACTTGCCCCTTGGTTCTGCATGCGGTATTGCTGCGTAGGGCATGGTTTACTCGCGTCGGCGGCTTTGCCGCGAACCTATCCGGCGCGGCCGATCACGACCTGTGGCTACGTCTGGCATATGCCGGATGCCCGATGGAATGGACGCGAGAGGTGCTGTGTCGCTATCGCTTGCACGGCAGCAACATGATCGGAGATGCGTTCAAACAGGAGGCCGATCACCTTGCGCGGCTAGACCTTTTCTATGCCCAACCGGACCTGACGGAGGAAGTGCGGATGCAACGGCCACGGGCCTATGCCATGGACTATTTGGCCGGTGCTGCCCGCAAGTACGGCGTGGGGCAAAGTCTGGCGGCAAGCCAAAGCCTGGAAAGAGCCATCGCATTGTACCCTGATCTGGTGGAAGGCGAATACCCCCTTCTCGTCTCTGCTTTGGTCTCCTGGGCCGTGAACCCCGTCACCGGCGACCCGGCCACCTTCCTGGAGAGGGTGTTAGATAACTTACCTGCCCCGGCCTTACGGCTGCGTTCTTTCCGGCAGCGCATGATGTGCGAGGCAGCGGTCCGCAGCGCGGTGGACGCGAACATGGTGCATAACGATGCCCTCGCGCGCCGGTATCTGCTCAGTGCCCTGGAGAAAGAGAAGGCATTGCGCGATGATCCGGCCCTCGTGATCGCCTTGCTGGTGGATTGCGCCCGAGAGCAGGAGCGAGAACGGCAGATTGAGTGTATTGAGAAATTCTTCAACAACCTGCCGCCGGAATTGGCAAACCTGCGCGCCTTCCGCCGCAAGGCGTTGGGGCGTCTGTATATGGCGCGGACCTTTGAAAGCCACAACAGCGGCAAGGGCGCAGAAGCCCGCGCGGCGATCATTCGTGGCACTTTCTACGATCCTTCGTGGCTGCGAAATCGCGGCGTGTGGTCTATCGCCCTGCGGTCGTTGTGGGACGGCCTCCGTCCGGCCCACAGACAGGTAAGGTAGGCGAGATGATATCACTGAAGCGAGTCAGCGCCATCATCCCTACCTACAACTGCGCCGCTTACCTCGTTGAGGCTATAGAGAGTATCCTGGCACAGACCTACCAAGACGTGGAGATCATCGTGATTGACGATGGCTCCACAGATAATACGCGCCAGGTGCTGGAGCCGTACCAAGGCCGCATCGTCTATCTCTATCAGGAGAATCGGGGCGAATCGGTCGCGCGCAACCGGGGTATTGAAGTAGCCAAAGGCGAGTTCATCGCCTTCCTGGATGCCGATGACCTCTGGCTCCCGACCAAGTTGGAACGCCAAGTCGCGGCTATGGACCTTTATCCCGAAGCGGTGCTGGCCTATTCGTATGCCTACGCCGTCGATGCATCCGGCCAACAGATGTGCTTTCGGGGCAGCGATCTGTTGTGTCAGGGGGAAGCCGGTTTGCATCAGGTTTTCGCCCGCCTCGTCACAGGTAACATGATCGCCAACCCCGGAACGGTGCTGATACGTAAACGCTTCCTGACAGAGGGGACCGCCTTTGACTCCACGATTCGCTGGGGCGAAGACTGGGACCTTTGGCTACGCCTCTCCCTCAAAGGCCCCTTCGCCTTCATCCCCGAACCGCTAGCCTGTTATCGCATGCATACGGCCGGACGCAGGCTGGCGATAGAGGCATCTGACGAGTTCGTGCGCCAGAATGAGGACATCCTCCACAAGGTCTTCGCCTCGCTGCCGGTAGCACAGGCCGATTGGTCTGATCTGCGACCGCTGGCATTCCGCTCGCTCTACCTACGATCGGCGGTGTACAACTTTGAGTTGGGGAACGTAGAGCAGGGAGCACGTTACATGGGGATGGCCGTTCGGGCCGACCCCGACTTTGCCCAAGATGGGAGGGCATTTGCCCGTCGCATCGCAGACGAGGGCTTCCGCATCGCTGAAGACAAAGGCGACCTGGCCGAAGGCGAGACCTTTATTCGGCGCGTTTTTGCTCACCTGCCGTCGGCCACGGCCCATCTACAGACCTGCCGTGCCCGCGCCCTATCGGGGTTCTACACCACAGCCGCTTTCTCGCAGTTCGCGCAGGGCAACCGGGTAGCCACGTTACGGCACATCATCCGGGCCATACGTTATCATCCGACTAGCACGCAGCGCGGGCTTCTCTCCATCGGTGCGCAGGCCCTGATCGGCGGAAAGCCGTGGGCCAAATTACGCCGCCGGAACCACACGACCGTCACAGCATGAAAGTCGCCATGTTGCCCCGCTCTCCCTGGTGGCGAGAGAACCCTTATCTTGGTTTGTTGGAAGCCGGTCTGAGGCAACTTGGGGTCGCCACGGCGGACGATCCTAACGATGGCCTCAGTTGGCGTTGGCTATTGCAAAACCGTGGCGTCGTGGACATCCTTCACTTGCATTGGGTTCAATATCACTATGACCGAGATAGTGCCCTACGCAGCGCGTGGGCCTTATTCATCTTCGCTGCCAAGCTTGCCCTGGCGAGAATGTTGGGCTATCGCCTGGTGTGGACGTTGCACAACCTGGAACCCCATGAACAGCGCCATCCTCAAATTGATCAAGCATGCTGGCGAATCATGGCCCTGCTGGTTCAGCGGGTTATAGTCCATTGTGAGGAGACGGGCCGCCAACTGGGACTGCGCTACGGTCGTCGGCGTGGCGTGTATGTTCTGCCTCATCCCAACTACGTGGGTGTTTATCCGCCTCTGCCGGATCAGCAAGAGGCCCGGCGACAACTCGGCCTGGATGACACTAACCTGGTCTTTCTATGCTTCGGCGCGGTGCGGCCTTACAAGGGATTTCAAGAGGCCATCAAGGCCTTCAAGGAGCTGCCTGACCCGGAAGCCAGGCTGGTGATCGCCGGTCGCCCGATTGACGAGGCCATCGCTCAGGAGATCACCTCCTTGGCCCAAGACGACAGGCGCATCGTGGCCGTGCTGCGTTTCATCCCGAATGCCGAACTACCCATCTACTTTTCCGCCGCCGATGTCGTCATCCTTCCCTTCCGCACGGTCACTACTTCAGGATCGGCGATCTTGGCGATGTCCCTCGCCCGCCCTGTCCTGGCCCCTGCACTGGGTTGCCTGCCGGAATTGCTCGCCGAGGGTAGAGGCATCCTTTATGATCCGACTGATCCCGGGTCATTGGCGCGGGCGATGAAACGTTGCCGAGAGTTGGATCTGAAGGCGATGGGACGCGCAGCCTACGAACGGGTCGCACCGTTTACACCCACGGAGATAGCAGCGCGGCATCTTGCGGCATACTCGCGTTGAATTGAACTCGGTTCGTTGTCGCAATCTGACCTTAACGACTCAGGGGAAGGCTTGAAAGATGGGTTTGAGGGGGGTTCTAAGACGGGTTATTCCTCGCCCGATACGGCGCGCGGGATGGAACGGCTATTACTATGCCCGCTACGGCATGTGGAAAGCAATAGCCGGAGTTAAAACCTCGGAAAAGATCGTGGCCCTCACCTTTGACGATGGGCCAGACCCTTACCACACTCTGTCGATCCTTGATATACTGGCCCGCTATCAGGTCAAGGCCACCTTCTTCTTCATCGGGCGCGGCATCATCTCATATCCGGAGCAAGCACGCGAGGTCGTGCGCGGGGGCCATGCACTGGGCAACCACACCTTCACTCACCGGCGCTTGGTTGGCTGCGGACCAACCGTTGTCGCCGAAGAACTGAACCGTTGCCGCCGGGCTATGCAAGAGGTCACAGGGGTAACACCGAGGTTCATGAGGCCTCCATTTGGAGAATATGACCCTATCTCCTACCTGACGGCGCGCGCGTTGGGATATGTCGTCGTCAATTGGTCGGCTTCGGGAGAGGATTGGCAGGGGGATTCGGCGCAGGTTATAGCCGGGCGTATCCTGGCAGATATACAACCCGGCAACATCATCTTGCTCCATGATGGCTGGGAACCGCCTCATATCCAAACGGAATGGCAACCGGGGTATGACCGCCTCCAGGATCGCTTGCCGACGATAGAGGCTTTGCCTATCATTATCGGTCACCTACAGAGCGCAGGGTTCCGGTTCCTGACCCTCCCTGAGATGGTTCGCCTGGGCCCCCTCGTCGGCCACAGCTGGTCATCGTAGGGAAGCCGTCAGATCGCGCCTAACGGTGCTTCGGATTGAGACTCGTATGCCCAAAGCAAGCATCATCACTCCAACCTATAACCGGGCCGATATGCTCGGCCAGGCAATCCAGAGCGTGCTGGATCAAGACTTCACCGACTGGGAACTGATCGTCGTAGATGATGGCTCGCGTGACCACACGAGCGAGATCGTCGCGGGCTTCGCCGATCCGCGGATCCGCTATATCTATCAAGAGAATAAGGGCTTGCCCGGCGCCCGTAATACCGGCATCCGCCAGGCGCGGGGGCAATACATTGCCTTTCTGGATTCCGACGACCTTTTCCTGTCGCACAAGTTGGTAGAGGAAACAGAGATCCTGGATGGGAGGCCCGATCTGGGGCTTGTCGCCTGCGGTTACCTTGAGGTGGACCGAGACCTTCGCGTTCTGAGAGAGATGAGGCCGTGGCAATCCTATCCCCAACTCAACCTCACCACGTGGCTACTCGGCTGCCCAGTTGTAGTCAGCACGATCCTGGTGCGCCGGGAATGGCTAGAACGGGTGGGGTTGTTTGATGAGAAGATGCGCTATGTGGAGGATTGGGACCTCTGGCTGCGCCTGTCGTATGCCGGCTGCCGGATGGACTGGCTCCCACGACCGCTATGCTGCTATCGCATCCACGGTAGCACCATGACCCGCAACGTACAACTCATGAAAGCGGGCATGCTGGCCATGTTTGACAAGTTCTATGCTCAGCCCGGCCTGCCGGCCGAGGCCCTTGCCTTGCGCGACGCGGCCTACGCCAATGTGTATCTCAATACCGCTGCCAGGGCGTATGCGGCAGGCGACGGCGAGGAAGGTAAAGAATGCCTGGCCCGCGCCGTCGCGCTGAACCCGGCCCTACGGCAAGGCAACCCGCCGCGAGCCTTGGATTCGCTGGCATCTTTTGCGCTGACCCCTTTGGTGAACGATGCTGAGGCCTTCATGGATATGGTGGTGAGCAACCTGCCGGAGGGCATCGGCATTCCGCGCTATTCCCGGCGTAGAGCGCGCGGTCTGTTACATGCCGTGAATGCCTTTGAGCATAACCGGCGCGAGGAGCAGATGATCGCCGCGCGCCACGCCCTCACAGCAGTGCTGTATGACCCCGCCTGGCTGCAGAACCGAGGGCTTCTCTCGCTCGTGGGCCGGGCGATGAGACGGAGGTCGGCATAATGGTGGACGATCTGAACCGGCTTGCGTCCTCAATCGGCGGGCAAGACGAATCGCTCCCTTTTGTCTCTATTGTCATTCCGGCGTACAATGCCACAAGCACCATTCGCCTATGTCTGGATGCCATGCTGAGGTTGGATTATCCGCGAGACCGCTATGAGGTCATCGTGGTGGATAACAACTCCACCGATGGCACACCGGAGATCGTGAGCCAATATCCGGTACGGCTCGTCTATGAAAAGGAGATTCAGGGCCCTCACGCAGCAACAAACACAGGCGTGCAGCACGCGCAAGGCGAAATCATCGCTTTCACCGACTCCGATTGCGTGCCGGAGCCGGACTGGCTGCGCGCGCTGGTGGCTCCCTTTGGCGACCCGGAAGTGGTCGCAGCGGGTGGCAGGATTGAAGCTTACCGGCCTGCCAGCCGGGTAGAGAGGTTCCTGGGCGAGGAGATCAAACCGTTTCGCAATTGCGTGCGCCTGTCCGATTCCTTTCCGGCCTCCATCATCACCGGCAACGCAGCCTACCGGGCCGAGGCTTTCCGCGCGGCGGGGATGTTTAACCCCAACATGTACACCGGCTCCGAAGTGGATTTGTCGTGGCGTGTGCAGTGGATGACGGGGAAGAAGGCCGTCTATGTGCCGGAGGCCGTCGTCTATCACAAGTTCAGCCCCGGCGTGAGGCGGCTCTTCCGCCATTTCCGCATCTACGGCTATTCTGAAATCATGCTGGGAACTCTCTATAAGGATGTGCCGGGTTATCCTCGCCCGCCGAAAGAGCAATTACGGATCATGCTCCGGCAGGGACGGGCCCTCTTGATTTACCTGGCTTCGCTGGTTTACCGTTTCGTGACGGCTCCCTTTCGGGGGAAAGGGATGGATTACGTTCTCTCGCCCGCGCTCTGGTTTGTGGCAGAATGCGGAAACATCTGCGGCAAACTGGAGGCGCTCTGGGCGACGCGGTTCTACCGCAAGCGATTCTGGGAAGAAGGCCCGAAGGCGATCTAAATTGTTGCGGATAGCGATATACCACAACCTGCCGTCGGGCGGCGGCAAGCGCGCCTTATTTGAAATGGCCCGCCGCCTGGCAGCCAGACATGAGATAGACGTCTATACCCTCTCCACCGCGGAGCGCGCCCTCTGGAGCCTGCGGCCTTTCAGCAGACGGTATGTCGTCTTTCCGTTCAGGCCGCTGCCTCTGGCACACCGACCCTTTGGCCGCCTCAACCAGGGCATTCGCACCCTGGACCTCCTACGGCTGCGTGCCCTGGAACAACGCATCGCCCGCCAGATAGACGGCGAGGGATACGACATCGCCTTCGTTCACAACTGCCAATATGGGCAGAGCCCGGGCCTGTTGGGCTTTTTGCGCACGCCTTCGGCCTATTATTGCCAGGAGCCACCACGCTGGGTTTATGAGCCGGATGTGCCTCGCCCCTATACAACTTTCTCCACCTTCCAACGCCTTGGCAATTGGGTTGACCCGTTCCCGCATATCTATCGCCGCGCATTAATCCATTTTGACCGCAGGAATGTATCGGCTGCCGGTTTGGTATTGGTCAATTCGGCCTACTCGCGCGAGAGCCTGTATCGCGCCTACGGCATCTTTGCCCAGGTCTGCTATCTGGGTGTGGACACGGAACGTTTTCGCCCCCTGTCCCTACCGCGAGGCGACTTTGTTCTCTCGGTAGGGGCCCTCACCCCCCGCAAAGGATTTGATTTTCTGCTGCATAGCCTCGCTCTGACTTCTCGCGATCGCCGGCCGCGCTTGATGATCGTGAGCAACTTCAGCGATGGCAACGAACACGCTTACCTGCAAAGCCTGGGCGAACGCCTCGGAGTGACCGTTGAGTTTCACATTCGCATTGACGACGATGCCCTGGTGCGCCTTTATAATCAAGCGCTACTCACGGTCTATTCACCCATCATGGAGCCTTTTGGCTTTGTGCCCATTGAGTCCATGGCCTGCGGCACTGCCGTAGTCGGCGTGCGCGAGGGCGGCCTCCGCGAGTCTGTGGTTGATGGCGAGACCGGCCTTCTGACGGACCGAGACCCGGAGTGCTTTGCGCAGGCGGTAGAGGCATTGCTGGACGATCCGGCGCGCCGGGAACACCTGGGGCAACGAGGGAGACTGCATGTGGAGAAGCACTGGCAGTGGGCCCGTTCGGTGGACGACCTGGAACGTTACTTTGCCAGGATAGAACAATCATCGCCAAGAAGAACAGGATCATGACGCCCGAAGTCGCCATCATCGTTCTGAACTGGAACAATGCGCCCGACACGGTTGCCTGCCTGCGCTCTTTGCAGCGGTTGCAAGGCCCGTGCCCTCAGGTGATCGTCGTGGATAACGGTTCCGGTGATGGCTCAGTGCAGGCGATTCGCCAAACATTCCCCGATGTGCTGCTGTTGGAGACCGGCGAGAACCTGGGCTACGCAGGCGGGAACAACTACGGCATCCGCTATGCTCTGGCGCAAGGGGCCGAGTATATCTGCATCCTCAATAACGATGTAACGGTAGCGCCGAGTTTCCTGAGGCCGATGCTGGCCGCCTTTCAGAGCCATGAAACCGTCGGCGTCGCTACACCGCTGATCGCCGAAACGGCAGAGCCGGAGAGGACATGGGAATTGGGGACCACCCTTAACCGACGGACGGGCATCGTCTCGCGGCTGCACGGCGGGGAACCTGTATCGGCCCTGCAAACCCTTGCTCCGTTTGCGGTGGATATCGCTTCGGGGGCCGCGATGGTGGTGAGGCGAGAGGTATTTGAGCGTGTGGGGCTGCTGGACGAGGGTTTTTTTCTTTACTACGAAGAGACGGATTGGTGCCTGGCGGTGCGGCGCGCCGGATATGAGATTCTGGCCGTGCCCTCGGCGGTGGTCTGGCACAAGGTCTCGGCCACAGTAGGGCAAACGTCACCCCTGACAGACTACTACATGTTGCGCAACCACCTGCGCTTGATCTCTCGCCATTGGTCTGGGCCGGCCCGCTGGCGATTGCTCGCGTCCACCACGCTACGAAATCTTTTGACCATCGCAGCCTACACCGCGAAGCCGCACGGTGGCCGGCGGTTACCCCATCGCAACGCCCGCCTATTGGCGCTGCGTGATGCTGCCCTGCGCCGGTGGGGACAGATGGGCCCGGACGTGGCGGCGATTTGCTTTCCTGAACGCCAATGAGAGTCTTATACCTTACGACCTGGTATCCGTACCCAGTTGACAACGGCTCCAAGTTACGGGTGTACCATTTGCTCCGGGCCTTAGGCGCCAGGCATCAGGTTACGTTGCTCTCCTTCGCTTTCGGCACGTCGGATCCGAGCCAACAGAGCGAGTTGCACCGTTTCTGCGCCGAGGTGCAGGCCATCCCGGTGAACCCTTTTGAGCGCAGGCAGATATTGCCGGGTATGCAATTCTTGTCGTTGGAGCCGGTCGTAACCAAGCCCGTGCCCGCGATGAGCCGGGCCGTGCGGCAGGCATTGGCCCGCACTTCCTTTGACGTTGCGATAGCCTCCACAGAAGTAACGGCTACCTACGCCTTGCAGACGCCCGCTGCCACGACTAAGGTGCTGGAGGAGCATAACTCCCTCACGCGCTGGATGTGGGAACGCTACCGCGAGCAAAAATCAGCCTTGCAACGCCTGCGTTGCTGGGTCAGTTGGCAGAAAACCCGGCATTATGAGGCGCGCTTGTTCCGCAAGTTTGATCTATGCGTGATGGTCTCGGAGCCGGACCGCCAGGCGAGTATGCAGATGTTGCCAGGCTATCGCGGCCCGCTGGAAGTGATACCGAACGGCGTGGACTGCCAACACAACATCGCCGGCCTGGCCCAACCTGTGCCCAACTCGCTCGTCTTTAACGGCTCCCTCACCTATTATGCCAACTACGATGCTATGCGCTATTTTCTAACCGACATTTTCCCCCGGATCAGGCAGAAGGTGCCGGGCGTATCGCTGACGATCACGGGCTCCACGTCGGGTGTAAACCTGGGGGGCCTCCCGCTGGATGGGAACGTAAATCTCAGCGGCTATGTGGACGACGTGCGCCCACTGGTGGCGAGCGCGTGGGTTTGCGTTGTGCCCATCCGGCAGGGAAGCGGCACCCGCCTCAAAATCCTGGAGGCCATGGCCTTGGGCACGCCGGTGGTAGCGACCGCCAAAGGGGCCGAGGGCCTGGAGGTGACCGATGGCGAACACGTCCTGCTGGCCGACGAGCCGGCAATGTTCGCCGAGCGCACGCTACAACTCCTGAGCGATTCCGCCTTGCGCCAGCGGCTGGCCGCGAACGCCCGCCGTCTGGTAGAGGAACGTTACGACTGGGAGCAGATCGGCCGGCGATTCGCAGCGCTGATTGAAAGTGCGGCATGTACACGTAGGGAGAGGTTATGATGGTCAAGGTCATTCGCCGTAGCCCTTTTGCCACCAATCCATGGGTCTGGCTGGTGGTTCCGGTCGTATTCGGTTTATCTGCCTACTTTGGCGCCCACGCCCGTATTCGTTGGCTGCTTTTGCCCTTGGCTGTTATCGGCCTCGTTGCCCTGCTGCAACAGCCCGCGCTCGGCCTCTTTGGCCTGATCTTTGTCGCCCTCCTGGCGCGCTTCCAGTTCAGCACCGGCACCGAAGTCCTGCTGAACCCGGCCACCTTATTGGCGCCGGCCCTGCTGGGGATATGGATACTAATCGCCCTCATTCGTCGTGAATCGCTCCTGGTTCCTTCTCGCATCAACAAGCCGCTGTTCTTCTTCCTTCTGATGGGCCTGCTATCCCTTCTGATCGGCAACGCCTTCTGGGACCCAAGCGTGCCCCGCGGCGACAACTTTATCCTGGTGCAACTGGCACAGTGGTCTGTGTTCGCTTTCTCCGCGGGCGTCTTCTGGCTGACCGGAAGCACGGTGCGAGACGAAACGTGGCTAAGACGCCTGACCTTCTTCTTTTTAACCCTTGCCGGGGGCCTGGCGCTGGTGCTGGCGCTTCCCGGTGGCTTCGCGTTCGCGAACCGTGTGGCGACCTATGCGTTGTTCCGCGCGCCTTTCTGGCTACTCCTCACGGCTGTGGCCGGCGGGCAACTCCTCTTCAATCGCAGGCTTTCGCTTGGCTGGCGAGCATTTTGCCTCGCCTCTCTGGCCGCCGTTCTGTACTATGCCTTCGGTCTGCAACGCGAAAGACTATCCAACATGGTCGGCGTGGCCGTTGTCGCCTACGTGCTGATCTGGCTCCGTTGGCCGCGCCTGCGTTGGATCCTCATCCTTCTCCCTCTACTTGGCGCCACCGTTTTCTCTTCAACCCTCTACAACTTTGCCGGTGGAGATGCCAAATGGGATGAGAGCGGTGCTTCGCGCGGGGTGCTTATCGGCCGCGTGCTTGAGGTATCCATGCGCAATCCCATCACAGGCATAGGGCCGGCTGCCTACCGCGCCTACGCGCGGATACGACCGTTGTCCTACCAGGGAGCCTATTGGGTTGACCCTCAGGTCAACTCCCACAACAATTACGTGGACATCTTCTCACAAGGCGGCATCGTGGGGTTGGTGCTATTCCTGTGGTTTGCCGCGGAATTGACCTGGTTAGCTTGGCGACTGCGCTCGCGGTTTAGGGAAGGTTTCACTTCGGCCTATGTGAACAGTATGTTGGCAGCCTGGGCCGCATCCCTCGCCATCATGCTCTTCGCAGATTGGATCCTGCCCTTCGTCTATAACATCGGGTTCCCCGGTTTTCAGGCCAGCATCTTGGTGTGGCTCTTCCTGGGGGGACTTATCTCTCTGGAGCGAATCGCCACCCAGAAAGCTCAAGCCACCGGCGCATCTGTGGCTCTAGAAACCAACAAAACTGTTGGGACGCAGACGCCTCGCATCAACGTGTTCGGCCAGAGATAATATGCCCAAACCTGATCTGTCTATCATCATCGTTAACTGGAACACACGGGAACTGCTGGCGAAATGCCTGAGGTCGCTGTATCCTGTGCCCAACGGCGAGGAACAGAGAGTCGGGCCCTTAACCCTTCAGGATGGCTCCTCCTATGAGGTCTTCGTGGTGGACAACGCGTCGTCCGACGGCAGCGACGAGATGGTGCGTCATCGTTTCCCCCAAGTTCATCTGATTCAAAACAGAGAGAATGTCGGCTTCGCCCGTGCCAACAACCAGGCTATCCCTCTTTCGCAGGGCCGCTACGTTCTCTTGCTCAACAGCGATACCGAGGTACAAGCAGGAGCCCTTGAGACCCTCGTTGCTTTCATGGACGCGCGCCCTCAAGCCGGCGCCGCGGGGCCTCGCCTGCTGAACACCGATGGCAGTCTGCAACCTTCGTGCCATCCGATGCTGACACCTGGGCGCGAGTTTTGGCGGCTGCTCTTTTTGGAACGGATCTCACCACGGGCGACCTATCCGATGCATCGCTGGAACGATCAGTCGCCTCGGCAAGTAGAGGTCATCAAGGGAGCATGCCTTCTCCTGCGGCGCACAGCCCTTAATCAGGTAGGGCTACTGGACGAATCCTACTTCATGTACACCGAAGAAGTGGACCTCTGCTATCGGCTGGCTCTGGCAGGCTGGGAATGCTGGTGGATACCTCAGGCAGCGGTGATCCACCATGGCGAGGCCAGTTCCCGGCAGGTAGCCCAGAAAATGTATCTGGCCCTGTATCGCAGCAAGATACAGTTCTACCGCAAATACGGTGGCGAGCCGCAGGCCAACCGCTTCAAAAGCCTGTTGCGCCTGGCCTATTGGCCTCGTCTGATCGCTGCCGCCATAGGTGCGCCCTTTTCGCCATCCTTATCCGCGCGGGCGCGTATTTATCGTCAGTTTCTGTCCGAATTGCCCGGAATGTAGGGCTACCCCATCACCCTCCTCCAGGTGTAACGCATTTTGACTCCTGCTCCGGTGAATCTCAAACGGTTTGAACCTGCGCTTCTTGCCGCGATATTTCTCGCCGCCCTGGCCCTGCGCCTGTGGGGCATCGGCTTTGGGTTGCCATATGTTTATCACTACGACGAGCATTTCTATGTGAACACGGCCCTTAAACTAGGCATAGGGGTCATCAACAATCCACCGTATGCGCCTACAGGGTTGTCAAACCTCTTCTTCGTGGAGTATGGTTGCTATTACATAGGCGGTAAAGTCCTCGGCCTTTTCGCTTCGCCGCAGGAATTTGAGGCGGCATATCGCGCCGATCCCACCATCTTCTATCTGTTGGGAAGGTTGACCAGCGCCATGCTCGGCACAATGACGGTCCTGGCGTTGTATATTTTGGGCAGGATGATCGGAGGACCGGCAGTTGGCCTGTCGGCAGCAGGATTTCTCGCCGCGAGCTTCCTGCATGTGCGGAATTCCCATTATGCCGTGCCCGATATCGCCATGGCTTTCTTCGTGACCCTGACGGTGATGTTCGCCGTTGCCGGTGTCTGCCAAGGCAAACAACAGTATGTTTACCTGGCAGGCTTGAGCGGAGGATTGGCCGTCGCCATGAAATGGTCCGCGCTTCCCATCGCCATCACGGTGGCGGGGCTCAGCATCTGGGTACAGGCAAAAGCCACAGACAGCAGGATCGGCAGGTTGCTGAACAGGATCGTTCTACTCACCGTGCTTTCCTTTGGTTTAGGCTTTGCTCTTGGCTCACCGCAGATCCTATACAATCCGGCACCCTACCTGCGTGAGGCCATCAATCAGCAGAAAGCCGGGGAGGCCGGCGGATTTGGGATTTGGCAGGTAGATACGCTCTCCGGCTGGCTATTTTATGGAAAGATGCTCCTGAACGGGATGGGGCTCATCCTGGTGATCCTCGGCCTCATCGGGGGGCTTCGACAGCTGGCCCTCGCGGTGAAGAAGAGCGATGGGCTGAGGGCGCTGGTGTTATCCTTTCCATTGACCTACTTCGCGCTCATGGGCACGACCAACCATTATTTTGCCCGTTACGCGTTGCCGTTAATGCCGTTTGTGGCACTATTCGCCGCCGAGATGTTGATAGCGTTGGTAACCTGCTTTGGCGCCAGGTGGAATGGTCGGGCACGGGGTCTGGCTGTCGCGCTGGCTGCGATAGCCTTAGCCCAACCGCTGGCATACAGCGTTCGCCATGATCTGCTCCTGACCCGCCAGGACACGCGCACATTGGCAAAGGAATGGATTGAGTTACACATCCCTGCCGGCGCGAAGATCGCCGTAGATTGGCCCGTACATGGGCCGCCGCTCTCAACGCCGGAAAGGACCGTGTCCGGCGGCAGAAACATCTATGATGTGCTGGACATCGGCGGCACGGGGCTCTTTGAGCACCCCCTTGAATGGTACTACGAAAACGGCTTTGATTACCTGATCGCCACCAGTTTTATCTACAGGATTCCCTTGGTGTACGCCGACATGGACGCCAGGAGGCGAGAGTTCTATGCCAGCCTGAGCAACCACTTAGCGCTGGTGCAAGAAATACGCCCCTACAAGGGAAACGATGAGCCGCCCTTTGAGTTTGATCAGATTTACGGGCCCTTCACCTCGCTATGGCAATTGGAACGCCCCGGACCGACCTTGAAGATATACGCCTTACAACGCCCGTAATACCCCGGACGGAAGCGGCTCGGCGTGCTCCCTACCTCTGCCGTCTAGCCTTGCCTGAGATTTGCACCACAGCCGCTAAGCATCATACTGTAAGCCAACTGTAAGCCCAAACCCGTTGACAAAGCGATATAGGGGTCGTACACTTGATGTGTATATATGGTTGATTCCGAATATAACATACGCCACCTGAGAGATCATGTTGTCGGGGTTTGAAGAAACGGTCCCATGCGCATCTGCTATGTTCTGCTGTCGCCGACATTCGGTATGCACCAATATACGGCGGACCTCGCCAACCGTATGGTCCAGGCCGGTCACGATGTGCATTTGCTGACCACCACGCGCTTTCCGCGAGATCGTTACGCGCCCGCCATCACCATCCACACACCATTGACCATCACGAACACGGGCTTCTCCACGGAAGGCCTGCGCCTGCGCGACCTGGGCAAAGCGCAACGCGAGATATTGGGGTTACAGCCAGACCTGGTTCACTTCAGCGGGCCTCATTTGTGGAACCTTTTTCTGGTGCGCGGGTTGGTCGCCCATGACATTCCTGTCATCCACACGCTGCATGATCTTGACCCTCACCGCGGCACCCGCTACGGTGCGCTTCTAAAAGTGTGGAACTGGCTCATCATCCGGTCTGCCCATCATATTTTGGTGCATGGGCAAATCTACCGGGATCGGTTGCTCGCATCAGGAGTATCACCTGAGCGGGTGACCTACACTCCGCTTCTTCATCTTTTCATGAGCAATACAGGATCGGCATCATCGGCCTTGCCGGATTCCGTTGAATACCAACGGTGGGCGCTCTTTTTCGGTCGGCTGGAACGCTACAAAGGCGTGGAATATCTGCTCACGGCCCTTGAGATGATGAACGACCACAGCACCACCCCCGTCATGGTGGTGGCAGGCCCAGGGAAGCCGGCCGACTCCTGGGCGGGGCCGCTGCCTAAACGATTGGAGCTGCGCAATCGCCTGATCCCCGACGAAGAGGCCATAGACCTCTTCCGGCGCTGCGGCTTGGTTGTGTTGCCGTATATAGATGCGACCCAGTCGGCTCTGGTTGCGGCAGCCTATTACTTCCGCAAGCCGGTCATCGTCACTCGCTCGGGTGCTCTTCCCGAATATGTGAAGGATGGAGAAACCGGCTATATCGTAGAGCCCGGCCATCCCGCTGCCCTGGCCCGCCGCCTGGACGACATGCTGAGCGACCCTGCGCGCCTTGCCCGCATGGGCGCGGCCGGCAGGGCCTGGTACGATGCTCGTCGAAAGGACGAAACCGAGGAACTCTTAAGGATGTATCAGAAGGTTCGCCTGCAAACGCCCGGCGACAAGCCGATCGGTCGCCCGTATCTGCAAAGGCTGTGAACGACCAGCATAGCGATCAGAGGAGAGGGTATCTGTGAACAGCGAGAGCGTGAACTATCCGTTGGCGTCTGTCCTCACCGATAAACGGCGTCTGCCCCGGACGCGATCGGCCTGGAACCTGACCACGGCCGAACGCAGGTTTTTCCTTGTCCTTGTAGATTTGCTCCTGATCAACGCTGCACTGTTGATTGCCGTCACGGTCTGGAACGGCTTCACCCCCTCAGTATCAACGGTATGGGCTCATGTTAAGTGGTTCGTCACGTTGTCCGCGATGTGGTTCGGCTTTGGCACCGTGCTGGACATCTACAACCTGGCGCGCTCGGCCAGTGCCACCAGCAGCCTGGCTAACGTTGGCCTGACAAGTTTGCTCACCGCCCTAGTGTACCTCTTCACCCCGTGGCTCACCCCGCCGATGCACAACCGTAGCTACGCCTACGGGTTCCTGGTCCTCAGCGTGTTGATGGTGGTGGGTTGGCGTATCTTTTATGCTAAAGCCCTTAATCAGCCTTCTTTCCGGCAATGGGCTCTTATCCTGGGCACAGGGACAGCAGCCAGAACCCTGGCGCGCGCGCTGGCCGAAGGGAGCCACGCCGACAAATCTAACCCATTTCGCGGTACCGGCTACCAGGTTCTAGGCATGTTGTGTGATACATCAGATGCAGCCTGCAACGATGACCACGAGTTCCCCGTGTTGGGTGATGGGCATCAGTTGGCAAGTCTGGCCCAACAATACGGCGTGGACGAGATCATCGTTGCCCTTGACAGCCACCATGTGGACCCTCAGGTGTACGACGCCTTGCTGGATTGCCGGGAATCCGGGATCAGAGTCAGCTCTTTCGCGGAGGTCTATGAACGCCTGACCGCCCGGCTGCCCGTAGGATACGATGAACGCGACCTGGAAGTGCTGTTAGGGCCTAAGGATACGGGTAGCGCCCGTCTGTACATCGCTGTAAAGAGATTGCTGGATATCCTGGCGGCGTTAGTAGGGCTGGCGATACTGGCCTTGGTGTTGCCTTTTGTGGCTTTGGGCAACTTCATTTGGTCGCGCGGGCCTTTATTCTACCGCCAGCAGCGGGTCGGGCAAGGCGGCAAACCGTTCGCCCTCATCAAGTTCCGTACCATGATCCCCGATGCCGAACAGAAGACCGGTATCGTCTGGAGTAGTGAAAAGGACCCGCGCATCACGCCCCTAGGGCGATTCCTGCGCAAAACCCGCCTGGATGAACTTCCCCAACTCATCAACGTGTTACGCGGCGAGATGAGCCTCATCGGCCCTCGGCCCGAGCGCCCTCACTTTGTCGGCCAACTGAGCCGGGAGTTACCTCTGTACCGCGCCCGTCATGCGGTCAAGCCCGGCATCACCGGCTGGGCCCAGGTTCAATACGGGTACGCCAATTCCATAGAAGACAGCCGCATCAAGTTGGAATATGATCTCTATTATGTCAAACACGCCGGCTTCTATCTGGACCTGTTGATTGCGTTGCAAACCCTTCGGGTGATGTTACAATTTAAGGGAACTTGACGCATCGTGCCCCGCGTTCTCTTCCTGACCCAGGTGCTACCCTATCCCCTGGACGCCGGGCCTAAGGTGCGTGCCTACCATATGCTGCGCCACCTGGCCGAAGGACACCAACTGACCCTGGTGTCCTTCGTGCGTTCAGACGATACGCCGGAGGCAATTGAGCACCTGCGCAGCATCTGCCATGCCGTGCATGTCATCCCGATACGCCGTTCTCTCGCACGCAACATAAGGGCAGGACTAAAGGGATTGCTCAGCGGCCTCCCGATCGTCATCGTGCGGGATGAGACCGCAGAAATGGCCGCTACCCTTCACCGATTGACCCAAGAGACTCCCTTTGATGTGATCCACGCGGATCAACTCTCTATGGCCGGCTACGGACAAGTTGCAGCCCGCCGCGGCTCATCCCGCACCCTTCTGGATGAACATAATGCCATTTACATCCTGGCGCAACGGATGGCAACTACAGAATCCAATCGGTTACGCCGATTGGTCATGGCGCGAGAAGCCCATGCTTTCGCCCACTACGAAGCCGCCATGTGCCGGGCCTACGACGCGCTGTTAACCGTCACTCAAGAGGACCGAGCGCACTTGCTCGCCCTCTTTCCCTACGAGCAACGGGCATCGTTGGCCGGCAAATTCACCGTCGTGCCTATTTGCGTGGATCCGGAAAAAACGTTGCCCGTAGCACATCGGCCGCGCTCCGAAAATGATCCGCCCACTATCCTGCATTTGGGCACGATGTTCTGGCCGCCTAACGTGGCCGGAGTGCTGTGGTTCGCCCGCGAGGTGTTGCCGCTGATCCGACGGCAGATACCCGAGGCGCGCTTTGTAATCGTGGGCAAATCTCCCCCTCGGGAGGTGCAGGCCCTCGCCTCCGACCCACACATTGAGGTCACCGGCTATGTTTCCGATCCCACGCCACACCTCGCCGCTACCGATGTCTTTGTTGTTCCGCTCCATGCCGGCGGAGGGATGCGCGTTAAGATTCTGGATGCCTGGCTGTGGGGCCTACCGATCGTCTCCACTCCTATTGGGGCGGAAGGGATTGAGACACGGGACGGAGAGAACATCCTGCTCGCGGAAGATGCAGCAGCCTTTGCTCAGGCAACGCTGCGATTGCTGACCGACGAGGGTCTAAACCAACGGTTGAGGGTGGCCGGTCGCGCCTGGGTGGAGTCCAGGTATTCATGGCGCCAGGTCTATCGGCAGGTGGACGAGGTCTATGAGCGATTGCTTCGCAGCGGTGACGACCGCGCAAGGCCATGATGACGACCAAGGAGTAGCAGGTAAAATCGTGAACAGGCTTCCGGAGTTCGCATGAGACGGCGCGTTAATATCTACCTGATCGCCATACTGGTTTTGTCGGTTCTGTTACGCGTCGGTGTGGCATTCTACTTGGGAGATGTGGTAGATGCGCCGCCCCTGCTGACGGATCAACGCTCTTACCATGCGTTGGGCACCCGTCTGATCGGCGGCTACGGTTTTTCGTTTGACACCGGCTGGTATCCGTTCACTCCCCCCAACACGCCCACGGCGCATTGGTCTTTCCTCTACTCTCTCTTCGTCGCCACCGTATATGCCCTTTTCGGCATTCACCCCCTGGCCGTCCGCCTCGTGCAGGCGGTATTGGGCGGCTTGCTACTGCCCTGGGCAGTTTACCGACTGGCAGAGAGCACGGCAATAGGAAAGGTGGATAAAGGGGCCACTCCGGAGATCAACGGCAACTCGGTCGCGCCTCAACATCCTTTGCCTCTTGTGGCCGCGCTGTTGGCAGCGATCTATGCCTATTTCATCCTCTATGCGGCAACGCTCATGACCGAGACGTTTTACATAGTCGCGTTGTTGTGGTCTCTGGAGCGGGCCTTGGCCTTGGCGCGGAACCCCACCGTCAAAAGGGGAGCGGCTTTGGGCCTGGCGTTGGGCCTTGCCACGCTGCTGCGCCAGTCCATCTTGCCCTGGGTCATCGCCTTGTTCGCCTGGCTATTATGGGTGGGCTATCACCGGCGGCTCATGCGTCCGGTCGGCCAGGGCCTGGCGGTCTCCGCATTGATTTTGGCGGCCTTGATCCTGCCCTTCACGATCCGCAATTACCGCGTCTATGGTGAATTCCTGCTCCTCAACTCCAACGCGGGCTATGCCATGTATTCTGCCCAACACCCTATGCACGGCACCCATTTTCAGGAGTTCGCTGCCGCGCCTGTGCCGGAGGAACTGAAGGGGCTTAACGAAGCACAACTGGACAGAGAACTGATGCGGCGGGGAATCGGCTTCGTACTGGCCGATCCCGGCCGCTATGCGCTGCTCTCTCTGAGCCGGCTGCGCGCCTATTTTGAATTCTGGCCTACACCGGATACATCGTTGCTGCACAACCTGGGCCGCACGGCCTCTTTCGGCCTCTTCCTGCCCTTCATGCTCTACGGCCTTTGGTTGGCGCTAGGGTGCGCGCGTCCGGCCAGAGGGCCGACATCCTGGCTGAATTTCTCCATAACACCAACGGCGCTGACGATCCTCTTCATGATCTTTTACTCCCTGCTGCACATTCTCACCTGGACAATGCCGCGCTACCGACTTCCTGTGGATGCGGTAGCGCTCCCCTTCGCCGCGCTGGCAGTGATTGACCTCGGCAAGCGTTTGCCATTTTTCCGTCGTTTTCCGATCATGGAATAACCGACGCGTCCGGGCCCACCTTCACGGAAATGCAAAGGCGGAACCTCTATCCAGGTTCCGCCTTTTTTGCCCGACGCCGCTATCTTTCCGCCGATCGGCTTTAGCAGTATGTGGAGTCGTGAAAAAATTTTCACATCCCTTCTATCAACTCGAATATAAATCACATTTCCAACGTTAGATGATAAGGTTTAAAGAATTATAGGGGCGAGGTTCTTCTTTGCGCCGCGCCAAGGTTGCTGGAGAAGCGAGACGCTTGCGGTCGCGATTTACATGGTATATACTGGGGGCCACTCAGCCTACGATCGGTCAGCTCCCGTCCTAAGCGCTGCTTCCACTATCGGGAAGCAGCGCACCTACCACCTTTATCAACGCCGTGTTGAACCGCATCACGCCCCGCCTCTACTACGGCACAGCACGGAATGATCAGATAAACCGACGATTCTTCCACGAGCTGGCTTCCTCAGGAAACTTACCACGAGGAACCTTGTCCGGTATCTGATACATCCTATCCATTGGGAGTGCTTTAACCCTTCCGCACAGGTGCGTTTCCCCATGATGCTATTCGGCCAGCAACACAGCCACGGTTTGCAAATGCTCATACATCCGTCGGGTTTCCCATGCCGTATCCAAGCGTTGAATTGGGCCAAAAGTACTATGTAAAAAAGGCAAATGTGGCGCCTAAGTACTACTGACAACGACGCTATAGAATTGTATGCTAAATATCGGAAAGTCCCGCAAAAGCCCATCAAGCAACATGATTCAAGGGTAATGCATATGAATCTGACAACAAACAGACAGCGCATGGCGCGAGCGATTTTTCTCGGCGTGCTTGTGACCGCTTTGCTGATGATAGGCCTGTCCGAAGCGGTCGCGAGTGTAGAGCAGGCCGGCCCGGCGGCCGATGCGCCTTCCTCCGTCATGAGCCCCTCCGTTGTCAGCGATTGGCCCCAACTACAACACGATCCCCAACGTACCGGCTACTCTCCCGAAGTGCTGGGAACCAACTTCCGTGTGGTGTGGACGCGACCTTTCCAGCCTGAAAAAGTATATCCCCAGGTGCAGGCCATCATCTACAACGGCAAGGTGTACGTGGGGACCGAGATGGGGAACCTGTATGCCCTGAACGCGGCGACGGGCGCGCAAGCCTGGCGCTATTATGTCGGCTCTCCCATCCTTGCCAGCGTGGCGGCGGGAAACGGAAAGGTTTATTTCGGCGCGATGGATGGAGCGGTTTATGCTCTGGATGCCAACACCGGTGCCTTGGTCTGGAAAGCTACCCTCTCTTGGCGGCGCGGCTTCTCAACTGCTCCGGTGCTCGCCGACAACAAAGTGATGCTAGGGGGAAGAAACGGAATCTTCTACGGTCTGGATGCCAACACGGGCGCGGTTCTCTGGCAATACAATGTCGGGTCGCCTATTCTCCAGAGTGCCGCTTGGAACAACGGACGGGCTTTCTTCGGCGCAATGAATATGCGCTTCTATGCCATCAACACTGCCGACGGCTCCCTCGCCTGGCAAAGTGCCGAACTGAAAGCCGCTAAAGATGTCAACGGAACGGCTATGGTCGGCATGGCTTTTAAGGATTATTGGCCGGTTGTCCACCAGGGAAAGGTGATCGTCAGGCCGATGGGGGCCGGGAGCGTTACCGACCTGACAGCCTATCAGGCCAACCCCAACGCCTATCCCAAGACCATGTTTGTCTTTGACGAGGCAACCGGTGCAGAGACGACGGTCATCCACTATGATACTCCCACGATGCACGGCGCGGTCACTCCTCCCTGTGTAGATCGGTACGGGACCCTTGTCGTTCCCATAGGCGGCTGGAGCACGGTCACCTGGGGAAGGCTCTCGTTAAGCACCAGAACCATCGTTGATTCCTTCACCACACGGCACAACAATGGCGATGAGAACGAAAACGTCAGTTGCAGCAATAACCTGATCTTCATCTTTCACACCAGTGGAGGGCCCGGCGCGGCCATCAACGGCGTGTTCAACCTTGATACCCGCACCTGGACGGAGATAAGCGACGGCGGAACGAATTGGGAGATGAGCAATAATACGCAAGGGGGAGGAGGAGAGCCGGTTTCAATCTCAAACGGCCTCTTCTACCACATCGGATATCACGAACTCATTGTGAGGTCAACCCAATGAGCCCCTTCCTTTCAAACCTCAAGCTCCTACGCCAGACCCATCTCAGCCGCTACCAAAGATGGGCGATGAAAGCCCTCGTTACCGGTATTGCGGTGGTGATCGCCTTGCTGGGAAAGCCTTCTCACGCCTCCGCTCAGAACCCGGACCCCTTGACATGGCAGACCACGGCGACGGGCCTCAAGACCCAAACAAACTCCGACAAGAAGACGGCCGGTCTTGGTTTTGTGGTACAACAGCAGAGTTGGCCCTTCCTGCGGCTTCGCCCGGAATGGATTGAACTCGGGCAAATCAAGGTCCCAGGGGCCAGCGGGGCGTTCTCCACCGAAGCTGCGGACTGGGCCCACAATGAGATGACCTATAATTCCGGAACTGCCTCTCAGTTAAAACTGTGGGTAAGCAGGCTTTCTCCCGCCCTCCTGGCGCAGAGCCCCTCCGCCAATCTGAGCGTGCTGGCCGGCAATGTGGCCGGTCAGACCCTGAACGGAACGACGGTAAGCGATAGGCCGGCTGCACCTTCGTATCCCAAGTACGTTGCCTTCCCCAGCGGCGGGACCGTCAGGGTGCAGGCTCTCAGTACAACCGCTACCGCCCTCTCCCTTGATCAAAACTGGGTTCTGGTCTGGTACGGCAACAACGGCCATTTTATTGATACGAAGGTCCCTACCAGTTACGACTGGAGCTACCCTCGCATCAATGTTTATCAGGCGGATGCGCCGATTCTCCTCGTCTTCCAGAACTTGCCCACCAGCATAAAACACTCCAGTGAAGGCGGAGTACAACTCACTTTTCCCAATGCAGCAGGATACGTAGTAGTTCTTCCACTCTTTGGCAGGGATACACAGCGGGCATCCCAGACCGAGGGCTGGTCACAAGGTTTGCCGGTCTCCGTGATTCAAAAGGCCCAGTGGTGGGCATCTCACCTCTGCTCATTTCCGGTCGGCGTAACCGAGACATACGCCTACAACGCCGGCACAGACACTGCAACGGTTACAGAGGCCATCACCTCGTTGTCGGTCTGTGCCGGCGGCACATCTTTCGCCCCTATACCGCCGATGCTCGGCATTGCGAAAGATGCCCTGAACGTGCAGTTTTCGGGAGCCGTTGTGGACGGAAACCTTGCAACGGAATTCGGCCCGTCTCTGGGCATTGAAAACGTCGGCAGTTACACATGGAGCATTTCCGGCCTGAAGAAGTACACGGATGCGAGGCGAATCATTTCTTCCGGTTCCGTGCCGTCGGAATTGGAACAGGAACTCGCTTCAGAGGTAAACAAGATCATAAGCAGCGGTCACTTGGCGCCATGGGTCTTTCTGGATGCCATCCCCAGGCATTTCAGCCGCGGCGCGCTCTATTGGGCGAACCCTGCCGACACGATCTATCACCTCACCGAGGTCATCCCCGTACTTTCCGAGCCTCTGAAAAGCAACCTCATCAGTTATCTGAGATCGGAACGGGCAGCCTATCCTCCGGAGGATGTTTACAACCTGAACATTTTCCAGGGAACGGTGCGCAAAGGTTTCTCCTATACCGGAGGTGCCGTTGATTACTACTGGAAATCCGGAGCACAGGACCCAAATTGCCCCGATTGTCGCCAAGATTCCATCCAAAAGCGCGTCACCCTATATAGCTTTTACGCCCTGTCCCAATACTACGCTCTTACAGGAGATTCTATACCATCTTCTCTCATGCAGAAGGCCAAAGATGCCCTTTCCAGAGACATGAGCGAACAGGACTGGGCCTCTTTCTTCTGGTTCAGAGGTTTTGAGGACAGGCCCACGGCGGTAGTCAATGCCAACCGCCACTTCGCGGGCCTGGTCGGCTTCGTTAGGTTGGCTAACATGGTAGGCGATACACAGGCAGAAGCCCTCGGACGGGTTCTCCTCGCCAAAGCCGCAGCCCTCCGAGTAGGCATGGCTAAGTATCCTCGCTACCTCTACGCGGCGAATCTGATCAGTCTGCCCTCTGATCCAAATTGGCAGCCCAAGCGCGTCGGCGGTGACATCCTGGGCTATTTTTCCAACTATAACTGGACGGGCCCCTATGACGATGCCCGTCAGGTGATCACCCTCAATCAATTCGGGATTTATCTGTGCGAAACGCCCGATTTCATAACTCCTACCCAGGCATGGACGAGGGAAGCAGCTTCGCCATACCTTACCGCCTTTCGTGACATGACGCCTGAGGTCGGAAGGCTCCTTAAAGATTATGCCAGCCAGGATGCAGGGGTTTACATCTCGGAGACCGAGGCTTTATTCCCCCACTGGTATGCGGCCTTTGCCGAAGGAATGCTCGGGACCGAGCACAATCTGAGCCATCCCATAGACTCCTTCCAGATTTTCATGGCTAAGGCATGGATCCAGCAGGAAACCCCGGCCAGGCTCGCCGTATATGCAGATATTCCTTGGCTCCAGACGGGAGATCTTTTCTTCCTGCAAAAACTGGCAGAAACTATCAAAGCCTATCGGGGGGTGACATGGGATGACCTGATCGGGGCGACACCTACGCCGACGCGTACATATACCCCCACCCCGACCAGAACGCCCACCTCAGCCGCCACCGCCACCCCGACCCGCACACCGACCGCCATCGGCACAGCCACGCCCACGCGCACACCCACCAGAACCCCCACGCGGACGCCAACCGTCGCCGGCACGGCTACACCCACGCGCACACCCACCCGGACACCGACGCGGACACCTACAGCAGCCGCTACCTCAACGCCTACCAGAACGCCAACCCGCACGCCCACCGCCGTCGGCACGGCCACATCAACGCGCACGCCGACGCCGACCGCGGTAACGCAAGGTTCGGGCCTGGTAGCCTATTGGAACCTAGATGAGGGAACCGGTACCGTCGCGGGCGATGCCTCCGGCAACGGCCACACGGGAACGATCAGCGGTGCCACGTGGACGGCCGGCCGGGTCGGCAACGCCTTGGGCTTTGACGGCATAGACGACTACGTCTCTGTGGCGGATCGTGACAGCCTGAGCCCCCATACCGGCGCGAACGGGGAAATGACCGTGGCTGCCTGGTTGTATATCGCCGGTCTCCCCAGCGGTAATACCAACTTGATCGCGAAAGGGACGTCCGGCAATTGGGAATACTCTCTCTATCTGGACACGAGCGGTTGGGTCGGCTTTACCGTATGGCAACTAAACGGGGCAGACTACGGGCGGAATCCCGGCGGTTCGGTATCACCGAATGCCTGGCACCACGTTGCCGCCACATTTAAGAAAGGGCAGTTTATCCGCGTCTACATAGACGGTGTGCAGGCCGCCGAGACCACAACCTTCAGCGGGGATACTGCCAACGGATCGTCGCCTCTGTACTTCGCAAGAAGGGGCGATGGGCAATATCTCAAAGGCACACTGGATGAGATTCGCCTTTACAACCGGGCGCTGACGGTCCCCGAGGTCCAAGCCCTTGCCGGCATGACTCCCCCTGCCCTACAAGGACAGGTAGCCTTCCAGGGCGTGACCAGCATCCCGGTCGGCATCACCGTGACCGTCAACCTGGATAACGGCAGCGGCGGGGTCAACTATACACCTACCCTGGATGCCTCCGGACGCTTCACCATCACCGGGTTGGCAGCCGGCACGTACAGCATTTGGGTCAAGCACAGCAACCACCTGGCGAACCGGGCCGATGGGGTGACGGTTTCGCCGGGGCCGGTCACGCAGATCAACTTAGGCACCTTGCGGGCCGGTGACGCGAACAACGACAACGCCGTAACAGGCATAGACTTCTCTGCCCTGAGCGCGAGTTATGGCAAGGGAATGGGCGATGCCGGCTATGACGCCAGGGCCGATTTCAACTTTGACGGAGCGGTGACGGGTGCCGATTTCTCCGCCCTAACCTCCAATTACCTCCAGACAGGGCTCAGTCTGGCGAGCCCTGGGCCGGGAATCTTGCCGGTGAATGGTCTTCTGGCAAGTATCTCTGCCCCTGCCGGCACGGTGAACATTCGTGTCAGCCCGGCAGCAACCACGGTCTCGGTCGGTAACACATTCAACATAGACCTGATGGTTGATGCGGGGAGCCAGCCGGTGGATGCAGTGGATGCCTTTTTGGATTTCAACCCAACCTATTTGCAGGTGGTAGGGATCACCCCTGACTTGACAGCATTACCAACCCTCCTCGCGAATTCGTTCGATAATACCATGGGGCGAATCGCCTATTCTGCCGGCAAATTAGTAGGCGGCCCTGCCACAGGCACTTTCCGGATCGCCTCAATACAATTTCAGGCAATAGCACAGACCGCCGGGACCGGTTTAACCTTTGCCTTCCAGCCGCCATTGCGGAACACGGATGCCTTTTACCAGGGGGCGTCCGTCTTCGGCTCGGCGACAAACGGTACCGTGGTGATCCAGGGTCCGACGAACACGCCAACGCGAACGCCAACGGCTACCCGCACCCCAACACGCACGCCGACCCGCACCCCAACACGCACGCCAACGGTGGGCAGCAACACGGCTACGCCCACGCGCACACCCACCCGCACCCCGACGCGAACGGTAAGCAGCAACACCGCTACGCCGACCCGCACCCCAACACGCACGCCAACGGTGGGCAGCAACACGGCTACGCCCACGCGCACACCCACCCGCCCGCCGACCCAAACGCCTACCAGAACGCCTACACCGGGCAGGGCGACGACAACGATGACAAGCAAGGTTTCTATTGCCAATAACGACGCCTATGACCGCGCCACTTACTGCACCACGGGAGCGGCCAAGTTCGGCAAAACCGGCACCGAGGGCCATGTCGCCGGCTTTCGCTTCACAGATGTCGTCCGGCCTCTCGGCAGCAGCGGCGTGACCTCGGCCTACTTGCGATGGTACGGCAGCGCATCGGAAACGTCCAACGTCCGCGTGCGCATTTATGGTCAGAAAACTGCCACAACCATGGCCTTTGATTGCGCAGGCAACCGGCCTTCAAGACGCCCTGGCACGGCCAGCAGCGTCGAATACACCCCAGGCATGTGGGCCGCTGGGCAAACGTACAGCAGCCCCGACATCGCGCCGATCCTCAACGAAATCCTAGCGAACGCAGGGAGCGAGTGGGATAACACCTTTGTCATCCTGATAAGCGACAACGGCTCATCCGGCACCCGCGCCCCGGCAACATATGAGTATGACGTGGCCCGCGCGGCGGAACTGGTCATTACCTGGTCTGGCGGAGGCTCAACGCCTACCGCTACACCGACGCGAACGCCAACACCGACGGCACAAAGTTCATCTAGGGTGCGAAGGCTTCTCTGGTTGCCGCTGTTCTTAGATGCGGCGACGAGGTAGAAAAGGTGTGGTCCGGCCAGATGAACCAGGCCCTGTTCTCACCATAGACTACTGACTTTGAGCCAGAGAACAGAAACGGTCATGAGACGAGATACGCGCATCATTTTCCTCAGCCTACTCATAGCGGGAATACTGGTAGCAGGGCTGACCTATAAGCCGGCAGCCGGCGGCACGCTTGTGGCAGGCCCCACCATCGGCCCGATAACGGTACAGACGCCCGGGAACATAGAGAAGTATGCCAAGTTTGAGGTCTCCTTCAGCATCGCGAACACCACCGCGACAAACTTGTACTTCCCTTACGATGCGAACACGCCGCCCGGCGTCCCAAGCGGAACCGGAATCACCGTAGATGCTCTCCTGTTGGCACCAGGTCAGAGCAACTGGAACAATGCCAAGGTCCTTCCCTGCTTTTACTACCAGCCTGTGCAGGAGTTGGGCAGCGGGGGCGAGGCCGCTTTGGTGCCGACCGGCAACGCAGATTGGCGCTGCCGCTTTACTCCGGAGACCGTCGGCACCTGGCAATACAAGATTCGCGCCACAGATGCCAATGGCACCACAGAAAGCGGCGTGCAGCAATTCACGGTCGTGAACTCCAACCGCAAAGGGTTTGTGCGGGTCAGTGCCACCGATCCCCGCTTCTTTGAGTTTTCCGACGGGACCCCCTTTGTCTCTCCCCTCGTTAACCTGGAAGAAGGGAGCCCTTTCAATACCCTCTCCTCTATTCGCGCCAACATTCAGAAATTAGGGCAGAACGGCATTCGCTTTGTGCGTTGGTTCCCTACCGGAGAAGGGGCGAATTATTTCGTCGCGCCCTTCGGCGATGACATGAGGATCGCCTGGGCTTTCGGCGAGGCATGGTTGGACATCGTCACGGTAGATACGGCAAAGGGCAAGAAATTCAGTTACGTGCCCTACTACTATTCCGCGCAAGATATCGCGGTAATCCCAGGAGCCAGGTATCGCCTCAGCTTCCGGGCTTACGTGGCCGGCGAAAGGGTATTACGCGCCCAGGTCGGGGACCTTCCCGGCGGGAAAATGGACATTTGCAGCGCGAGCAGCACCTATCATGAGGCGAACGGCCAGAACGACGTATGCGCCTATAAACGAGATGGATGGTACGACTATTCCCTCGTAGTCACCAACATCTCGGCCACGGTGCTGAATGTCGCGGTGCGCGGCCTATATATCTTCGCCGATGCTCCGCCTCCCTACAACAACGTGAAGACCGGCGGCCTGCGTGTTCACTCCATCCAATTTCAAAGGGACGAAACCGGCAACGGAGGGTGGGGGCCTAACCTGCTCACCCGCCCCGATCCGGATACCTATAACTATGTAGATCAACCAAGCGCAGCGCGCCTGGATGAAATTCTACGACTCTCTGAGCAATACGGCGTCTATCATAAATTGACCCTTTTCCACAAGAACGACCAGATTCTAAACCGCTTTCTTCCCGATGGAACCGTGACGTCCAACTGGGATAGCATGAACGTGCCTTTCTATTCGCAAGACGGCTACGCATCTCGCTGGTATCAAAGGGCTTACACGCGCTACTTTATCGCGCGCTGGTCATACTCCCCTGCCCTCCATTCGCTGGAACTCGCCAACGAGAATCACCTGACCCAGGAAAGCTACGATGCCGGCTTCTCTCTGGCCCAATACGTTCATGCCACCTCTCCCCGGCACATCCTCATGTCTAACTCTTTCTGGGGTTGGTTCGCTGACCCCTTCTTCGCGGACCCTCAAAGGGGATACCTCATAGATTATGGTGACAAGCATTGGTATGCAAACACGGTCGGTTGGGGAACGGCGCAGTACCCCGGCGAAGTGATCAGCACAATTTACAATGACTCCGCAGGCTATGTGCGCGAATGCCTGAACCGTTTTAGAGAATACAGACAATCATTTAGTTACAATAAGCCTATCGTCCGTGGAGAAGGAGGAGTTGCGGTATCCGGCACGGAGCCCCAACACCCTGACATACTGCGAGATGCGCAGGGAACCTACTATTACAAGATAGTTTGGGCACATGTGGGCGCCCTGGGATACTCGTGCGACGGGGAATGGTATCCGCGTCTCTTCGTCTCCTACAACCCCAACCAATTCCCCAATAGCACATACGATCTCTTCAAGATATTTGCGGCTTACGAGCGGTTCATCCAAGGTGAACCTCTCGCCAATGGGAATTACACCGAGATCGGCACGGACCTGACCGGCTCCGCCCACATCACGCTTACCGGAGCCACAGGCAATCTGCGGGCATGGGGCGTGCGCGACGCGAGCGCGGGCAGGGTTCTGCTCTGGATAGACAACGCCAACCAGACGTGGAAGAACGTGGTAGATGGCGTACAGATTCCGGCTGCCGGCGGAACGCTCACGCTGCAGGGAGTGCCTCCGGGGACCTACACCGCCGAGTGGTGGGATACCAGGACGGGAACCGTCATAGGAACGGAAACCTTTACAGCCGGGGCGAACGGCCAACTCAGTTTCGCGGTCGGCAATCTCGCCTCGGACAAGGCTCTCAAACTGTGGCCATCCGTCCCTGTGACCTTAACGCCAACCTCCACGCCCACGAGAATGCCCACACGCACGCCCACCATCACACCGACGCGCACCGCAACGCCCACGCCGAGCCGGACGCCGACTGCTGCGCCGTCCCAAACCCCGACGCGCACCCCAACATTGACCGTCACTCCGACGCGCACGCCCACCGGCACTACCACAACCGGCTTGGTGGGGTGGGTATCCTTCCAGGGTGTAACGAACATCCCGGCCGGCATCACCGTGACCGTCAACCTGAACGATGGCTCCGGCGGGGTCGGCTATACACCGGTTCTGGATGCCTCCGGCCACTTCACCATCACCCATCTCGTACCAGGAACTTACGCCGTTTGGGTCAAGCACGCCAATCATCTGGCCGGCCGCACCGACGGCGTTATCCTCTCGCCAGGAGCCAATGCCCAGGCCAACTTGGGCACGTTGCGCGCCGGCGATACCAACAACGATAACGCCGTCACCGGTGCCGACTTCTCCATCCTCGGCGCGACCTACGGCAAAGCCCTCGGTAGCATAGGCTACGACGCCCGCGCGGACTACAATTTTGACAACGCGGTGACCGGAGCCGACTTCTCACTCCTGGCCTCAAACTACCTTCAGGGAGGAGCCAGCCTGGCAGGGCCGGCCTTGGCGGCCCCCTCCGACGACAAGGGGATCCCGCCTCTGGCTGCGGCTGCCGGAACGGTGCAGTTCTATCTTAGCCCCGGCGTGAACACCATTTCCCTCAACCAGGAGTTCATGGTGGACCTCATGCTAGAGACGGGAAGCCAACCGGTGGATGCGGCGGATGCCTTCCTGTCCTACGACCCGGCATACTTACAGGTGGTGAGCATCACTCCCGATATTGCCGCTTTGCCCACGATTCTGGTTGCCTCGTTTGACAATGCTCAGGGCTTCATCGCTTATTCTGCCGGAAAGCAACTGGGAGGAGCCGATGCCAGCGGCACCTTCCGCCTGGCTACCGTTCGGTTGCGGGCACTGGCTCCGACGACCGGAACCGATCTGACATTCGTCTTTCAGCCACCTCTGCATAACACCGATGCTTTCTATCAGGGCGTATCTGTTATGGGTTCGGCGACAAACGGCAGCGTGGTGATCCAAGGTCAGGCAGCCACACCGACTGCCCCGGCCACCAAGACACCGACCAGCACGCCAACGCGCACGCCATCGGCCACACCGACGCCCACACCAACAAGGGGCCCGACAGCCACGCCAACCTACACACCAACCCGAAACCCGGAGCCTACACCGACACCTACCAGAACGCCGAAGCCGCGCCGCCGAGGGAAGCCAAAAACCGCGGCCGAAGAGATCGTGGCTTTCATCCTGGAGAACAGGATTTGACATCATGAACCTGTAAGGGCAAACGACAACATCTTCCGCTCTCCAGCACGGGCATTACCGGGCGAATCCCGTCGTAGAGCCTTTCATCACACAAGCAAGGATGACCCTCTATAAAGGGGCCGACTATCCTCTTTACCCAGCCAGGGTGCCCGCCCGGTATTGGAACAAAGTCAGACGCTCTTTACTTCTCATTATTTTGACCGCTCTGCTTTTTGGCAGCCCTCTTGTCGGCGCCGGCCATGACCGAGCCTGGGCCGGATTAGGGCCGACAGGCCCCGAAATGCAGCCGATAAATGAAGCCCAGAACGCCCCAACACTAGCAACCTGCTCGGTGTGCATTTACATAGAGCCCACCATCACAACCGCCACCGTAGGTCAGGAATTCACAGTGGATCTCATGGTCGCGGCCAACAGCGACTTGGTGGATGCTGTGGATGCCTTCCTGGACTTCAACCCTGCTTATCTACAGGTAATGGGCATTATCCCCGATACGGCTGCCTTGTCCACCATTCTCGCTAACTCGTTTGACAACACCGCAGGACGCATCAGTTATTGCGTCGGGAAGCAATTAGGGGGCGCCGATGCCACAGGGACATTTCGCCTGGCTACGATCCGCCTGAAGGCAATGACTCCAACAGCAGAGACGATATTAGCCTTTGCCTTCCAGCCGCCCTTGCGAAACACCGATGCTTTTTATGGCGGTTCTTCGGTCTTCAATTCTGCAACGAATGGCAAAGTGACAATAGGAGCAGCAACGAGCACATCAACGCCCACGGCCACGCCGACCCGCACGCCAACCCGCACACCGACCCGCACGCCAACCCGCACGCCAACGCGCGCGCCGACCGTCGCGCCCACCAACACGCCGACCCGCACGCCGACGCGCACACCGACCCGCACACCGACCGTCGCGCCCACCAACACGCCGACCCCGACGTCAACGGCTTGGGACCCGGCCAGCATCGGCGACCTGCAACTGTGGCTCAAGGCCGACGCCCTGCCCCTGAACGACAACGCCCCCGTGGAAACCTGGACCGATAGCAGCGGCGCCGCCCACCACGCCACCCAAAGCATCGCCTCCTACAGACCAACCTTCAAAACCAACATCCTTAACGGACTCCCAGCCATCCGCTTCGTCGCCGCCGAAGGCGACTACCTGGACTACGACGGCTCCTGGCTGGCCAACACCCCCTTCACCATCTTCCTGGTGGATGCCAACACCATCCCAGGCAGCAGCAAGTATTACCTGGCCGGCACCGGCGCCCTCGCCAACACCAACCTCATCGTCGGCTGGCGCACCACCGGCACCTTCACCTTGGCTCAATACAACAACGACCTCAACGTCGCCGCCACCAACCAGCCCGGCGGCCAGGTCTGGTCCATCGTCCGCTCCACCACAGGCCGGGAAATCTGGCAGAACGGCACCAGCAAAGGAAGCGACACCAACACCACCCTCCTGACCAGCAACCCCGGCGCACGCATCGGCCGCTTCGGCATCAACTACACCAACACCGACATCGCCGAAATCCTCATCTACACCAAAGCCCTCACCACCGCCGAACGCCAGGCCGTGGAAAACTATCTGGCAAGCAAATACAACATCAACTTGTCATACGGCTTCGTGGCCATGGTGCCATGACCGCAGCCGCGTAGTCTGAAGCGCATCTTTCCTCACAAACACGGTGCCCCGCTCCAAATGCTGGAGCGGGGCACGCCTATCAATCCTGACTGTCCGTAAAGAGCCGGACTATTGCCTCCTCCTAGATGAGCTGACCGGTAGGATCAGGACGCCACGATTGGAGAATCTTCATGTAGTTCGCCCTTTCAAAGGCTGCCGGCTCTGCTACGTGTTTCTGGCTCATGCTGCCTTGCATCTGAGCTACCGACTCGTATTCGTGCTCCTCCATCCACCAGGTCATATCCTCCACGATCTGACCGATGCGGTGGATGCCATTCCGCAGAAGTTCCGAGGCCATCATGGAGACTTTAGCACCGGCCATCATGCACTTCAACACATCCTCGTAGGTGTGTACGCCGCTGGTGATAGCCAGGTCTGCCTGCACGCGCCCGTAGAGGATGGCCGTCCAACGCAAAGGCAGGCGCAGTTCGTTGGAGTTGCTGAGCACTAAGGTAGGAACCACTTCCAGTTTTTCCAGATCAAAGTCTGGCTGGTAGAAGCGGTTGAAGAGCACCAAAGCGTCGGCCCCGGCCTCGGCCAAGCGATAGGCCATATTCGCCATAGCGCTGAAGAAGGGCCCCAACTTGACGGCCACCGGAATGGAGATGCTAGCTTTGACATCGCGCACGATTTCCAGGTGCATCGCCTCCACTTCGGCGCTCGTCATCTTCACGTCGGTAGGAATGTAATAGATGTTCAGTTCCAAAGCGTCGGCGCCTGCCTCTTCAATCTTCTTGGCATATCGGATCCAACCGCCGCTGGAGACACCGTTGAGGCTGCCGATGATGGGGATATCCACCGCCGCCTTCGCCCGTCTGATCCGGTTCAGGTACTCCTCCGGACCCACTTTATAGGTCGCCATGTTGGGGAAGTAGGTGAGGGCCTCGGCGAAACTCTCCGTGCCGTAGCTGAGGTAATGGTCCAGCAGATTGCTCTCCAAGTTGATCTGTTCCTCAAAGAGAGAATACATCACCACCGCCGAAGCACCCGCATCCTCCAGACGGCGGATGTTGTCAAGGTTTTCGGAGAGCGGCGAGGCGGAGGCCACTATCGGATTCTTGAGGGTCATGCCCATGTAGGTTGTGGTCAGGTCCATGCTCCGTTACCTTCTCTTTCCTTTGCCGGATCGCGAGGCATCGGCCCTCACGGTTCCATCTTTGCCAGCCGTTCGTATCTACGCCAGCGCTCGTTCACCGCTTCCTGCGCTTCGGCCAACAGGCGAGCAGCGGCCTCAGGATCGCTCTGCTCTAACATGCGATAGCGAGTCTCTTGGTAGGCGTAATCTTTCAGGGGAATGGAGGGGGCTTTGGAATCCAATTGTAGCGGATTCTTGCCCTCGGCCTTGAGCGCGGGGTTGTAGCGGTAGAGAAGCCAATAGCCCGACTCCACGGCCAGCCGTTGCTGCTGCATGCCTTTCGTCATATCAATGCCGTGATTGATGCAATGGCTATAGGCGATGATGAGGGATGGCCCGTTGTAGGCCTCAGCCTCCATGAAAGCCCTGACCGTATGGGCGTCGTTGGCCCCCATGGCGACCGAGGCCACATAGACGTTGCCATAGTTCATCGCCATCATGCCCAAGTCCTTCTTGGCAACCGGCTTGCCGCCTGCCGCGAACTTGGCAACCGCCCCCAACGGTGTCGCTTTGGAAGCCTGACCGCCGGTGTTGGAATATACTTCCGTATCCAACACCAACACGTTCACTTTTCGCCCGCTGGCCAGCACATGATCCAGTCCGCCATAACCGATGTCGTAGGCCCAGCCGTCACCTCCTACGATCCAGACGCTCCTATTGACCAACATATCGGCAAGAACCAAAAGGTCTCGCGCGGCCGGTTCCTTCGCGCCCGCCAACCTGGCCTTCAACTCCGCCACGCGTTGGCGTTGCGCGACAATCCCCGCCTCATCGGCCTGATTGGCGGTCAGCAGAGCATCGGCCAGGTCGGCACCGATGGTATCGCGCAGCCGCTCCACCAATTCACGGGCATACTGGCCTTGCTTGTCCAGCGTCAGGCGCATGCCCAGGCCGAACTCGGCATTATCTTCAAAGAGAGAATTGCTCCAGGCAGGGCCGCGACCTTCCCGATTGAAAGTCCACGGCGTTGTCGGCAGGTTGCCGCCGTAGATGCTGGAGCAGCCGGTAGCGTTGGCGATGAAAACGCGGTCGCCGAACAACTGGCTCAGCAACTTGAGGTAAGGCGTCTCGCCGCAGCCCGCACACGCGCCGGAGAATTCAAAGAGGGGGCGCAAGAGCTGGATGTTCTTGACGTTGTTGAACTTGAGGCCGTCGGTGCGCGGCACTTCCGGCAGGCCCAGGAAGAAATTCCAGTTAGCGCGCTCTTGCTCCCGGAGCGGGAGTTGTGGTGCCATGTTGATGGCCTTGCGCCCCACCTGCGTCTTATCCTTAGCGGGGCAGGCCTCAACGCAGAGGGCACACCCTGTGCAGTCTTCCACAGAGACCTGAAGCGTGTACTTCAAGTTAGGAAACTCTTTCCAACGCGCAGCCGTGGCTTTGAAGGTAGGTGGAGCCCCGGCAAGCGCGCCTTCATCGTACACTTTGGCGCGGATGACCGCGTGGGGGCAGACCAGCACACACTTGCCGCATTGGATGCAAATGTCCGGCTCCCAAACCGGCACCTCCTGGGCGATATTGCGCTTCTCCCACTGCGTCGTGCCGCTGGGGAAGGTGCCATCTGCCGGCAGAGCGCTCACTGGCAAGAGATCGCCCTTGCCCGCGATGATTTTGGCGGTCACTTTCTGCACGAACTCGGGCGCTTCCGGCGGTACAACCGGCGGCAGGTCAATCGTGCTCGTCACTTGTGCAGGAACCTTTACCTCATGCAGATGGGCGAGAGCCGCATCCACAGCGGCGAAGTTCTTCTGGACGACGGCCTCGCCGCGCTTACCATAAGTCTTACGAATGGCATACTTGATCTGGGCAATCGCCTCGTCACGCGGCAAGATGCCGCTGATGGCGAAGAAGCAGGTCTGCATGATGGTGTTGATGCGCACGCCCATGCCGGTGTTCCTGGCGACGGTGTAGGCATCAATCACATAGAACTTCAACTTCTTAGCGATGATTTGTTCCTGCACCGGTCGGGGCAGGTGATCCCAAACCTCATCGGGGCCGTAGGGGCTGTTGAGCAGGAAGGTTGCACCCTTCTGGGCAGTCCCCAATACATCATAGCGCTCCAGGAAGCCAAATTGATGTACGCCGACAAAGTTGGCCTGCTGGATCTGGTAAGTGCTGCGGATGGAACGCGGGCCGAAGCGCAGGTGCGAGATGGTGACCGTGCCCGACTTCTTGGAATCATAGAAGAAGAAGCCCTGAGCGTAGTTAGGCGTCTCTTCGCCGATGATCTTGATGGAATTCTTGTTGGCTCCCACCGTGCCGTCGGCCCCCAGCCCATAGAACACCGCGCGCACAACATCGCCCGATTCTATATCAAAATCGGGGTCGTAATCCAGGTTGGTGTGAGTCACATCATCTAATATGCCAACGGTGAAATGATTCTTGGGTTGTGGTTTCGCCATCTCGTCAAAGACGGCTTTGGCCATGGCGGGCGTGAACTCCTTAGATGACAGGCCGTAGCGCCCCCCGATGACTTTGGGGAAGGTGGTAAAGGGAGCCGTGCCGTTGGCCAAGCCCTCACCGATGGCTGCTACCACGTCCTGGTAAAGGGGTTCACCGACGGCGCCTGGTTCTTTGGTGCGATCCAGAGCGGCGATCGCCTTGACGGTTTTCGGCAGCACGGCCAAAAAGTGGCGAACGGAGAAGGGCCGATAGAGCCGTACTTTCAGCAGCCCCACCTTCTCGCCCTGCTTCACCAGGTAATCTACGGTCTCTTCGGCGGTCTCACAACCGGAGCCCATCATGACGATCACTCGCTCCGCGTCGGGGGCCCCTACGTAGTCAAAGAGATGATACTGGCGACCCACCAGGCCAGCGAACTTGTCCATCGTCTTTTGCACGATCTCCGGCGTGGCCAGGTAGTAGGGGTTCGCTGCTTCACGGCCTTGGAAGAAGACGTCGGGATTCTGCGCCGTGCCCCGGATAAAGGGCCTGTCGGGCGAGAGCGCGCGCAGACGGTGAGCCCTCACCAACTCTTCGTCGATCATTGCCCGGATGTCGTCTTCTGACAGCTTCTCTATCTTCATGACCTCATGGGAGGTGCGGAAGCCGTCAAAGACATGTAGGAAGGGCACGCGTGCGGCCAAGGTGCTGGCCTGAGCGATGAGGGCGAAATCCATCACCTCCTGCACCGAGTTAGAGAAGAGCATGGCCCAACCGGTGGAGCGGGCTGCCATCACATCGCTGTGATCGCCGTAGATGGACAAGGCGTGCGTGGCAATGGTGCGGGCAGCGATGTGGAAGACGGTGCTGGTCAGCTCGCCCGCGATCTTGTACATGTTGGGGATCATCAGAAGCAGGCCTTGGCTGGCGGTGAAAGTCGTGGTGAGGGAACCGGTCTGCAAAGCACCATGCACCGCGCCGGCAGCTCCCCCCTCGGACTGCATCTCTATCACCAGGGGTACTGTTCCCCAGATATTTTTCTCGCCATGAGCGCTCCACTCGTCGGCAAACTCGCCCATAGGCGAGGAAGGGGTGATCGGATAGATCGCGATCACTTCGTTGGTCTTGTGGGCAACATAGGCCGCGGCCTCATTGCCATCTATGGTTACTTGACTGCGCGTCATCGTAGCGCCTCCTAAGAAATCAGCACTTCCAATTATACGCGCATTTGTGCTTCGGTGCACTGATTAAGGTCATACACAGAGAAAATCGCTTGGTATGTTGATTCTGTCTATTGACGCACCTTGAGATTTCCGCTATACTGATCCTAGAGGCAAAGGGCCTCATCCGCCCTATAGGGGCTTCCCTTTTCCAAGGGGAGCCGACGGCACATTGAGTCGCGGTTCCGTCCATTGCAAGGAGGCAAGTGTATGGACAAGCCCTGGTTAGCCCACTACGAAGAGGGGATTCCCTCCACCCTTACCTATCCCCGCATCCCGCTTTTCCAGATGCTCACCGACTCGGCCCGGCAGTATCCTGACCAAATCGCGGTCAACATGATCCTGCGCTATCTGCCGGGGGGCCTCAAGATCGCAGCCCGCCTGACCTATCGTCAACTGGATGAATTGACCAACCGCTTCGCCGCCGCGCTCTCCGCCTTGGGCGTGCGCAAAGGCGACCGGGTAGCAGTCATGCTGCCCAACACGCCGCAATTCGTCATCGCGTTCTACGGCGCGATGAAGGCAGGAGCCATCGTCGTCAACACGAACCCTACTTACACGGCGCGAGAGATGAAACAGCAATTCGCCGATGCCGGTGCGGAGACGGTGGTTCTCCTCAGCCAGTTCTACCCTAATTTGCAGCAAATCCAAAAGGATACTCAGGTCAAGCACGTTATCATCACCGACATCCACGACTTCGTGGCCGCTCCTTTCAAGGGTTTGGTGAAGAGGACGCTCAAGAAAGAGGGCCATCTGCGGGAAATCGCGCCCACGGAAGGCGTCTATTTCCTGACCGACCTGTTGGCGAAGCATCCACCGTCGCCGCCACCGGTGGAAGTGAGTGCCGACGACATCGCCCTTTTCCAATACACGGGTGGCACCACCGGCATACCGAAGGCCGCCATGCTGAGTCACTATAACCTGGTGGTGAACACGATCCAGACCAAAACCTGGCTCAAAACGATAGAGCCCGGCAAAGAACGGCTGATGGGGGCGATTCCTTTCTTCCATGTCTATGGCATGACCGTCGCCATGTCCATGGGCATCTACGTCGGCGCGCAGATATTCGTTGTGCCCAACCCTCGCCCCATTGACAACGTGATGCGCATCATCCAGCGGGAACGGTGCACCATCTATCCCGGCGTGCCAGCCATGTACGTCGGCATCATCAACTATCCCAAAGTTCAGGAGTATGACCTACGCAGCGTCAAGGCCTGCATCAGCGGCGCAGCACCCCTGGCTATGGAGGTGCAGGAGAAATTTGAGAAGTTGACCGGCGGACGTCTGGTGGAAGGCTATGGCCTGACGGAGGCCGCGCCCGTGACCCATTGCAACCCCATCTACGGGCTGCGCAAGGCCGGGAGCATCGGCATCCCCTTCCCCGATGTGGAGGCAAAGATCGTCACCTTGGAGCCGGGGCCTGACGGAAAACGCGGCGATATGCCGATAGGCCAGGAAGGCGAGTTGGCCGTGCGCGGGCCCCAGGTGATGGTGGGCTACTGGCAGAAACCGGAGGAGACCGCGATCGCAAAGGATGCGGAGGGCTGGCTCTACACCGGCGACATCGCCAAGATGGACGAGGACGGCTATTTCTACATCGTAGATCGCAAGAAGGACCTCATCATCGTAGGAGGGTACAACGTCGTCCCGCGCGAGGTAGAAGAAGTCCTGTTCACGCATCCGAAGGTGATGGAGGCAGTCGTCATCGGCGTGGCCGACCAGTATCGCAACGAGCGGGTCAAGGCGTTCGTCGTCCTCAAGCCGGGCGAGACGGCCACCGCCGAGGAGATCATCGCTTTTTGCCGCGAGCGGCTTGCCCCCTATAAGGTGCCCCGCTTCGTGGATTTCCGTAGCGAACTCCCCAGGACGATGGTAGGCAAGTTTCTGCGCCGCGTACTGGTGGAGGAAGAGAAAGCGAAGATGGCCGCAGAGAAGTAGAGCCGAAACAGGGATACAAAAGTCCGCGCCGACCGCAAAAGACAGCCCGGCGAGGTCTCCCTCGCCGGGTTTATTTTTACTCCGCCTGCACCGAGTTACGGTAGAGGCGGTTTTGGTAAATGTACTCCTCTACCGGCGCGAGGACCTGGTAGCGGATGGGCCAGCCCTCGCGCACCCGTTGCTGAATGATGTGGGATGCGATCTCCAGCTCTGGCATCGGCAGGAGTATCACCCGTTGGCGCAGGCCCGGCAGCGCGGCTTCCAATTTGGCCCAGTCCAACTCATAGCCGTAGCGGGTGAGGGCAACCAGGCGGCAGAGCGCGAGGAGTTCCTGGGGCCTGTGCCAGGTGGGAAACTCTATCAACGAGTCAAAACCCATCAGAAAGTAGAGCTCTGCCCTGGGCCCCAACTGCGCCTGCAACAGGCGCACCATGTCCAGCGTGTAATGGGGGCCTGGACGGTCGGTATCCACCCGCGAAAGGGCGAAATGCGGGTTATCGGCGATGGCGAGTTCCAACATGCGCAGCCGATGCCGTGCCGGCGAGAGGGGAAGCCCGCGCTTGTGGGGCGGGTCGCCCGCAGGCACAAACAAAACTTGCGACAACTTCAGCCGTGCCCACGCCTCTTCGGCCAAAATCAGATGCCCGATGTGCACAGGGTCAAAGGTTCCCCCCAGGATGCCGACGCGCACGAGTTCGTTTTGCATGGATTCGCCTTCCCCCTGAATGCGACATATTCAAAGCGCGTTACCGGAAATCGTACGCATTGTACCATAGGGCGCGCAGGCGGCAAACACGAGCCGTTCACTCAGAGGCTTGACAAATCTAGTAACTTGTAGTACATTTTGCTTATCTATAAACTTGTAGAGTAGATTTCCGATGTCGGTGCGCAATGCCCTGTTGGGACTTCTAGCCCAACGCCCGCGCCACGGATACGACTTGCGGGCCGCGTTTCAAGCGGTCATGGGAGGCGAAGAGAATTGGGACGTGAAGCCTGCCCAAATCTACACCACCCTCGCCCGTTTGGAAGAAAGCGGCCTGGTGCGGGAAGAGGCGGTGGACCAGGAAGGCGGGCCGGAGAAACACATCTACGCCATCACCCCGGCAGGCCGGGCAGAACTCAGAGCATGGCTCACCAGCAGCGTTGAGCGCTACGACCAGCGCGACGAGTTTTTCCTAAAGCTGATGCTCGCCCTGGCGACGGGTGAGGCCGACCCGGCCAAAGTGATCCAGACCCAACGCGCCGCCCTATATCAGGAGTTGCACGCCATCACCGCGCAGCGCCAGCGGGCCGATCCAAAGACGGAACTGGCCCAAATTCTGCTAATGGACAAGGTCGTGATGCACCTGGAAGCCGACCTGCGCTGGCTGGATATGATTGAGGCCCGCCTGGACGAGGTCAAACGGCAACCGCTGCCGGAGCCGGAAGCAAGGCCGCGGGGCCGCCCAAAAAAGATAGCGGATTGAAAGGACGCGATCCGAGAAAGAGGAACCATTATGTCTCTTGTGCAAACAGAAAACCTGACGAAGATATACGGCAAAGGCGAGACCGCCGTGACCGCGCTGGATCACGTCAACCTGACGGTAAATCCGGGCGAATTTGTAGCGGTGATGGGGCCCAGCGGCTGTGGCAAATCCACCCTGCTGCACCTGATCGGCGGGCTGGATCGTCCTACCGAGGGGCGCGTGCTCCTTGATGGCCATGACCTCTCGCGGCTGGACGACAGGAAACTGACCGAACTGCGCCGTCGCCACATCGGTTTCGTCTTCCAATTCTACAATCTCATCCCTGTGCTGAACGCGCTGGAAAACGCGGCCTTGCCGATCACGCTGGACGGCGTGCCATCCGCGCAGGCTAAAGCCAAAGCCAGGGAATGGCTGGCTAAAGTCGGCCTGGGCGACCGCCTGACCCATCGCCCCGACCAGCTCTCGGGGGGGCAACAACAGCGCGTGGCGATTGCCCGCGCCTTGGTGGCCGAACCTGCCCTCATCTTGGCCGATGAGCCGACAGGCAACCTGGACACGCGGGCCGGAGATGAGATCGCCGGCCTTCTGCGGCAGATCGCCGACGAATGGGGCCGTGCCATCTTGATGGTAACCCACGACCCGCGCATTGCCGCCTATGCCGACCGGATCATCTTCCTGAAAGACGGCAAGGTCGTGGATGAAACGCGCCTGAGCGGAAACGGGGCGGATGAAGCGAAGAAAGTGACGGCGAAGATGGAGGCCATATGAGCGTGCAACTGACCCTCGCATTGCGCTATCTGAGCGGGCGCAAACTGCGCACCACGCTGACCACCCTTGCCATCGTCTTCGGCGTGTTGGTGATCTTTGGCATGAACACCTTGCTGCCAGCTTTCAGGCGCGCCTTCCAGGTGAACGTGCTGGCCGCCGCCGGACAGGTGGATGCCACCATCACGCTGAAAACCTCTGACGCTTTTGACGCGAGCGTGGTCGGAAAGGTCGTCGCGGTGCAAGGCGTGCGCGCCGTCTCCGGCTTCCTGAACCGCACGGTCAACGTGCCCACCGACTACTATGACCATGATCCGGCCATGCCCGATGCCGTGAGTGCGCTTTCGCTGGTGGGAATAGACCCGGCCCAGGCGATGACCGTGCATGCTTACCCCATCAGAGAAGGGCGCTTCCTGAAAGAAGGCGATGCTAACGTAGCGGTGATCAGCGCGAGCCTGGCGGAGGCTCTTGGCGTCCGGTTGGGGGGAACCTTCAACCTGCCTGCTGCCAACGGTGAAACGACCCTGACGGTGATCGGCATCTTGCCCGCGCGGGCCCTGCCCGGCAACGAGGAAGTACTTGTAACTCTGCCACAGGCGCAGGCCATGCTGGCAATGCCCGGCAAGATTAACACCATTGAGGTCAACTACGACACACCGGACAAAGCCCGGCGGGTTGAGATTGAGCGTGCCATTCTCGGCACACTGGGCGACGCATACCAGATCGGCTCGCTGGCCTCTAACTCCGAGTTGCTCACGAACCTGAACATCGCCCAGGCAATCTTCAGCTTGCTGGGCGTATTGGCCCTGCTGATGGGTGGGTTCATCATCTTCAACACCTTCCGCACCGTCGTGGCCGAACGGCGGCGCGACATCGGGATGCTGCGATCGCTGGGGGCCAATCGCGCCACGATCTTCGGGGTGATCCTCAGCGAGGGCCTGGTGCAGGGGTTGATCGGCACGGCACTGGGTTTGGTGCTGGGCTACCTCCTCGGCGCAGGCATGGTTTCGCTATTGAGTTCGCTCCTTATGCAATTCGTGCACGCGAAAATCGGCTCTCCGGTGGTGTCACCGCTTCTGATCATCGCCAGCGTCATCATGGGTGTGGGCGTAACCCTGCTGGCCGGCCTTCTGCCGGCGATGAGCGCGAGCCGCGTAACGCCACTGGAAGCGCTGCGCCCTTCTGTGGGAGCCATCTCCCTCAGACGAATGGCCGGCTTCGGGTTCTGGAGCGGAGTGGCGATGATTGCCCTGGCCGTGGTTGCGCTCATCACTCGCAACGTCGGCCTGATCGGGCTAGGGGGCGTTCTGTTCGTCCTGGGCCTGATCCTGGTGGCGCCAGCGCTGGTCAATCCTATCGCCAACCTGCTTGGCGCGCTTGCGGCGGCCATCTTTGCCCGTAGCGGCACAGCGCAACTCGCCGAAGGTAACCTGTCTCGCCAGCCGACCCGCGCCGCCATCACCGCCAGCACGACCCTGATCGGCATGGCGATCTTGGTCATGGCCGCATCTGTGATCTCCAGCTTTCAGATCGGCTTCGGGCGCGTGATGCGCAAAAGCCTGGGAAGCGATTACCTCGTTATCCCGCCTGCGGTAGCGCTGTGGGGCACTAATGTCGGGGCAGGAGAGAACCTGGCCGAAAAACTGCGCGCGGTGGATGGCGTCGCCTTGGTAAGCACGCTGCGCTTCGCGCCGAGCCGGATCAACGATGTAGCCGTTTCCATGTTGGGCATTGATCCGGCCACCTATCCCCAGGTGAGCGGCTTGACCTTCTCCGCCGGGGATGAAGCCGCAGCCTATGCCGCCCTTGGCCAGGGACGCAACATCATCCTTAACCCCGTGTTGGCCTCGTCTGTGGGCGCGAAGATGGGTGACGAAATCCAGTTGCTCACCCCTGCCGGATACCGGGCTTATCGCGTCGTAGGGATCGCTGGCGACTACCTGAACGCGAAGATCGCCACCGGCTACATCTCGCACGCCAACATCGCCGCAGACTTCAACCGCCATGAAGACGTGCTCTTGCAGATCAACCTCGTCCCCCGGGCAGACCGGAAGGCCGTTGAAAACGCGCTTAAGGCAACCATGAGGGCTTACCCGCAATTTCGCCTGGTCAACGGCCAAGAGTACATTGACGAGAACCTGCGCATTTTCAATGCGGCCTTCGCGGGCCTGATCGCGCTGGGGATCTTCCTGGCGGTGCCGTCGCTGATCGCCATGGTCAACACGCTGGCGATCGGCGTGATTGAGCGAACGCGGGAGATTGGCATGTTGCGGGCGGTCGGCGCGACGCGCCGCCAGGTGCGCACGATCATCGTGGCCGAGGCGATCATCTTGGCGGCCATCGGCACGGTCTTTGGCGTGCTCGCGGGCCTGTATATGGGCTATCTGGGGGTAGAAGCCGTCCGCGCCGCGGGTTTCCCCATGGAATACGTCTTTCCCATCGGCGGGGTCCTGCTGGCGATTGCGGTGGGCATCCTTTTCGGGGTACTGGCGGCCACCATCCCGGCACGCCAGGCCGCGCGATTGGAAATCGTCCAGGCGCTACGCTACGAATAGATCATTCCGGTCCTTGCTCGCCCCACACCAGTTCGGTGGTGCCGATCCTGACGACATCGCCATCCTTTATACCCGCCGCTTCCAACGCCTGCGAGATGCCCAACGCCTCCAGAATGCGTTGGAAGCGGGCGGCAGCCTCGTAATATTCCCAATTGGTCATGGCTGCGGCGCGTTCTATGCGTACCCCCCGCACGCGCCAGGCGTTGCCTTCCCGTTCAACGGTGAAGGCCTTTTCGTCGGGTAAGGGACGAAAGACGACAACTTCTTCCTGCGGAGGTTCCGGCAATTCGGCCAATCGCCCGGCCACGCGCCGCATCAGCAAGGGAACGCCCTCACCGGTCACCGCGGAGATGGCAAATGCTTCCTGGCCTTGTTCCTTCATCGTCTGCTCTACTCGCGGCCAGGCCGCCCGCGCCTCCGGCAAATCCATCTTGTTCAAAACTACGATCTGCGGTTTTCGCGCTAAGGCAGGGCTAAACAACTCCAGTTCTTGGTTGATGGCCTGCCAATCGCCCAACGGATCGGGGCTGGCCCCGTTCAGCAGGTGGATCAGAAGTCGGGTGTGCTCCACATGGCGCAGAAACCGGTCCCCCAAGCCCGCGCCCGCGTGGGCCCCCTCAATGAGGCCGGGGAGGTCGGCCACGACGAAATCGCGGCCGTCCACCAGGGCCACACCCAGGTTCGGCTCTAACGTCGTGAAGGGATAATCGGCTATCTTGGGCCGCGCCGCCGTGACTACCGATAGGAGAGTGGATTTGCCGGCATTGGGCATCCCGACGATGCCGACGTCGGCGATCAACTTCAATTCCAGTTTCAGCCACCGTTCCTGCCCCGGCTCGCCCTTCTCGGCCAGGCGCGGGGCCTGGTTGGTGGGGGTAGCGAAGGCCGCGTTGCCCCGCCCGCCGCGTCCGCCTGCGGCCACCAGCAGACGCTGCCCCGGGCGCGTCAGGTCGCCTAGGAGTTCACCGGTCTCGGCGTCGCGCACAACCGTCCCCGGCGGCACGGGGATGAGACAATCCGCGCCCGCGGCGCCGGTCTGATCTTTGCCACGACCATGCTCACCCCGCCCCGCCCGAAAGTGGACCCGCTTCTTGAACGAGATGAGCGTGTTTAGATTGGGATCCACCACAAGATAAACATCCCCGCCTTTGCCCCCTTTACCGCCGTTGGGGCCGCCCAGAGGGACAAACTTCTCGCGGCGGAAAGAGACACAGCCGTTGCCGCCATCTCCTCCTTTCACATAGATCTTGGCTTCATCAAACATATCGCATCTTCACCGCAGCACCCGCGCGTCGCCCACGCGGCGGGTCACTTTGCGTTCGTCCAGATGCTCCATCAGCGCCAATGCATATTTGCGGCTCGTGTTGAAGCGGTCGCGCACTTGCGCCACGGTGACGCTCCCTTCTGCCCGGATCAGCGCGAGGACATCGGCGACCATCCTATCGTAGTCCTCGCGCAAGAAAATAACGTCCTCGTTCGCTTTCACAAGAACGCCCTGCTCAATCAGAGCTTGCAGCACGTCTGCGCCGACGATAGCAACCGCCTCGGCCACGGAGGGTGGCGCGGCGGGGTTGCGGCGGAAAGCCATCAATAGCTCATCAAGACGTCGCTGCTGTTCCGGCGTGAAACGCACGGCATGGTCAGGCGCGCGCACCGTCCCTTCGCCTTCGGCCAGCATGCCTTCGGCCACGGCGCGGGCGACGATCTCATTAAATAATCTGGGCGGCCAGATGATGCCTTTACGCTGGAGACGACTTTTCAACTCCTCGCGTGGCATCCCTGCCCGTAGAGGATACTGCCGGTGATAATCGGCAAGCACACCGGCGATGCGCTCGCGCAAGGCAGACCAGCCGGAACGGGAGAGGAGATGAGCATTGTCGGGCAGAGCCTGCGGGAAGGCGGGCTCTCTGCCCTCCTCCAGATCGCGATGGAGAACGATGACCTGTTCTGTGCGGATGAGTTCATCCAACGCGGCCAATGCAACCTCTCGTGCCAAGCTACTACGGGCCAGAAGTTCCCCTACCGTGGCCGGTTCCTCGCGTTCCAGCGCGACTAACAGCAGATCGGTCGGTGCGCCGCGGGCCAATGTCTCCAAATGTGCGATAGTGTCCGGATGAAAGCGGCGGTAACGACGGCCTGGCGCAGGGTTGACTACCTGGCCACCGCCCAAAGTGCGGCTGGGTGAAGGTTGTCGGATGATAAAACGGTCACCCGCGACCAGAGCTACCGGCTCGGCCAATTGCAATTGCGCCCAAGCCATTGCTCCCGGAGCCAACTCTTCGGCATCCAACAGGCGCACGCGGGCCGAGACCTGGGCCGAGCCGCTGAAAAAGTCCACAGTGGCGTTATGGCGGAGAGGGCCGGGCATATCGGGAAGGGCGCGCAGGCGCACATCGGCCAGAAGCGTCGCCTGTAGCTGCCCCGGCAAAGCGACCACCTGCCCCCGCCACAATTGGTTCACTTCAAGGCCGGCCAGGTTCATCGCCACGCGGCTGCCGGGCACGGCCTGGGTGATTTTCTGCCGGTGCGTCTGCAACCCCCGTATGCGGGCACGCAGGCCCGTGCCAGGCACAATCTCTACCTCCTGACCGATGGTGAATGTGCCATCCACCAATGTACCCGTTACCACGGTGCCAAAGCCCGCCACCGTGAAAACCCGATCAATGGGGAGGCGGGGACGGCCACGATCGCGCCGCGCCGGAGTGCGGGCCAACACCTCGTCCAGCGCAGCGAGGAGCGCAGGCAATCCCTGTCCCGTGCGCGCCGATACAGGGACGATGGTCGCGCCGGCCAACGAGGTTTTCGCCAAGGCCTCGCGTATCTCTGCCTGCACCAGGTCCAGCCACTCCGCATCCGGCGCCAAATCAACCTTGGTCAGTGCCACAACGCCGGCAGGAACCCGAAGGAGATCAAGGATCGCCAGGTGTTCGCGGCTCTGTGGCATCATGCCTTCATCGGCGGCGACGACAAAAAGGGCGGCATCTATGCCGCCCACCCCTGCCAGCATGTTCTTGATGAAATCAATGTGTCCCGGCACATCAATGATCCCGACCTTCTCGCCGCCAGGCAACGTCAGCCAGGCGAAGCCGAGGTCAATGGTCATTTCCCGCTCTTGCTCTTCTTTGAGACGGTCGGGGTTGATGCCGGTGAGGGCGAGAATCAGGCTGGACTTGCCATGATCTACATGACCGGCAGTACCGATGACATGCACCCGCCCACCTCATCCGCTCACGATCTGTGACGACGGCGAAGCGCGGCCATCCTTCTTAGCGCGACCTTCCAACGCCTCCTCCAGCGATTTCCACCAACGCTGGGCCTCGGCCATGCGATGCGCGCCGTAGGTCTCCTGCAAATGCCAGAGCTGAGCCAATTGCGCCTCATGTAATTCAAGGGTTTCCTGGATGGGAACAAAACGCGCGGCCAGATCGCGGTTGATTTTAATCTGCTCCTGCCGCTCATGTTCCCACTCCAGATCGTGTTTCTTCCAACGCTTTTCGTCAGCCGCCTGCCAATCCAACAATTCCTTGCGTTGCCGCTCTTCGCCCAACCGCTGCAACTCGGCCACCTGATTCTGGTCCCGACGGATCTGTTCCTCAAACTTAGTCAGGGCCACAAGGGCCTGTTTCGCGGCCTCGTACTGTTCGGCGAATTGCTGGATTTGCTTGTTATGGCGCTCAATCAGTTCGCGCTGCGCAGCAAAGTCCTCGGCCCAGCGGGTCATCTGCCGGTGGCGTTCCACTTCGGCCAGTTTCGTTGCCTCAATGAACTGATCTTGATTACGCTTCAGCTCGCCGATCAGAGACTGGACCATACCTGACGCACGCTCCACCTTCTGCAATCCTTCTTCAAGAGGGAGTATCTTGCCAGTAATGGCCTCAATGCGTTTAAGAAGCTCTATCGTCTCCTGCTGCAGTTGGGCGATGCGTTTGTTGTCCTGCTGGCGCTGCTCCATCATGTAGGGGAGGCTGCGCGTCCGTTCGTCAATGTCTTTGTTGATGGCCGTCACCTGCTGGCGTAAGGCGAGAACGGCCTCGCCCAAGCGCGCATCCTCAGCCCGGCGCAACTGCAACTCCTCCTCCAGGCGAGGCAGGCGCGACAACTCCCTGCGTATCTCGGCGATGGCACGGGATGTCGCCTCGCGATCGGCCGCGCGCATCTGCTCGGCCCTGCGCTCGGCATCGCTCCGCGCGTCATCCATCTTCTGCAACATGAGGATCACGTCGTTCTTGAGCTGGACGAGGGCCTGCTCTATCTGACCGAAGCGGCTCAGTTGTGCCTGCGTGCTCGCCAACCGCCCCTCCAGTTCTTGAATGCGCCTGGCCTGGTCTTGTATTTCGCTGGTTAGGCCCTCTATGCGCTGTTGCAGGCGCGCCTGCTCGGCCCGGTCCCGGCGGTGTTCTTCATCCAACCAGGTGACCATTTGCGTCAATTGGTTAGTATCCATGAGACCCTTCCCTCGCCTCTATCCCGGCTGCTCGCGCTTCACGTTGAGTTCCTCTACCTGCCCTGTTGTCAGGAAGACGACACGTTCGCCGATGTTAGTCGTGCGATCGGCGATGCGTTCCAGGTTATGCGCAACCCACAAAAGGTAGGTCGCGCGGGTAATGGTGCGCGGATCGTTCATCATGAAGACCAACAGTTCCCGAAAAACCTGGTCATAGAGGCGATCTACCTCATCATCTTGTTCGCTCAGGCGGCGTGCCGCCGAAGCATCGCGATTGGCAAAGGCCGTCAGCTGATCCTTCAACATGGAACGGGCGATCGCCGCCATGCGAGGAATATCTATCAGGGGTTTGAGCAGAGGCTCATCGGCCAGGCGCAGGGTGATCTTGGCGATCCCCTCCGCGTGGTCGGCCATGCGCTCCAACTCGGTGGCGATGCCGGCAATGGACATGATGATGCGCAAATCGCCGGCCAGGGGCTGCTGGGTCGCGATAAGGATGAGGCACTGTTCCTCAATCTCGCGCTGCGCCTGGTTGATGGCAACGTCGTTCGCGATGATGTCGCGCGCGAGGACAACGTCGCGGTTCGCCAGGGCATCAATCGCGCGGCCAATGACTGCATCCACCTGTAACCCCATGGTCATCAGGCTCTCTTGCAGCGTCCGTAACTGTTGATGAAACGTCTCGCGAGGCAAGCCCCTGTCTCCTGGGAGAGATTCCCTGCTGGGGCCATATTATAGCATGAGTGGAATCGGGCTGCAATGATGCTTTTCCTTCTCGCGCCCGGTGTCTATGGTGTGCCAGGTTGCATCCCTCAATTCATATCACCCCATCATCCCCCTGACAGCCCGCCTACTCATCGCAAACATCTCGCCAAAGGCGAGGTCAACCGCCGCGCCTCTTCCGGTTCCGCTTTTCACCGTTCGGAATGAGCGTCTTCCCCTACGGGCGAGGCCTCGCGGATATAGGTGATGCGCTCCCGTACCGGGGCCCGCTCGCGCGGTGGCGGCACCCTCGCCGGGTAGCCCAGGTGCAAAAAGCCCACCAACTTTTCGTTGGGGGCAAGACCCAGAAAGGCGCGCTGGCGCGGGTCGTTGCTGATGGTCTTCCAGTGCGTACCTATCCCCCGTTCCCAGGCCAAAAGCATGAAGTTCTGGATCAGGCAACAGCAGGCCGCGAAATCCTCCTCGCGGATATGGGGGTCTTCATGCTCGGCCATCACCACCGCCAGAAAAGCGGGAATGCTCATGACCGTCTGATATGCGCGCTCGCCGACGGCCCGAACCTGCTCAGGATCGGACGACTGGCTGGCTTCCTGGTGGAGAATCCGCCGCACCTCCGCCAGGCCGCGTCGCGCCTCGCCCGTGATGTAAATGAAACGCCACGGCTGCGTCAGGTGATGATTCGGGGCCCACTTCGCGGTCTCTAACAGTTCTTCAACCACCCTCTCAGGCACGGGTGTATCCAGAAACGCGCCTATAGAACGTCGTCCTTTAATGATCTCCGACAGCGTCATAGCAACTCACCTCCCTGAATGATCCTCGCAGGCAGCGTTTAAGTCGCCTATTATCGTGAAACACGCACCACCCATTTTACCACACCGCGCGCAAAATCATCGCGCTCGGGCAGCCAGCGCACCCTCCCCGTGCTTCTACGTCCCATTTTCCACCGACCATGTATTGTCACTTCCCCGGGCCGAAGCAAACACGGTGGGATCAATCTCCAGGCCAAAGCCAGGCGCATCGGGCACGCTGCGCATCCCGTTGATCATCTGGAACCCTTCGGCATTGACGGCGGGCATCGTCATGATGTCGGTCTCGCCCATAGCAAAGCGTGGCTGGCCGGCGGCAAACTGCGGGATATAAAACCCCAACAGGTGAGAACCCCAGTTGTGTATCGCCACCTGCACGCCAGTCTCCAGAATGATCGGCATATATCGCTTCCATCTGGTGATCGGATAGGGCCGCAGGTCAAATTGTACCACATCTATACCACCTGCGCGCAAGATCTCGGTGATCTCGGCCTCGCGATTTTCTGCACCTTCGCCATCGGCGATGAGGGTATGCCAGCCTCCATCTTGGATGAACCTCTTGAAGGCGATATCCTGCTCCTTATCTTCCGGGAAGGGCTCTTCAAACCAGAAGATGTCGCAATCGCCCGCCTGGCGCATCAGTTCTCGCGCCTCGTCGGGAGTGAAGGCGTTGTTGCTGTCTATCAGCAATCTCATTTCCGGCCCGATCAACGCGCGGATCGCATGCAGCACTTCCACATCTCGCTTGAATCCTGCTCTCTTCTCCATCCATTGGAAACCGCGGCCGATCTTGACCTTGAAAGCCCGAAAACCGGCTGCCATGCCCATCTTCACCGCGTCTAGCATCGGTTTGACGCCGTCGTCGCGCCCGGTTTCAGGGTCCAATTCATCAATGTAAATGGAACCGTCATACACCGGCACGGGATTAACCCCTTCGTCGCCCAAGAGCGTGTGAACGGGTTCGCCCAACAGTCGGCCAACCAAGTCCCAAAGGGGCAAGTCAAACCTCATGAAGTCATCCGCCGTGCCCGTCGCAAGGTCAAAGACCTCGTGCAGTCGCCTGCCGACCAGCCGCCGACCATCCTCAGGTTTCGCGTTGGACCAGCCCCAGCCGGTGATACCTGCATCCGTGTGCAGGCGTACAACCGGTTCTCGCACGATCTGGCCGTGTACGCCGCGGCGCGAGTTGCGGCCGATGATCCGCGGGCGCGTGCCGGTGATGATTGAGGCTTCTATCCTGGTGATGGTAATGTTGTCAGGAAGTTCCACGCGCGCCCACTCCTTTCTGAAACCACCTCACCGCGGAGAATGCTGAGGCAGACGTCATATCTCCGTGTTCTCCGGGATCATTTCGCATGTTCAGGGCAAGATTAGAGCAAAATATTTGCTCAACACTTGACAAATCCGACGATATAATTTATAATAAACACAGATTTAGAATGAGTCAAGATTTAGATTGATCCTAAACAAGGACAAACCGCTTATGGATAGAACCGAAGTTTTCGTCCAAACGCTGCGCCGGGCCGGCCTGCGTCTGACTCCACAGCGTCTTGCCATCTGTCGCCTGCTGGCTACCACGGATCGCCACCCCACAGCGCAGATGATTTACGATGAACTCCACCCAACGTATCCCTCTCTGAGCTTGGCTACCGTTTACAACACGCTGGACGTGTTGGTGCAACTGAACATGATCCACGCTTTGGGAAGCGCCGGCGATGACGCCGAGCACTACGACGGCAATACCGACCCCCACATTAACCTGGCCTGCATCTCCTGCCACCGCGTCATTGATTTGGAGAGTCCGCACGTGGAGACTCTGGAACAGGAGGTGGCCGCAAATTCGGGCTACCATCTCTTGGGCGCGCGCTTCATGTATTACGGCTTATGTCCACAATGCCAGCAGCAAACCCGGCACCCAACAGGACCGGCGGCCCTATGAGCACGGCAGAACTTGCCATGCCCCCCGGAGACGTTGATGATGGCTCCCGGGTGAATCTGGCTTGTTGTGTATCCTGCCGCCGCGCGATAGACCTGCCCAGCCAACATCTGCGGGTTCTGGATCAGGAAATAGCCGCTGCTTCAGGCTACCGGCTGCTGAGCGCTCGCGTCGTGTATTATGGTCTTTGCCCTGAGTGTCAGGCACGAATCCGGCGATAGCCGAAAACCTTAAAACTTGCCGCTGGAGAGAACGATGAAATCCGCATTAGACAAGTTTTGGAAATTCTATGAAGAGCATCATGCCCTCAACATCGCCATCGCGGCTTTCCTGTTCAGCCTGCAACTGGTGCATCTCTATTGGCTCACCGCCCATGTTGTTGCGCTTCGCCTCTTTGGGCAGAGTTTCTTCAGCCTGCGCGGAGTCTGGGAATTGCTCATTCTCGTTGTGGATTACACCGAGATCCCTGCCCTGCTGGCGACATCGCTTCTGTACATCAATGAGTTCCGAAAAGACAAGGACATGAAAAGCCTTCTGTTCCTGGCCTTTCTCAACTCCCAATGGTTACATATCTTCTGGATCACAGATGAGTTCGTCGTTGACTATTTCTCCGGATCGGCCAACGCGACCATCCTACCGGCTTGGCTTGCCTGGGTCGCGATCGGCATAGACTATCTGGAACTGCCGGTCATCGCCGATACCATGTCCAAGGCATTCCGCATCGCCTTGAGCACCTTACGACCGATGCCACTGCGCAACGTACAGGTGACTGCATCGTCCGACCCGCGCTGCGCGGACCTTCTCAGTTATACCCTGCGCCAATATTCAGGGATTCAACAGACGGAGTTTGACCCTCAAACCGGTCGCCTGAACGTGGCCTACGATCCCCTCGTCCTGAGCGATGAACGTGCCCTGTCTCTGATACGCGAGGTTGGGCGGCTGGCGTGGGAGCGTGCCACGCGCTGCGCGCTCCTCAAGAATGGCAACTGCGCGGCGTGCGCTGCCGGCCTCAATGCCAAATTGGCCGAGTACTATCGTCGACTGGCCGAATTCCAGCCCGGCCCGCAGGCCAACCTCAACCTTGGGCGATTGCTTCAGATCCAATTGAACAGCCAACCCACTACGCAGGCCGAGAGCGCTTGAGACGTCCTCTCAACACCATATGTGAGAAAGCCGGGGGCATTCAATTCAAATGAATGCCCCCGGTTGAGTACGACAAGTGTTGGCCGATAAGACCTCATCACCCGTCAACCCACAGGCCGCAGGTGGCGAACGCCCGCGCTATCCGGCGCAAGAACGAAGCGCAGCCCCCTCTCCATAAGGGTTCTACCGCTCATTTGTCGTGGTTTCGCAGTTGAGAAGGGGTCCACGACCTCATAGGTCTTGGCCGGATTCAGCCGCTTTGGGGTCACGGTGCGAATGCGCTCGTCGCCTCGCATCCGATAGGCCATGATGACCGCCTCACCGGTGGTCGGGTCAAGGAACTCCACCACATCCCAATCGTCCGCGCTACGTGGATATGGTGTCAGGGCGTAGAAATCCTTCATGAGAAGGTGGCGGAAGGAACGGTAACCATCCAGGTATTTGCGCACGAGCCGGGTTTGCCGACGACTCCATTTGGCAATATGGCCGCAGAGAGTAATGGAGCCGGCCATGCGGGAGATCAGTTCCAAAGGCCCTAACAACGCCTCGCCATCTCTCTCGCCTACGTAGATGGAACTATTCATCAGGTTGCCGGGGAAAACGCGCGAGCCGGCCGTTTGCATGATGCGGCAGATGTGGGGGTCCTCGGCGTGGTCGCTGATGACCATTGTGCCGGCCCGGCGCAGGGTGCCGAAGTCAATACGCTGACCGCCGCCCGCGCAGTTGTCAATCATCAGGTTGGGGAAGCGCTCCAGAAGCGTGTCAAAGACCCGGTAGAGCCCCTCTAAGTATGCGAACTGAATCTTGCCTGTGGGATCAATCTTATCCCAGAAGGGGCCATGCGCCTGATTGTTATCCCAACGCAGCCAGCGAATGTCCAGCCGCTCAATCCAGGTGGAGAGGGTTTGAATGAGGTAATCCTGTACCTGCCGTTGTGTGAGGTTCAGATGGAAGTTGACGGGGCTCCCGGCATTCCAATACCAGTCGGGATGTTGCGTCACCCAATCTGAACCCAAACGGCCCCGCTCCGGCTCAAACCAGAGGCCGAAGCGCATCCCCTTGGAGCGCACATATTCTGCGAACGGCTCCAGGCCACCGGGGAACTTATCCTCGTCCACCCGCTCCCAGTTTCCGACGCCATTCGCAAAGTTTTCGGTGGATCCACCATACCAGCCGGCATCAATCTCAAAGTATTCCAGCCCCAACTCGGCGGCCCGGTCAACCTGAGGGCGCAATATCTCGGCTGTGACCTTTTCCTCTATGCCGAACCAATGGCTATAGGCAATGAAGGGCCAGGGGCGTCTTCCTTCTACATCCGGCACCAAGGCCTCGGCAACATAGCGGCGGATGCGGTTGAAGCCATCCGCACGCGTCGCGGCCGCGCCGCCATACACGCCGACGTGCATGCGGGGCAACCGAATTGTCTCGCCGGGCTCCAGCACCATGTTCTGCACCTTGGGCCCACCCCGGAAGTAGAAGCGCCAATCCCTGTCGGCCCCGAATTGCATCTCCCAGCGCCCCGACCACTCCAAAGCGGCCCAGAGCCCTACCTCGCCATCTGGAATCTGCCAACCGACCAGCATCAACGGGAGATTAGGGTTCGCGCTTCGTCCATCCGGGCCGGATGAGAGGGTATAGAAGCGCTGTGCCACCCACCAACGGGTGAAACCCGGATTATCCGGTTCCCACGGTCGCGCTTTGCCGAAGGAAACCTCCTCCGGTCGGTAGGCGCGCGGTGGATAATAGCCGTTGGTCAGGCCACCCCCGAAACCGCAGGCGTAGGGGGCATCCTTGACCTTGACCTCCAGAGGGAGATAGAACGCGTGGAGGGCGCGAAGCGGCGGGGTCGGCGCCTGGCCTTCATTCGTCAGCGTGACCGCCTGCACCGCCGTTCCTAGCTCGGCAGAGAATTCAACGGCGACTTCTGCCACAAGCCCTGTCTCTGTGAAGCGATAGCGCAGGCCGGAGCCCCCGATCCGCTCCATCTTAACATTAGGTGCATTGACCTGGATCTCAAAACCGGCTCCCTCTCGCAGAAACGGGGCCAGTTCCGTCGGGCCGATGCGGGCCAGAACATCGCGCAAGGTTTCGCCCGACCCGGCTTTCTCGAGTTGTTTTCTCATGTTATCCTCCCGGAAAAGTGAGCCGAAGCGTGGATTGGCACCCGCGCGGGTCAATCTCTCGCCGCCTCGGCCATCGCTATGATATTTTCCAATTTATGGTCAATGAGTACGGCTTCGTGGCTCCCACTGACGACGTAGTGCGGGCCGAAGAGGTCTCGCAACCTGTGCACCTCATCCTTGACCTGTTGCGGTGTGCCGTGCACCAGCACGTGTTGCGCATCCACACCGCCCACAAAAGCGATGTGCCCCTTGTAGAGACGAGAGAGAGTTACGGCGTCCATCCCCTTGGCCTTCGCCTGTAGCGGATGCAGGGCGTCAATCCCCGCATCAATCAACATCGGGATGATCTTGGCGATGGAACCACAGGAGTGGAGCAATACTTTCTTGTTGAAACTCTTGGCGACATCAATGATTCGCTTGAAGCCGGGGAGGACGAATTTCTTGAACATCTCCGGCGACATCAGAAGGTCTTGCTGGCTTCCCCAATCATTGCCGATGAAGAAGACATCCGCAGCATCACCGAGAGCCTGGAAGAACCGCCGATTGGCCTCCACCAGAAAGCTGACCACGTGCTCGTTCACGGCCTCTACGATCTTCGGGTGGGTGTACAGCCGCATGAAATAGTTCTCCATCCCGAAGTACTCCGCAGTGTAATGCCAGAAGGATGACCACCAGCCGGTGAACACGGCCTTGTCGGGATATTGGCGAATGCGCGCGATCACATCGGAGAAATCGCAATAGTCAGGGTTAGGCCAGGGAATCGCCTCCACCTCGGCCAGCGATTCGCAATTGGCGAGGCAGCCCGGCTCGGCGGTGCTGGTGCGTTCCTTTCCGCCCAGCATATCAAAGGGCGGCTTTTTCTGCGGATGCTTGTAGCCCGCGTCTGCCGAAATCCAGCGGCAATCGTCGTCCAGAAGCCGATAGAATTCCTCCCGGTCGCGAAGGCCCAATTTGGGCAGATGCAGATCAAGGAATTCTTTCTTGGGATTCCCCGTCCAAAAGCCGACCCGATCGGCAGGCTGGCGTGAGAAGATGGCCTTGATTCGCTCTCGTGAGTTCATTGCTGTTTCATGTTCCTTCACGCCGACAGGTAACGTTTAGCGAAGCGCTCTAAGACGGCGGTTTGCGCCCAACCGCCGTGTGTCCCTTCGGCGGCCAGTTGGCGCATCGGATCATCGGCTTTAGGGCCCTGGGCCTCTTCCCACGCCTCCAGCTTCTCCCGCAAATCTCGGAACACATCCAGCCGCTCCTTCAGGAGATCGTGTTCCTCATGCGGGTCCTCGTCAATCTTGAAGAGCGACCAGGGCGCGAGCGGCCAGAATCCGGGATGATAGACCTTGCGCAGCATCCACTCACGGGTGCGCAGGCAGCGCCCGGCAGAATAGAGGCCTTGGCCGGAGACGACGAACTCGCGCGGTGGTCTTTCGCCGCGTATCTCCGGGAAAAGAGAGACAAAGTCGTACTTCTCGTGCGATTCCACACCGCAGTAGTCCAGCACCGTGCGCATGGCATCCTGAGCATGGACAGGTCCCGGCAAAACCTGACCTCGGGGAAGCACCTTCGGAGCCCGTAGAACGAGGGGCACGCGCAATGTCGCCTCACACGGCACATTATGATCCTGATATGTGCCGTACTCACCTTGCTGTTCGCCATGGTCGGCGGTGACGACGATGAAAGTATCGTCTAGGATGCCGAGCTCTTCCAGCAAGGCGATGATTCTGCCCACATGGTCATCGGTGTAACGAATCTGCGCGTCGTATTGTTGGAGGTGACGATGGACATCCGCCACCGTCCTCATTCCCCAGAAGGAAGCCCCCATCGGCGAGAACTGCTCCAACTGTTGGCGAATGAGCGTTTCTGAAGGATAGGGGTTCGGCGGATATTTGTAGAAGGGCTCGTGCACAGATTCGGGCAGGTCATACGGCACATGTGGGTCCCAATATTGGAGGTGCAGGAAGAACTCTTCGTGCGCGTGTCGGCGCAGCCAGTCCTCTGCCAGCCTGTTCACGTGGTGAGACTGTGCTCGCTGAAAATGGAGCGTTGGCTCCGGATCAAGGACCTCGTGCCAAGGAGAATAGAACCAGGGCGCGGGATGGCGACCAAAGCCGGCAATGGAACAAGTACACAGTCCTGCTTTCGCCAGTAGCTCAGGCACCATCGGCGCGCCGGGGCGGATGCTCAGCCCTCGTGGGCCGTGGGTCACGACGCCGTTGTGAACGCCCATGCGTCCGGTGAAGGTGGCCGCGCGCGACGGCATACAAGGAGCATCGGAGGTGTAGGCGATCTCAAAGCGGACACCTTCACGAGCGAGGCGATCTATGGCCGGAGAGGTAGGCCGCTGGTAGTAACCATAGCAGCCCAGATGATCCGGGCGCAACGAATCTATGTCAAAATAGGTGACACGTCGTGGTTTATCAGGCACTACGACGCTCCTTTCCGGTCCGAAGTAAATCACCGCTGCCGCGGCAGGCCGACCCAGAGGGCAATTCGCTTCTCCTCAGGGATATTGCCCATGAAGGCAGGCCCCACGTAACTCATCGGGCCTGACTCCGCCTCTGTCAGGCCCATCATCGGCGCGCGCTGCACCTTTCCGCGCGGCCCGATCTCATAGACTCCGCCCGCTTCCGTATCAAACGCGATGACACCATCTTTCTCGGTAAAAGGCACATCCTTGCCATCCTTGAGCACCTGCACGCGCTGCCCCGGCCAGGGATTCACGACGCGGCAGCGGTTTCCTTTCAGGCTATGCACTGCCAGCCATTGCGCCTTGCCACCGCGGATCTCTGCGTCTATCTCAAACGCGCCCACAGCCAGGAAGCCGGAGAGGCTGGCATCCCACCGTGAGGGAACCGCCGGCGCGATCCGGATCATCCCTTCGTAACTCTGCAAGAGCATCTCCGACACGACTGCATTGAACGAGTAACTGGAATCGGGCATTCCCCAGCGAGTCTCTCGCTGCTCCTCGGTGATGGGGCAATCAAAGGCGAAGAGGCCGTTGGGTTTGACGTGCTGAAAGATGCCGAAGTCGTATGTGTATTGGAGTGCGTCTTCGGCCAGGCCCAGGCGCGCGGCATAGGCGATCAGGGTCTGCCAGTTGCAGTCGTCGTTCCAGGTAGGGATATCAAAAGGATAATCCAAGACCCACCGGGAGGTCTGGGTAGGCAATTGGGCAAGGGTGCGCCGGGCCATGGCTTGCTCCTCCGGAGGCGAACCGAGGCCAATGAGCCCGGCAGTATAGACCACGGTAAGGAGGCCGGTATGCCCAAGCTTTTTATCGGGAGCCGCGCTGCTTTCATCCAGGAAGACCTCGCCATTGTTGGGGATGTCGGCCAGGTTATCCAAGAGATCGCGCCAGCCCGCCCGCAGGTCTTCATCTTCCCCTAGGAGTTCTGATGCCTGCAACGTTGCCTGCATGTGAACGCGAATCAAAGCGATGTCTATCGCGGGGTCGGTAGCCCACCAGGGAGACTGTTCCGGCGCGGTGGAGGGGAAGATATGGTATCTGCCGTCGTCTCCCTTGATCGCGTAGGCCCGGTAAAACTTGGCGACCTCGCGCATGATGGGATAGGCGATCTTGCGCAGAAATTCCCGATCCTGGGTATGTTCGTAGCCCCACCAATAGAGCTGAGCACACCAAGCCGAGACGCACATCCACGTCCGGCAGCCGATATACGCCAGCTCTTTTGCCGTGCCATCGGTGAGACTGGGGAACTTGATGCCGTCTATCTGATAGATGGCCTGGGTATCTTCCTTCATCGTCCCCATATGGCGATAGAAGAAGTCATAATAGACCTGGCCTAAGTCCACATGGTTAGAGGCGTAGGTAGGCCAGTACATCATTTGGATGTTAAAGTCCGTGTGAATGAGACCGCGCCAGCCGGCATGAGGATGGTAATAGCCGGGGCCCACAAGGGATGGCGGCATGATGCCCCGCGACTGGCAAGCCAGGACGTAGAGCCCCTGATACCAGAGGGTTTCTACCATCCGGTCACTGAGGACGAGGGATGACCTCCGCCAGAAGGCCTCCCACCAAGCGCGATGCGTGGCGTAGAGTGCGTCATAGCCTTTGTTGGCGGCAGCCAGAGCCAGTTCCTGTGCCCGCGCCAGGGGGTCTCCGGTCTCCTTCGTCGTGGCGATGCCGACATAGAGCACAACAGAGGAAACCCCCGGCGCAAAAGTTAGGGTTGCCTTGCGTTCCGGCAGACGCAACTCTGCTTCCCAGATCTTCATGCCGCGTCGGCCATTGCGCACCTTCCAGCCGGTGCGGGCTTCAACGTCGTAGAATTCACCACTTCCTGTCTCCGCCTTTGCGACCTCGCCTTCGGCGACGAGGCCATAGAGAGCATAGATGAAACCATCAGGGAAAACGTAGCGATGCCAGAAGCCCCTGTTATCCGCGCCGATCTCCGGTTCGCCTAACTGTTCATCCATGTAGCGTGCGAACTCAAGGACAATGGGACGATCGTAGCCGCCGTGACGATTGGCCCTGACGACCAGCACGTTGCTGTTGGCATCTACAAACGTTGAGACCGTCGCGCCTTTCTTCTCGTCCCCTAGGATAAAGGTGACCTCGCCCCGATGGATGGAAAGCCGCTCCGCAAAGGGCTCCAAAAGGGCGCCCACATCCAGGCGGATAAGACCGGAAGGCTTGGGGGTGGGAGGTTCGTAGGCATAGGGATATGTCTCCCGCACCCAAGGCCTGCCGGCGACGATGCAGCCGGGTTCTAAAGTACCGAGGAACCTGCGCCCCTCCTCGGTGCCGGAGTGCTCCGCGATCAGGCGGCGCAATTCTGCCAGGGGACGGTACTGCGCGCCGCGGCGGTCATAGCGCTCGTCCCAGACATCCACTTTGCTGAGGGTGATACCGATCATGCCGTTGGTCTCCGGCCCACCGCCGAAGACCGCGCCGCCGAGGTCGCCGTTGCCGATGATAAGCCCATTCTGCCACCAGCGGGTAGGGCGTTGAAAGACAATCTCGCGCCGCGCCATCTGCCGGGCGAAGTCAGCATCCGAGAGTTTGGATACGCCTGTGGACATGACAGACTCTCCTTCACAAATACAACCTCAAATACTGTTTCTGCTGCGATTCACGAAACCGATCGGGATGAAACTTGCCATCATGGTTGACGAGGCAGTTGTAACGCTTCACCGATTGATCCCCTGCCTGCGCGCCGGCGAACAAGGTCGTCACCGGGCGCGTCGTGGTGATGAGCCAATCCAGCAGGTCGCTCTTCAGTTCCTGGATGATGGCCGCGTACTCTGGCCGGAAGTAGAGGTTGTGCATCTCCCAGGGGTCGCTCTCCAGGTCGTACAGTTCGCCGAAGTTGCCGTCGGGGTAATCCTCTGGGAACATCTCCGGCGCGTAATAGACATAGCGATAGCGCCCCTTGCGCACGCTCTTGCTCCAGGCAAACTCCGTCACGCCTATCTTATGCACCTCGCCGTGCTCGCCGCGCAGAAGGTGAGAGAGGTCTTTGCCATCGCTGGTCTGCAACGGCTCAAGCCCGACGAGGGCACAGAGAGTCGTCGGGAGATCTACCGATTCCACAATCTCGGTCGCCACGTGCCCGGCTCGGAAGTGGCCCGGCCATCGCCAGATAAAGGGGATGCGGGTGATGGCGTCGGAACCGATGCCGGGAGCCTTTTCCATAATGTCGTGCTCACAGGCATAGTCGCCGTGGTCGCTGGTATAGATGACGATGGTATTTTCTTCCAGCCCCTTCTCCCGCAACCAGGCCATGAGTTCACCAACGGCATAGTCCACCTGGCTGACGCAACCGAGATAGCCATGCAGCTTGCGCAGGCGTCCGGCCTCGTGGGTACGCGGTTCAAAGAGCGTCCATTCACCGGTCCTGTTGCGCTCTACCAGCCGCCGCAGGCTGGGTGGCTTCAGAGACATGTCATAGTCTATGTTGGGCGGGAGCGTCAGTTTGCTCTCGTCGTACATAGACCAAAAAGGCTCGCTAGGCGCATAGTTGGAATGAGGATGAACGAAACTGCAATGCGCGATGAAGGGTTTCCCTTCGGCCACCGCCCGCTCCATGAAACCGATAGTTTCTCGCACCGTCCAGCCTTCAGGGCTATCCTCATACTTCAGGCGCGAGGCGCGGCCATCGAAGTTTCCCCAAGTGCCTGGCGGCTGCTCCGGATAGCGGAAGTCGTCCCGCTCATGGAGAACGCCCCTTTCTTGAAGGTAGCGGGTATACTCCGGCGCGCCGCCAACGCTCCAAGCAGGCGTCGTCTCGCGGAAGTAGTCGCTATCGTCCTCCACCCAATATTCGGGGCAGTGAATCTTGCCGATGGCCGCGGTGCGGTAACCGGCGCGGCGGAAGTGGCCCAGAATCGTCGGTAAGCCACGGGGGTTCGGCCCACTGAGGCCGTAGTAGCCGTGGTTGTGACAGTACTGGCCCGACAGGAAGCACATCCGGCTCGGCGTGCAGATGGGGTTCTGCGCGATGGCGTTGTCAAAACGCACCCCCTCGGCGGCCAGATGGTCCAGATGCGGCGTCTTTACGTCGGGATGATTCTTATGACCCAGCACTTTGGCGTTGTGCTGGTCAGACATAATAAAGAGCACATTCGGACGTTTATCCATGTGTGAACCGTCTCAGAAGGCTCTCATCCCGCCTCCCCTCGCTGCGCGGGGGAAGGCGGGGTGGGGCTGAAGGTTTAGAGCAATGTTTCATCCCGCTGACACCTCCAACAGCGAAAGCGCGTGCAACGGCAACGAGATACGCAACCGCAAGTCATGATCTGTGGCAAGGATGGCCTCTACCGGCTCTCCTTCCTCCAGACCTTGGCGGTTTCTGAGGAGCGTCAATTGCTCCGGTGTTGGGTCTTGCGGGCGGCCCATCTCGCGCCAGACGGTATAAGCGTTGCTGTGGGTTGCATCCACCCGCCAATGGCGGACGCAAGCGATGGTCGGATTAAAAGGCAGACGGCACAGCGTCACGGTGACGTCCGCGAGCGGTGCGGTTGCGTACTGGTCATCTACGTGATACCACAAAAGAACGGTGACCGCCTCGCCGTCGCTAGAAATAGCCGCTAGGCCGTCTATCTCGGCATCGGAAAGCCGGCCTGGTTCGGTGCCGATGTCGTCCAACCGTCCGATGTCCCACGTGGCATCGGAGGTGAGCGCCAGACGCGTCTCGCCCAACCGCGCCAGGAGTCGGTAGCCGTTCAAGAGTGGGAGTTCCACGTTCTCGGCGGTAAAGAACTCGCGGAACCCTTCAAAAAAACGCTCGCCTTCAAAATACCAAGCCCACGCAGTCGCCAGCGCGACGTCAGGCGCATCGGGCAGGCTTTCATTCAAGTCCAACAACCGCTTAAATACCGAAGCCATGATGGATGGATAGTATGCTGTGTTGCGGAAGCCAAAGTTGGGGTTGTCGTAGCGGCTGAAATGCGCGGGCACGCATGGGTCGCACTCGTCCACCAGGATTGGAAGGTGACGAAACCGAGGGTATTTGGATGCTACCAGCAAATGGGCACGAATCTCTGTCAGCATCTTACGCCGCGAGGGCGATTGGCGCGGCACTTCCACGCGACCTCTCCCTTCGCTATTTCCACCCCAGGCTCTCACGGCGTCGTCGTCCGACAGCGGCCCATAGCGGCGGCCAAAGCCGGAACCTTTGGTATGGAACGAGATGAAATCCAGACGGGTTCCGCGCTCGCCCGTCACCGCGTTGGTTGCATCTTCGCCCACGCCCGCGCAATGGGACAGAAAACCATCCAGGAAGCGACTTGCCTTAGGGCTGCCGCCGGTGACCGCGGGGCCGCCTACCTTTATCTGCGGCAGGGCACGCGCAAGCCCGGCAACGGTATGGTCGTAGAGGGCGTAATATTGCTGCGGCGTGCCGCGCCAGTAGAAGATGTCGGGCTCGTTCCACAGTTCCCAATACCAGGATGCGACCTCCTCCGCGCCATATCGCTCTATGCAATGTCGCGCCAGTTGATACATTAATTCCTGCCAGCGCGCATAATCGCGCGGAGGGAAAGCCCACAGCCCGGCCTCATAGGGCCCGTATTGCGACGGGCTATCGGTGAAGGGGAGATGGGCCTCCGGCGGCACCAAAGCCTGGGGGGTGAATCCCAGTTCTACGATGGGCTTGAAGCCGACCGCCCGGTAGGCGTCAAACACCAGGTCAACGATCGTCCAGTCATAGACCGGATTGCCGGCGGCATCCTCGTGATAGACGTTACCGGAGCCCCAATGGGGCCAGGAGAAGCCGCGCCCGCTGGTCAATAACTGGTGGGCACGCACATAATAGGGTCGTTCGGCGAAGGCGGCAAAGGATGCCAACGCGCGCTTGCCCCGCGGTGTGTAAGTCCAGTTCAGTTCGTCGTAGCCAAAGGACGTCCAGAGACGCGGCAGAGGACCGAGGCGTCGTCCGGCATCTACTTCAATGTGCGCGAAGGGAATCACTTGACCTATTTCTCCCTCGGCCTCATCCTGCCCTTCCTCGCGCAACAAGGGAAGGTGTGGAGGCCGGAGATCGGGATAATCACGCCTTATCCAGCATCCATAGTGACACCGCATGCGGCGGTAGCGTCGTCTCCAGATAGGTATCGCCGCGACGCGTGGAGAGGGTGTACTCCGGTTCCATCATCTCCAATCCCATACGCGCCTGAATGGCAGCCAGCTGCTCGTCGGTAGGCACAACAGGTCGCCCCATAGAGAGCCAGACGGTATAAGCATTGCTGTGGTCCCGGTCAATGCGGTAATGCCGGACCCGCCAGGAAGCAGTCGGCATATCCTGCAGATGGACCCGAACAGAATGGGTCTCGTTGTAGTCCACATCCTCGTTGAAGTTCACTACCATGACCTGGAGGGAGTCGTTCTCCGCCGTCGTCGCCAACACCTCTACAGGTGAACCGACAGGTTCCGTCACCGCGAGGCGTTCCGGGCCCAATTTCCCCAAGAGGCGCAGCGCGTTAAGGATCGGCTTCTCAACGACTTCACCGGTGATCAGGGTCCGCTGACCCTCAAAGATGCGGTAGCCGGGGAAGTAGAACGTATCCAGAAAGGTGGCTTCAATAGGATTGGCGGGGAACTCGGCCCGCAAGTCCAGCATCCGCCGCGTCAAGGCACATTCAAAAGCCGAGAAATACTCGGAGTTTCGGTAGTGCATGTTGGGGTTGTGATAGATGGACGTCCCCGTACCCCAATCAATGTCACATTCGGTGAGAAAGACAGGCAGACCTTTGGTGCCGGGCACCGAGGCAATGGTCTGCAGTTGTGTCCGTGTGCAATCAATGATGTGCTTGAGGGAAGGACTTCTCCGCTCGTAGCCTTTCGCTTCCCAAGGGTTGCTGAAAATCCCCACTTTACCGGTCGGGCCGCCTTTCATGTGAAAGGTGATGAAGTCCAGGGGGACGCCCCTGCGTCCTGTGCAGTAGTTCCTTCCCGACATGCAATGCTCCAAGAACTCCTTGAAGATAGGCAAGAGCCGGTCGGTAACGCCACAACCGCCGACCTTAGCAGTGGGGAGCGCGGCCTTCACCGCGGCGGCGGCATAGTCATAGGTCTTGAAAAACTCCTCGTGGGTTCCCAGCCAATAGAACTCCAGATCCGGTTCGTTCCAAAAATCCCAATACCAGCGATTCACTTCCTCTGCGCCGTAGCGTTCTACATAGTGGCGGACAACGGCATAGACAAGATCATACCAGCGCCCATAATCCTTGGGTGGGAAGCGATCTATCTTCATCCAGGGCTGAGTCAGTTTTTCCTTGCTGCCCCTGCTGAGGGCTTCCGGCATGAAACAGAGGCCAAAGAAGGGAATGCTACGCGGGCCGACCATCGGCGCGAGAATTTGATCCATGATCGTGAAATCATAGATCGGGGTGCCGTTGGCATCCTCTTGATAGACGCCTGTGGCCTTGTCTATGCCGATGCCCGTACTGAGGGTTCCCATCGTGCGCCGCAAGAGGGGCCTGTTGGACATCTCTTCCAGCGTCTTTTGTAGTCTGACGCCGGTGCGCAAGAGGTTCAGCGACATATCGCCCATGACCGCATGGGAGAGATAGGGCACATAGCCGATGCCGTCGTTGGCGTGAACAGTGCATGTAATCAGTGTCATATATTCCGCCTCCGAACCTCTCTTCTCCCCTTTCACCCTCTCCTCAGGAGGGGATTGGGGGGTGGAGAGAGGCCTAGGTATTAAAGGGCGCGTACCAGTTCCGCTCGGCCCGCTTGGGCACATAGGAACCGCCGGGGAGGTCGTCTTCGGTACGGATCGTCCACTTCAGCAACTCCTCAACCAGGGCGAGCCGCACCTCGCGATAGGCCGGCTCAGAGAAAAGATTTTTCAATTCGCCGGGGTCGCTCTCCAGATCGTAGAGTTGCCCGCGGCCCAGCATGTCGTAGAGGAGCTTCCAGCGGCCCATCCGCACCATCTTCAGGTTGCCGCTCTGGGTTACGCAGTTGAGGGAATCGTAGGCGGGGCCTTCCAACGGGAAGTGGAGCGGCGGTACATCGGCGTCGGTATAATACACACCGCCGAAGCCAACTTCCGCGTAGATGCTGCGAAACTCCGCCTCAGGATAGGGTTGGCCGGTCAGCATCGGCCAGAGGCTGCGCCCTTGCACGCCGTAAGGAATCTCCGCGCCGATGGCCTCGCAGAGGGTCGGCATAACGTCCACCAGTGATACATGATCGGCACGCGGCAACGCAGTTGGCACGATGCCCGGCCCGACAAACATAAGGGGGACGCGCACCAGGCATTCCGGCATCTCCACACCCTTGCGCTGCAAGCCATAGTCGCCCGCGTAGTCGCCGTGATCGGAGGTGAAGATCAGGATGGTATCATCCAGGAGGTCGCGCGCCGTCAGATGCTCAACGAAGCGCCGCACCTGGTCATCAATCAGGCGGATCATGCCGCAATAGGTAGCGCGATATCTGCGCCAGTGTTCGTCGTAATCAGGGATCTTTTGGGCGATCAACCGCTGTTCCCAGCGCCACTTGCCCCCTTTAGCCGCTGCCGCCTCCGGCCCGGCGACGCGGTCGGGGACCTTATCTTCCGGAAAGAGGCTGAAGTAGGGCTCGCAGACCTGGTAAGGATTATGAGGTTCCGGGAAACTGAGCCAGAGGAAAAAGGGCCGCGCGTCGCGCGCGTCAACGCAGGCGATGGCATCGCGCACGGTGCGATACGGCAACTGGCATTCCACCGGAAAGGGAGTGGGGTGCAGGCTCATGCCCATTCCCAGAGATTTCAGCCAGTCATCCATCCTTTGCTCCTCGGCTGTTTTAGTCTCAGGACGCCCGCCTCCTGAGTGGCCGTAAGGAATCCAGGTGTCAAAAGATTCGCGGGTCAGGTAACTGTGGTTCTTGCCGACCAAATGGAGGGAGTAACCTTTCTCGCGCAGGGTCTCTACCAGGTCCTTGGGGCGGAAGATGTTTTTCGTGCCGCCGTTCTCGCGCACACGCGTCGCCTTGGGGAAACGTCCGGTGAAGAGGCTGCACCGTGCCGGCACACAGAGGGGCGCGGGGGTATAGGCACGACTGAAACGCACGCCGCGCGCGCCAAGAGCATCCAGAAAGGGCATGGTATCCAGGGAAAAGCCCTCGGCGCGCGAGAAATCGGCGCGTTGTTGGTCGGTCATGATGAGGACGATATTGGGCAGCGACAATGCTTCCTCCCGTTCGCAGGAAGCGACTCCTCTCCTTTTTTAGGGGGAGGTCGGGGGGTGAGCGATGGCGGCATGCCTCGCGGCCCAGGTTACAGCCTATAGCCGCGAGCGCGCCGACAGTGGCCGGAGTAGGCCGCAGCCGATTACCAGCCTATGCCGGAACCGCCTGGAGCGCGTTGATGATCTCCCGCATGTACTCGGCGGCCATTTTCGCCTGCTCCAAAACGTAGTCCAACCCCTGGTGGCGATGGCCGACGACCACGGGGCTGCATAATTCGTAGCCGGTATGACCCTGATAGTTGATGATCTCTTTGGCCAACTTCATGAAGGTGAAATCATCGGCCACCGGCAGGTGCGGCTTCGCCACCAGTTTGACCACGCGACCATCCTTATCCCGCTTGAATTGCCCACCGTAATGGGTATGCACCATGCGTTTGCCCGTCGCCGTGATGGCTGCACGATAGTAGGCCTCGCTATGGGCCTCCATGATCGGGGCATCAAGGCAGGCTTTGAGCGCGGGAGAATTCACCTCATCAATGAAGTCAAGCATATCCTGGTAGTGGGTAATGATGGGCGCGTGGTTTTGAAGGGCGAGGGTCACGCCCGCCTCTTCAGCCCATCTGGCAGCCTCCGCCAGGCAGTCGCGCACGTAATTCCAGCGCTCCAGGAACGTCGTGCCGGGGTAGCGATGGTCAATGTTGTACCGGGCTACATCATAGGTGATGACGCCGTCGCGACGGGTCACGCCGGACCAGGCAGCCATGACGCGCACAATGGGGATGCCAAGGTCCGCGGCCAGGCGGATCTGTTCGCGCACCATGAGGAGCTCGTTCTGGCGATGCTCCTCAATGGGGCTGGAAAAGTCGTTGTAAGCCGCCAGGCAAGAGAGTTCCAGGCCATTATCCTTAGCGGCCTGGACGATCTGCTTGCGCGCCTTAGCATCCAAATCCAGAGGAGAACCGTGAGGGCGCTTGGCCTCAATCTCAATGCCATCGTAGCCCCAGGCCTTTGCCATAGGGAAGATGTCCAGCAACGGCACGGCAGGCCCGCGATAATAGCCGCCACTGAGCGTAATGGTGTACAGGCTGATCTTCATGCTCTCTACTCCTTCGCCTTGTAGGGTGCCAGTAATTCAGACAGAAGCGCCTCTTCCGCCTGCTCGTTGTCGCCGTACTTCTTGACGAAGCCGCGAGCATATTCCTTGAACTCGTCCAGGGTAACGGCACGTCCCCAGAGGGCCGACAGGTAAGCTGCCTCCACCATGGCGATCACTTCGGCCCCATAACGAACGTCAATCTGGGGCGGTCGCTTGTTGCGCACACAATCTACCATGACCTCAACCTCGTGCGCCATGGAGATCGTCTCTCCCTCGTACTCCTTAAGGGGCGTAATGCTTTCGCCGCCGTCCCAATGGGTGGTGACGATTTTCGTCCGATCGGTCGCATTCATGACTCCTGCGTCGCCGGTCAGGTAAAGGTAGCCGCCGTTCTGTGAGCCGCTCTTTTCCTTATCAAGACCGATGTGGCCGCCGCACCATGTCGCCTCCAGGAATACCGTCACCCAGCGGCCCGTCCGCGGGTCCTCAAAAAGAACTTTGATTTGGGCGTTGTCATCCACCTCCATCACATAAGGATCACCTTCCAGAACGCGGTTGCGGAACAAGACCGCGATGCGGATGGCATCCACCTTCACAGGTCGCAAATGGATACCCAGGGCATACCAGGCCCCTGCCAGGCCGTGGGAGCCGTAGTCCATCAGGCAGCCGCCGCCGTTATCCAGCGCGCTCGCCTGGGATTTCAGCACGCTGGTAGCATTGAAGCGAGACCCGCGAATGGCGGTCAGGGTCTGCACGTTGCCGATGACACCCTGCAACAGCAAATCGTGAACGGCGCGATATTTGGGGTCGTAAACATTATCATCGTTGAGGGCCAGATAGACATCCGGATGGGCCGCGGCGACGCGACAGGCCCGGTCGGCCTCAATCCAGGTGCGGGCCATCGGCTTTTCCACCATAGCATGGACGCCCCTTTCCAACGCCGTGATCGCGGTCGCCATCCTGCCTTTTGCGTGGGTACAGACGTCTATCAGGTCCACCTGCTCCAACATGGCCTCCAGCGAGTCGTACACCCGCAATTCGGCGATGTTGGCTCTGGCAGCGTCGGCGGCCTGAGGGTTGGCGGTGGCCCATTCCTCAAGCATTGTGGCATACTTATCACGCGCTTCATGCGCCCGCGCGCGGTTCACATCGTAGAACCCAACCAGCCGGGCCCTATCCCATAATCGTGGGTACGTCCTCAGGTGGGCGTGCTGAAAGATGCGCCCCGTACCGACTCCGCCCACGCGAACAAGGTTATCTGGATGCTTCATCGTATGGAATGACTCCTTGCAGTTTGCTAAGGAAAGGATTTCTCGGCGAGACTCATAGCAGGCGGCCCGCACGCTTACACGTTGTTTTCGGCCACCTGCATTTCCACGGCCGTAACCGATGCGGCAGGAAATCGCCAGGTCGCCTCAGGAGGCAAGGGACGCTCATGAGGGTTGAAGATGTCAGGACAGAGGTGATCTATCTCGCGCATCGGGTCTTCGGCGATCTCAAAGGCACGGGCCGAGGTAATGCGGTGGCCTTTCACCTGCAAGCGGGCAGCGATGGGCTCGGTGCGGCTCGTGTTGACCACATGGAGATAGACGCGATCTCCCGTCCTGCTGGCGGAGACATCTAACGCCTCCGGCGCGCCCGCAACGGCGACGGCGCTCTGGCCGCCGTATTTCTTGAAAAGACACATGACCCTGGCTACCGGCATCATGTAGCACTTGGCCGCCCCTTTGGGTGTAGGGATCATGATCGCGTTGGTCATCCAGCGCGTCCCACAGAAGTCGGCCAACGTGGCAATTTTAAGGATGTCGCCGTTGCGCGCGTGGACATTCAGAATCTTGGCGTAGGCGACGCCTGCGGCCCACGTGGCAAGGACATCGCAACGGTTGCGCCCCGGCAGGCCGAAATGGCTTTCGGTGAGGGCCAAGAAAATCGGATACCCCGCAACCGCCTCGCGCATCTCTTGAATTTTCGCCTCTGTACTTTTGTAGGCGTGCAGCAGGTGTTCCCAGGTGCGCGCAGGGTCTTTGCGATATTCCTGGCCGATGAGAGGGGAGTTATCCAGGCCCGACCGGAAATGGTGGTGAAAGGCGATGTATTGCAGTTCCTCGCCGGCGACCTCCAACATCCGGCGCGCCCAGCCGCTGTCGCCCCAGCCGATCAGCGAGATGGTAGGATCGGCCTTGCGCATTGCCCGCGCGAAAGCCAACGTACGCCGGGCCGCAGTTTCCAGATCAAAGCCATCTTTGCCATAGGATGTCTCGTTGCCGATCTGCCAGAGACGAACATTGAACGGCTCTCGCGCGCCGTTCTTAATCCTTCTTGGGTTGGAGGGGTTATTGCAATAATCCACCCACTCGGCTGCTTCTCTCGGCCCGGCGGAACGGACGTCTCCTTTGAGGGTACGCGCCCATCTCGGTTTCCCGTCCGATTCAAAATTGACCCCCAACAGAGGATCGGCCCCTACCTGACGACAGAAATCAATGAACTCATGGGTGCCGACCTGATTCGTCTCCACACCGCCCCACATGATATTCAGCATCGGCTTGCGGCGATGGCGGGGCCCCACCCCTTCTTTCCAACGATAATAGGAAGTGAAAATCCCGCCCCAACGGATGAGCCCCGGTGCCAGTTCTTTGGTCACCTCCACCAGGTCCGCGCGCCAGCAATCTCGTTCATGGTCCCAGGCCGCTTCCACCGAACCATCTGTGGTGCCGAGCGGCTCCATGAATTGCATGTATAGGTAGGGAGAGAGGTCAAACAGCGGTTGCGGGTCAACGATGATGGTATCTATCGTTTCGCCTGTGTGTGTGGCCATGATTCTCCTGAGTAACCGCCGAAGATCAGTTGAGTGTTTGCACGGTCAGATGCTCTTTTATCCGTTGCGCCACCGCATCCAGTGTCGTCAGGAAATGGTCAACATCCGCATCGGTGTGGGCTGTGGAAGCCGCGCCCAGGCCGTGCATGATGTAAACATCATGCAGCAGCAACGCCAGTTTCAGCACGCGCTCACGCAACGCCACGTCGCAGATTTGCGGGTCCGACACCCGATCGGGGCTATCCAACTCCACGTCGTCTCGCAGGGGAAAGTGGATGGCGGAAGCAGAACTGGCGGGCACTGCCTCGTTACCATAGCCTGTGCAGCGCGCCAGCAACCCGTGGTCGGCGAATATGCGTTCGGCTCCCTTTCGCAACCTATCCCCTACTTCGCCCAGCCTGGGATAGACGATGGCTTCGTTGTCCACCAGGTACCGAAGCATGACCTTTGCCGCCAACATGGAAGCAGGATGGGCAGAAAAGGTGCCACCATCAAAGCGCGCGCGTAGTTCCCTATCCGTGCTGCAGAGACGCATGACCGCTTCGCTTCCGACTACGGCAGCCAACGGCATCCCTCCCCCAACGATCTTGGCGAAGACCGCCAAATCGGGACGCACGCCGTACATCGTGCCCACATCCCCTGCCCGGAAGCGGAAACCCGTTTGCACCTCGTCTAGAATTAACAAGGCCCCATACCGCTGCGTCAGCGAGCGCGCCAAGGCCAGGTATTGCGGTTTGGCGGGGATAAAGATGCCGCCCATCCAGGGTTCCACAATGAAACAGGCGATGCGATCGCCATAGGTGCGGAACCGCTCTTCCAGGTCTTCTGGATCGTTGAAGCGGGTGAGGAGGACCATCTCCATAATATCCGGCGAGAGGCCCAGGGACTCCGGTTCGTTGAAACCCCGCGCTCCATAATGGATCCCTTTGAGGCCCCAGGGATGGCCGCCGTGCCAGCCTCCTCCCACCTTCAACACCAGATCGCGTTGCGTGAAGGCCTTTGCCAGCAGGATCGCATACATAGTGGCCAGGGTGCCGCTGGTAGTGAAGCGCACCCGCTCGGCCCCTGTTTGCCTTTTAAGCAGTTCGGCCAACTCAATCTGCAAGGCATCGGGATGCCCGGTTTGGAGACCGAAGCCGGATGTAAGCGCATTTGCCAGGGCCTGGGTCACCACGGCCGGGTTGTGCCCCAGGATGTTGGCATAGTGCCCCTGCCAGAAATCCAGGATGTCGTGGCCGTCCGCATCTCGGATGCGGCTTCCCTGCGCGGCGACGATGCGGATGGGGAAGGGCTTGTTCAGCCGCACCGCGTGGCTCCCGCCGTCAATAAGATGGCGAAGCGCGTCCTGGTGCAAGGCGGCGGACCTGGGGAAACGCCGGGTATATTCCTCCGCCAACTCCGACAGGAGGCGCCGATGTGCGTTGCCAGATACGATGGTCGCCAACCTATCCTCCTTCAAGGATTTTCACCCATTATATCACGCCTTTGAGAAGGGCGGGCGCACGCGACCGCCGACCACTGACAGCAGACTTTCGCGCCGTCTGTCGTCCGCGGTCGGCGGTGCTGGACTAGCGAGAGGCAGGGGGCAGGTTGATTATCTTCCGTCGTATGTACAGGGTCTCACACCTGCCCAAGGTCTTCCATCATCATCCGGGTAGGTCATGCCTCCTGGGCGTATTCGGTATCCAGACACTTCTGAATCTTGGCCGCTGCGTCCTTCACGATGGCCTCTAGAGGTCGCTCATTTTTCTCAATGTAGCGGGTCCAGATGCCGTTGAACTCCGGAGCGACACACTTCCTTTCCCACGTTCTCCAGGCAGAAGAAAACGCCCGCCGCCTCCGCCGCTTGAGCACAGGAGCCGATGCCCTCCAGCCACCGCGCGCGGGCCGTCGCATCATCCACCTCCTTGGGACAGGTCAACGGGATAAGGATGTGTTTCGCTCCCAATTCGGCAGCGATCGGCGCGGCCTCCTGCGCGATCCGACGCGCTCGCTGGCGTACCGCTGCTTCCGGGTGCGCGAAACTGTAGTTCCAGTAGGAGTGGAGACACACGGAAGAGGTGACAACGCCGCTCTGGCGCGACAAATTGAGAAGCCTGCGCCGTCCGTTTTTATCCCATAACTGCGTCTCGTCGTACTTTTCACCTACTCCTAACTCAATGCCGTCAAATCCCAGCCTTTGGGCGATGTCGTAGTAGATGTCCCAATCCATGGCATTCCACTTGCCGGTCAGAACGGAATCCAAGGCGCCGATGTGCATGGTGATCTCCTTAATCAGGCAGGATAAATGAAGCGCATGTTGCATCTTTAATGACTTTTGAGCAAAAAGCCCACTTGACAAGTACACCCGTCGGTGTTATAATCTAACGGCTACCGATAACGGAATCAGATATAAGGTCTGTACCTTTTCAAGCCCGTCTCACATTAAGATCGCGATACCTTGTCAGCAAACCAGTGAAAACTTCACGGATATGAAGGAAGATCGCTGGCTCATCGGCACGCCCGCGCTGAAGGCGTGAAACCTTCACGGATATGGAGGAAGACCCACATGGACGCGACAACGGTCAAACCAAAGAGCACATTTGTTTTGGCCGCCGGATCGGCCATGACCTTCGTCGTGCTGTTCGGCTTCATCAGCCTGTTCTCGGATATGACTTATGAGGGGGCCCGTAGCCTTTCGGGCCAGTATCTCAAGATTTTAGGGGCAAGCGCCACCGCCGTCGGTTTCGCAGCGGGAGCCGGAGAACTTCTCGGTTACGCTCTCCGCCTCGTATCAGGCTACATCGCCGACCGCACGAAGCGATACTGGCTTATCACCATCACCGGTTATACGGTCCAACTCCTTTCGGTGCCGCTTCTGGCGCTGACAGGCCGGTGGGAATGGGCCTTTGTCCTGCTCCTCACCGAGCGCATCGGCAAGGCCATTCGCAACCCCTCGCGCGATGCAATGCTCTCTTACGCTACCAAGCAAATGGGTCGGGGCTTCGGCTTTGGCCTACACGAGGCGATGGACCAAATCGGCGCGTTTCTCGGCCCTATCGTTGTCGCTGCCGTCCTTTTTCTACGAGGCGGTTTGCAAGATGACGCCGCCGCGCATCGGGCCGGGTTTGCCGTCCTCTTGATCCCCGCCCTCATCGCGCTGATCCTCCTTCAGTTTGCCCGCCTTCGTTTCCCTCGCCCAGGCGAGCTAGAGAGCAAGACGCCGGTCGTTGGCACCAAAGGCTTCTCACGCCGTTACTGGTTATACCTGATCGGTGCCGGCCTGATCGCTGCAGGCTACGCCGATTTCGCCCTGATCAACTATCACTTCAAGACCATCGGCCTCGCGCCGGACCGCTGGCTTCCCATCCTCTTTGCGGTAGCGATGGCCGTGGATGCAGTCGCGGCCATCGTCGCCGGCACCCTTTACGACAAGAAAGGGTTCCCCGTCCTGATCGGGGCCTTCGGCCTATCGGCCCTCTTCGCCCCCTTCGCCTTCCTGGGCAATCTCCCTCTGGCTCTGGTCGGTGTCGGCCTATGGGGCGTCGGCATGGGCATACAAGAGTCCATCATGCGGGCAATCATCGCCGATCTGGTGCCGTCGGACCGGCGGGCTTCCGGTTACGGCCTCTTCCATTTCAGCTTCGGCACCATGTGGTTCCTGGGTAGCGCGCTGATGGGGTTTCTCTACGATCAGGCGATCATCTATATCGTGATCTTCTCCCTGATCGCGCAGTTCGCCGCCTTGGGCGTGTTCTTCTTGGTCAGACGACAGGCAGCAGCCGGCGGATATTGAACTTGAGAGCGACGCACATCGCAGGCCGGAGACTTCTATCCCGCCTCCGTCCTTAGAGCCATGGCCCTTGCCCCGGGCATGTGCTGTCCGGGGCAAGGCGCGAAGTCAGCCATTGGGCTCTATCCGATGGCTGACGTTGACCCAACCCCGCATTGCCGGTTAAGCCCGGCCCGCCTGAGCGTATTGACGTGCCCGCGCCAACACACTCCTGACCGCTTCCCCATCCAGGCGGATACGTCTGTCGGTCAGGTTGAGGGTAGGGATGGCGTTGACCTGCGCGGATCGCGCTTCCTGGGCTTCGTACCTCTCTTTGCTCCACCATGCCCCCGGCGGCACGAACCAGACGCCTCGGTACGGTTCCGGCGGGAGCGAGATAGAATGGCCGTGCTGGCGAACGTATGGCCCGAAGAGCCGCAGATACATCTCCGGCACGAATTCCGTGCCCCCTGAGACGCCGGATAGAAGGGGATAAAGGCTGGCGGAGACCTCGTGCGTGGCTCCCTCGCCGGTGAATTGCACGGTAGGCAAGTCGGCACGCAACTCGGCGTAGAGCGTTTTCAGGCCGCGAAAGTGATCGTAGCGACGATCATTCACGAAGGTTCCCGCTTGATCCAGATAGATGGTATCCACGCCATATCGCCCTACCATTTCTCGCACCTTGTCGCGCAAGACGGCACGCCACTCGGGGGCATCGGGCGAGATATAGGCAAAGACCTCTTCCGCTACCTCATCCTCATCATAATCCCAACTCCAAGATACGGGGCGCCCCTCTTGATCCTGCACCTGATAGGGAAGCCACTGCTTCATTTCCGGGTTATCGTGACTCGCGCCCCAGACGTTCAGATGCGGCATCACATGGAAACCGAGACGGTGAGCGGTCGCCATGAAGCGTTCAAAGCCCGCCGCGCCGCCCAGCACAGGGTCGGGATCGTTGTTGGGCCAAGCGTGATCTACCCGTCCCTCAAAGCCGACCAATTTGACCAGGGTACGTTGTGGTGGGAAAAGGGGAGCCATTTCCTCCAGTCGCTGCGTCATATCGGCGAAGGTGTGGCAGATCTTGCCGTCGTGGCTGCGACCGTGTAGGATGATCGTTAAAGCCACCTCTCTAAGCCATGGCTGGGCATCCTCACGCTCGGCGAAGGGGCGCATACCGAAGGCCGCGGCCATCCAGCGGGCATGGTCATCCACCGCCTGCCGCCAGTCCTTCACCTCGTCCAGAAACCAGGTAGGAGCGACATATTCTCTGCTGCAGCGGCAGGCATCGGCCTCCGAATAAACTCGGAACTCCTGATGATCTCCCCAGCGATAGAGCCACAGTTTCTTCACGCGAGGCGGATACTCGCGCGCATGTAAGTAGAGCGTACGGCCACCGTCACGCAGCAGGACAAACTGAGCCGCCCAGTGAGGAAGAGGGCCCGAACGTGGCTCCACCCCGGTACTCGCGTTGTGGCGCAAGGGATAATAGCCGTCGGGATAGACGAAACAGCGCCCCGGCCCACCTTCTTTGAGCGTGAACTCGGAAGCCGGGGGGACCATCACCGACCCCAGCGGCAACGGCTCGATGGCAACCTTGATGCCTCGGATCGGCTCGTCGTGGGTGGCGCGGGCCTGCCACGAAAAGCCGTTCTCGCGACGGACAAAAGCCACCTCCAGCAAGCCGGGCGTGGAACCGGAATTATCGCCGTAGGTCAGCGTATCTGCACGGGCGATAAGGCCCTCAGCCGTCTCTCTGAGAGCAAACTGTGCCGGCTCGTAGCGATTGCCCGTGGTGAGCAACCAAAAGGTGAAGCGGTAGCCATTGTATGTGAACATAGGGTCAAAATCGCACAGCGTATTTGATGACCCGGTCCGGCTCTCGCTCAATCATGCGCCAGACTTCCGGCCCCTCTTCAATGGGGACAACGGGATCAATCAGGCCGGAGACCGTCAGCCGCCCCTGGCGCATCATGCTGACGATGCAGTCAAAGGCACGATTCGTATCCCAGCGAGGATAATCTCGCGGCGGATGCCCCCAGCCACAGCCGTGGGGCACGACCATCGTCAGGCGGTTGTGATGCCACTCACGGCCAAGCCAGAGGCCATGGGACTCGCCCTGGTAGAAACCGGCTGAGCAGACCGTGCCACCCACGCGCGCAGCGCGAATGGCCGTCTGCAAGGCCGCGTACGCGCCCGAGACCTCAATGGCGACGTCCACACCCGGCCCACCCAGGAGGCGATGGATCTCCAGAGCCGCATCGCCCGCCTTGGGATCAAGCACGTGATGGGCGCCGTTGCGCGCGGCACATTCCCGGCGCTTGGGGATCATATCAACGGCAAAAATCTGCTCCGCGCCGCTCAGTTCCGCCATGCGCACGGCCATGAGGCCGATGGCCCCCAAGCCGATGACCGCCACCGTTTCACCAAAGCGCACGTTAGACTCGCGGACGCAGTGAAACGCCACATGGGCCGGGTCCAGGCAGAGGGCCAGATAGGGGTCAATGTTCCCTAATTCCCAGAGACGGTCCTGATGGCAGATATTCGTCTCGCGCACATCCATAAAACCCATCACCCGGTCGCCCACTTTCCAGCGTGTCACTTCAGGGCCGACGGCGATCACGGTGCCGACCCCGTTGTTGCCGGTGTTGCCGGGGGCCCTCGGCTTCGCCGGCTCCTCTTCCGCAGGCAGGAAGATGCGCATTCTCTGGTCAAAGTTTTGGCCGCGGAAGTTCACGTTGTCAAACCCGGCCAAGGTTGTCCCATGTTTCCCGGAAGCCAGTTCCGTCTTGACCAAAACCTGACCGGCTTGCAAAGGCGGGTCTTCATATTCCAAGACCTCAACCTTGTGTGGCCCTGTGATTGCTAAACGACGTGGCATAACGTCTTCCTCCTCTTTTGATGGTTGACCGCCCGCGCTCAAGGCGCGGCATCCTGCCAGCAGATTTTAAGGAAATGAGCCGCGGCAGGAAGCGTCTCGGCAGGATTGCCGGGAACGCCACATTCCAACGCCAGCCATCCCTGGAAGTTCGCCTCCCGCAGCGCGCGAAACGGCCTGACGAAATCGGTGTGGCCGTGCCCCGGCAGCAGGCGGTTGCTATCGGCCAGATGGATATGGCCGACGTGCTCGGCCACAGACCGCAACGCGGCGGGGATGTCGGCTTCTTCTATATTCATGTGGAACATATCGGCCATGATCTGCACGCGCGGATGCCCCACGGCGCGGCACAGATCGGCGGCCTGAGCCACCGTGCGCAAGTATTTGGCCTCGTAGCGATTGAGCGGCTCCAGGAAGACCGCCGCGCGCCCGTCCGCCGTTCTCTCCAAGGCCGACTTGAGGATCAGCGTCGCCATTTGTGTGATCAGGGTGCGCTCGTCCATCAAGGGTGAGAGATTAGGCATAGTCACGGGAGGGCGAATCGGCAAAGAGACGACGCCGCGCGCGCCCACCGCGTCCGCCAGCCTGAGCATCTGCACCAGGCCGGCGAGCCGCTTCTCGCGCTCCGCGGGGTCAGGATGGACGAAATCGTCCGTCACAGTCGTGCAAAGGCTGCTGACAGGAAGACCGCTGGCCTTCATGGCCTTCTCAATCTCGGCCAAATGATCGGACATCGGGCCAGGGAATCCCCAGGCCGCCAATTCCACGCCCGCGAAGCCGTATTCCGCCGCGCGCTGGAAACGCTCGCTCAGATCGGCGCCGGGGAGCAGTGTTTGCTGGATAGACAGGTTCATGGGAGCCTCCTTGTAGGCACAATGTGCATCATCGGAACTGCGGCAGCCATTCGGCCTGGAGCGCCAGAAGTTCGTCCATCGCCTTCTCGGCAGCCTCTACCGAATGGATCAGCGGATGGGCCAGGATCGCCTGCAATAGTTGTGTCCGGCTACCGCTCAGAGCCGCGTCTATCGCCAGTTCCTGGCTGAGGATGAGGGAATTCTGGAGGCCGACCAACGGCTTGGGCAGCGGGCCCATGGCGAAGGGATGCGCGCCCTGGCGATCCACCACCGCCGCCACCTCCACAATGCCGTCAAACGGCAAGTTAGAGATGGCCCCGCGATTGGGCACGTTGACCACGAAGGTTTCGCCCAGATTGTTCGCGATGGCCGCGATCACCCGCACCGCCAAGTCGCCGTGGCCGCCACCTCCCTTGCGACGGCTCGCCCGCAGGTTCTGCAGAGCCTGTTGAAAGCGCTGGTCAAGGCCCTGAAAAGTGCGCGGCCGGCGATGCTTCATGTAAAAGCCGGCCATCGTTACGTAGTGTCCGCTCCGTTGCGCGGCGATGATCTTGTCCTGCTCCATGAGGTACAGCCAATAGTAGCGGGGCGACGGCAGCAGGCCGTAGATCTCAAAGAGCCTGAGGCTGAAGGGGAACTGATATTGGGGGATGAACTGCTTGTACATCTCGTCGTAGGGCGCTTCCATTTGCTCCGGAGGCGGAGGCGCGTAGAGCCGTTCTATCTCTTCCTTGCTCATCTCGCCCAGCCGCTTCCGCAACAACGGGTAGCCATCCTCGCCCTTGACGGTGAGGCGCATGATCCAGGTCGCGTGGTTCGTGCCGCCGGGGTAGATGGTGATGTCGTCCGGCTGGCCGCCCAGGAGCCGGGTCAGGCTGGGCGCTACGCCGATGTAGCCATCGCACAGGCCGATGATCTTCAGGTCGCTGATGCGCCGCACGGCATCGGCCACGTATTGGGTCGGGTTGGTATAGTTGATGATCCAGGCATTGGGGCAAAGTTCCTGCGCGTCGGCACAAATCTCGCGCAGCACCGGCACCACGCGGCAGGCCATGAAGATACCGCCGATGCCGACCGTCTCGTTTCCTTGCAGCCCATATTTGGGCGGCACGCGCTCGTCCTGTTCTTGTTGCTCATGCGTGCCGGGGCGAAAGGTGGTGAGGATGAAATCCGCGCCATCAAAAGCGCGGCGGCGGTCTGTCGTCTTTTCAAACTTCACATCCACGTCGGCTGCCTGGGCCAGATCGGAGGCGTATTTGTGAACGATGTCCAGGTGTTCCGGACGGATATCCAATAGGACCACGGTCGTGCCTGCCAGCAAGTCCTGCCCGTAATCTATCAGGCTTTCGGCGAGGCCCACGGCATATTGGGAACCGCCGCCGACCACTGCAATGCGCCGGTCGCTCATCGTGTTCCTTTCGTGTTATAGAATACAAAACCCCTTTCTACCCCTTCTGGGGGAGAGAAGGGATAGAAAGGGGGATGAGAGAGGTTTTATCCTCCCTCTACACTCTTCTCCAAATCCGCGCGGAAGGCATCCAAAAACTTGGCGGCGGTGACGCCATCAATGACGCGATGATCTGCCGAGAGGGTCACGGTCATGCGAGGCCGGATGGCGACGGTGGCCTGTCTCTCCAACACAACCGGCTCGTCGGCTATGCGGCCTATTGCCAGGATCGCGGCCTGCTGGGGATCAATGATGGCCGAAAACTCGTCCACCCGGTACATCCCCAGGTTACTGATGGTCAGGGCACATTCGGCGAGGTCTGCTCCGCTCAACCGCCCCGCGCGGGCTCGCCCCGCTGCCGCCTCTGTGTAGGAGGCTAATTCCTCCAGCGTCATGCGATCCGGCTCCGGGATCGTCACCACGATCAGGCTATCCTCTCCGGCAATCGCGAGGCCAACGTTGGCCTGCGTGAAGGTCTTTATGCGTCCACCCTCCAGCCAGACGCGGTTGGTGCGCGGCTCTGCCCGGAGGGCGCGGGCCGCGCTCTGCAACAACAGATGCGTGTAGGTCAGCCGCGCTTTCGCCGACTGCTGCTGCATTGCCAGGAGCCTCCGCGCCTCGGTCATGTCCACCCGCACCGTTACGTAGATATGCGGGATCTCTCGGAAGGAACGGGTCAGACGCTCGGCCATGGCGCGACGGTGGCGCGGCGCCTCCGCGATCTGCGGCGCGGCCGGCCCAGATGGGGGAGCCACGATGGCCTTTTGTCGCTCCACATAGGCGAGGACATCTTCTCTCTCCACGCGCCCTCCAGGGCCGCTGCCGGGAACCTGGGCGATGTCAATGCCGTGATCCATCGCCACCTTGCGCGCCACCGGCGAGGCCAGAACCTTGCCCGGAGGGGCCGCCGTCGGCTGCGAGGCGGCAGGAGCCGCGCCGGAAGCGGCAGAAGGCGCGGTTCCGACCGGGGCGGAGACGTGCGGTGTTGCGGAGGGAGCCACCACAGATTCGCCGGGCTGGCCTATGATCGCGATAGGACTCCCGGCCTCCACGACCTCGCCTGCGGCCCGCATGATCTTCAAGAGGACGCCGGAGGTATAGGCTTCCACCTCCAAGGTTGCCTTGTCGGTCTCCACCTCCAGCAACACGTCGCCCTGCTTGACAGGGTCTCCTTCGGCCTTACGCCAGGCCAGTATCTTGATATCTTCGGTGGTTTGCCCCAAAGGGGGCATTTTGATCTCTTCTGCCATCGGCACCTCACTTGAGCGTCGCGCGGATCGCCTGTATGATCCGCTCTACGCTCGGCACTACGTAATCCTCCATCACCGGCGCGAAGGGTATAGGGACATCGTAAGTTGCGACCCGCTGGATCGGTGCCTCCAGACTGTAGAAGCACTCGGAAGCAGCCAACGCGGCCAATTCGGCCCCCCATCCCGCCGTCAGGTTGTCCTCATGGACGATCACCAGCCGCCCCGTCTTCATGACGGAGTTGAGGATGGTCTCCTTATCCAGCGGCACCAGCGTACGCGGGTCAATCACCTCTACCTCAATCCCCTCCTGAGCCAGCATCTCCGCCGCGACCAGCGAGCGGTAAAGCATGAGATGTATGGCAACGACGGTGACGTGGCTCCCCTGCCGGCGAATCTTGGCCTGACCGAAGGGGATCAGATATTCTTCCTGGGGCACCGGGCAGGTCAGGTCAAAGCCCCCCGCTTGCTCGCGGCCCTTAGAGCCATAGAGAAGTTTATGTTCAAAGATGACAACGGGGTTGTCGTCTCTCACCGCGGTTTTCAGGAGCCCTTTAGCATCGTAGGCATCGGACACGCAGACGACCTTCCAGCCGGGGATGTGCATGGCGACGGTCTCCGGGCTTTGGCCGTGCTGAGCGCCACGGCGGGTAGCCCCTACCGGCGCGCGAAAGACTACGGGAACCTTGATCTTTCCTCCCGACATATAGCGGATCTTCGGGGCCTCGTTGGCGAACTCATCCATGCAGCAATAGATGAAGTCTCCATATTGCAGGTCGGCGATGGGCCGCATCCCCATCATGGCCGCGCCGATGGCCGCGCCGAGGATCGCCTTCTCGCTGATGGGCGTGTCTATGATCCGCTTATGGCCGAATTCCTCCGTCAATCCCAGATAGACGCCGAAGGCCCCGCCGAAGCCGCCCGGAACGCCGATGTCCTCGCCGATCAGAAAGACCGATTCGTCACGCCGCATCTCTTCGGCAATGGCCTCACGCAACGCCTCCCCGATGGTCAATCGCCTTTCCGGTTTAGTGGCATCTGTTCGCTGTGCCGACACAGTCTCTTTGACCTCAGACGGTTTAAGCATAGACATCTTCTAAAGCCTCCTCAGGGGCAGGTGAGGGCGCGCTTTGGGCGTAGGCGATGGCGTCGGCGATCTCTTGATCCACCTCACGCTGAATTGCATCCAGTTGCTCTTGAGTGGCCAAGCCCTCGGCTATCAGTTTCTTGCCGAGAACGATGATAGGGTCTCGTTGCTTCCAGAACTCAACTTCTTCCTTAGAGCGATAAGCGGCGCGATCGCTGCGGCTGTGGCCGGCAAAGCGATAGGTCTTGCATTCCAAGAGGGTAGGCCCCTCGCCGGCACGGGCACGGGCGGCAGCCTCCCCCATCGCCTGATAGACGGCCAGCACGTCCATGCCATCCACAATTTGTCCGGGGATGCCATAGGCGCAGGCCCGGTCGGCCACGTTGGGCACCAGCGATACCTGGTGATAGGCAGTAGATGCGCCGTAGAGGTTATTTTCGCAAACGAAGACGACGGGGAGATGCTGCACGGCGGCGAAATTCAACCCCTCATGGAAGGCTCCCTCGTTGGTGGCGCCGTCTCCGAAGATGGTGACGGCGATCTGCTTTGTGCCACGCAGTTTGAAGGCCAACGCCATACCCGGCGCGATGGTGCACCCCGCGCCCACGATCGCCAGGGATGTGATCATCCCCACATCCGGATCGCCCAGGTGCATGGACCCGCCCTTAGCGCGGCTGCAGCCGGTTTCTTTGGCGAAGAGTTCGGCCATCGCCGCGCGAGGCGAGACCCCCTTTGCCAGCGCGTGGCCGTGGGGCCGATGGCCGGACATCAGGAAATCTCCCGGCTTCATTTGAGAACAGACACCCACCGCCACCGCCTCCTGCCCTTGCGACTGATGCACGGTTCCGGGCATGCCGCCGCGCAGGAAGAGGTAATAGACTTGATCCTCAAAGGTACGGATCAGAACCATCTTGCGGTACATGCTCAGCACGTCCGCCGCAGACAACCCTGGTGGTATCATATCTTCTCCTTAACGTAGACTGGCTCCCCAACCGGAGCACGATTGCGATTGCCATGACATTGCTTGAACTTGCGGCCACTGCCACAGGGGCAGGGATCATTGCGTTGCGCGCGGGCAAAGCGACGTTGCCGCTCCATTTCCTCTTCCGCCAGATACGCCATGATGTTGGCAGGAGCGCGCCCGGCCCGCAGTTCTGCCGCCATGATGCGCATGGGCCGGTCAATATGGTTAAAGAAGGCCTTGAAGCCGGCGCAGAGGTAATTCAGGCCAGATTCGCCATCCGGCGTATAGATGATTCGGTCTTTGGGACAACCGCCGTTACAAACGAAGCGAACCTCACATTCCCGGCAGTAGCGAGGGAGCATATCTCTTTTGGCCCGTCCGAATCGCCATTGCTGATCCGAACCCACCATCTCCAACAGAGGAATCTCCTGAATATTCCCCAGTTTATGCCGGGGTTCTACGAAATGGTCACATGAGTAGAGGTCGCCGTTATGTTCCATCGCCAGCGCGGTGCCGCAGGTCTCCTCAAAGATGCAGAGCCCCGGACGTTGGCCCAACCACGCCGCCAAGGCCACATCAAAGATTTGCACGAAGACGCGCCCCACGTCCCGTCGCACCCATTCGTCAAAGACGGAGATGAGGAAGTCGCCGTATTGCCGCGCCGTCACCGAACGTTCGGTGACTTTCTCGCCCTCCTGGAAGCCCGTGTCGTTGTCTCGCTCCACAATGGGGATGAACTGGATGAACTGCGTGCCCACCTCATCCCGCAAGAAGCGATAGACCTCCAACGGATAAGGCGCGTTGGCCGCGTGAACGGTGGTTAGGATATTGAACTCCACGCGGTGCTTCTGCAGAAGCGAGATGCCGGCCATCACCCGGTCAAAGGTTGGCTTACCGCCCTTGTCCACACGATAGAAATCATGCACCTCGCGTGGGCCATCCAGGCTGACACCCAGGAGAAAATCGTTCTCTCGGAAGAACTCGCACCACGCGTCATCAAGGGTTGTGCCGTTGGTTTGCAGCGCGTTGTGGATGCGCATCCCCGGACGGCGGTATTTCTGTTGATACGAGACTGCCAGCCGGAAGAAATCCAGCCCCATCAGCGTCGGCTCTCCCCCCTGCCAGGCGAAGGTCACCTCCGGCACGCGCTGCGCTTCAATGTATTGGCGAGTATATTCCTCCAGCAGATCACTTGCCATACGAAAGCGACTGCCGGGATAGAGCATCTCCTTTGAGAGAAAATAGCAATAAGCACAGTCCAGGTTACAGATCGCGCCCCGCGGCTTCAGCATGATGTGAAAAGCAGGAGGAGATTGCGGACCAACACCTGTCGCCATCGTCTCTTCGCGTTCCAGCATCCCACAAATCCTTATACAACCCGATTATTATACTCTACTACTACGATCCACCCAACATCCGTGGAAGGCTATAATCGCTCATGCAGACCTGATCCAGAAGTTCAGCCGTCAGGTCGCCGCGCACCGAACGGTAACCGGGCTCATTCCACAGGTTGTGCAACTCCTGGGGGTCTTCCTGCAGGTCAAACAGTTCGCCATAGGGCTGCCCCACGTACCAGGTGAGCCTGTATCGTTCGGTAACCAATGTGCGAAGTCGCAAGCCAGAAGCATCATCGTCATGGTCTATGAAGGCGCTCTCGCGCGTATCCGCGTGGCCGCCCTCCAAGAGAGGGCGCAGCGAATGGCCGGGCCATGGCGGGGGCGCATTGGGATGCAACGGCTTCTCCGCATCGGGACGTACCGGGATCGGCACGCCGCAGAGATCAAGGATCGTCGGCGCGAAATCCAGAAGGCTGGCGACACCACCATAAACGCGACCCGCCGGAATATGGCCCGGCCAACTCCAGATGAAGGGAACCCGGATCAGGCCGTCAAAGTGGAAGGGGCCCTTTTGTTGCAGCCAATGATCGCCCATCATGTCGCCATGATCGGAGAGATAAACGACGATGGTGTTATCTCGCAGCCCCAGTCCCTCCAACGCATCCAGCACGCGGCCTATGTTGGCGTCCATGTTGCTGACCATCGCATAGGTGCGGGCCATGATCGTGGGGGTGGTGTCATACCAACGGTTTAACGGAGTCGGCATCCCCACCACACGATAGGGCTCCGTCTGAACGCGAGTGAAATGAGGCGGCAGGTCGGCGAGTTCTCCCTCGCGCCGCGCCGGAGCCGGCATCCCGGCAGGATCATACATGCTGAAATAGGGGTCGGGCGCGTGGTAGGGATGGTGAGGATCGGGGAAGGAGCACCAACAGAAGAAAGGTTGCCGCGTCTGGCTCTGCTCACGCAAGAAGTCAATGACATGATCGGCAATCCAATGGCTGTGGTGCAGTTCAAAGGGGACGTGGGATTTGAAGGTAGTCTGCCAGCCCTCGCCCTTCTCCTTCTTATATTGCTCTATCGCCGCCACCGCCTCGGGCATTTCGTGTAGAAGCCAATTCCTGTACTCACCCCAGAAGAAGTCGCCATGCCCACAGACCAGATGCGCGCTTTGCAGACCATAGTAGGGTACCGGCAGTTGGCCGATGCGCCCGCTAAACCACATCTGGCGCGTCTCCGGCCATTCTTCCGGCTTCAGCGTGCTCAGGTCTGCGCCATTCCGGGCACTGAAGGGAGTCAGATGGAATTTGCCCACGCCATGGGTGCGATAGCCTGCCTCGGCCAGCGCAGAGACGATGGTCGGTATGCGAGGGTCCAGCGACATGCCGTTAGCCCGCACGCGATGAGCCCGCACGCTGAGGCCGGTCCAAAGGGTAGCGCGCGACGGTGAGCAAATCGGATGGTGCACGTAGGCTCGCTCAAAACGCACGCCGCTTTCGGCCAGGCGGTCCAGGTTAGGAGTCTGAATGAGGGGATTGCCTGCACAGCCGATATGATCGGCGCGGTGCTGGTCGCTGATGAAACAAAGCACGTTAGGGCGTTGGTTGTCTGCTGAAGGCATTTGGATCTCTTCTCGGAGCGTTATCGGTTTTCATAGCGATGCTCCCCCTCACCCCTACCCCTCTCCCGCAAGCGGGAGAAGGGAGCAGAGCCCTCTCCTCCTCGGGGAGACGGTAGGGTGAGAGGCGGGGGTTGTAGTAGGATCAAGAACTTAAGCACATAGGCGCTTTGACTTATCCCGACCTCCGGTTAGCCGCATGTGTACGGCAACCAGACCTGATAGGTCACGTTGGTCGCGGCCTCGGTGTTGGTGATGACGACCTCGCGATAGGCTTTCGGGTCGCGGTTCCCGGCTTCAAAGAAGGGAACCAGCGTCACGTCTTCAACCCTTCTCTCTCCATTGCAGGCAGCCAAGTCATGATAACGTTCCGGTTCTCGCCATACGCCCGCACCTAAGGCAGGCTTGACGATCACAGAGGGCGCGAGCAGGTGCACCGAACCAGTGCTCTCGTCCTTGATAACCCGTACACCTCTTGCCGGATTCTCTTTATCAAGCAGCAGGACGATATCATCCAGCAGACGCCCGGTCGGCAGGTACGAACTATCTGCCGCATATACCAGCGGCCCGCGCACCAAGGCCACACGGCCAGGGTTGCCCAATTCGTCCGCCACCACGTGCACCGGCATCTCCATGTTCAGGTCCACCGTATCGCCCGACGACCAGACGCGCTCCAAGACGAGGTATCCTTGGGCATCCGGCAGCGCATCCGATACCGTCCCGTTGATGCTCAATCGCCAATCTCGGCACCAACCGGGCACGCGTAGGCGAAGGGCAAAACGCGTGGCCCCTTGCGGATCAAGGCGCAAACGGACGTCGCCGCTGAAGGGATACTCGCCTTCTTGGCCGATCTTGAGTTCGGCTCCCGAAGCGAGCGCAAGGCGTGCCTGCGCAGGTTCGTAGAAGTTCACCGCCACGCCGTCGTCGGAAAGCCCGAAGACATGTTGCGGCATCTGGACGAGGGCACGCACGCCGCGCGTGGGGCAACAGTCGGGATCGGTGTGCCAGCGATAGCGCTTGTGGTCACGCAGGCCCACGTAATAGGCCCAGCCGCGGCCATCGGGCGATTGCGCGGCGAGGAGATGGTTGTAGAGCGCCTGCTCCACCATGTCAAAGAAACGGGCTTCGCCGGTGAGCCGTCCCAAGCTCAGGTTCAGATAGATCCAAGTCATGGTAACGCAGGTTTCGCCCAGACGGAAGAGGCCGTCGTTTCGCAGCAGGTAGTCGGGGAAGAAATGCTCGCCTGTGCTGGCCGATCCTGTTATGTAAAGATGATGCCGCACGATGTCATCCCATGCGATCAGCACCGGTTGCAAGTAACGTTCGTCGCCCGTCGCGCGGTAAAGTTCCACCATGCCGGTAAAATCAATCAGCATCTCGGCGGCCTTACCGTTGGCCGTGCCGGCCACGCCCTTGCCCGACAGGAGTGAACTGCGGATGGCGACCCCGCCCGGCGCTTCCCAATCCTCATCCACGAGCCAGCGCCCAAAATCCAGATAACGTTGGTCGCCCGTCTCCCAATAGAGCCACATCATCGGCTCCAGGATGGCAGATGACGCCATGCCGCCGTGGGGCCCGGTATGAAGGTACTGCCGCCCCGGCCCAAAATCTTTGAGCACCCGGTCGGCCACGCGGATGGCCGCCTGCCGCGCCTCCTGGCTACCAGATTGGTAGTAGTAACTCAGCAGGCCGATGAGATCGTGGGCCTGCACCCACACGTCCCACGATTGCCAACGGTCGGCCTCGTCATAGGTGCCGAGGTAGCCATCCTCTTCTTGGGTGGCTATCCACGCCTTCACCATCGCCCCCACTTTGTCGCGCAGCTGGTCGTCTCCTGCGTTCCACGCCGTTGTAGTTGCCGCGGAGACCCAGGTACCGATGAACTCGCCCTGCCAGTCGCCGCGAGTAATCTCCGGATGTGGTGCCTTGGGATGGTTCCAGCCGACGGGGCAATGCTCCTGAAAGGGCCAGAGAAGGTGATAATCCTCCTGATGACGTAGCCGGTTCTCGCGGCTGGCCTCAAAGCGTTGGCCGATCAGCCCCTTCATTCGCACAGCATCAACGGGAGGACGCCGGATGGTATCAGGGTGCATTGGCAATAGATTCATCGCGTATCCTTTTCTCCCTTGGCAGTATAGGGTCACAGCAAAGTGGTGGACTTCTCCTTCACCTTCAGGAAGCGAGCATAGAACTCCTCCCAGCGGTCCCGTTCCTGCGGCGGATACTCTTTCAATTCAAATGAATTGCGTACGATGCTGCGCCCTTCCTCCAGAGAAGCTACATGCCCCCGGGCAATGGCCTGCACCAAGACGTTGCCCAACGTGGTCGCCTCGCTCGGCCCGGCCAACACCGTCTTGCCGAGCGCGTTCGCCGTGAGCTGACAAAGCAACTCGTTTCGGGAGCCGCCGCCGACAACGTTTACAACGGGCGCGAGAGGCCCCAAAGCCTCCTCCATGCGATCCACGATCCAACGATACTTGAGGGCAAGGCTCTCCAGGATGCAGCGCACCAGCGCGCCCTTGTCCGAAGGTGGTTCCTGGCCCGTGTTCCGACAGAAGTCGTTGATGCGGGAGGGCATATCGCCCGGCGCGAGGAACGACTCGTGATCCGGTTCCACGACCGGACCGAAGGGACGCGCCTGCGCGCCCATGCGAACCAGCGTCGCGTAATCGTATTCTTGGCCGGCCTCGGCCCACGTCCGGCGCGACTCCTGTAGGAGCCAAAGGCCCATGACGTTCTTACGGAACAGGTATTTGCCGCCGACGCCGCTCTCGTTGGTAAAGTTATCGCGCAGCGTCTGCTCCGTGATCACCGGTTGGTCAACCTCCGCGCCCACCGCCGACCAGGTGCCGGAACTGATATAGACCGAACGCTTCTGGCTGGCCGGAACCGCCGCCACCGCGGAGGCCGTATCGTGGCTGGCCGGCGCGATGACGGGCACGCCCGACAGGCCGACTTCTTCGGCCACAGAAGGGAGGAGCGGCCCCAAGACCGTGCCAGGCGGGTGAATTTCAGGCAGGATGCGGAAGGGTAACTCCAGGCGCTCAAAGATCTCGCGCGACCAGGTGCGCCGGTGGGCATCAAAGAACTGGGTCGTGCTGGCGTCGGTTAACTCGCACCCTTTGTGCCCGGTGAGCCAGTAATTGAACAGGTCTGGGATCATGAGAAGCGTGCCTGCGCTTTCCAGGCGCGCGGGCTGAAGCACCGCCGTAGCGTAGAGTTGGTAGAGGGTGTTCAGAGGCATGAACTGGATGCCGGTATGCTCAAAGATCTCCTGGCGCGACATACGGGCGAAGACCCTGTCCATCATCCCATTGGTGCGGGGATCGCGATAGCAGTAGGGGTTCGCCAGAAGTTCCCCTTGTTTATCCAGAAGCGCGGAATCCACCCCCCAGGTGCTGAGGCCGATGCCGTCTATCTGCGCGGCTTTACGCGCGCCGAGGCTCAGGCCGCGCTTGATCTCCTCAAACAGGCGGAGGACGTCCCAATACAGGTGGTCGTGAACACGCACCGGCCCGTTGGCAAAGCGATGGATCTCTTCCAGGTGGAGCCGGCCGTCCTCCAGCCGGCTGACGACGGCGCGCCCGCTCTCCGCGCCCAGGTCAAAGGCCAGGAATGTCGCAGTGGCTGCCATTCTACCCTCCTAGTCACAATATTGGCTTGGCTCCCGCCCTACCCTCCCCCGTTCATTTTACGGGGGAGGGCAATAGCGTTGGTCCAAGTCACCCTCCCCTGCTTCGCGTGGGAGGGCCGAGGTGGGAGCCGTTGGGTACAGACCCCAAAGCCCTATCGGCCCTCTTCCGGTGTCGCGGTATAGATCCGCCCACGCTCGCGCGAAACATGAATGTATCCGTAGAACGGAACCAGTGGCCCAACCATGCCCATGTGCGCCCGCAGCGCCAGCGGGTCAGGCCGATTCCCCAGGTTCTTCTCCAGCCATCTCAACATGCGCAACTCCAAGCGGTTCAATCGCTCTGTCTCTACGTCTGCCAGGTTATTGACCTCGTCGGGGTCGGCGTTCAGGTTGTAAAGTTCGGTGGTAGGCGCCCCTTTGTACGGGCCGTTGTCAATGCTCTTGATGAGTTTCCAGCCATCGTCGGTGATGAGGGCACGTTTACACGTCAGGAAGCCGGTTTCCGTGAAGACTTCCGGATAACCCTCCTTTGTCTCACCCCGAACAAGAGGAAGGAGATTGATGCCACTGTACGACTCCGGCACAGGGATACCCAGAAAGTGGAGGAGGGTCGCAGGGATGTCCACATTCTGCACCATAGCCTCTACCCGTCTGACACCCGCCTTGCCCGGATGCCGGATGATCAACGGAATACGCACTACGGGTTCGTGGATATCCAGGTGATCCCATATCGCCTTGCCCAGAGGATGGTCCTCGCCTAGGTTTTCGCCGTGATCTGCGGTCAGGATCACCAGTGTATCGTCCGCGATGCCGTAGTCATCTATGGCCTTCAGCAGGTCGCCGATGTGCTTGTCGGCGAAGGCGATGTTGGCGTCGTATTGAGAGACGATGTACTCGCGCTCGGTCGGGTCCTTTGGCTTCCCCTTGTAGAACGGGTTCTTGAAGCCTTCGGGCAGGACGTATCGCTCCGGCGGCGAGGGTTTCCCCCACACCGATTCCACATGGGGGTCCCAATAGTGAACGAACAGGAAGAATTTCTCTTTGTGATGCTGCGCCAGCCATGGCAGAGCGAACGCATTGATCTCGTCGGCATTCACCGTTTGGGTTCGCTCCCGGACCCCTGCCATCGGGTTCAAATAGTACTGAAACCCGCGCGGGAAATAGGTGCCCATATGGAACAAAGTGGACACGGCGGCGGTGGTATAGCCGTTGCGGCCTAGAATCTCCGTCAGCCAAGGGGCATCGGTGGGCATAAAGGAACCTTGGAAAGGGGGCGCTTCCGTCGGATTAAATGAGACACGACCCGTGACGATGCCCTTGCGTCCGCTCAGAAGCGCGGTATAGGACGGCAGGGTCGGGACGTCGGTGGCATAGCAACGGGTGAAGAGCGTCCCTTGCTCGGCCAGTTTGTCTATGTTGGGCGAGGTATTGCGATGATAACCGTAGCAGCCGAGATGATCGCGCCTGCCGGTATCCAAAACGATGACGACGACGTTCATCAGATCATCCTCCCGAACGATGCTTGATCATTGCAGACACTTTATCCTCAGATCATTGCTCCGCCGGGGCATGGGATAAACTCCCATGCCCCGGCATTAAGGAATCGCTATCGTCAGAGCGGCAAAACTAACCCTGCTGTGCCTCTGCAGCGTACTGCTGGTCCAGACATTGCTGCGCTTCCGCCGCCCACGCCTTGACGATAGGCTCCAACGGCCGCTTCTTCTCCTCTATGTACTGCACCCAGATCCCCTGGAACCCAGGTAGCACACACTTGGCCCAGTACTCCGTGCGGCTGAAGAAGGGTTTCTTCGTCGGTAACTCAATCATCTCGCGATACAGGAAGGAGAACACCAGCTTGATGGGGTCTTTCTCTTGCGGGTCATATTTGCCGTACCCCATCTCCTTCCAGACCGACGGGCAGGGCGAGGGGAAGCCGGTCTTGCTTAGCCACATCATCTTGGTGGCCTCCGGCCCGCTGATATACTTCATCACCTCCCAGGCCTCCTCCCTGCGCCGGGAACCGCTCCACATATAGCGGGGGACGGCGCCCTTCCACGTGTGCACGGGATAGTTCTTGTGCTTGGGCGCACGCACCGGGTACCACTGGAAAGGCCATGGCCCCTTGGTCCACAACTCCTCATCCAGGCCACCCAGCGCAATCTTGCCCGAGCCAAAGGGGAACCCTCCCAACGCCTGTCGCTGCTCACCTTTCGCCGGCAGGTCGTACTTCACCTCCATGTCCAGATAGAACTGGTAGCCCTCTATGGACTCGGGGCTGTCACCTACCCCCTGGACGCGACGGCCATCGCGAGAGATCACCTCAATCCCCATGCCATAGACCATGGCGCCGCTGCCCCACAGGACGCCCCCATAGCCGCTGATGGCGTGGGCGAAGATCCCCTTCTCCTTGTTGCGCACCCTGATGCATTTATCCAGGAACTCGTCCGTCGTCCAGCTGTCCGTCGGCAGCGGCACCCCCGCCTCTTCAAAGATGTTCTTGTTGACGGCAAAACCGCTGGGATGGGTGCTCCGGGGCACCGCCCACTGAACACCTTGCCAGATGAAATTCTTCCAGGCATGTTCAAACCAGAGCTCCTCCGGCTTCAGGTTGTCCCTCTGTATGAAAGGAGTCAGGTTCTGTACCGTGCCCCGCTTGGGATAGTCGTCGGGCTGCACGTTGTGCTCAAAGATATCCGGCGCGTCGTTGCCGGCGATCATGGCCGCCAGCTTTTCGGCCCACCCCCCGCCGGGGAAGTTCTTCACCTCCACCTGGATCCGCCCGGCATATTTCTCGTTGAAGGCCTCGGCCATCTTGTTGTAGCCATCTTGCAGGTCAATGGCATCTGTGTTGGACCAGGTAACCTTGACCACTTCCCTAGGCGCGGGGGTAGCAACGACGACCTTCTCCACCTCCTTGGTCACCACCTTCTCTACCACCTGCGGCGTCCCGGCTACGATGACCGTCTCTCTGACGGTGACGGGCACGGTCTCTTTGACCACGACCGTCTCCCTGATGACCTGCGGGGTCGGTGTCGCACAGGCCGCGAGGGTGGCTCCCGCTCCCACCATCGCGCCCAGCCGCAGAAACTCGCGGCGACTCAGCCTCTTGGCAGACATCTTTCTTTCCTCCTTAGAAGACACTGGCGCACGATCCGGAGAAAGAGACTCAGAACTCCTTACAGACCAAGATCGTGCATGGCTTTTAGCCGACATCAGACGGTCCAGCACACCTCCTTTCTACTCCTGGCCTTTCCGGCTCAGCCCTTCAGGCCAACCGACGCGATGCCGCCGATCAGTTTGTTCTGGGCGAAGTAGTAGATGATGATGCAAGGTATCACCGAGATCAGCGAGCCGGCCATCAGGAGATTCCAGTTCGTCTGGCCGTGTACGGTTGCCCTAAGCATGTTTAGGGCCACGGCCAGCGGATACTTCTTGCTGTCGTTGAGGTAGATTAGCGGCCCCATGAAGGCGTTCCACGAAGCCATAAAGGAATGGACGACAACGATCGTCAGCGGTGGGACACAGAGGGGAAGGATGATCCGGTACCAGATCTGGAATCGGTTCGCACCATCTATGCGAGCCGCGTCGTCCAAATCCAACGGGATCGTCCTCATGTATTGCCGGATCAGAAAGATGTGGAACGCGCCGCCGAAAAACTGAGGTACGACCAGGGGCAGATAGGTGTTGTACCAGCCGAGATACTTAAATAGAAGGAAGCGCGGGATCATCGTGACCTCGCCGGGGATCATCAGGGTGGCGAGAAGCACCATGAACATGAATTCGCGTCCCTTAAAGCGGATCCGTGCGAAACCGTATCCCACCATCGCATCGGAGAGGGTGGAGCCGATGATATCCCAGAAGACCAAGATCAACGTGTTGCGGATGAAGAGGGCAAAGGGCGCCACCTCAAAGAGTTCCACGTAATTCCGCCAGACGATGGGTTTGGGAATCCAGATGGGCGGCCAGGCCCACGTCTGCTGGAAGGTCTTGAGCGAGGTGGAAACCATCCAGAAGAGAGGGATGAGGAAGATGAATCCCATGCCGGTCATGAAGATGTAAACGATGGTGTGGCCTATGAAGCGACGCGTGCGCTTGTTCCAAAAGGGCCTTGAGATCGTCCGGCTTGGGAGCCTTTCTACCGCTATTTCTTGCGCCATTTCACTTCCCTCCTCTTCTTCTGTGGGGCCTGCTCCGCTTCATAATAGACCCACAGCGCCTGGGTTTTGAACACAAGGAGCGTACATATCAGGATAATGATCGCCAGAATCCACGCCAGGGCCGAACCGTAGCCCATGCGGAACGACTGGAACGCCATGTTGTAGAGATATAGCATGTAGAACAAGGTGGATTTCATCGGCCCACCTGCGGTGGCAACGAAGGCGGTCGCAAAGACCTGGAAGGAGCCGATCAACCCCATTACCAACATGAAGAAGATGGTCGGTGAGAGCATGGGAAGGGTGATGTGCCAGAAACGGCGCCACGTGCCCGCGCCGTCAATTTCCGCAGCCTCATAGAGGTGTGGTGGAATGTTCTGAAGGCCGGCTAAATAGATGATGGCCCCACCGCCCACCCCCCATAGGCTCATGATCATGAGGCCGCGCAGGGCCCAGATCCGGCTCTCAAACCAACGGGGGCCTTCAATGCCTAGCTGATTCAATACCCAGTTGACGATGCCGAAGTCAGGATTGAAAATCCAGACCCACAGCAGCGTCGTAGCGACGGCGGGTAACACCGAGGGCAGATAGAAGAGGGTGCGGTAGATGTTCATGCCCCTCACTTTAATGTTGAGGAGAAGGGATAGGGCAATGCCGAGAACCAGGTTGGTGGGCAACATCACCGCCGCCCAGGTGACGGTGACCTTGAGTGCCTGGCGGAAGTCGGGATCTGCTGTGAAGATTTCCTTGTAGTTGGCGAGGCCCACCCAGCGCGCAGGCCGCACGATATCCCAACTGGTGAAACTCAGGATAAAGGACGCAATAATGGGCCCTATGGTGAAGAAGATAAGGCCGATCACCCACGGTGATATCCAGAACCATCCTTCTATGTTTTCCCATTGGGCCTGGGTCAGTCCCTTTCCTTGCCGTAGCCGCGCAAAGAGCCCCATTTCTCTTGGCCCGGCCTGGATTGAGCCTGTTGTCATAGCGACCTCCTCAATCACTCAGAATAACAAGCGGAGCAGGCTATTTTAAGCCATGCCCGGATGCCGCAGTATGGTGGCCCCGCCTTCATAGTTATAGGCAAAATCGCCAGAGAAATCGGGAACGGCGTCGTAGGGGATGCGATAGCAGCGATAGACGCCCGTCTCCAGGCGTATCTGCTCCCGGTTTCTGCCCCACTGCATTCTGCCCATAAAGCCGTTAACATATTCCCAGACAATATCGCCCTCGCGCGTGATCTCAAAAAGCCGTCCGCGGTTGGCGTCCAGGGAGAGTGTATTGCCGTTCGGCAGCCTTTGCGCGCTGCCCCACGAGAAACTGAAAAACTTGTGATGGTAGAAGCGGTGCGGCTCGTGCATATATGTCCAGACGATCTCGCCGGTCTCCGGGTTCATCTCCACCAGGCGGGTGAAGATGCGCGTGCGGCGCGGATAGCCTGCCTGGCCGCCATTGTCATAGATCAGAATGTTGCCGTTCTCCAACATCGTGGGGTGGTGCGGCCCGACCAAGTGGTCGCGGCCCCAATCCCACACCACCTTGCCCGTCGGTTTATCTATGATAAAGATGGTGTTGCAGTTCCGTTGGCAACCCAGGATATTACCGGCCCGGAAGCGGCTGTCGCGCTTCCCCAGTTCCGTCTCCGGCAGAATCTCAGCAGTATTCCCATGCTGGTAATCGCCCAAGGAGAGGCCCATGTGCACGCCGGGAGCCTCTCGGATCAGTCGCCTGGTCTCATCGCTATATGTGAACTCGTCGTAATGTTCATTAGCATGCCACTTCCAAACCGGCGTGCCGTCGGGTTGCACTTCCAGGAAGTAATCATCCAACAATTCAAAATCGGAGATGTCCTTGTTCGTTACCCGCGCGGAGGCCAGGATCAATGTGTTGCCGTTCGGCAAGCGCTGAAAATCGTGATGGGCTAAAATGACGCGGTATTTGGGATCCCATCCGATGGTGCTGCGCGCGCCGTGGGGATCGTCGGGATCATCTTTCAGTTTGTACTTCCAAACCAGATTCCCCGCCCAGTCAAACTCCGAAAGCCAGACACCTTTGAACGTATCTTCGCCAACGATGTCATAAACCCAAGCCTCTATAGATTTGGATAGAGACGTCACCAGAATATGGCCGTTGCCCACGTACTTGGCATGGATTGTTTGGGGAGTCATCCAGAGATGGACGACCTCGCCGTTCATGTCAAGCAAATAGACGATCGGCGAGTGAAATGGTGTGAACAGGGTATAGCCAGGATAGCAGCGATCGCGGTCATAAACAGTGAGGCCGGTAGGCCAGTCTATGACAGAGCGACCCACACCGAGGAGGCCAGTTCCCATAGGGCATTCACTCCTGTGCGATATTTTCATTTTGGTTTTGAAGGGACGGTCGGAGGGACAAAAACTTCTCCAGCCGGTCCCATCGTTAGAAAATCAAGCAGAGGAGACTACAAGCTTAGGGCTCAATCTCCAGAACTTTGTCGGGAGGGAAATCCGCATAGCCGACGTCGGTCTTGGCCGTGTCCGCCTTGTAGATGACCAGAAGACGCATTGGGCCCCCAACAGCAAAGGGGGCCCAATGCCACACGCCCGGTTTCATGATCACGGTGTCGCCCGCAGGGACATGGAAAGCGCGAAAACTTTCCATCTCCGGCAGGCGGTTGGGCTCATCGGGATGATCCGGCGGCCCCACGACGACGATCATATCGCCGCCGATGGCATGGAGCAGCTCTTGGGTTTGCATGTGGCGCTCGGCGCACGTCTGTACCCAGGGGCGTTTATCCAGAGTGGCGTAGCCCACACCATAGGGAGCCCCAATATCCCGTAAGGGCACAAGGTCGGCCCAGAAATTTAGCCCCTCCAGGCTTCCGCTAGGTTCCCGGTTCTGAGGTAGCGTGACGATCTCCCCAAAGGGAGCAAAAGCCTGGGCGGTAAGGGGTTGGGCTTTCAGTTTCATCTGGAACCTCCCGTTTTCTCACCTGTGTCAGGTTATACCCTGCGTGCCGTCTTAGGCTGGAAGGCTGCGCCGGCATAGCCCCAAGGCGTCTTGGGGCGTTCAAAGGTGCCCCACTGGTCCAGGGCCGCCCGCAGTTCCGGATGATCCTGAGCGTATTGTTCCAAGGGGATGTCGTTCATGACCGCATCCACGGCCTGTCGGAAGGCTTTGGCGCCAGCGGTATAGCCTTGGGGATGGCCCAGCAATCCGCCGCCGGCCATCAGTACGATGTCGGGGCCATACTCCTGTATCAACAGATGAGCCAGGCCGGGATGGATGCCACCGCCGGGGAGGGGCCAGGTGCGCTTCAGGCCATGCAGTTTTTGCTGCAAGGCATGGGCTGTGCGCAAACCCTCTTCTAGCGTGGCAACCTGATAACTGGACCACATGGTAGGAATGAGCATCATGTCCGCGCCGGCCACGCGTCCCATTTTCGCCAAAGCGACGAAACTGATGCTGGGGAGGAGCGCCAGCATGTGAGAGACATGAAGCAAGATCGGCACCTTGATTTCGGGGTCAGCAGCCAACATCTTCAGGGCGGAAAAGCCCGCCGAGTAGGTCAGAAGGAGGCCTCGGGCCCCGTTCCTCACAGCCCAGCGGGCTTTTTCCGTTAGCCGCTCTACGTCATCGGTGACGGAGATGAAGTACAGCACCTTCTTCCCCGTCTCGCGCTCCGCCTTCTCCAGAGCCTTGTTCACCGCCTCCAACCGCGCCTCAAAACTACAATTAAAGACATCACCCGCCATCTCGTCATCTTTGATGAGGTCCACGCCTCCGATGGCGGTCCGATAACACTGCTCGGCGGTCTGCTCGGGTGTCATCCCCATCTTGGGCTTGATGATGTGCAGGACGAGGGGGCGGTCATACACGCCCAGCATCTCGCGCACGCCCTCAATGCCGAACTTCGGGCCGGGGAAGTGCTGCACGATAGACGGAGGGAAGGACACATCCAGCAGCCGGAACGCGGTTGAGAAGATAAAGCAATTGCCGGCGGGCCCCAGCATCATCATCGGGAAGTTGGGCCGCCTATCCCAAGCAGCAGTGGGATAGGCGATCTGAAAAACCGCCCGTTTCGTCCCTTTGGGTGCCGGCACTTCATAATAGCCCACGAGACGGCCTGTCAGGGCCTCCCGTACCTCGTCCGTTTCCTCTGCCACCCGCATCCAGTCTCCCGTACTTCCCTCCAGCACCAGGCGCTGCAGCTGTGAGAAGTGATCTATGAACTCCGTTTCCGGAGCATCCTCTATGTAGTAGGTAGCAATGATGAACTTATCGCGGTCAATGCTATCCAGAGACTGGACGAAGATGGTAGGATCGTAGAGGCGTTTCATAAGGGTCTTTCACTTTCTAGAAGGATCCAAGTGGTAGAATCAGGCCGGAACGCTTGCCAGGGAGAACATACCTTCCCGGATGAGCCTGGAGGCGCGAGCCGCGTCGCCCGACTCTATCACCTCCGCGATCTTGTCCATGCCGATATGGAACATCACACGGCGCAGGTCTTTAATCCACTTGATGCTCTCGGTCGCCATGCCGACGCCGTCATCGCGGTAGGGGAAGATATCCAACGAGTACCAGCCCTTGTAGCCGGTGCGCTCCAACCAATAGAGAAGTTCCAGATACTCAATGATGTGGACGGAGCCCACCGCCATATCGTCATCCCACAGGCGGTAGTTGTCGTTCAGGTGCAGATAGACCAGCCGATCACCGAAGAGCTTGCAGAGGGCCACCACCTCGGCCATGCTCTCATATCCTTCCAGAGCGTGCCCCACATCCAGAACCACGCCCAAGTTTTTCGCGCCGACGCGCTCATATAGCATCAGCTGGCGGTCTATGGTGCTGACGTGGCAATGGGTGCGCGGCTCTTTGATCTTGTACTCCATGCCGACGATGACATTGGGGTTGTGGGCCGCGCACTCGGCAAAGCATTCTATGATCCATTCCCAGGCCTTGATGTAATCGGACTGGAAGCAGTAATCATACCCATCCTGACCCAGCCAGACATCCACCAGATTGCATCCGGTTTGCGCGGCCACGTCCATGGCCCGCTTGACCGTCTCCACCGCCTCTCTTCGGATCTTGGGGTCTCTGGCGGTGAAACTACCATTACCCCATTTGGCCTGGGCCCACAGATCAGGAACGAGCATGGAGAGCTGCAAACCGGCCTGCTGCAACAAACCCAGGATCTCGGCGGCATTATCCTGCCTGACATGCCAGGTCTCCACTAACTCAACACCCTTGAGGTCAGGTACCTTTGCCGCCGCTTTGATCATGTCCGGGATCGGCACAGAAGGCTTGTAACCGGAGAGCACATAGCGGTCGGCCGTGCTGCCGAAGACGTGCAGCCCTGAAGCGAACTTGATTTGATCGGTCATGGGGTTTCCCTCCTCAAGATAGGATTGGTGGAATTGGCGATGGTTATCGCATATTGTCCCGGCTCTGGGTCTCTCACCAGGTCAAAGACGAACTCGCTGCGCCCGGCATGAACCAATGTGTGGGCAAACTCTACGGGCTCTCCGCTCTCAATGAAAGCCAGGTCGGTCAACAAATGGAGCGGGCTCCCCTTGCTGACCCCCAAGAGGCTAGCAGCCCAGGGTTCGGCGACAACGATGCGCAGCGTGCGTTGCGCGCGCACGATCCGCAGGCCATAATGATCTTCCAAAATATGAAAGAGGGATTCATCGGTGAAATCCACCGTCTCCAAGCCGGGGCAGAGGTCTGAGCGCACATGGATCGTATCAATCATGAACGGTTCACCATCTAACGTGCGCAAACGCTTGAGACGGACGACGGGCGATCCTGGGGCAACGGCAAGAGCGTGAGCAACATCGTCGGAGGCGATGCATAAGCCCATCTCCAGCACCTGGCTTCCCACTTTGTGGCCCTTGCGGGTCATATCCTCAGAGAAACCCAAGAGCTTGTAGGCCACCGAAAGCGGGACCTTAGGCTCCGAGACAAACGTCCCCCTCCCGTGTATCCGCTTCACCCGGCCTTCCTTTTCCAGTTCCTCCAGAGCCTGGCGAACCGTAAAACGGCTCAGGCCCGTCATGGCAACGAGCTCCTCCTCCGGAGGCAACTGGCTTCCGGGACTTAAATGGTTGGTCTCAATCATCTCCAGGAGGGATTGCCGCAACTGGGCATAAAGAGGAAGGGGATTGGAACGGCTGATTTTGATGGCTGGTATTTTCTGAGGTGGTACCATATGTTCCTCTGGACGTCCGGACATCGTAATAGAATTATATCACTTTTAGGTGCTGTTGTCAAGCGATTGCGTTCATTGGGTGCGTCTAAGATCTGTTGTTGAGTTTAGGGCTGATTGGGGGTAAACTGAAGGTCTCCATACGAGGGGAAAGGGAGGCACAGGTCATGAGTGAGATGGCGAAGTTAGGGCAGGAGTTTGGGCAGCACGTCCAGAAAGTCACGCAGGAGCTATTACTTGGTGGGACGCCAGGGAGTCTGAGTGAGATGGAGCGGCGGGTACGGGCAGCTTTGTTACGAATCGGGCAGTTTTTGTTGGGGGCCTGGTTGGCTCTACAGGAGGGGCCATATCCCGCCCTCAGCCTGAGGTGTCGCTGTGGTGGCACGGCAGAATATCAATTCAAACGGGAGGGCGTGCTCTTCACCCTCCTGGGGCTCATTCACTACAAACGAGCCTACTACCTCTGCCCCGCCTGCCATGAGGGGACCTACCCTCTGGACGAGCGGCTGGGGTTACGTCCAGGGGAACTGAGCGCCGAACTGGAAAGCTTGGTGGGGATGACGGGTGCACAAGTGTCCTTTGACAAAGGGAGTGATCTGTTCCAGCGCTTGACCCTGGTGGGGATTAGTCCGCAGAGCATGGACAAAGCGACGCAAGCGCTGGGGGATGAGGTCATGGCGGTGGAAAAGGAATGGACCGCCCAGAGTCAAGACCCGGCGGCGCTGGATGCCCAGGAGCGGGAAGGGCCAGGGCCGCAGCGTCTGTATGGGGCTTTGGATGCCACCAAAGTACATACCCACGAGAAGCGCAGCGAAGATGACAACGGCTGGCGTGAGCTCAAGGTCGGGGCCTGGTTTGAGACGGAGGCCCAACCACCTCAACAGCCGGAGGACCCTTGGGATGTGGAGGCCCGTGAGATCAGCTACTTCTGCGACATCGTGGAAGCCGAGAAGTTAGGCCCCCTGTTGTGGGCGACCGGCTTTCAACGGCGGGCCCTGAAGGCGCAGGAGATCATCTTCTTAGGGGACGGGGCCGAGTGGATTTGGAACTTAGTCAGCAAGCACTTTCCCCAGGCCATCCAGATCGTCGATTGTTTCATGCCGCTGAGCATCTGGCCCCGCTGGCACAAGCCGCCTTTACTGACGAGGAGGAAGCCAAACGATGGCACGAGCGCATGCGGGCTCATCTTTGGGAGGGACGCGTGGAGGAGGTGATCGCCGCCTGCACAGCCTTAGCCGAGGAGAAGAAAGGAGGCGAGGTGGCTCGCAAAGCCGCTGCCTATTTCAGCAACAACCGACACCGTATGAGCTACGCTGCCTACCGCCTCAAGGGCTATCAGATTGGCTCAGGCACCATTGAGAGCGGCTGCAAACAGATCGGCACCCAACGGATGAAAGTCCCTGGCGCCACCTGGAGTCTGGAAGGCGCACGCCGCACCGCCAAGGCTCGTGCGGCCCTCCTGAGCGGCCAGGGGGATTACCTCACAACCCGCCGCGAACATCTCCCGCGGGCTGCCTAAAAACAAATCTTGGATGCACCCGGTTCATTTTCATGTGGTCGGGCGGGGATTTTAACATGTTATCATGTGGCCCGACGCGGGAGATTAGGGCTGCCGCGCGGCATTGATGTATAATCAAGGCGAGTCGCAAAGGCGTTCGTTGGACGCCGCTATCACACAAGTGAGGGATGCATGGGCAAGTTATGGGGCGGACGTTTCCAGGATAAAATTGATCCAACCGTGGAACGCTTCACATCCTCCATTTCCTTTGATCAGAGGCTTTGGCGGGCCGATATTCAGGGGAGCATCGCCTGGGCGCAGGCTTTGGCCGCTGCAAGCCTTCTGTCGGAGGCGGAGCGCGACCAGATCATCGCGGGCTTGCAGGCCGTGGCAAACGAGTGGGAAACGGGAACCTTCGTGTTGCAGCCAGGCGATGAGGACATCCACACAGCCAACGAACGGCGTCTTGCCGAGAAGATCGGCGCGGTAGCGGGCAAACTGCATACAGGGCGAAGCCGGAACGATCAGGTGGTCACCGACGTGCGCCTGTGGCTGCGGGAACAGATCACCTTGCTGCGCGCCATGCTTGTGGCTTTGCAACGCGTTGCCACCGAGCGCGCGGCAGAGTCCATTGACCTGATCCTGCCGGGCTATACCCATATCCAGCGAGCGCAGCCGGTGCGCTTCGCCCATTGGCTTATGGCCTATTTCTGGATGTGGCAGCGGGATCGCGAGCGGTTGGATGACCTGAGCCGTCGCCTGGAAACCTGCCCTCTGGGCTCCAGCGCTCTGGCAGGGACGCCTTTCGCCGTTGACCGGCAGGCTCTGGCCGCGGCCTTGGGCTTCCGCGCAGCCTCGGAGAACAGCATGGACGCCGTGAGCGACCGCGATTTCATCGCAGAGTTCCTGGCCTGGGCTGCACTCCTCGGCGTTCATCTGAGCCGCCTGGCCGGCGACCTGACCTTGTGGGCAACGGCGGAATTCGGCTTCGTAGAATTGGCTGACGCCCACGCGACCGGCTCCAGCATCATGCCTCAAAAGAAGAACCCCGATCCTCTGGAACTGGCGCGCGGCAAAGCCGGACGGCTCATCGGCGACCTGACCGCGCTCCTGACGACACTCAAGGGCCTGCCGCTGACCTATAACTCCGATCTACAGGAAGATAAAGAACGGCTCTTTGACGCCGTTGATACACTGACAGCCGCCTTGCCGGTGATGGCAGCGGTGCTTACGGGCCTGCAACTGCACCCGGAGCGAATGGCGGCGGCCCTGTCGGACGACCTCCTGGCGACGGATTTGGCCGATTATCTGGTGCGGCGCGGCGTCCCCTTTCGTCAGAGCCATCGCCTGGTGGGGCAGGCGGTACGCCGGGCCGAATCGTTACAGGTTTCGTTGCGCGCGCTGCCCCTGGCCGAGTATCAGGCTATCTCGCCCGCTTTCGGCCCCGACCTGTACGAGGTCTTTGACTTTGAGCGCTCGGTGGAGCAACGCGCAACGGTAGGGGGGACGGCTCGCGCCGCGGTGTTGGAACAGATCAGGCAGGCGCGGCAGTTGCTAGAGGAATAAATACGAATGCCCTTCTGTCCCCCTGATCCTCTCTTCTCCTCGCACTTTGAAAAGGGGGGTCATGTTGGGTGATTTTGCTTCTCCTTGCTCTTGCCGCTGCGCTTCCGGCTCCATCGCGCCAGCACCGTCAGGGCGATGCCCAGACCGGCCAACCCCGCCGGCCACCAGAACTCCCACCCCTCGGCAGGGCGCTTGAGGGAGGAAGAAGGCAACTGCTCTCCTAGAGTCTCTTGGGATGGGCGCAGGGCATCATCAGGCAGCACATGCTCGCGAGCCTCCTGACCGCCGGCGCGACGAACCGCGCCTTGCGGCCTCAACCGGGCAAGGAAACGCGCCTTCAACCATTGGTAGAGCCCTTTGATTCGTTCCATCGCTTTCAGTATAATCCCGACAACCACCTCTGTCAATATCTTCTCCTTCGCAAATCTCTGGGAATCACCAAGGCTCTCAGAAGGTGGCTTTTGATTGACAGCCGGGGGCTTTTGTGTTAAGATATTTTTCGTCAGCCGCCGGCCGCCGTGTTGCGCTGGCGGTGATTTGTGTACGAATGCTTCAGGAGGCACGATGGCGAGTTATACCGTCGGGCAAATGCGAAATGTGGCGCTGATAGGACATGGCGGCTCGGGCAAGACATCGCTGGCAGAAGCGATGCTGTACGACAGCGGCGGCACCACACGCCTGGGCCGTGTGGAAGATGGCACCACCGTCTCGGATTACGATCCGGAGGAAGTGCGACGCAAGATCTCCGTCAATACTTCTATAATACCGTGCGAATGGCAAGGGCATAAAATCACCGTCTTGGATACGCCAGGCTATGCCGACTTCGTGGGCGAAGTCAAGTGCGCTCTCGCCGCGGTCGACATGGCCGTCGTTGTTCTGGATGCCGTTGCCGGTGTGGAAGTAGGTACGGAACTAGTCTGGGGCTATGCAGACGAGCATCATCTGCCGCGTTTGGCCTTCATCAACATGATGGACCGAGAGAACGCGAGTTTTGAGCGCTCCATGGAACACCTGCGCGCCACTTTCACCGGCAACTTCTTCCCCTTGCAGTGGCCCATCGGCAGCCAGCAAGACTTCCGCGGCCTCATTGATCTGGCGACGATGCGCGCGTATCTGGGCAGCAAAGGGGAAGAGACGGCCATCCCACCTGATTTGCAGGCCATCGCGGCGGAGCGGCGCCAGCAATTAGTAGAGGCCGCTGCCGAAGCCGATGACGAACTCATCATGAAATACCTGGACGGTGAAGAACTCACCCCAGAGGAAATCCAACGCGGGCTGCGCGTCGGCATCGCCCAGGGCAAGATCATCCCCGTGCTCTGCGGCTCCGCTACGGCCAACATCGGCGCGCAGGCCCTTCTGCAAGCGATCGTGGCCTACTTCCCTTCGCCGGCGGACCGACCTGCCGTGACCGCCACCCTCAAGCAAGGGGGAACAGAAGAACTTAGAGCAGACCTGGCAGGGGCTTTGGCCGTATTGGCCTTCAAGACCATTGCCGACCCCTTTGTAGGCAAATTGACTTATCTGCGCGTCTTCAACGGCACGCTGCACGCCGATAGCCGCGTCGTCAACGGGCGTACCGGCGAAGAGGAGCGCATCGGCCCCCTCTATTACCTGCGCGGCAAGGAACAGATTCCCATCAAAGAACTGACGGCAGGGGACGTGGGCGCAGTAGCCAAGCTCTCCACCACCATCACAGGCGACACCCTTTGCGATAAAGGACACCCGCTAGAGCTACCGCGCATCGTCTTCCCGGAGCCGGTCTATTCCGCCGCGGTGAAGCCGAAAACGAAAACCGACGTGGACAAGTTGGGGCCCGCTTTGCAGCGCCTGGTGGAAGAAGACCCCACCTTATCGGTACGCACCGAGCCCAGCACCCACGAGATCATCCTGTCGGGCATGGGCGATAATCACATCAGCATCGCCGCACGCAAGTTAGCGCAGAAATTTGGCGTTGAAATCACCACCGATATCCCCAAAGTCCCGTATCGAGAGACCATCACCAAGACCGTACAGGTCCACGGGCGCCACAAAAAGCAGACGGGGGGACGCGGCCAATTCGGCGATGTTTACATCCGCTTTGAACCCCTACCCCGTGGCGCCGGTTTTGAATTCGTGGACGAGATTTTCGGCGGCGCGGTGCCTAACCAATATATTCCGGCGGTGGAAAAGGGCCTGCGTGAGATCATGCAGACGGGCGTTCTGGCAGGTTACCCCACCGTGGACTTTCGTGCCGCCCTCTATGATGGCGGCTACCATCCGGTGGATTCCTCGGAATTGGCCTTCAAATTGGCTGCACACATCGCCTTCAAAGAAGGCATCCCCGACGCCGGGCCGGTACTATTGGAACCGATCATGAATGTCCGCATCGTCGTTCCCGAAGAGTACACCGGCGACATCATGAGCGACCTGAACACCCGGCGCGGGCGGGTGCAGGGAATGGAACAACAGAAGAACAAGAGCATCGTGACGGCCCAAGTTCCTCTGGCAGAAATGCAACGCTACGCCAACGACCTGCGTGGCATGACCCAAGGACGTGGGATTTACACGATGGAGTTCAGCCACTACGACATCGTGCCCAGCCATCTCAGCGAGCAAATCATCGCCCAGGCCAGGCGTGAGCAAGAGGCAGAGAAGGCGTAGCATTTCGGTTTTGGGGGCTTCCATAAACCCGCCGGAACGACGAGGTTTGACAACATCGCCACTTCACGTATAATTAAAAAGTAACCAATAGAGCATCATGACGCGGAGAACAGGACGAGTACGCCGGAAAACTGCTTCAGGGAGCGGGGGCCTAGATTGGGAGCCCTCGTAGCAGAAGCCGGCGGAAAACCCCCTAGGAGCGGAAGCCGGAACGTCGCCAGCGGCGACCAGTATGGCTCTCCGGGTGCGCCCGTTAGCGCGCTACAAGAGGTCCGCGCCACAAGGCGCGGACAGAATTTGGGTGGAACCGCGGGTCCCCTCGCCCCATGCCGGGCGAGGGGTCTTTTTTAAGGATGGGAACAACCAAGGAGAGTCACCTATGGCCGAAGAAAACAAACGCGACGAGGAATTTCTTTATAAATTAAGGCATTCTACTTCCCACGTGATGGCCCAGGCGGTATTAGAGATGTTTCCCGATGGGAAGATCGCCATCGGCCCCCCCATTGACAACGGCTTCTACTACGACTTTGACCTTCCTCGTCCTCTCACGCCGGAAGACCTGGCGCAGATTGAGAAGCGAATGAAGGAAATCATTCGGGGGAACCATCCCTTCATCCGGCGCGAGATTTCGCCGGAAGAAGCGCGCGCCCTCTACAAAGACCAGCCATACAAGTTGGAACTGATTGACGGCATCCTAGCCGCCGGGACCGATGAGTATGGGAACCCCATAGCGGGTGGGGCAACGCTTTCTACCTACAGGCACGATCGGTTTGAAGACCTCTGCCGTGGGCCCCACGTGGAGAACACGAGCCAGATACCGGTAGATGCCTTCAAGTTGCTGAGCATCGCCGGCGCGTACTGGCGCGGCGACGAGCGTCGCCCGATGCTGCAACGCATCTACGGCACGGTCTGGCCCAGCAAGAAGGAACTGGACGACTATCTAAAGTGGCTGGAAGAGGTGGAGAAACGAGATCACCGCAAGTTGGGCAAGCAACTTGATCTCTTCTCCGTCAGCCCGGACTTGGGCGGCGGGCTCATCCTCTGGCATCCTAAGGGGGCGATGATTCGCCGCATCGTAGAAGATTTTTGGCGGGCCGAGCATGAGCGCGGAGGCTATCAGTACGTCTATTCACCTCACATCGGGCGCAGTTGGCTTTGGGAGACAAGCGGGCATCTGGATTGGTACAAGGAGAACATGTATGCCCCCATTGAGATAGAAGGGCAGGAATACTACCTGAAGCCGATGAACTGCCCCTTCCACATTCTGATCTACAAGAGCAACGTCCGTTCCTACCGTGACCTGCCCCTGCGCTTCGCCGAACTTGGCACCGTCTATCGCTTTGAACGGGGAGGCGTGTTGCATGGCCTCTTGCGGGTGCGCGGCTTTACCCAAGACGATGCTCACCTCTTTTGCCGGCCCGACCAGATGCCGGAAGAAATCTCGCGCGTGCTGGAATTCTGCCTGGATATCCTGCGCGCCTTCGGCTTCACCGACTTCAACGCCTATCTGAGCACGCGGCCCGAGAAATCGGCGGGGAAACCGGAGGATTGGATCGCGCCTCAAGAGGCACTACGGGCCGCTTTGGAAGAACACGGGATTCCTTATCAGGTGGACGAAGGGGGAGGCGCGTTCTATGGCCCCAAGATAGATCTGAAGTTGAAAGACGCCTTGGGGCGAGAATGGCAACTTTCCACCATCCAGTTTGATTTCAACCTGCCGGAGCGATTTGACCTGAATTATATCGGTGAGGATGGATTGCAGCACCGGCCCTACATGATCCATCGCGCGCTTCTAGGAAGCATGGAACGCTTCTTTGGTACCCTCATTGAACATTACGCGGGCGCGTTTCCGGTCTGGCTCTCGCCGGTGCAGGCGCGCGTCATCCCCATCGCCGACCGGCACGTGGCCTACGCGCAACAGGTGGCGGAGCAGTTGAGAGCCGCCGGGATACGGGTGGACGTGGATAGCACCTCGGAGCGGATGCAGGCCAAGATACGGGATGCTCAGTTGCAGAGGATCCCCTATATGCTTATCGTGGGCGACAAAGAGGCCGCCACAGGCACGGTCGCGGTGCGCCTGCGCACGGAGGAAAACTTGGGCCCCAAGCCGCTGGCCGAGTTCATCGCCAGGGCGCAAGAAGCCATCCGCACGCGGCAGGGCATCTGATCATTGCAGACCAGCCGCACGTCCTTTCACCGAGCGATTGACAGGCAGCAAGGGCCATGCTAATATCAGGTCATGCCCACGCTCCTGGTGAAAAACGCCGACCTTCTTATCACAATGGATGACCAACGCCGGAAAATCCCCGGCGGTGGCCTATTCGTGCGCGATCGCGTGATTGATCAGGTCGGCCCGACGGCAGAACTGCCTGCCGAGGCCGACCGCATCATTGATGCTCGCGGCCAGGTCGTCCTGCCGGGCCTGGTCAACACCCATCATCACCTCTATCAAACCCTCACGCGCGCCGTTCCCGCGGCCCAGAACGCCGACCTCTTCCACTGGTTGCAGACCCTCTACCCGATCTGGGCCGAGTTGACACCGGAGGCCGTCTATATCAGCGCGCTGGTGGGCTTGAGCGAACTACTCCTTTCGGGCTGCACCACCGCCAGTGACCACCTCTACCTTTTCCCCAACGGCTCTCGCATTGACGACGAAATCCGTGCCGCGCGGGAAATCGGGATTCGCTTTCACGCCAGTCGCGGCAGCATGTCGCTGGGTGAATCGCAGGGCGGTCTTCCGCCCGATCGCGTGGTAGAGGATGAGGATGCCATTCTGCGGGATTGTCGCCGCGCCATTGAGAATTTTCACGATCCCGCGCCCTACAGCATGTGCCGCGTGGTTATCGCGCCCTGTTCTCCTTTCTCCGTCACGCCCGACCTGATGCGCGAATCCATATCGCTGGCGCGGGCCTATCGCGTCCGTTGCCATACCCACCTGGCCGAGACCTTGGACGAGGAGCGGTTCTGCCGAGAACGCTTTGGCCGTCGCCCGGTGGAGTATGCCCAGGACCTGAACTGGGCAGGCGACGATGTCTGGTTTGCCCACTGCGTCCACCTAAACCAGAACGAGATCGGCTTTCTGGCCCGCACAGGGACAGGGGTCGCGCATTGCCCCACGTCCAACATGCGGCTGGCAAGCGGCATCGCGCCGGTTCAGGCGATGCGGCGCGCCGGCGTGAAGGTGGGGCTGGGAGTGGACGGGAGCGCAAGCAATGACTCTTCCCACCTGTTGGCCGAAGCACGTCAGGCGATGCTCTTGCAGCGGGTCAAGGGTGAGCCGGCGGCGTTAACGGCAGAGGAGACGTTGGCACTGGCAACGTTAGGCGGCGCGCGCGTCCTGGGCCGGGACGACATCGGAAGCCTGGCGCCGGGCATGGCCGCCGATGTCATCGCTTTTGACCTGGATACTCTGGACTACGCGGGCGCGCGGCACGATCCTCTGGCCGCGCTGGTCTTCTGCACGCCGCAGAAAGTGAAATGGGCCGTAGTCAACGGGCAAGTGCGGGTGTGGGACGGGGAGATTCAAGGCATTGAACTGTCGCGGTTGATCCGGCGCCATAACGAGTTGAGCCGCGAGATGTTGGAGAGGGCGGAGAGTTGAACATGCTCATTCGTCACGGCACCATCGTCACACCAACAGGTATGTGGTTTGGCGACCTGCGTGTGGCCGGCGAGACGATCACCGCTATCGGCATCGGTCTAGAGCCACAAGATGGGGAAGAGGTTCTGGATGCTTCTGGCTGCATCGTTCTGCCCGGCCTGGTGGACCCTCATCTGCACATCCAACTGGATACCGGCCTCTATCGCACGGCGGATGACTGGTTCATCGGCACGCGCAGCGCGGCCTGCGGCGGCGTGACCACGGTCATAGATTTCGCCACCCAATTTCCGGGCCAGACGCTGCGCCAGGCGGTAGAGAATCGCCACGCCGAGATCGCGGGCCGGGCATGCATAGATTATGGCCTTCATTGCATGGTCACCGACCTCCCCGCCGGGCGCGAGGCAACGCTGGCCGATCTGGTGGAATTGGGCTGCCCCTCCGCGAAGGTCTATACGACCTATCGGCCCCACTATTACCAGGACGACGACCAACTTCTGCGCCTCTTTCAGGCAGCGGCGGATGCGGGCATCCTGGTCATGGTGCATGCCGAGAACGACGCCCTGGTCGCGGCAGCAACGCAACGTCTGGTGGCCGAGGGCAAGACCGGTTGGGCTTATCACGGCCAGGCGCGGCCCCCGCTGGCCGAGGCCGAGGCGGTGCAGCGAGTCCTCTTCCTGGCGCGCGAGGCCGGATGCTACCTCTACGTGGTTCACTGTACCACCGCACTGGCGGTGGAGATGATCCGCGCGGCCCAGGCGGTAGGTCAGCATGTCGTGGCCGAGACCTGCCCCCAGTATCTCCTGTTGGACGAGGAGTGCTACGCAGGCCCGCATCCGGAATGGTACATCTTGCAGCCGCCGCTGCGCGCCCCTCAGGAGCGGGAGCGGCTCTGGCAGTTGCTACGCACGGGAGCCATCGCCACGTTGGGAACGGATCACTGTGACTACACGCTGGCGCAAAAGACGGCATCGCCCAGGTTCACCGAGACGCCGGGCGGCCTACCGGGCTTAGAGACCGCCTTGCCCCTCATGGCGACCTACGGCGTCAAAGAAGGACGGCTCACCTGGCCGCAATTGGTGAACCTGATGTCCACGAACCCGGCGCGGCTCTTCGGCCTCTACCCGCGCAAAGGCGTGTTGCAGCCCGGCTCCGACGCCGACCTGGTGATCTACGATCCGACGGGAGAGAGCGTCATCACCGCCAGCAGCCTACGTGGCGTCAGCGGCTACACGCCCTACGAGGGGATGGCCGTCGCGGGCCGCGTGCGCACGACCATCAGCCGTGGGCGCGTGGTGTATAACAGAGGGGAGTTTTTAGGCGAGGCAGGCTGGGGGCGGTTTGTAAAGGGGCAACGGTTCTTCGCCGAACGAGATGCAAGATCGGGAGGTATTTGACGGTGAAACGCGCTCTAGTTTGACATCGGTATTACCTTCTGTTATACTATCAATAAGAAAGAAGGTATAACCACATGGCAAACGTCAAGACCGCGATTTCATTACAAGAATCGCTCGCAGAGCAGGCCGACGCGCTAGCCCGCGATCTTGGCATCTCCCGCAGCCGTCTCTTCGCCCTCGCCCTGGAAGAGTTCATCCGCCGCTACGAGAACCGGCGACTCCTGGAGAAGATCAACTCCGCCTATGCCGACGCCCCCGACGCTGCGGAGCAGGCTTTGCAACGCCGCATCCGCCGCCAACACAGACAGATCGTTGAGGGCGAATGGTGATCCGCCAGGGCGACGTCTTCTGGGTTGACCTTGAAGAGCCGGAGGGGTCGGAGCCAGGCTACCGCCACCCGCATGTTGTCATCCAGAATAACCTCTTCAACCAAAGCCGCATCCGCACGGTCGTTGTCTGCGCGCTAACCTCCAATCTCAAGCGTGCCAGCGCACCGGGGAACATACTCCTTGAGATCGGAGAAGCCAACCTGCCGAAGCAGAGCGTCGTCAACGTCTCTCAGGTCTTCACGGTGGACAAGAGCCAGTTGACCGAGAAAATCGGCACACTATCGGCCAAACGCGTGCGCCAAATCCTGGATGGCATCAGGCTCCTTTTAGAGCCGCGCGAAGCCGAGGAGACGCCCAGCTTCATCCGATAGGGAACCTCTAGCCGTTGGGGGAAGGTGGTAACGTCTGGTATAATAGCGGAAGGAAGTTTGTTCCCTCGGCGGCAACAGCAGCATTATAACCCTTCGGCAAGGGGGGGTGAGAATCAACCAACTTCCGCTGGCTTCGTCAACTGGCAAGAAGGTGTTGGCCTTCATCTCGTGTAATCTCAGGAGGGGAACCCATGCATACACGAAAACCGCAACTCTTGTTCTCAATCATCGTCATCATAGCCTTGCTCCTGGCCGCATGCGGACAGCAAGGCCCGACCAAAGTGGGCAATTATGAAATTCCCACCGTGGAACGAGGCAAGTTCAACGTTGCCTTCGTTTATGTCGGCCCCATCGGCGATGGTGGCTGGACCTATGCACATGATCAAGGCCGCCTCTACCTGGAGAAGAACGGAACCAACGTCCACACCGCCTACATTGAGAGCGTAGCCGAAGGCGCGGATTCGGAACAGGTCATCCGTGCCCTGGCGCGCAAAGGTTTTAACCTTATCATCACGACCTCTTTCGGCTTCATGGACCCCACCGAAACGGTGGCGAAGGAATTCCCCAAAGTCAAGTTCGTGCATATCTCCGGCTTCAAAAAGAACGACACCAACTTCGGCAACGTCTTCGGCGCGATGGAGAGCATGAAGTATCTGGCCGGGATGATCGCGGGCGCGCGGGCCAAGGCCGACGGCAACCCACGTCTCGGCTATATCGCTCCCTTCCCCATCCCGGAAGTCATCCGTCTGGGAAACGCCATCATGCTCGGCGCCAAGGTGACCTGCCCGGAATGCACGATGGAGATCCGCTGGATGAACTCCTGGTTTGACCCCGGCAAGGAGCAGGAAGCGGCAGAATCCATGTTCAATGCCGGTGTGGACGTAGTGATTACCGGCGCGGATACCACCGGTCCCATCGTTGTCGCGGGCCAAAAGGGCAAGTGGGCCGTCGGCTACGACTCGGATAATGCCTGCGATGCCGACAAAGCGCACTGCCTCACCGTTCCCCACTGGAATTGGGGCCCCATCTATCTGGACATCGTGAAGCAGATTCAGGCCGGAACGTGGAAACCATCATCATGGTACGGCGATGTGGACACAGGCATCGTCGGGCTTTACGGCTTCAACCCAGGCCAGACGCCGGCGGACGGCGTCCCCAAGGAGGTCATCCCCTTGGTACAGCAGAAGCTGGCGGATATGAAAGCGGGCAAGTTCACACGCTTTGACATCTTCACCGGCCCTATCAAGGATAACAAGGGCAATATCGTCGTCCCGGCGGGTGTCAAATTGACCCAGGAGGACCTGGAAGGGCTGGAAGGCTGCACGATTTGCATGAGTTGGCTGGCCGAAGGCATCATCGGCGAGGTGCCGAAGTAAAACCTTTCCCCCTCACCCCCTCTCCAGCCCTCACCCTAGCCCTCCCCCCTAGAACGGGGGGAGGGCAGGGGAGGGGGCCAGAAATCAGGGAGAGGAGGGTGGCCCCACATGTGAGCTGAGGTGGCCGTGTCGGAAACCGTTAACGCGGTGGAGATGCGGGGAATCGTCAAGAAGTTCCCCGGCGTGGTGGCGAATGATCATGTGGACTTCGCCGTTCGGCGCGGCGAAGTCCACGCCCTGTTGGGAGAGAACGGCGCGGGCAAGAGCACCCTGATGAACATCCTCAGCGGCCTCTACCGGCCCGATGCAGGTGACATCTGGGTATGGGGTGAGCACGTGCAATTCGCCTCCCCGCGCGACGCCATCGCGCGGGGCATCGGCATGGTGCATCAGCACTTTATGCTTGTCGCCTCCCAGACCGTAGCCGAGAACGTCATCCTGGGCCTGCGCGAACCGCGTTTCTTCCTTAACCTGCCGAAGATAGAGCAGCAGGTCGCCGCTTTGGGTGAGCGGTACGGGTTAAAGGTGGACCCTCGCGCCCGCATCTGGCAACTCTCGGTAGGCGAGCAGCAGCGCGTGGAAATCCTGAAGATGCTCTACCGAGGCGCGCACATCCTCATCATGGACGAGCCGACAGCGGTGCTGACGCCTCAGGAAGTGGAAGAGCTGTTTCATACCCTGCGCGACATGGCCGCGAGCGGCCAATCTATCATCTTCATCAGCCACAAACTGGACGAAGTGCTGAACATCGCCGACCGTATCACCGTGTTGCGGTATGGGCGCGTGACCGCGTCGGGTTTGGATGCCAAGGCCACCAGCAAGGCCGAATTGGCACAACTGATGGTAGGCCGCCAGGTATTGTTCCGGGTGGAAAAGGGGAAATCTCGGCCCGGACAAGCGGTATTGGAGGCGCGAGACCTGCGCGCCGAGAACGACAAGGGATTGCCCGCGCTGCGCGGCGTCTCGCTGACGGTGCGGGCAGGGGAGATATACGGCCTTGCGGGTGTGGCGGGCAACGGCCAGAGCGAACTGGCTCAGGTGATCACCGGCCTGCGACCGGCACAGGGTGGGCAGGTGCTGATCAACGGGCGTGATGTGAGCAATCGTCACGCTTACGAGATCATCCGCCAGGGCGTGAGTCACGTGCCGGAGGATCGCGCCGAGGTCGGCTCGGTGCCGCGCCTGAGCGTGGCCGAGAACCTGATTCTGAAATCGTACCGTGAGCCGCCGATCTGCATCGGTTGGTTCCTTGACCACGCCGCGGTGCGCGGGCGGGCCGAGCGTTTGGTGGCCGAGTTTGAGATCGCCACGCCAACGGTGGATACACCTGCGCGCGCTCTCTCCGGCGGTAATTTGCAACGGCTCATCCTGGCGCGAGAGATGTCGGTGGAGCCGCGGCTCCTGGTGGCGATGCACCCCACGCGCGGCCTGGACGTAGGCGCGACGGAAGCCGTGCATCGGCTTCTCATTCGCCAGCGCGAGCGGGGAGCCGCCATCCTCCTCATCTCCGAAGACCTGGACGAACTCCTTTCGCTAAGCGACCGCATCGGCGTCCTCTTTGAAGGGCGGATCGTAGGCGAGATGGAGGCGGCGAAGGCCGATATTCACGAGATCGGCCTGATGATGGCAGGAACGCGGAGGGGGATACCACCAGCCTGAGAACACCAACTCCTTCAGAATAGTTTTGAGGAGGCTCCTAGCGATGGATAAGAAACGCATAGAAGAATTGTGCGTGCTTTACCGCGACACGCTGCTGAACGACGTCATCCCGTGGTGGCAGAGCCGTATGCTTGATAAAGAGTACGGCGGCTACCTGACCTATCGCGACGCCGATGGTTCTTTGCTTAGCACAGACAAGCCGGTATGGATCAACGGTCGCGTCATCTGGATGTGGAGCCGCCTCTACAACACGGTGGAGAAGCGCCCCGATTGGCTGGAGGTCGCCCGCCATGGCGTGGAGTTTTTGCTGAAGCACGCCTTTGACACCGACGGACGCATGTTTTTTGCCTTGACGCGAGAGGGTCGGCCCCTCCGCAAGCGGCGCTATCTCTTCAGCGAGACGTTCGGCGTGATCGGTTTGGCCGAATTTGCCCGCGCTTCCGGTTCGGAGGAATACCTTCAGCGCGCGCGAGAGCTCTATCGCCTGATCCTGATGTATTATCGCACGCCCGGCCTCTTGCCGCCGAAATATATACCGGAGACGCGCTCCCTGAGAAGCCACGCGATGCCGATGATCCTGATCTCTACTTCGCAGATCATACGCGAGATTGACGGCAACGACCCCCTTTATGATGACACCATCACCCGCTCCATAGATGAGATTTTCCGCTTCTTCTTCAAGCCTGAGAAGCGATGCCTGTTAGAGACGGTTCTTTCCGACGGCAGCATTTTGGATAATCCTCAGGGCCGCACGGTGTGTCCGGGCCACGCCATTGAAACGGCCTGGTTCATCATGAAGGAAGGACAGCATCGCCGCGATAGAGATCTGATAGATCGCGCCTGCCAGATATTAGAATGGTCGTTGGACATCGGCTGGGACAAAGAATATGGGGGCATCCTCTACTACGTGGATTGCGACGGCAAGCCCGCCGAACCCTACGAGCACGAACTGAAGTTATGGTGGCCGCACAACGAAGCACTATATGCCTGCTTGCTGGCCCATCATCTGACGGGCGACAAAAAGTGGGCAGACTGGTACGAGCGGCTGCACGAATGGTCCTTCGCCCATTTCCCCGACCGCGTGCACGGCGAATGGTTCGGCTATCTCCGCCGGGACGGCACCGTCTCCTCGCCGGTCAAAGGCAACATGTGGAAGGGGCCGTTCCATTTGCCACGGATGCTCCTCTACGGCTGGCAATTGCTGGAAGAAATGAAGAAGTAGCATGGTTCTCACAACGCGGCTCCGCTTTGAGCGGCGATTGACGCTCCCTCGTTGGCTGGAGTGGGCCACGCCGGTCGTCTCCATCTTTCTCGCGCTGGTGGTAGGTGGCCTCTTTCTCCTGCTGGCCGGTGTGGACCCGCTTGTCGCCTACAGCCACATCATCCAAGCGGGCTTTCTCGGCGCCTACGCCCTCTCCGATACCACAGTGAAAGCGACGCCCCTCATCCTATCGGGCCTTGGCGTCGCCCTCGCCTTCCGAATGCGCCTGTGGAACATCGGTGCGGAGGGGCAACTCTTCCTCGGCGCGTGGGCGGCCACCGGCGTTGCTCTCTTCTGGTTACCGCGCTCCACGCCCGCCCCCCTCATGATTCCGGCGATGATGGCCGCAGGGTTCCTGGCAGGCGCGATCTGGGGTGTCATTCCCGGCTTCCTGAAGGCAAAATTAGGCGTCAACGAGATCATCACGACGCTGATGATGAATTACATCGCCTTCCAGTGGGTCTTCTACTTCGTTTTCAGCCCGTGGAGTGAGCGCGGCTTTCAGTTGACGCCCCAATTTCCGCCCTCCGCCTGGCTCCCACGCCTGACCGATTACAGCGACGTCATCCCCGCCTTCGGGGGGCTGACCGCCCATTTCGGCATTGTCTTCGGCTTCGTCGCCGCGGCCATCCTGGCCGTCGTCTTGCGCCGCACCCGTTGGGGCTACGAGATCCGCGTGATCGGCGATAATCCCCAGGCCGCGCGCTACGCTGGCATGAACCTGACCCGCAACATCATCCTGGTCATGCTCATCAGCGGCGGCTTGGCGGGGCTGGCCGGGATGAGTGAGGTTGCGGGCGTCGTGCATCGCCTGCAAGACCGCTTCTCGCCTGGCTATGGCTTTACTGCCATCATCGTCGCCTGGCTGGCCAAGCTGAACCCGTGGGGCGTGGTGCTCGTCTCATTTCTGTTTGGCGGGCTTCTGGTCGGCGGCAAGGAGATACAGCCTGCGGGCATCCCGCAGATGTTGCAAGGGATTATTTTGTTCGTCGTCGTCGGCGCGGAGGTCCTGGTGCGCTATCGGGTACGCCTGGAACGCTAGAGGGGTCTGAGCCATGACGGGTGAAGAGGTGCTGGTCTTTCTCGTAAACCTTATGGCTGCGGGAGTCGCCAGAGGCACGCCCATTCTCTTCGCTACGCTGGGCGAAATCTATGCCGAGCGCGCGGGCGTCCTCAACCTGGGCGTAGAGGGGATGATGCTCATGGGCGCGATGACCGGCTTCGGCGTGGCCCACGCCACAGGCAATCCTTGGGCGGGCGTTCTGGCCGGAATGCTGGCTGCGGGCATCCTGAGCCTGCTCCACGCCTTTGTTGTCATCACCCTGCGGGCCGACCAGGTGGTGAGCGGCCTGGCCCTGACCTTCGTCGGCACAGGCCTCAGCGCCGTACTCGGCGCGCCGCTGGTAAAGATCCGCCAGGCCATCGCCCGCATCCCGAACCTGGACATCCCTCTGCTAGATCGCATCCCGGTTCTGGGGCCGGTTCTTTTTCAGCAAAACGTGGTGGTCTATATCGGCTTCATCCTCGTGCCCCTCTCCTGGTTCCTCTTACAGCGCACGCGGCCGGGGCTGCACCTGCGGGCCGTAGGCGAACATCCCGCGGCCGCGGATGCGCTGGGCATCAACGTCTATGCCGTGCGCTACTTCTACGTTTTCGTCGGCGGGCTGCTGGCAGGGCTGGCCGGCGCCAGTCTGAGCCTGGCGATCACGCCGGGCTGGATTGAGGGGATGACAGCGGGCCAGGGCTGGATTGCGGTAGGGCTGGTGATCTTCGCCGGCTGGGACCCATTGCGCGCGGCCCTTGGCTCCTATCTCTTCGGCACGATCCGCCGCTTGCCGTTGGACCTGCAAGGCATCCCGTCGCTCCCTCTTTTCCGCAACCCCAACCTGGGCTACTTCATGAACATGCTCCCCTATGCTTTTACCATCCTTGTTCTGATCATCGGTTCGCGAGAGGCGATGCGCAAGCGGCTGGGTGCGCCCGCAGCGCTGGGAGTGCCGTATGTGCGGGAGGAGAGCAAATAGCAGTATCCTTTTGCCACCATGAACATTCTTCACATCTACAAAGATTACCATCCGATCTTGGGTGGCATTGAGAACCACATCCGGTTGCTGGCCGAGGCACAGGTAGCGCGGGGCCACCAGGTGACGGTGCTGGTGACAAGCCGTGGCGCGCGCACGGAAATCCTGAACCTCAACGGCGTGCGCGTCGTCAAGGCGGCACGCCTGGCGACCATCGCCTCCACGCCGGTCAGCTTGGCGCTCCCCTGGCAGCTCCTGCACCAGCGCGCGGATGTGGTGCATTTGCACTTCCCGTATCCGGTGGGCGAGGTCAGCCAATGGCTATCTCGCCGCGGGCGCGCCACCGTCCTCACCTATCACGCGGACGTTGTGCGCCAGGCCACAATCCTCCGCTTCTACCTTCCGCTGATGCAGCGGATTCTCCGTTTTGTCAACACGATCATCATCGCCAGCCCGCCCATGCGTGCCAGCACCTATCTGGCCCGACATCAAGCCAAACTGCGGCTGATCCCATACGGCATCCCTTTGGAGCGTTTTCAATCTATGCCGGCGGAGCCCGACCTCGCGCGGGCGCGAGCCTTATATCTGCCGGATACCTTGGCATCGCCCACCCTTCTTTTCGTGGGGCGATTGCGTTATTACAAAGGGCTGGAGACCCTAATCCAAGCCCTACCTCAGATTCCCGGCCGCCTGTTGGTGGCCGGCAGCGGCCCCATGGCCGAGACCTGGCAGGCACTGGCGCGCGCAACCGGCGTGGCCGAACGGATCTCCTGGCTGGGCGATGTGCCGGATGAAGACCTGCCCGCCCTCTATCATCTGGCCGACCTCTTCGTCTTGCCCGCCAGCCACACCAGCGAGGCCTTCGGCCTGGTGCAGGTAGAGGCGATGGCCGCCGGGCTCCCCGTCATCTGCACGGAATTGGGCACGGGCACGTCCTACGTCAACATACACGGCGAGACCGGCTTGGTCGTCCCGCCGCGCGATCCTCAGGCATTGGCCGCGGCCGTCAACACCCTTCTGGCCGATCCTGCCTTGCGCGCCCGCTTGGGAGAGGCAGGCCGCCGCCGCGCAGAACGGGAGTTTAACCTGCCGACGATGGTGGAACGGATTCTGGCGCTCTATGACGAACTTCTGACAACTTGATTTTTTGCCCCTGATAAGGTAAGATGCAATCCATGCGCATCTTGGTTACCGGCGGCGCGGGTTTCGTCGGATCGCACCTGGTGGACGGTCTGCTGGCTCAGGGACATACCGTCTCTGCGTTGGATAATCTGAGCACGGGTCGCCTGGAGAACCTATCTCATCTGGCCGGCCATGCCGCTTTCCAACTGGTGCAGGGCGATATCCTAGACGCGGGCCTGGTGGATCGCCTGGTGGCCGGGGTAGATATGGTTTATCATCTGGCGGCGGCGGTAGGCGTGGCCCACGTCGTGCGAGACCCACTGGGCGGCCTCCGCACCAACGTCCGTGGCACCGAAAATGTGCTGGAGGCCTGCGCTCGCTACCGGCGGCCCATCTTGTTGGCCTCCAGTTCCGAAGTTTATGGCCGCAGCCGGCGTATCCCCTTCCGCGAGGATGGAGAGAGGCTTCTGGGCCCTACAACGGTGGCGCGCTGGGCCTACGCCACGGCGAAAGCGGTGGACGAACACCTGGCGTTGGCTTATGCCTCTCAAGAGGGCCTGCGGGTCAGCGTCGTACGCTATTTCAATGCCTATGGCCCTCGTCTTGACCCCCAGGGCTACGGCAGCGTGATCGCCCGCTTCGTCGGCCAGGCGCTGCGGGGCGAACCGCTCACCGTGCATGGCGATGGCAAGCAAACCCGCTGTTTCACTTACATAGATGATACGGTGCGCGGGACCATCCTGGCCGCGACGAAAGACGAAGGCGCGGGCGAGATATTCAACATCGGCTCTCGCCAGGAGACAAGCATACGGGAATTGGCCGAGCGCATCCTTGCGATCACGGGATCGCGCTCACCTATCATTTTTCTTCCTTACGAACAGGTGTATGGCTCACGCTTTGAGGACCCCCCGCGCCGTCGGCCCAGCGTGCGCAAGGCGGCTCGGCTCCTGGGCTTCCGCGCCCGCATCCCGCTAGAGGAAGGGTTACGTCGCACGTTGGCGTATTTTCAAAGATAGTTGCCTTAAACCTATGCCTACCAAACTCAGTCGCTTTTGCGACGCGGTCATTGAGGCAGGTTGGCTGGCTGCCCTGATCGTCACTCCCCTTTTCTTCAACGTCTATTCCAACCGCGTCTTCGAGCCCGATAAACTCAGCCTTTTGCGCTCCATCGCTCTGGTGATGCTGGGCGCATGGGCCGTCAAGGCGATAGACGGCGGTCTGAAAACCGGGCCAGGTCATGACTCCCCCTCCCTCCTGACCGATGAGGAAGGAGGGAACACCTGGCGCGCCATGTTGCGCATCCCTCTCGTCCTGCCTACCCTGTTCCTTGTCGCCGCCTATCTCATCAGCACGATCCTCTCGGTCTTGCCGCGCGTCAGTCTGTGGGGTTCCTACCAACGCTTGCAGGGGACCTACACGACCCTCTCTTACATCATCATCGCGGCCCTGGTGCTAGGCCACCTGCGGCGACGCGAGCAACTGGATCGCATCATCTTTGCCGTTATCCTCACCAGCCTCCCCATCTCGCTCTACGGCATTCTGCAACACTATCGGCTTGACCCGCTACCTTGGGGTGGCGATGTGAGCGAGCGCGTGGCCGGAAACATGGGCAATGCTATCTTCATCGCTGCCTACATCATCATGGCTTTCTTCATCACATTGGAACGGCTGGTGCGCTCCTTTGGGCGGCTGATGACCGAAGACGAAAACACCGGCCCCGATGCCATTCTGGCCGGATGCTACCTCTTCATCATCAGCGTCCAGATGGTCGCCATCTACTTCACCCAGAGCCGCGGCCCCTGGCTAGGTCTGCTGGGCGGCCTCTACATTTTCGTGCTATTAGGATTGGTGAGCCTGCGACGGCGCACGACCGGCAGCCTGACCCTGGCCGACCTGGGCAAAGCCGTCGGCGCGGGCTTCCTCTGGATCGCCCTGGGCCTGCTCGGCGCAACGATAGATGGGGCAATGGGTTTCCTCGCGGGCGGTGCGCTGGGCATCGCCCTCACCGCGGCGCTCTACATCGCCCTGGTAGTCACACGGCGCGGCCTGCATTGGCTGTGGTTGAGCTGGATCGTCGTCACCCTGCTGGGCATCGGCTTCTTGGTCGTCTTCAACCTTCCGAACACGCCGCTGGCACCGCTGCGAGAACTTCCCTACATCGGGCGATTGGGTAGCGTGCTGGTGACGGATGAGGGCACCGGTAAGGTGCGCGTCCTTATTTGGGAAGGGGCCTCAAAATTGATCCTGCCCCACGCTCCCCTCACCTACCCCGATGGCAGAACCGACCCGGTCAACCCGATCCGCCCTCTGGTAGGTTACGGGCCTGAATCCATGTGGGTTGCTTTCAACCCCTTCTATCCGCCTGACCTGGCACACCTGGAAGCGCGCAATGCTTCGCCGGACCGTTCCCACAACGAGACCTTTGATGCGCTGGTCATCACCGGCCTCTTCGGCTTTCTGGCCTACATTTTCCTGTTCGGCAGCATCTTCTACTACAGCCTCCGTTGGCTGGGGCTCATCACGAGCAACAACGAGCGCAGCTTATTCCTTGCTCTCTTCGTCGGCGGCGGCACCTTGGGCGCGATAGGCCCCTTGTTGTTGGAAGGGACGCTGCGTTTCTTGGGCGTCGGCATTCCCGCAGGGTTGATCGCCGGCTTTATCCTGTATGTCACCATAGCTGCGATCCGCGCGCGGGGAGATGGCGCGGCGGAATTGAGCCCACAGCGGATGCTCCTTATCGTCACCCTCTTGGCAACCATCGTCGCGCATTTCATTGAGATTCACTTTGGCATCGCCATCGCCGCGACGCGGACATATTTCTGGATTCTGACCGCCGTGCTGGTGTTGATCGGCACGGGGCAGCTGGCCTTGAGCGAGGCGGAGATGGCGACGGCAGCGCGCCCACAGACCCAGGGAGCATACATCGCAGCCGAGATGAGCCGCTCCGCGCGCCGCCGCGCCAAAGCGAGGCAACGCGCCCAGATGGCCGCGCCGGCCCAGGCGCGAGGCTTTCTCGGTTCCGTCGTCTCTGCCATCTGGCCGTACGCTTTCATCGGCGCGCTCATCCTTTTGACCTTGGCCTGGGACTACATCACCAACCAGGCACGCGACAGCCGTACCCTGAACATTTTCTGGGATGCCCTGACGACGCGCATCCCCCAAGGCCAGCAGGTCGCCTATACTTCTCTCGGTATCTTGTGGCTTGTCGTTTTCACCTGGCTGGTGGGGGGGATGCTGGCAGTTGCGTTATTAGCCCGCGAGAAGAACTCGGTAAAATGGCCCCGCCAGTTTGGCCTTTATTCGCTGACGGTTTGGGGCGTGTTCATCCTCTTCGGCATCTGGCAGGCGGCCAGCCTGCGCGTGATGCCGATCAACAACATCGTCCAGGCAGAGAAGCTGGCAGATAACACGGCCAACCACATCTGGCGCTACTATATCGGCCTTTTCATCGTGCTGATGGCTGTAGCCTGGGCTCTCTGGCTGGTGCGGCCACGGCCACAACCGGCCTTCAGCCGCCGAGGGGGAGTGGCACTTGTTGGCGCGGGCATCGTAGCGGTTATCCTCTTCCTCTTCATCTCGGCGGTCAACGTGGACATCGTGCGGGCCGACATCTACTATAAGCAAGGCCTGGCCTATGAGTCCGAAGGCCAGTGGGATGGCAGCATCTTCCTGTATAGCAAAGCCTTGTCGGTAGAATCCAGCGAAGATTTCTACTACCTGTTCCTGGGGCGTGCGCTTTTGGAACGCGCCCGTCGCACGGCAGACGGCCCTGCGCAGCTCTCCCAGGGCATTTCGTTGCAGGACGCGCGCACGTTGCGCCCCGACCGCTTCGCACGCTTCAGCCGCACCGATTTTATCAACGTGGCAAAGGTCGTGTTGGAGGAGGCCCGCCGCCTCAACCCGCTCAATACCGATCATTCGGCCAACCTGGGTCGCCTTTACCGCGCCTGGGGTGAGATGACGACCGACCCTGCTCTGCGCAGCCAGAGGTTTGCCCAGGCCTCAGAGTACTACCGGCAGGCCACAACCCTGAGCCCCAACGCTGCCCACCTGCAAAACGAATGGGCCATCGTTTTCATGGAACAGAACGACCTGACACAAGCCGAGGCCAAGTTGCAGCGGTCGCTGGAATTGGATCAGGAGTTTGATCAGACCTATCTTCTCCTGGGCGACCTGGCGCGGGCAAAGAACGACTGGGCCGACGCAGAGGTGCAATACAAAAAGGCTCTGGCGCTGAACCCCCAACTCCTTCAGGCGCGCAGCGCGCTCGCCCTCGCCTATGCACAACAGGGGAAACTGGCCGAAGCCATTGCAGAGAACCTGGAGGTCCTGCGCAGCGCGCCCAATGACCTGCAGACTCATCGTAACCTGGCCATTCTGTACCAGCAGGCTGGCCAGTTTGCCGAGGCGTTAGCTCAGGCGCGCATCGCCCGCGACCTGACGCCGGAAAACGAACGCGGCCCTCTGGATCAACTGATCGCCGAACTGGAAAAGCAACTCGGCGGGGGATAACCCCTTGCCTGGATACGCTGATTATCGCATGATCACCTACCTGCTCATCATCGCGGCGGCCCTGGCTTTCGCCGTGGGCATGACACCGGTGGCCCGCCTGGTGGCCTGGCGTCTAGGCATCGTGGACCACCCGACGACCGCGCGCAAAATTCACGTGCGTCCTATGCCCTATTTGGGCGGCGCAGCTATTTACCTGGCCTTTCTCCTGGCCCTCCTCTTGCTGGGCGATAGGTTTTATGTCAATCAAGTGATCGGCATCTTCATCGGCGCGACGTTGATGTCGCTCCTGGGCCTTTGGGATGACCGTCTGGGCCTGCCGGCCTATGTCAAACTGGTGGGCCAGCTGATCGCTGCGGGCATCCTGGTCATGACCGATGTGCGTATTGGCATCCTGCGCATCCCCATCCTGAACATAGGGGCGACGATCCTCTGGGTAGTGTGGATCACCAACTCAATCAACTTGTTGGACAACATGGACGGCCTGGCAGGCGGCGTGACCGCTATCGCCGCGGCCTTTTTCGTCCTGTTTGCCGCGCAAAGCGGGCAATATCTGGTCGGCGCACTCGCCGCGGCCCTCCTCGGCGCGTGCCTGGGCTTCCTGGTTTACAACTTCAATCCGGCCAGCATCTTCATGGGCGATTCCGGCGCGCTCTTCCTCGGTTTTGTGCTTGCCGCAGTGGGCATCAAGCTCCGCTTTCCCGATAACGTGGACATCGTGACCTGGATGGTGCCGGTGCTGGTTTTGGGGCTGCCAATCTTTGATACGACGCTGGTTTTCTTCTCTCGCCTGCGCCGTAGGCTGAACCCCCTCACTACCCCCGGCAAGGATCACGTCTCCCACAGGCTGGTGGCCTTGGGCTATACACGGCGCGAGGCGGTGCTCATTTGTTACCTCATCGCCGGCGCGCTCGGCGTTATCGCCTTTTTCATCACGAAGGCCAGCATCATCCAAGGCTACATTGCCGGCGCGTTGGTCGCGCTGGCGGGGCTCTGGGGAATCTGGCGCATGGAAAGAATACAAGGAATCTATGAGCCTGAAAGAAAAGATTGACTCGCGGACGGCAGAAATCGCCGTCATCGGCCTGGGCTACGTGGGCCTGCCCCTGGCGCTGGAATTCGCGCGCGCCGGTTTCCCGGTCACCGGCCTGGATGTGGATACACACAAGGTGGACTCACTGCGCCAGGGCCGCTCCTACATCGCCGACATCGGCGCGGAGGATGTGGCTGCCCAGGTGAATGCCGGGCGTCTGCGCGCCACCACCGATTATGAGGCTTTGCACGTCGCCGATGTCATCTTCATCTGTGTGCCGACGCCCTTTGACGCCATGAAAGCACCCGATCTCTCGTATATCCGCGCCGCCGCCGAAGGCATTGCCCGACGACTGCGCCGAGAGCAACTTGTCATCCTGCAAAGCACCACCTACCCCGGCACGACCGAAGAAGTGGTGCTCCCTATCCTGGAGAAAAGCGGCCTCAGGGCGGGGATAGATTTCTGCCTCGGCTTCTCGCCGGAGCGGATAGACCCCGGCAACCGCACCTGGACCTTTCGCAACACGCCAAAGGTCGTCGGCGGGCTGACTCCTCGGTGTGCCGAACTGTCGCGCCTGCTCCTGGCCTGCATCACGCCGAACATCCACGTTGTCTCGTCGCCGCGCGCCGCTGAGATGACGAAGTTGCTGGAGAACATCTTCCGCAGCGTCAACATCGCCCTGGTCAACGAACTGGCGCTTCTGGCCGAACGCATGGGGATCGACTTCTGGGAGGTGATAGAGGCGGCGGCCACCAAGCCCTTCGGCTTCATGCCTTTCCGCCCGGGGCCGGGCGTGGGCGGGCATTGTATCCCGGTGGACCCTTACTACCTGAGTTGGAAGGCGCGCGAGTTTGACTTCTACACCAAGTTCATTGAACTGGCTGCCGAAGTCAACGGCGACATGCCGTACCACGTGGCCGACTTGGTGAGGCAGGCACTGGGCCGCTGCGGGAAGACCGTGCGCGGGGCACGCATCCTGGTGTTGGGCGTTGCCTTCAAGCCGGATATAGACGACGCGCGCAACTCGCCCGCCGAGCGGCTGATGGAGTTGCTGTGGGCCGACGGGGCGGAGATACGCTATCACGATCCTTACGTGCCCCATTTCCACGTGGGGCCCGACGTCTTCCTCAGAAAGCAGGTGGTGCTGGATTCTGTGCCGCTGACGGAGGAGGAGGTAAAGGGGAGTGACTGTGTCGTCATCGTCTCCGGCCACCGCATTCTGGATTACGCCTGGGTTGTGCGCCATGCGTCGTTGGTGGTGGATGCGCCCAACGCGGCGAAAGCGGTACGGGAAGGGCGGGAGAAGATCTGGCGCGTCGGCGCGCCGCCGGGGACGTAGAATCGGTAGTGGCCTTCACCCCCGGCCCCTATCCCGCGTACTCGTGCGTTCTTCCTGACGCCAAGTGGGAGATTCTCCTTTCCCTTCGGGGTTGAAGGGCGGACGGTTTTCGCTTCGATGGGGGCAGCGGGGGCTTCGTCCCCGCACAGGGGTATGGGGATGTGCCCCATATAACCTCTCTCCACCCCCCTCCTCTCCCCGAATCGGGGAGAGGAGGGGGGACAAAGGGGGGGGAGAAGAGAGGTCTTGACGGTGGGAAGCCCGCACCGCACGGGTACAGAGGACACCCCCAAGACCCCCTGGCCCCTGTCGCGAGTGCCGGGTTCATAAGACTATCCGCCCCTGCGCCCTTCGGGGAGAGGACAAGGCGAAATGGAACAAGAAACCGAACTTTCAGCGAAGTGGCCGGCTAAGGCGGCCAAGCCTGCACCTGCCTGGCGGTCGCTCCTGCCGCGCGTCGCCGTGTTCCTCCTATCCGTCACCATCATCATCGCGGCTGTGCTTTTCTCTCAAGATATAATCCGTCGTTTCGCCGGTTACGGCTACCTCGGCATCTTTATCGCCACCTTGGTCACCAACGCGACGGTTTTCATCCCTGCGCCCGGCGATGCTTTTGTCTTCGCGGCCGGCGGTGTCCTGCATCCTGTCCTCACCGGCCTCGCCGCCGGCTTGGGCGCGGCGTTGGGGGAACTGACCGGCTACTTGGCCGGCACCAGCGGCTCTGCGGCCATCACCAACCGTGCCGCTTACAATCGCCTGGAACCGTTCGTACGTCGTTACGGCCTTGTGGCTATCGCCGTGTTGGCGTTCGTTCCCAATCCCTTCTTTGATATGGCCGGCGTCCTCGCCGGCATATTGCGCATTCCGGCCTGGCGGTTCGTCCTGGCGGCCTGCATCGGCAAGAGCGCTCGCTATAGCCTCCTTGCCCTTGGCGGCGCGTCGGTGCTCCCTTTCTTGGGCAGATTTTTCTAGAGATATTTGACATACAACCTTCCTTCGGCTATAATCGCCTCACAAACGAATGCAGAATGACTGCGAACCGGAGGAGTAGGCGGAATGCGGACGCCAGAGATGAGGGGTCACCGGGTGCAAGCCCCTCTCGGCCAGCGCCGCCGAAGGTCGCCGGGGAGTCGGCCAGCCGAACAACAGTAGGTTGGCACGGGTGCGCCCGTTAACGCGCCGGAGCCGCGTCGGGGCCGCGCGTCCCGACGAAGCGAGGTGGTACCGCGGAAGGTTGCCCCTTTCGTCCTTGTGATGAGAGGGGCATTTTGTTTAGGCGAAATACTGCTACCTCTCTCTACCCCCTTCCCCCTTCTCTCCCCGAATCGGGGAGAGAAGGGGGACTGAGGGGGATAAGAGAGGTTTGTAACAAGGAGATAACTCATGAGCACGGATATCATGTCAGGCGCAGCCGAATCTACACTACCTAAGACCTACAATCCCGCCGCCGTGGAGACGTCCCTATACGACTGGTGGGAGACCCAAGGCTACTTCAAGCCGGAAACCCAATGGAAACTGGGCCAGGCGCGGCGCGATGCCAAGCCCTTCGTCATCTCCATGCCGCCGCCTAACGTGACCGGCGCGCTGCACATCGGCCATGCCATGACCGCAGCGGTGGAAGACCTGATGATTCGCTATCACCGCATGAAAGGCGAGCCGACCCTCTGGGTCCCCGGCAGCGACCACGCGGGCATCGCCACGCAGAACGTGGTAGAACGAGAACTGGCTAAGGAAGGGTTGACACGCAACGATCTGGGCCGCGAGAAGTTTGTGGAACGGGTATGGGAATGGAAACGCCTGTACGGCGCGCGCATCACCCAACAGCATCGCCGTCTGGGCGTATCGTGCGACTGGGAGCGAGAACGCTTCACCCTGGACGAAGGCCTCTCGCGCGCGGTACGCGAGGCCTTCGTGCGCCTCTATCGGCAGGGCCTCATCTATCGCGGGCCGCGCCTGGTGAACTGGTGCCCCCGCTGTCAGACAGCCATCTCCGACCTGGAGGTGGAGCACGAGGAAGAGGTCGGCAAGTTGTGGACCGTGCGCTATCATCTGGAGGGCGGCGGCCACATAGACGTGGCGACGACGCGCCCCGAAACGATCCTGGGCGATACGGCTGTGGCGGTGCATCCGGAGGATGATCGCTATCGCACGCGGGTCGGGCGCACGGCACTCCTGCCGGCCTTGGGACGGCGCATCCCCATCATCGCCGATGCTGCGGTGGATCGCGAGTTCGGCACCGGCGCGGTGAAGGTGACGCCCGGCCACGATCCCGACGACTACGAGATGGGCCAGCGCCACAACCTCCCGATCATCAACGCCATGAATTACGACGCCACGATGAGCACCGAGGCGGGCCCCTACGCCGGGCTAGACCGCTACGAATGCCGTCGCCGCCTGCTGGATGACCTGCGGGCCGCGGGCCAGTTGATCAAAGAAGAGGATCACACGTTGAGCATCGGCCATTGCCAGCGCTGCAATACCGTGGTGGAGCCCCTCATCTCAACCCAGTGGTTCGTGAAGATGAAACCGTTGGCCGAGCCTGCCATCGCCGCCGTGCGCGATGGGCGCATCCGCATCGTGCCGGAGCGATTTGAGCGCACTTACTTCCATTGGATGGAAAACATCCGCGACTGGTGCATCAGCCGCCAACTTTGGTGGGGGCATCGCATCCCGGTATGGTACTGCGACACTTGCGGCCAGGAGACGTGCGCGACCACCGATCCTTCCCGCTGTGCCCATTGCGGCAGCGAGAAGATACGCCAGGACGAGGATGTGCTGGATACCTGGTTCAGTTCGGGGCTGTGGCCTTTCTCTACTTTGGGCTGGCCGGACGATACGCCGGACCTGCGCACCTTCTACCCGACGTCGGTGCTGGAGACGGGCTACGACATCCTCTTCTTCTGGGTGGCCCGGATGATCATGATGGGCCTGGCCATGACGGGCGACGTTCCCTTCCACACGGTTTATCTGCATGGCCTGATTCGCGATGAATTCGGTCGCAAATACTCCAAGTCGCTGGGCAACGCCTTAGACCCGACGGAGGTCATTGATAAATATGGCACCGACGCGCTTCGCTTCGCCCTGGTCACCAGCAGCACGCCGGGCCTGGATACGAAACTCGCGCCGAAGCGGGTGGAGGCGGCGCGCAACTTCGCCAACAAGATATGGAACGCGGCGCGGTTCGTCCTCAGCGCGCTGCCGCCGGAATCTGCCAAGGACCTGGCAGGAGCCATGCCACCATCTGAAAATGCGCTGACCTTGGCCGATCGCTGGATTCTCTCGCGCCTGCACGGCCTCATTGCCGAAGTGAACCGGCTGATGGAAGATTATCAGTTTGGCGAGGCAGGGCGGCAGATATACGAGTTCCTCTGGAACGAGTATTGCGACTGGTACATTGAGATCGCCAAGGCGCGGCTCTATGGCGACGATCCGCAGGCAAAGAAAACGGCGTTGCAGGTGCTGGTCTATGTGTTGGAGCGCACGCTGCGGCTCCTGCATCCTTTCATGCCCTTCGTCACCGAGACGATCTGGCAGAAACTGCCCCACCAAGGGCCGTCCATCATGATTGCGCCCTGGCCCACCGACGGCGCGCTCTCGCGTGACAAGGCAGCCGAAGACGCCATGACTTTGCTCCTGGATGCGATTCGCGGCATCCGCAACGCCCGTGCCGAGTACAATGTGGAACCGGCACGGCGCATCGGCGCATTGGTGGCCGCGGGCGAACACGTGCCCCTGTTTGAGGCGCAGCGTGACCTCGTCATCAACCAGGCGCGGCTTGCGCCCGCGCGCGTTCACATCGCCGAACATTTTGACGCGCCCCCTCAGGTGGCGACGGTCGTGGCAGGTGGCGTGACGATCTATCTGCCGCTGGCCGAGATGCTCAACGTGGAAGCGGAACGGGCACGGCTGGCGAAGGAGTTGCGCGCGGCCCGCGCCGAGGCCGCGCGCGCAGAAGAGGTTTTGGCGAAACCGGGCTTCGCGGAGAAGGCTCCACCGGCGGTAGTGGAGAACGAACGCAAGCGGTTGGTCGCCGCCCAAGAGAAGGTCGCCCGGCTGGAGGCGCGCCTGGCCGCGCTGGGTTAACATGAGCATCAGCCCTCATCAAAGCGAACACTGTCCGCCCTTCCACCCGCTTCACGAGGGAGAGGGCAAACCCTCGTACTTTTTTGCACTTCGTTCGGGGCCATGCTATAATAGCCGCCATCCGAGAAGCCACGACAGGGAGAAGGACTGGGTCGTGGCTTATTATGCCCGTGATGCGATCGTGATGTGAGGAGGAGTTCTCGTCATGGCTCCATTGTCAGAAGAGGAAAAAGCGGCCCGTATCGCTGCGGCCAAAGCCAGAGCCGCGGAGATAGCGGCCCAGCGAGCCCAAGAAACGCCGGAACAACGGGAGGCACGCCTCGCAGCCGCCAGAGCGAGGGCCGCGGCCGCCAGAGCCACAGCCACTCCGGCTGCACCCCAGCCGGAAACGCCAGCCACCACGGCTACGGCCGTAGCCATCAGCCCTCATGACCGCTTCCGTGAGGCCAAAGCCGCCCAGAAACAGCGGGAGATGGCCCTGGCACAAGCGGGCCCCGGTGCCGATGCGCGCCTCGCTGCCTTGCGCGAGGCCGCTGTAACCAGGCCAGAAGCCAAGGCAGCCGCTCCCACCGCGCCGCCCTTGCCCCTGAACCGGCGCGAGTTTCTAATGTATGCGTGGAGCGCATCTATCGCCTTCCTCCTGGCCGGCGCCGGTATCAGCACCTTCTTCTTCATCTTGCCCCGCTTCAAGGCCGGCGAATTCGGGGGCACTTTCAGCGTTCCCATCACTCAGTTCCCGGCTGTCGGTGCTGCCCCCGTGCCTAACGACGAAGGCAAATACTGGCTGGTGCACACGGACAAGGGCTACAACGTCCTCTACAAAGTCTGCACCCATCTCGGCTGCCTCTACAAATGGGAAGGGGCCAACAATCGCTTTGAGTGTCCCTGTCATGGCTCCAAATTCCAATTAGATGGCACTTATATTGAAGGCCCCGCCCCGCGCGACCTGGATCGCTTTAAAATAACCGTAGTGGATGCATCGGGGAATGTCATCGCTCAGAACGATGCCAAAGGCGACCCCATCCAGGTCAACGACCCCAACGCCATCGTACGCATAGATACCGGCAGTCGCATCAAAGGGAAGCCCAAAGCCTAGAGAATGATCATAAAGGGACTGTAGGGGCGTGATGAATCATGCCCCTACTCCAGCCTCATAAGGAGGAATTGCATGAGCGTTTACGTTGATCTCATAAAAGGGATCGTGCAAGACGTCCGCAAAAACGGGCTCCGCTCCTTCCTTGCCATGCAGGCCGATCAGGCGATCACCCGCTTCACCGCCGGGTTGAGTTGGAACGACATCCGTTCCCTCCTGCGTGGCGACCCGCCGGGGAGGCCCAACCCACGCCTGAAGCCACACTCGGAGGGTTTTTGGCTGCACATCAAGCCTACCTTCTACCACAAGAGCGTCACCAAGATCAACCATACCTTCCGCCTGGGGTGGCTCAGCACCTTCCTGTTCTTCGTGGAACTGGTCACCGGCATCATCCTGATGACCTATTATGCGCCGACGCCGGAGCGCGCCTACTCCGATATGCTGCGCCTCCTCAGCAACGTCCCCTTCGGCAAGTTGATGCGCGACATCCATCGCCTGGCCGCCGAAGCCATGGTCATCACCGTCACCCTGCACATGTTCCGCACCTATTTCACAGGATCGTACAAGGCACCGCGCCAGTTCACCTGGTTCACCGGCGTCATCCTGCTCATCGTTACTTTGGGGCTCAGTTACACCGGCTATCTGCTCCCCTGGGATCAGTTGGCATTTTGGGCCGTGACCATCGGCGCCAGCATGGTAGAGGCTGCGCCGCCCCCCATTGTCGGCCAGACGCTGAACCTTATCCTGCGAGGCGCTCCCGAAATCGGGGCGAACGGTTTGCTGCGCTTCTACCTCCTCCATGTCATCTTCCTGCCCGTCCTCGGCATCATCTTTATCGCCGTGCACTACTACAAGGTAGTGCATCACGGCATCTCTCTTCCTTCATCGGAGGAAGCGGTCGGTGAGGATACCGCGCGGCGTGTGCCGGCGGAGAAGCGGGTTTATTTCCTGCCCGATATCCTGATAGATGAACTGATGCTGGCGTCCATCGTGATCTTTGGCCTGGTTGCCGGGGCCGCCTTCATCTACGGTGCCCCTCTGGAAAGCCATTCCAATCCTCTCTCCACGCCGTTACACACCGTTGCGCCGTGGTACTTCCTTTGGATTCAAGGGCTGCTGAAATTGGGCGACAAGACGTTGATGGGCATCATTGTGCCCACCCTCGTCTTTGGCCTTCTCTTCGTCATTCCCTACATTGACTTCAACCCCAGTCGCCGGGCCAAAGACCGTCGCCTTGCCATCCTGGCAGGGTTGGCCGGGGCATTGGCCCTGGTCGTCCTCACCTTCATGGGGACAGCCAAGTTTGGCGTCGTCGGCGCGCCCGCGCAAGAGGTCATTCAGGAGTTCATCCCGGAGGAGGGCGTCGGTGCGGTACGGGCGATCCCCTACGATCAACTTGTACCGGGAGCCTACGACACCCTCAGCCTCCCCGAAGGGATGCCTGCCCGCCTCGGACGCGTAATGGAAGAGATCAAGAAGCGTATAGAAGGGGATAGTGGGCTCCCGGCCGGCCACGCGGTTATGGTCATTGAAGAGTGGCAACAGGATTTGCGCAAGATCACCATGCGCATCCTCTGGACCCCGGCAGGAGCCGGCCAAGAGCAGCAGTTCAGCAAGACCATCTACATCCACCGCGACGCCAACTATTCGGCACACTAGGGGACAATGCCATGAAGTTGATCCAAATCCTTGTCGGGACCCTCATGATCATCGCCACGGTGGCTGCCCTCCTCATCGTGGGCCTGGGAGAACCGGCGCGCATGGCCGAGACGGAAAGGTCTCAGCAGGCGCGCTCTATTCAGACCGGAGCTTCCATCTACGAGACCTATTGCACCGGCTGCCATGGCCTGAAGGGCGAAGGCATTCCGGGTGTCGCGCCCGCGTTGAACTCTCCCTACTTTTTCACCCAACGCCTGAAGGAAATCGGCTATACCGGCAGCCTACGCTCGTACATTGAGAGTACCGTTGCTGCCGGACGCCCGGCCAGCACACAATACTCGGCCAAAATGCCTACGTGGAGCCAGGAGTTTGGCGGCCCCTTGCGGCCAGATCAGGTAAGAGATGTGACGTCGTTTATCCTGAACTGGGAGAAGACCGCCGCCGCGCAAGCGCTTCCCACGCCTGGGCCGACGGCCACTCCCCTTCCCAGCACCGCCAGCCCGGAGGAGCGGGGTAAGGCCGTCTTCCTCAGCGACAAGACGGCGTGCAAAGCATGCCACGCGATTGATGGCGTGCCGGGAGCCGCAGGGTTGGTAGGGCCGAACTTAACTCACATCGGCACGGAAGCCGGCACGCGCGTCGCCGGGCAGCCTGCCGAGGAGTACATCCGAACTTCCATCATCAATCCCAACGCCTTTATCGCGCCCAACTGTCCGGCGGGGCCTTGCACGGCCAACGTCATGCCGCCAACTTTCGGTCAGCAATTGTCGCAGCAAGAACTGGATGATCTGGTGGCCTACCTGTTGAGCCTGAAGTAGAGGCGAGGCAAGAAACCTCTCTACCCCCCTTCTCCTCCTCTCTCCGTGACGGGGAGAGGAGAGGGGGAGAAAAGAGGTTCCGACCGGCCAGCGACCGACTGGGAGCCCACGCAATGAAACGTAGCCGATACGCCCTTATCTTTTTTGCCGCCCTTCTCCTGGGGATGCTCTCTGCAAAGGTGGCCTATGCCCAGGGAGGTGATCCCGACCGTGGTGCGATCCTCTATGCGGAAAACTGCGCTGTGTGCCACGGCCCCGACGGTCAGGGACGCGTCGGGGCAACGTTGGCCGCGCCCTTCGCCTCCGTCCAGCCGGAGGCCCTGATTCGCCAGACCATCAACAGAGGTGTGCCGGGTTCCGTCATGCCTGCTTGGGGCAAGGCTTACGGCGGCCCCCTCAGCGATGCCCAAGTGGAGGACCTGGTTGCTTTCGTTTTAAGCCTTGGCGGGGGGCGTGCACCTACTCCGCCGACGCCGACGCCGTTCCCCATCACGCCGATTCCCACGGTAGCAGGGGCTGCGGGCGATCCCAATCGCGGCGCGCGGATATATGCCGAGAATTGCGTTGTCTGTCATGGGCCCGACGGCCAAGGCCGCATCGGTGCAGTGCTGGCAAAGGATTTCCCCGCTTTGCAGCCCAACGCCTACATCCGCGACGTGATCTCCCGCGGCGTGAAAGGAACGAAGATGCCTGCCTGGCTCCAGGCCAACGGCGGCCCCCTCTCGGCCCAAGAGGTAGAGGATGTCACAACCTTTGTGCGCACGCTGGCTGCTAGGGCTCCCGGTGTGCCGCAGCCTGTCGCGGCTACGCCTGTATCCTCTGGACCCGGCATCGGCGTCATGACCGGTGTCGTCGTGCTCCTGATATTGGGTGTCTTCGTAGTAGCGGTCGCGGCCGATCGGATGCGCTTGAGCGAGTAGAACGATCTTCCTATCCGAGGCCAACATCGGCCCCCATCTTGCCCTCCCATGTCATGGGTGAGGTTAGGATGGGGGTTGTTGCTTAATGCCTCTGCTTCTCTCCGCAAAAGGGCCACAAGGTTTGGGGCTGCTGCCGCCTCGTGGTACAATCAGGAACACGAGAGGCACCGAGCCTGGGAAGAGGAATTTACGTGCGCCAAGTACCGGCGGTCACCACCGCGCAGATCGCAGAGGTGGACCGGGCGATGGTAGAGGATTTCGGCATCGCCCTCGTGCAGATGATGGAGAACGCAGGACGCAACCTGGCACACCTAGCGCGGGAGATGCTGGGCGGTCAGGCTCTGGGGCGGCAAGTTTTGATCCTGGCAGGGGCAGGCAACAACGGTGGCGGCGGCCTCGTTGCCGCCCGCCACCTGGTGAATGCCGGCGCGGAGGTGGAAGTCGTCCTGGCGACGCCGCCCAACGCGCTGCAGGACCTTCCTGCCTATCAATTGAGCATCCTGGCGCGCATGGGACTGCCCATCGCTTCCTATGCTTCGGGTCGCGCCTTGCCGCCTGCCCACCTGATCGTAGACGCGCTCATCGGCTACGGTCTGCAAGGGAACCCACGCGGGGCTTACGCTCAGTTGATTCGCCAGGCGAATGCCCGCGGCGCGCCGATCTTGTCGCTGGATACACCCTCGGGCCTGGACACGACGACGGGGATCGCCTACACGCCTTGCATTCGCGCTACGGCCACATTGACCTTGGCCTTGCCCAAAGTCGGCCTCTTGCGCGAGACGGCACAATCCGTCGTGGGCGACCTGTATCTGGCCGACATCGGTGTACCGCCGCTCCTCTACCGGCGCATGGGGCTTGACGTACCGCCCTTGTTTGTCAACGGGCCGGTGCGCCGGCTACACGCAGATGAAATCGCCTACCCTTGAGGCAAGGCAGGAGAGAGACAAATGATCATCAACGAGCAGGAGTACAGAAGCAAAGTCCTCGGCTGTTGGCTCGGCAAGAACATCGGCGGGACGCTGGGCGCGCCCTTTGAGTGGCGGCGACAGATCAACAACATCAGTTTCTACACCCAAGACCTGGGCGGGGAGCCGCTCCCCAACGACGACCTGGATATCCAGCTCCTGTGGCTGATCGCTCTGGAGGAAAGGGGCATTGACATTGACGCCAAAGTGCTCAGCGAATATTGGGTGCTCTATGTGACCCCGCACTGGGCAGAATATGGCACGGCGAAGGTCAACATGCGTTCCGGGCTCCTGCCCCCCCTCTCCGGGACCCTGAACAACGACTATAAGGATAGTTGCGGTTCGTTCATTCGCTCGGAGATCTGGGCCTGCATCGCGCCCGGCTTCCCGCGCCTCGCCGCGCGCTACGCCTACGAAGACGCGATCTTGGATCACGGCAACGGCGAAGGCGTCTATGGCGAGGTCTTTTGCGCGGCCCTAGAGAGCGCGGCCTTTGTCGAGAAGGACTTGCAAACCCTGATCCAGATCGGCCTCTCATACATCCCCGAAGATTGCGGCGTCGCCCGCGCGGTCAGAAGCGCCATCGCTTCACATCGGTCAGGCAGGAGTTGGCGAGATGCCCGCGACGAAATATTGGCTAAATACCGGGGCGGATTGGGCCCCCAACAAACTTCTGCCGAGGACCGCGAGAAGGGTTTCCTGGAAGGCCAGCGCGGCTGGGATGTGCCTTCTAATATCGGCATGCTCATCATCGGCCTCCTTTATGGGGAGGGAGACTTCGGGAAGACCGTTTGTACCGCCGTGAATTGCGGAGAGGATACCGATTGCACCGCGGCTACCGCCGGTTCCATCTTCGGCCTGATGCACGGCATTGAGGCTATCCCGCAGAAGTGGGCCGAGCCGATAGGCCGCAAGATCAAGACCGCCTGCCTGAACCTGGGCGAACTCGGCTATTTCGGTAACCAGTTGCCGGCAGACATTGATGACCTCACCGCGCGCACCGAGCGCATCGCCCAACAGGTGATTTTGCGTCACAAACTGCCGCTGGAGATCAGCCGGGATAAGGCCACCGACCTGGCAGATGTGAGCACCGAAACCCTGATGGCGGGGCCGTGGCGTTCTACTTTGCGCGAGAACCTGGGGAAGCCCGTCTTTCGCTTTGACTTCTTTGATGTGGCCGTGGACTATGGCGATGGGCCCACGATCTGCGACAACACACCGAAGACGATACGGCTGTCCATACGGAACACCTACAAGGTACAAGCGAATCTCAATCTTCGTTGGTACACGCCGGATGGCTGGCGTGTGCATCCGGCCAGGACCGGCACAATCTTTTCGCCGCCGTCCTCCTGGGGAGACCCGCCGCGAGAGGTTGAATTCAGCCTGGAGACGGAGAAAGTGGAGAACTTCATGAACCGCCTGGTCGTAGAATTGACCATAGATGGCCGGCCTACGGTCATGCTGGTGCCGGTGACACTGCTCAACGGGAACCTGATGCCGACGGCTGGGACGCGTCCTTGATAGGGTAGGTATTTCTACAACCCCTCTTATCTCCCTCAGTCCCCCTTCTCTTCCCGAATCGGGGAGAGAAGGGGGAAGGGGTTGGAGAGGCGCCAAACAGAGCCTGTGAGATCATCTTTCGTTTTGTGAGGAGAACGATAATCTATGGCCGAAAAGGTCACACCCCGCAGCGAAGACTACTCTCGCTGGTACACCGATGTCATTCAACGGGCCGAGATGGCCGACTACGCGCCTGTGCGCGGCTGCATGGTCATCCGCCCCTATGGCTATGCCCTCTGGGAGAACCTGCAAAGCGCGCTGGACAAACGCTTCAAAGCCACGGGCCATGTCAACGCCTACTTCCCCCTGTTCATCCCCATGAGCTTCCTGCGCAAAGAGCAGGAGCATGTGGAGGGTTTCTCCCCGCAATTAGCCATCGTAACCATCGGCGGCGGCGAACAGTTGGAAGACCCGCTGGTCGTGCGGCCCACCTCCGAGACCATCATCGGCTACATGTACGCGCAATGGGTGCGCTCCTACCGCGATCTGCCGATCCTGATTAACCTGTGGAACAGTGTCGTGCGATGGGAGCAGCGCACGCGCCTTTTCCTGCGCACCACCGAGTTTCTCTGGCAAGAGGGCCACACCGCCCACGCGACCTACGAAGAGGCCGAGGAAGAGACGCTGCGGATGCTGAACATCTATGTGGATTTCGCCCAGAACGAGGCGGCGATCCCTGTGATTCCGGGGCGCAAGAGCGAGAGCGAGAAATTCGCGGGCGCGCTGCGCACCTATAGCATTGAGGCGATGATGGGCGACAAGCGAGCCTTGCAATCGGCCACATCGCACAACCTGGGGCAGAATTTCGCGAAGGCGTTTAACATCCAATTTCTGGACCGCGACAACGTGCTGAAGACCTGTTGGACGACCAGTTGGGGGCTCAGTTCCCGCATGATCGGCGCGATCATCATGGTACACGGCGATGACCAAGGGCTCATCCTGCCGCCGCGCCTCGCGCCCATCCAGGCGGTCATCGTGCCCATCTGGAAGTCGGACGCGGAGCGCGCGGGCGTCATGGAATCGGCACAGTCGCTGGTCAAAGAACTGGATGGCTTACGGGTCAAATTGGACGACCGAGATGACGTATCTCCCGGCTTCAAGTTCAACGATTGGGAGATGCGCGGCGTACCGCTACGGATTGAGATCGGCCCGCGCGATGTGGCCCAGGGCAACTTGGTGTTGGCACGGCGCGATGTGCCCGGCAGGCCAGGCAAAATCACCGTGCCCCGCGCGGGCGCGCGACAACGTGTAGAGGAGATGTTAGCGACGATCCAGAAAGACCTTTTCGCACGAGCCCTTGCCTTCCGCGAGGCCAATACCCACGCGCCGCGCTCCTACGATGAGTTCAAGGCGGCGGTGGAAGATGGCTTCGCCCGCGCCTGGTGGTGTGGCAACGCGGCTTGCGAGGCGCAGGTGCAAGAGGAGACAAAAGCGACCATCCGCTGCATCCCCTTTGATCAGCCGGGCGGCACGGGGCCGTGCATCGTCTGCAATTCCACCGCGAAGGAACAGGCGATCTTCGCGAAAGCATATTAACGCTGGATCGGAGAAGCAGGTTTACGCAGGGGGACGGGCTCACCATGGTTGAGATCATCTGCGAGTTCGTCGTCAAGGAGGAGGCCCGAGGCCGGTTTGAACTGACATATGGCCCAGGCGGCGCGTGGAGCAGACTGTTCGCACGGTCCCCAGGCTTCCGAGGCACCACCCTGCTGCGCGATACGAAGAACCCGCGTCGGTACCTGACGATTGACCTCTGGGAGGCAGAGGCTCAGCGCGAGCAGGCACTGGCCGAACGCAAAGCCGAGTACGCCGACCTGGACGCTGCCTTTGCCGACTGGACCGAGTCTAGAACTGAAATGGGCACCTTCAGGGTGGTGACCGAGGCAACGGTGCGCCCCCACCGAAGAAGTGGCCTATAACGTGGATGACCGGGAGTGTATTCGGGCGAAGGGCCCGTGAGCGATAATTTGATCCCAGGAGAGCCATATCATGGCCGAAATGACCACCCACGAGCGGATGCAGCGAATGTACGCGCACCAAGAGGCAGATCGGGTGCCGGTGACCGATTCCCCTTGGGACGCGACACTGGAACGTTGGCACCGCGAAGGCTTACCCGAAGGTGTTGATTATGCCGATTACTTCGGCCTGGATAAGTTCGCCCACATATCTGTGGACAACAGCCCGCGCTACCCGGTCAGAACCCTGGAGGAGACCGAGGAATACACCATCACCACCTCCGCGTGGGGAGTGACGATGAAGAATTGGCGCCACGCTGGAGGTGTGCCGCAATTCCTTAATTTCACCATCACCGACCCCGATTCCTGGGCAGTAGCAAAGGCCCGGATGGAGCCCAGCAGCGATCGGATAGACTGGGCCAATTTGCAACGCAACTACAGAAAATGGCGAGAAGAAGGCGCATGGATCAGCGCGGGGCTCTGGTTCGGCTTTGACGTGACCCACTCCTGGCTTGTGGGCACAGAGCGCGTCTTGACCGCGATGGTAGAACAGCCCGAATGGCTGATGGATATTTTTAACCACTGCCTGGATGTGGACCTTGCCCTTCTGGAAATGGTTTGGGATGCCGGCTATCAGTTTGACGAGATCTTCTGGTGCGACGATATGGGCTACAAAGGGCACCAATTTTTCTCACTGAAGATGTATCGGGAGCTGTTGAAACCGGTGCACAAGCGCGCGGCGGATTGGGCCCATAAGAAAGGGATTCACGTACATCTTCATTCGTGTGGCGATATACGCCCCTTCATCCCCGACCTGATAGAGATCGGCATTGAGATGTTGAACCCGATAGAGGTCAAGGCAGGCATGGACCCCCTCGCGCTCAAAGCCAAGTATGGAGACCGGCTGGGCTTTCACGGGGGGCTTAATGCAGTCCTGTATTGGGCTTTGGAGGCACTGTGGAACGAGATGCGCCGGGTGATTCCGGTCATGAAAGAGGGAGGCGGTTATATCATCAGTTCAGACCATTCCGTTCCCAGCAACGTCAGCCTGCAAGACTTTCAGACATTTGTCGGGTTGGCTAAACGGCTGGGATCATACCAGTAAGGGTATCACAATGGACTACGAAGCCGTCATCGGGCTGGAAGTGCATGCCCAACTCCTCACCGCCTCTAAGATGTTTTGCAGTTGCGATGCCGACGTCTTCGCTGCGCCGCCCAATACCCACGTCTGCCCCGTCTGCCTGGGGATGCCCGGTAGTCTGCCGGTCATCAATCGGCGCGCCATTGAAGCGACCATCATGACCGGCCTGGCGTTGAATTGCCGGATCGCCGAGACATCGGTTTTCGTGCGCAAGAACTACTCCTATCCCGATTTACCAAAAGGTTACCAGATCTCCCAGTACGAGCTCCCCCTTTGCCACGACGGTTGGCTCCTGATTGAAGTAGGCGGCGAGCGGAAGCGCGTCGGCATCCGCCGCGCCCACCAGGAGGAAGACACGGGCAAACTGTTCCATGTGAACGGCTACAGCCTGGTGGATTACAATCGCGCCGGCGTGCCGCTGCTGGAGATCGTATCCGAGCCAGACTTACGCTCCGCCGACGAAGCCTACGCCTACCTGACCAAGTTGCGCACCATCCTGCGTTACCTGGGCGTGAGCACAGGCGACATGGAGAAGGGAGCCATGCGCTGCGAGCCGAGCGTCTCGGTGCGGCCGGTGGGCTCCTCGGAGCTGGGCACGAAGGTTGAGATCAAAAACCTTAACTCTTTCCGCGCGGTCAAATTGGCGCTGGAGTACGAGATCGGGCGGCAGATAGAGGCTCTGCGTCAGGGCGAGAAGATATCGCAGGTCACGATGGGATGGGATGATGTGCGTGGCCGCACGGTGGTGCAGCGCGTTAAAGAAGGTTCTGAGGACTATCGCTACTTCCCGGAACCCGATCTGCCGCCGTTGGAGTTGAGCCGCGAGTGGGTGGCCGAGATTGCCGCGCGCCTTCCCGAACTCCCCGATGCCAGGCGCGATCGCTTCATGGCCCAATATGGCCTCTCGGCCTATGATGCCTCGGTTCTGGTGGCCGACCGCGAAGTGGCCGATTATTTTGAGAGCGTCGTCGCGGCCACCGGCGGCAAGGCGGAGGCCAAGACGGTGGCAAACTGGTTCACAGGCGAGCTCTTCCGCCTGATGAACGAGACGGGAGCCGGCATCGGTCAGGTGAAAGTAACGCCGAAGGCCTTCGCCGGGCTTCTGGCATTGGTGGCCGGGGGCACGGTGAACCTGAACACCGCCAAGATGGTCTTTGAAGAGATGTTTCGCACGGGGCAAGGGGCGCAGGAGATCGTCGCCGCGAGAGGTCTGGCCCAGGTAAGCGACCGGGACATCCTAGAGAGGGCGGTACGGGCCACCTTGGACGCTCATCCCGCCGAGGTCGCCAGTTATCACGGCGGCAAGACCACCGTTCTTGGCTGGCTCATGGGGCAGGTGATGCGGGAGATGAAGGGCAAAGCTAACCCCGCCATCGTGCGCGCCCTGCTGGAAGAAGAACTCAGGAAGAGGAAACCGTAGAGGTTGAGGCTCATCATTCCTCTACTCCCTCCTTAAATCTCCGAAGCGGAGAGGGGAACTGAGTGAGTGCACTGCAGGAATCGGGCAAGTTCTTGTAGTGGCCGCTGATGGCCGCCTCTGTATGATTTGCATCATAGCGGCGGCAGTTATTATTTGTTATAATAGTGCACCATTGCACAACGGCAGTAGAAAATTGAGAGCCGATGCCGTCTCTCGCGGCACCGCAGCCCGGACGAAGGCGTGACTGCCCTAGCATATCCTAGCCGGCTACCACAAGAAGCCGGAGTTGCGAAAGGAGAAAGGGCTATGTCCGGGAAGAAACAAGTTGAGGAGGTCTCCCTGACCTCCGCGCCGTCGGGCGATGGGCATGGCGCAGCCGCCTCCCCTTCTGCCCATACGGCCATATCGCAAGACGGTCATGAGCCGCCCCCCTTATCGCCCTTCCAAATAGCACAAAGGCAATTTGACGAAGCGGCCCAATACCTCACCGATGTACGACCGGAATATCTGGCGAAGTTGCGTCTGCCGGAACGGGAGTTGACCGTTAATTTTCCCGTGCGCATGGACGACGGCACGATCCGCATTTTCACCGGCTATCGCGTGCAACACTCCATGCTGCGCGGGCCCGCGAAGGGTGGCATTCGCTATCACCCCGACGTCACTCTGGATGAGGTGCGGGCCCTCGCCATGTGGATGACCATGAAATGCGCGGTGGTAGGCATCCCTTATGGCGGCGCGAAGGGCGGGGTAGCCTGCAACCCCAAGGAAATGTCTTTGGGTGAGGTGGAGCGCCTTACCCGCCGTTACACCCATGAAATCAGCAGCATCATCGGCCCCGATCGCGACATCCCTGCCCCCGACGTCAACACCAATGCCCAGATCATGGCCTGGATGCTGGACACCTACGCCATGAAAGTTGGGCGTCCTACCCCGGCTCTGATCACAGGTAAACCCGTTGAATTGGGCGGCTCGCTGGGCCGCAACGAGGCTACCGCGCGCGGCTGCCAATATACGTTGCGGCGTGCAGCCAAGCGGCTAGGTCTCCCCTTAGCAGGGGCTGCGGTTGTGATCCAGGGCTACGGCAATGCGGGCTCCATCGCTGCCTCTCTCCTCCACCATGAAGACGGCTGCCGCATCGTCGCAGCCAGTGATTCTCAAGGCGGCGTTTATAATCCCAAAGGCCTTGATCCGGCGGCGTTGTTGAAGTGGAAAGAGGAAAACAAGACCGTCGCCACCTACCCCGATGGCGATTTTGTGACCAACGCCGAACTGCTGGAACTTCCCTGCGATATCCTCGTCCCCGCTGCCCTGGAGCGACAACTTACCGGCCGGAACGCGGACCGGGTGAAGGCCCGCATCATCGCCGAGGCAGCCAACGGCCCCACCGAGCCGGAGGCCGATGTCATTTTCCACGACAAAGGCATCTTTGTCATCCCCGACATCCTTGCCAACGCGGGAGGCGTCACCGTCAGTTACTTTGAATGGGTGCAAAACCTACAATCCTTCTCTTGGGAAGAGGACGAGGTCAATCAGCAGTTGGAGCGGGTCATGAATCGCGCCTTTGATCAGGTGGTGGCGATTGCCGACGAAAAGAAGGTGCGCAACCGCGTGGCCGCCGGCATCCTGGCTATCAATCGTTGTGTCAAGGCATTCCACCTGCGCGGCGTGTATCCCTGATCGGGCCATTCGCTCCTCAAAGTGCCGACTCCTGCCTGGCGCGTTACCGGGCAGGAGTCTTTTTATTTGACAGAGGATCAGAAGGAAGATATGATGTCCAAGCATCGGCATTTAATGGAACATCGCACGATAGCATGGACACCATCCTGTTAGACCTCACCGGCATTGCCCACGGTGGCGAAGCCGTTGGCCGCCACGAAGGGAAGATCATCTTCGTCGCTGGCGCGATCCCCGGCGAACGCGTGCGCGCGGAGCCGATAGAGAGCAAAGGCCGTTGGGCGCGCGCCAGGCTGGTGGAAGTGCTCGCGCCTTCGCCCGATCGGGTAGAACCCCCCTGCCCCTTCTTCGGATTTGGCCCCGGCTATTGCGGTGGGTGCCAATGGCAACACATCGCCTATCCCCGCCAACTGGCGTTGAAGCGCGAGATCGTGCGTGACCACCTCGCGCGCTTAGCCCGCCTGCCCGATGTGCCGATACATCCTACGCGCGCCGTGGGCGAGCCTTACGGCTACCGTAATCACGTGCAACTGGTGCCCGCCGGAGGCGGATACCTGGGCTATCTGGAACATGCCAGCCATCGCGCCGTCGCCATTGACAACTGCCTGCTGATGCATCCCTTGTTGGATGAGCTCTTCGTGGCGCTGGATGTGGAATTGCCGGAACTGAAGCAGGTGCATCTGCGAGCCGGTGTGCGCACGGGGGAACAAATGATAATTTTTGAAACGACGGACGACGAGCCCCCCAGCATTGAGGTAGATATGCCCGTCTCCTGTGTCTTCTTGAGCGAGAAAGGCGTGGCCCTCACCCTGGTCGGCTATGGGCATATTACGGAGCAGGCCGCCGGGCGTGAATTCCGGGTCTCCGCCGGAAGCTTCTTTCAGGTGAACACCCCAGGCGCGGAGGCATTGGTGGAGTTGGTGCGCGGCTACCTTGCTCCGCAATCGGCGGACGTGCTGCTGGATGCCTATTGCGGGGTAGGGCTTTTCGGCCTCTCTCTAGCCAGGGGGGTAGGGCGCGTCATTGGCATTGAAGCACATCCTGCGGCAGCCGACGACTTCCGCGCCAATGCCGCAGGCCTGGACCATGTTGAGTGTATAGAAGCGCCGGTGGAGGAAGCCCTAGCGCGCGTGGAGGGACCTATCCACCTGGTAGTGGCCGATCCGCCGCGGCGGGGCTTGGGACGCGAGGTCGTTGAGGGCCTGGCGCGCCTCGCGCCGCGACGGATCGCGTATGTATCCTGTGATCCCGCCACGCTGGCACGCGACGCCGCGCTCCTTACGAGCGCGGGCTATCGGCTCGTGGAAGTGCAGCCGGTGGACCTTTTTCCGCAAACGCACCACGTAGAAAGTGTGGCGCTGTTTGCAAGGTCGGTTTAGTCGGTCCACGGGACGCCAAATCTTTCCCGGTGCGCGACTTCGCTTAACGCCTTGCGTTGCTTGCGGCCCCGCCCCAACTGCTTGACCGGATAGCCCATCGGCAGCATGGCCTGAATGACGAGATCATCGGGGACATTGAGGAGCCGCCGGATTTCAGGTGTGTCCACATTGGTGACGAAAACGGAGCCGACGCCCATCTCCCAGGCCACGAGCGCCATATCCTGCCCCGCTCGCCCCGCATCCAAAGGCCCCTGCCCTGTGCTGGGGGCCAGGATGGCGATGACAAGGGGCGCGTTCGCAATATAGCGTCCTGTTATCGCGTGTTGGGCGATCTGGCGCAAGGTGTCGCGCTCGCGCACGACGACGAAATGCCAGGCCTGCCGGTTGCGCGAAGAGCCGGTCAGCCGCCCTGCTTCCAACACCTTCCATATCACCTCATCGGGTACCGGCTTATCCTGGTACTCGCGCACGGCAAGAAGTGTACGTACCGCCTGAAAAGTCTCCATAAAATGTTCTCTCCTGGTGAATGAAAAATCGGGGCGCCAGAGGCCTGGCTCCCCGATATGGATTCTATGAGCGGAACTGTTTACCAGCGGGACCCGCCGCGTCCGCCGCCACCGCGCGAGCCGCCACGGTCTCGTCCACCGCCGCCACCACCGAAGCTACGTCCGCCCCCTGCGCGCTCTTCGCGCGGGCGGGCTTCATTGACGCGGATCTGCCGGTCATGAAGCGTTTTACCGTTGAACATGGTGATGGCTTTCTGCGCCTCATCGTCGGTGCCCATCTCAACAAAGCCGAATCCCTTAGATCGGCCTGTTTCGCGATCCCGAACCACTTCTGCTGTGCGCACTGCGCCAGCGCCGCCAAAGAGCTCTTGCAGGTCGGCATCTGTCGTGCTATACGAGAGATTACCGACATAGAGTCTGCTTCCCATTCTAACCTTTCTCTCTTTCTCTCAAAGGCGCTGACCGACATCGCGGTGCGCCCCCAGGGGGCCCGATACTTCCGGCCCTATATCTTGACAACTTTGACGGCGTGGGCGCCTTTCGGCCCCATCTCCACCTCAAACTCTACCTGTTGCCCCTCCTCCAGGTTGCGGAAGCCGTTCTCCTGGATCGCTGAGTAGTGGACGAAGACGTCCTCACCTCCTTCACGAGCGATGAAACCATAACCCTTCGCACGGTTGAACCATTTGACCGTGCCTGTTACGCGCTCGCCCATTGCGAGCACCTCCTGAGAAGTAGATTTGTAGGTGAGTACGAGTCCGCTGCGGCCGCTAGCAAAGCGCCGCCAGTCTAGGGAGCCTGGCGGCGTAGAGACCTACTACGTCCGAGACAGATACTTCCTTCAACCTACAACACAACTTTAGCACAACTAGGGCGTTCTGTCAAGTTTACGATGGTCGGGGGAGCGTCGTTCTTATCACCAGCGACGCACCAACACAGATAATCCTTTGCCAAACTCGCGAAAGCCAAGACGATGGTAGAGCCGCTGCGAGGCGAAGTTGCTGGCTTGGGTGTTAAGGATGGCAGCATCCGCGCCTTCGCCCAGAGCATGGGCCAAAGCATCCGCGAGGAGACGGCGACCCAATCCCCGGCGCTGGGCAGCAGGATGTACTGCCAGGCGGATGATCTGCGCCTCGCTGCCGCGCGCGTCGGTCACGGCATAACCCACAAGCGTGCCATCTCGCTCCACTACCGCGAAACGGGTCGCCGTCACCAGGTAGAGGGACATGCCGGCCCGGTCCAACCGCCAGATAGGATCAAAAGTGGCTTCATCCAACGCGACGAGCGCGGCCAGGTCACTTCCCTGGGCCAGACGGAGACGAACGGACGGGTCATCTGGAGATGGCACGTTCAGCCCTGCGCCTTGCCAACGCAGGCTGATTACGCGGTCTTCCACCCGAAACCCCGCCCTTTGCAACAAGGTTGAGACCCAATCCTCCGACGTCAGGCATACAAAGCCCCTGGCCCCTAATCTCTGCAAGTCTGCCGCCGCGCGCTCGCAGAGGGCCGACAGGAGAGCATCGGCCGGCCACGCTTCGGCCAAGAGAAGCCCGCGCACCTCCGGCCACTCGGCGCGCTTGGCCGAGCAGGCCAGGAAACCCTGTAGCCGACCTTTTTCTTCGGCCACCCAGCCATAAAGCGGGCCCTGGCTTGCGACGTAACCGGCGAGGTCTTCTTCGCTGAAGTTTGCAAAGGCGCGACGAGCCCAAGTGTACAAACGACGCACCGCGAAGAGGTCGGCATGACGAGTCGCACGTACAAAGGGTAAAGCCATCGCCACGCGAGTATGCCATGAAAGCAGGCTGCCGTCAAGCCTTTGCCTGTTCAACCGCTCCCTTTTTGAAACTATCGTTTTATTACGAGAAACGAATCTATTGACAAAAGCCCGCTTCTGGCCCATAATATGTTTGTCTATATAAAATAGTATTTCATACAGTGAAACGAGCAACGCGGCCTGAAAGTATCGTCGCGCAGGTGACATATCATGGAGCCGCAACCCCTCCAGTCTCGCTACACTATTCAGGTGTTGGCCAAAGCCCTTGACCTCCTGGAAGTCCTGGGGCAGGCGCGCGCGGGCCTGACCTTGGCCGAACTGTCCAAGCGACTGGACCTCCCCAAGAGCTCGGTCTTTCGCTACCTGGTCACCCTGGAAGCGCGCGGGTACGTAGAAAAACTTCCTGAGTCGGATAGGTATCGCCTCGGCCTCAGGCTTTTTGAGATAGGCAATCTGGTTGCTTCTCACTTTGATGTCACCGAGTTTGCCCTGCCCTTCATGCGCAAACTGGTGGAGACCTTCCACGAGACCGTGAACCTGGCCGTCCTCTACCAGGGCGAGGTTGTCTATCTGCAAATACTGGAAAGCACCCGTTCCATGCGGATGAGCGCGCAGCCCGGCCAGCGCAACTTGTGCCACTCTACCGCGTTGGGCAAGGCGCTGCTTGCCTATCTGCCGGAGGCCGAGGTGCAGGCCATCGTCGCTCAGCATGGGCTGCCGGCCCTCACGCCGCGCACCATCACGACGATGGAGCACTTGCAGGCGGACCTGGCACGCGTGCGCAGCCGAGGCTATGCCATAGACGACATTGAAAACGAAGAGGGGGTGCGCTGTGTGGCCGCTCCTATCTTCAATCACCAAGGCGAACCGGTCGCCGCCATCAGTCTCTCCGGCCCCGCCGATCGCATGCCATACGCCCAAATTGAGCTGATGGGTAAAGAGTTGCTTGCCGGCACCCGTGCTATCTCCCGCCGCCTGGGGCATCGTTCTTGGTCGTGATCCCCTTCTGGTCAAGAAAGCACGAGGGCGAACGGAGGCTTCAGCACTTGGGTTACCGAAACCTGCTTGTGCCGCAATAGGGAAGGAGGTGATTGGCTAGCGAGGTTCTGATAGAGCGCGTGTGTTTGTCGTGATCTCGGCACTACAAAAACCTTCCGAGGAGATTAAGAGGGAGAAAGGTATGAAAAAGTTCTCTCGCCGCCAATTGCTGAGAGGAGCCGGTGCTCTGGCTTCCAGCGCGCTCCTTGCAGCCTGTGTCACACCCACGCCCCAGATCGTCAAAGAGACCGTCGTCGTAGAGAAGGTCGTCAAAGAGACGGTTCCGGTGGAGAAAACCGTCAAAGAGACAGTCGTTGTGGAGAAGGTCGCAACGCAGGTGGTGGAGAAGGTTGTGACGGCCACGCCTGCACCGCCTACCCCAGTGCCGCCTACGCCGAGCCCGAAAGTGGGAGGCGCGGTCATCATCCCCATCGCGGCGGACCCGCCGGGCATTGATCCTTGCAACCCCTGGCACCTGGGGGCCGGCCTACAGGGCGTGCATGTCCCACCTTACGATCCCTGGTTCATCTACGACCGGGAGGTTAAACGCGTGGGATATGTTGCACAGTCGGTCACGCGGCCCCAGCCCGACACGCTTATTGTTGAGATCCGGCCAGGAGTCAAGTTCCACAGCGGCCGCGAGTTCACTGCCGAGGACGCGGTCTGGAGCTACCAGCGCTACATAGATCCCGAGCTAGCTTGCGCGGGCGGCCAGGACGTCGTTTCCAAGCAGATCAAGTCCATGAAGGCACTGGACAAATACAAACTGGAAGTCCAGATTCAAAACCCCAAATTGTGGACAGAATTGATCTGGCTGCCGCCGATCATAGACCGCGAAGTGGTGGAGAAGTATCCCAAAGGCAAGATTCTGCTACAGGCCGAGGCCGGCACGGGGCCCTGGATCCTTGATAAATGGGAGCCTCAGAGCTACATCTCATACAAGCGCAACCCAGACTACTGGAACAAGCCTCCCCTCATTGAGGAACTGCGCTTCGTCGTCATGCCCGATCAGCAGGCCCAGATAGCGGCCATGAAGACCGGCCAGATCAACTTCCTCGGCTTTGACGACTACAAAGCCTATGACCAGCTAAAGGACGACCCGAACATCAAGATTCACTCCTTCCTCACGGGTAACTACTATCGCATCAACGTCAATCACCTGCGGCCCGCGCTCCAGGATAAGAACGTCCTCCTGGCTCTGCGCCACGGCATCAACCGCCAACAGATGATAGATGTCATCACGCGCGGCCAAGGTGGGATTTCGGGGCCTGTAACGCCTCTCAGCAAGGGTTATGTCCTGCCTCAGGAAGAGGTGGAGAGGCTGCAAAAATACGACCCCGAACTGGCGAAAGACTACCTGCGGAAGGCAGGTTACGACCCCGACAACAAAGACAAGCGCCTGAAGCTGATCGGCATCAGCATCGCCGGCTACCAGACTTTCAACGATCTCATGCTGATCGCTCAATCCAACCTGAAGGACATCGGGGTTGACATGGAATTGCGCATCCTGGAGGTCGGTGTCTGGGTCAAGGCCCGTCTGGAGACGAAGGACTATGACCTGAGCGCCAACAACCTGGGTGCCGCTCAGGTTGATCCTAACCTGTCCCTATATCGCTCGGACCGCGACGAACAGAAGTGGACCGGTGGTGGCGACCCCGAACTGGATAAGCTCCTGGATGCCTTCAACGAGGAGCCCGATCAGGAGAAGCGCAAACAGATCTCGCAGCAAATCCAGCGCAAGCTGATTGAGGACGTGCGGGAAATCTACCTGTTCGCCACGCCGACCTTCCAGGCGGTGAGCAAGAAGCTCATCGGCTACGAGCCATGGCCTGGCGACCCGGGCTCCATACGCGCCCTTGATTGGGAGCAGGTGTACTGGGCCGGTTAAGGTCTAGAGGGGGGAAATGTAGGGGCGACTATGCGTCGCCCCTACTCCCGTGCTATAAAGAAGGGTGCTATAATTCCTTAACTACCTACTAAACTTTTGTTAGGCAAAACAAATGCACAGATACGTCATCCGTCGTTTGCTGCACATATTGCTCACCGCGTTCCTCGCCTCTGTGTTTCTCTTTCTCCTCCTCAACCTGATGCAGGGCGATGCCATTGATATCTATTTCGGCCTGTCAGAAGACCGTTCGCCCGAGGCCGAGGCCTATTTGCGCGCGCAATACGGTCTGGATAAACCCCTTGCCGTACAATATCTGACTTGGCTCGGCAAAGCGATCCGAGGAGATTTGGGCACATCCTGGCGCTTCGCAGAGCCCGTCATGGATATGTTCGGCAAGCGCGTGCTGTTATCCTTTGAAATCGCCGGCATCGCGATCTTCATCAGTGTCGTAGGCAGCATCACCTTGGGCATCTACCTGGCAGTCCACCAGAACAGCGCGGCGGACCAGATCATTCGTTTCCTGGGTCTGATCGCCGTCTCCGCGCCGATATTCTGGGTAGCGTTGGCCCTGATCCTGGTTCTATCCCAGGTGTTTCACTGGATGCCGCCGGTGCGGTACGTTCCCTGGAGCGAGGATGCTTGGAAACACTTTCAGATTATCTTTGTGCCTGCTGCTCTCTGGGGTGTCATGTCCATACCTTCCTTCAGCCGTTATGTTCGCAATGCCGTGTTGGACGTGCTGAGCGCAGACTACGTGCGCACGGCGCGCAGCAAAGGGTTGCACGAGCGGCGAGTGCTGTTCGTGCACGCCTTGCGGAATGCCGCCGGGCCCCTGGTCACCGTCATCGGCATGAGCATCGGCGGCGCGGCAGGTGGCAACGTTCTTCTGGAAAACGTCTTTTCCCTACCGGGCATGGGGCGCCTGTACACGACCGCCATCAGCCAACGGGATTATCCTGTGGTCCTGGGCCTGAGCCTCCTTCTTTCCCTCTTCTTCCTCTTCATGATGCTGGTAACGGACCTGGCCTATGCCTGGTTGGATCCGCGGGTGCGATATGAATAGGCGGCGGTTCAGCGGTGGAGAGATACTAAGATGACCGATGCAGCGATCAGCAAACGCAAGGGGTCGGAACCTAGAGCGCCGCGCTCCGCGCGGGCCAGGGCATTGCGGCGAGTCCTGCGCACGCCGGTCACGGTGATCGGCGCGGTACTGGTGATCTGCTTGATCATCTTCGCGCTGGCGGCGGACCAATTCTCTCTGCCGGACCCCAATGCGATGGACGCCAAGGCCCTGCGTATGCCCCCCGGCACGCCGGGCCATCCTCTGGGCACCGATAACTACGGACGCGATATCCTGAGCCGGTCCGTGCATGGTGCGAGGATCTCCCTTTTCCTTTCGTTGGCGGTGGTATCTATCAGCGCTACCGCCGGCGCGATATTAGGCGTGGCCGCGGGTTACTCCGGCGGCATTGTGGACACCCTCATCAGCCGGTCGTGGGATGTTTTATCAACCCTGCCCGGCATCATTCTCTTCATGGTCATGGTGGCCGCGCTGGGGCCGGGCATCCCGATGCTGATTATCGCCATGAGCATCGGTAGCATCCCCTGGTATGGCCGCCTGGTACGAGAACGGGTGCTGTCGCAACGAAGCAAGGAATACGTGGAGGCAGCGAAGGCCATAGGGGCCAGCCAGTGGCGTATCATGTTTCGGCATGTGCTGCCCAATTGCCTGACGCCGGTCCTGGTCGCGGCGGCTTTGGCCATCCCCGGTGTGATCATGGGTGAAGCAGGGCTGAGTTACCTCGGTCTGGGCATCAGGCCCCCGCAGCCATCGTGGGGCCAGATGATCTCTGAAGGCCAGTCCCTTTTGCTGCTTGCCCCTTGGATCTCTATGATCCCCGGCGCGTTTATTTTGCTCACCACGTTGGGCTTCAACCTGGTGGGCGACGGCCTGCGCGATTATTTTGACCCGACCCAGTTGCGCTAAACACCAGCAGCCTTAATTTGTCGGGACCTCACAAACCGGAGGAAACCGCAGGATGACCGATCGTATGCGGGTCTGGAATTGGGTGGGAGGAATCAACTTTGAGCAGGTTGTCGTGCCCATGCCGGAGCCCGGCCCACACCAAGTGTTGCTGCGGGTGCGCGCGGTGGGCATCTGTGGTACCGACGTGAACATCGTGCGCGGCTTCAACACCGGCACGAAGCCGCCTCTGGCCTTGGGCCACGAGATCGCCGGAGATGTGGTAGCCTGCGGGCCGGGGGTTACTCAGGTGCGCGTGGGCGACCGCTGCGCCGTGGACCCCGGCGTGGGCTGTGGTCATTGTATGTGGTGTCGCACCGGCCAGAAAACCTATTGCGCGCAGGTGGGCGCGATCGGCATCACCATCCCCGGCGGCTGGCAGGAATACATGGTGTTGCCGGAGGAGAACTGTTATCGCCTGCCCGACCACATGGGCTATCTGGAGGCGACGCAGGCTGAGACCCTCTTCACCGTGCTGGGCGGGATTGACAAACTGCATATCCAGGTCGGTGAACCGGTGCTCGTCATCGGCGGCGGGCCGGCCGGGCTCCTCTTCGCCCGCCTCGCGCGCCAGGCGAGCAACGTGCCCCTCGTCCTGGCGGGCACGCGCCGGAAAAGGCTGGAACTGGCGCGTCGGTGGGGCATTGACCGCGTGCTCAACGTGGCCGAGGAATCGCTGGAAAAGGCCTTGGCCGGGGAAGAGTTTCCGGTAGTCATTGAAGCCGTCGGCACGGCGCAGTCTATCCAGCAGGCGATCGCCGCGGTGGCTCCGCGCGGGCGGGTGTTGATCTACGGCGTGCCGGGCGAGCCGCGCATCCCCATTGATGTGGAGCGCATCGTTCTGCGTGACCTCTCCCTGCTGGGAACCACCGATACCCCCACCTGCTGGCCACGAGTCAGCAACCTGTTGGCCGGGGGTGATCCCAATCTCAAGGATTTGATCACCCACACTTTCCCCTATGATCGCCTGCCCGACGCGGTGCTCTTTTCTATTGAGCATCGGGACGAGATCATCAAGGTTGTCGTAGAATCGGAAGACTGAGTCGCGGAGGAGACCCATGAACGTTGTCTGCGTAGGCGCGCACCAGGACGACGTGGAACTTCACTGCCTGGGCACGCTGATCAAGTACCAACAGCGTGGGGATGTGAAGATCACGATCGTCGTCATCACAAACGGCAACAAAGGCTCTCAGCACGACCCCAAGATGCCCTATGCCCAGGTGGCGGCCATCCGCGCCGCCGAGGCGACCGCGGTGGCCGAGGCTTTGGGTGGCCGCTACATCGGGCTGGAACAGGAAGACCAATATCTGCGGGATACCGACGAGGTACGCAATAGGTTGGTGGATATCCTGCGCGAGGCCCGGGCCGATTTGGTGATCGCGCCGCCGCCGGTAGATTACAGTTCCGATCACATGGTAACCAGCCACCTGGCCTTTGAAGCCTGTGCCCTGGCAGGCTATCGTTCCATCTTTACCGCGCACGAACCCCTGGCCTCTTACCCTGCCCTCTTTTATATGGATGCCCTGACGGGCCTGGAGTCGCAGCCGACCCACTACGTGGACATCAGCGACGTTTTTGCGCGCAAATGTGAGCTGTTGCGGTTGCACAAGAGCCAGATGAAAAACATGCAGCAATCGGGATGGGACCTGGTCAAATACGCGCAGATCGTGGGAGCTTTCCGCGGCCTGCAATGCGGGGTGGAATATGCTGAAGGGTTCCGACCGGCCCTGGCCTTCCCCCGCGTGCGTCCCGGCAATCTATTACCCTGACGCCTCACCTACAACATGTAGAACCTATTGAGAGGAGATAAACAACCCATGCAGGAATGGACGCTGGAACAGGCGAGAAAATGCTGGAAGCCTATGACCAAGGCGGTGCAGCATGTGGGCGTGCCCGGATATCAGTTTCAGACCGGCGTGCTTTGGGATGGCTCAATGATTTGGGGGCCGTTATCTTTTCTAAACCTGAAGGTCATGCAACAGGAGTTGGCCCCTCTGGGCAACCATCACATGCACATCTCGGTGGGATACGGCCAGCCCATGCGCTTTGTGGATCGCAAAGGCACGGCGAATCCCCAGATCCTGCGCTGGTTAGAGGAAGGAAGGCTTCCCATTCCGCACATTGAGACCCACGACGGCGACTTGGTCTGGCAGGAGCGCGTCTTTGCCCATCTTCTGGATCGCAACCCGGAAGAAGGCGTGAAGCCATCCCCTGATGATCTATTGGTGACCCATGTGCGCTTCCAGGTGCGTAATACGGGCCGCGCGCGGCGGACGGGCCACCTGTGGCTGCACTTCGGCGATACCAGCCGGATGAGGTTGTTCTATAAATGCTACGTCACGCCCGATGAAATCGCGCCGCCGATCCCCCACCGTTACGAAGCACCTTATGGGTTGATAGAAGATAAGGTGCGCTACGTCCTGCCTAAGCCGAGCAAAGGCACCCTGCGCTGGCACGATCGGGTTTCCGCGTCGGAAGGCCTCAAGAACGTGCCTGAGAAGGTGATAGAGTGGGAAGTGCCCTTGGCGGCGGGGGAAGAGGCAGAATTGCGGTTGGTGATACCTTATGGCCTCGTCGTGCGCGCTGTGGGCGAGCGACTTCTTGCCTTAGATAGCGATCCCTTGCATAAAGAGGTGAAAGACTTCTGGCGGCGCACCCTCTACGGCCCCGGCCAAATCACCACACCCGACCCCTTTGTCAACGATTACCTGGTGGCCGTGGCCGGGCAGATGGCACAGCAGGTAGCATATCGCAGTCGCAGTACCCAGGTATGGATGTATAAAACAAGCCCTAACCACTATGAAGGATATTGGCCCTGCAACGCGGCTAAAGCGTTGCCGGCCTTTGACCTGCGAGGATTATCCCACATCAATCGTCGTGTGCTCCAAAGTTTCATTGATTGCCAGACCTCCGATGTGCGTGGGATGGATAAGGGCGCCGTGGGACGGGACGAAAACCTGCAAGGCGAAGGATACGCGAAGATTCACGGTTTCATAGGCAATTTCGGCGAGTGGACGGCCAATCCTTTGCTGCTCAGCCACGGGCTGGGAATGTGGGCGCTGGCTTCGCATTACCGCATCACGCGCGACAAAGAGTGGCTGGGCGAGGGCCCCGGTTCGCCTCTGGCAGCCATGATCGCCGCGTTTGACTGGGTGGCGACGCAGCGTCGCCGCACGATGCGCGAGGTAGATGGACAAAAAGTGCCTTATTGGGGCCTTTTGCCGGCGGCTTCGGCCCACGACTGGCTGGCAGGCAACACGATCTTCAACGATGCCTTCTGCATCTATGGCATGGCCGAGATCGTGCGCCTGCTCAGGGAGATCGGCCACCCCCGCGCGGAGGAGATGGCGGCAGAACTGCGTGATTACCGCGCCTGCCTGCGCGACCGCTACGCCGCCGCGCGCGACAGGGCACGCCCGTTGCCGCTGCCGGATGGGACCAGCATCCCTTACGTCCCCAGAATGGTGCAGGAACTGGATTGGGCACGGCCCGATTGGACCTATACCGGCTACGGCCCCTTGCGCGCGGGAGCCTGGGGCGCTCTGGACCCTCACGATGAACTGGTGGATCAGGCACTGGCCTTCCTGGAAGCCGGTATGCCAAAGGGAGAGAACAAGATTTTCCCCATAGACTATTGGAACGAGATACCGGACAACGCCGATGCCAACTTTGCCGATGTGTTTGACCTCAACGCCGAACGACATTACCTGTGGCGGCACTACGTGGAATACGAGACGATGTGGCCCGTAGGTGGTTCCCTCTTCCTGGCACGGGACGACCTGCCCCGCTTCTTTGAGTTCCTGACGCACAACCTGGCTATCGTGCTTCATCATGATTTCCGGGTAGGGGTGGAATCCCTGGATGGCGTGCCGTCTTGCGCGCCGGGTGATGGCGAGCGCTGGCAGATCATCCGCCGGATGTTCGTCAACGAGCGCGGAGGCTACGATGGTTCGCAACAAGAGCTCTTCTTGCTCCAGGCGATGCCCCGCGAGTGGCTACGGCCCGGCTATCGCCTGGCCGTCAGGGACATGGCCACTTGGTTCGGCGGCAAAGTGGATATGACGGTGGAGATGGCAGCGGATGGCAATTCGGTGACGGTGGAAGCCAGCCTGAATGGGCTGGCCGTCGCACCCAAAGAGATTCGCATGCGGTTGCGCTCCGGCGATGGGCGCCCGCTGGCTGCGGCGGAGATCAACGGCATCAGGACCGACGTCCTTGCCGGCGACGCGATCCAACTGCCGCTGACGACGAACGGAACCTTCCGGATCAGGGGCACGTTCTGATGAAGATCGTTGAGGTGCGCGCCATTCCCCTCAGGGGGAGAGATGCCGAGGGAGGATGGTCTCTGGAAGTGGCCGCCGAAGAGACCATGCAGACGCTGGTTGAGGTGGTGACCGACGAGGGTCTGGTCGGTATCGGCAGCGTCTATACCAGTTATTCTCTGACAGAGGCAGCGCTGCGGCTTTTACGTTCCTGGCTGATCGGCGAGATGGCCATTGAGCCGGAACGCGTGACGGAGAAGTTGCACCAGAGCACCTTTTGGCAGGGCCGGGGAGGCGCGGTGACCCACGCCATCAGCGGCATAGATATGGCGCTGTGGGACCTTCTGGGCAAGGTCAGCGGACAGCCGGTGGCACGCTTGCTGGGTGGGTACTATCGTGATCGGATCAAGCCCTATGGGTCTATCTTGTTTGAGGAGCCGGGGCGGCTGCGGGATAAACTCCTCAGCGTGCTGGCGCGCGGCTTCCGGGCCATCAAGTTGGGGTGGGGGCCCTTTGGCCGCGTGGACCGCAAGACCGACGAACTGTTGGTGCGCACCGCTCGCGAGACGGTAGGCCCCGATGTGGAGTTGATGGTGGACGCCGGAGGGAGTGAGGAATTCTGGCCCCACTCCCTCAAATGGGCCCTGGCAACGGCACACATGTTGGCCGATTACGGCGTAGTCTGGTTTGAGGAGGCGTTGCCGCCCGACGACATAGAGGACTACATCGCGCTGCGCGCGGCGTCGCCGGTGCTGATAGCGGCGGGCGAAGTGCTCACCCGTCGGCAGTCTTTCATCCCTTGGATTGAGAAGAGGGCTTTGGATATCGTCCAGCCCGATTGCAGCAAGGTAGGTGGCCTCTCAGAGGCGCGCCGCATCGGCTGGATGGCCTACGACCACAACATCCTGTTGGTGCCCCATGGCTGGAACAATGCCGTCGGCCTGGCGGCGGATTTGCATCTGATAGCCGCCCTGCCGGCGGCCCGCTGGGTGGAATATCTGACGCCCTCACCCTATATTGACGATATCATCAAGACTCCCTTCCGCCTGGATGCGGACGGCATGCTGCCGGTTCCCACCGCGCCCGGCCTGGGGATTGAACTGGACCCGGAGGGCATTGCCAAGTATTCTCGGCTTCCCTGAGGTGGACTTCCCTGCCATCACAGGCAAAGCCAAGGAGTGCTGTGAGAGCCGAACTTGTTACTTTGAAGGCTGGCAACGTGGACAAATCAAACCGCGAATACTACGACTGGATCGCCGCCAAGCTGTACACCGCCGTTCTGGCCGATACTATGGATAAGATGGGGCATCGGAATCAGATCATGCGGCCCGAAATCCGCCCCCTTTATCCGGAAGCCAAGATAGTGGGCCGGGCCGCAACGATGTTGGCGGCTGATACTTATCAGATGCCCCAAGAGCCCTACAAACTGGAGATGGTGCTCTTGGACGATCTCAAACCGCACGAAGTCGTGGTCTGTCGGTGGCTAGGCACGCGACCCGCAGCGGTGTGGGGGGAGTTGTTGAGCACCTGTGCTGCCGCCCGCGGCGCGCGAGGGGCCATCATAGATGGCTACTGCCGCGATACCTGTAGCATCGCCGCCATGAAGTTTCCCGTCTTCGCCGTCGGCCTCACACCGGCAGATTCTATGGGGCGATGCGACGTCATCGCTATCCGCGTACCGATCCAGATCGGCGAAGCGCTGGTGAACGATGGCGATCTGGTCATGGCCGACTACGACGGGGGGGTGGTGATCCCTCAGGACATTGAGGATGAGGTAATCCGCCGGGCAATGGAGAAGGTGAACGGAGAAAACCTGGTGCGCAACGAACTGGCCCATGGAGCCAGCATCCAGCAGGTTTTCAAGAAGTATCGCATCTTGTAAGCAAAGAGGCGTTCCCTATGCAGCGTGTGGCCGTGGGGGGCATCCTGCACGAGACCCACAGCTTTGCCCCCCTTCGCACCGACCTGGAGGCCTTCGCCCGGCAGGCCCTTTACGAGGGCGAGGACCTTCTGCGCAACCTGCGCGGCTCCTCCGGCGCGATGGGCGGCGCGCTGGAAGGGCTGTCACGCGCGGGCTATCACCTTGTTCCTCTCCTCTTCGCGGCAGCCATGCCTGCCGGCCTGGTGACGCGGGAAGCCTACGAGGCCCTGCTTAATCGCCTGCTGGCCCGCCTGCGCGAGGCTATGCCGGTGGACGGGGTTCTCCTTGCCCTGCACGGGGCGATGGTGGCCGAAGGAGAGGACGATTGCGAGGGCGACATCCTGCGTCGGGTGCGCTCCCTGGTGGGGCCGGAATGCCCGATCGTGAGCATCCTGGATATGCACGGCAACCTCAGCCCGGCTATGGTCGCTGCCGCCGATGTATTAGTGGCCTACGATCAGAACCCTCATCTGGATGCCTTCGCTCGCGGCTTGGAAGGAGCCGCCGTTCTCCAACAATTATTGGAAGGGAGCCTGCGCCCCGTCACCGCGCTGGTGCGGCTCCCCTTGCTCCTGAGCGCGTTGACCACTTGGACGGAAAAGCCGCCCCTGCAGCCCGTTCACCGGCGAGCCCAGACCTTGGAACAACATCCGCGCGTTGCGAATATCAGCGTGCTTGGCGGTTACGCCTATGCCGATACGCCGTTCAGCGGCGCGAGCATCCTGGTGACGACAAATGGTGATGGAGAATTGGCGAAGGCAACGGCTCAGGAACTGGCCGAGATCGCCTGGGCCCACCGTGCCGCCGCGACCTACAAAGGTTTGCCCGTCGCCGAGGCGGTGCAACGGGCCCTGCGGGCGCCGGGCGGCCCCGTGATCCTGGCCGACGTGGGCGATAACATTGGCGGTGGCTCCCCAGGCGATGGGACGATCCTTCTGCGCGCTCTCTTGGAAGCCGGCGCTCAGGATGCGGTCGTCACGCTGGCCGATCCCGAGGCGGTGGCCCGTGCCTGGCAGGCAGGTGTAGGGACAATGGTGGAGATGCCCATCGGTGGCAAGAGCGACCGCTGGCACGGCGAACCGCTATGGCTGGGCGGCGAAGTGGAACGCCTGACCGACGGACGCTATACCACCGAGGGCACCGATCACTTTGCCAGCCTGTATGGGCGAGAGGTACAGATGGGCCGCTGCGCCGTGCTTCGCTGTGACGGCGTGCGCCTGCTGCTGACGGAGCGGAAGACCCCGCCGGGCGACCTGGCCCAGCTGCGCAGCCAGGGCATCGTGCCGGAGGCGCAAAAGATCATCGTGGTCAAATCCGCCGTGGCTTTTCGTGGCGCTTACGGGCCTATCGCCTCCGAGATGCTGGAGGTTGACACGCCCGGCCTGTGCTCGGCTGATCTCAGCCGTTTCCCGTACCGCAAACTCACCCGGCCCATCTTCCCTCTGGACGAAGGGCCATACCCGTCGTTTGTTTCCCCCGTATTGCCTATATCCGAATTTTGAAGTAAAATAGAATAGAATCCTATTTATCAATCTCTGTGTCCCCCTCGGTGCTGTAAGGACCCAGTAGCGTCGTCTCGTGATGATAGAGGGGGCTTATGGCTCAGGCCGCGGCTGACTTTCACCTTTCTAGCGGTGCCCGCGTGGCTATCATTGGTGGTGGCCCTGCCGGCAGTTTTTTCGCGCTCCATCTCCTCCGCTTCGCCCGTCAGGTTTCTCGCCCCCTGTCGATAACGATCTTTGAACGCAAAGATTTCTCGCGGCGCGGCCCCCCCGGATGCAACAAATGTGCAGGCATCCTCTCCTCGCGCTTGCTGCGTGGATTGGGGGAATTGGAGCTGCATCTACCCGAACACCTGATCATGGGACACTTGGAGAGCTATATCCTTCATCTGGCAAATGAGACGATTGAAATCGCGCAGCCTGACCCTGGTCGGAAGATCACTAGCGTCTATAGGGGAGCCGGCCCTCTCCACGCCGATCTGCCTCCGGAGGTCAGTTTTGATGCCTGGCTCCTGGCAGAGGCTCGCGCCGCCGGTACGGAAGTCATCTCGGCCAATGTACGAAGAATCACCGCCGGCACTCCCATGAAGGTTGAGACAGAACAATGGCAGCGGCCGTTTGACCTAGTAGTCCTGGCGACAGGTGTCAATGCTCGTCCGCCCGACATAGCGGGACTATCCTATACACCGCCCCGTACGGAGGTCATGGCTCAGGACGAATTGCGACCGGGAACTCCGCTGACTGCGGCGGAGAAAAGGCAAGTGCAGGTGTATGTAGGCCAACAGAGTGGTCTTCTTTTCGGTGCTCTCATCCCCAAAGGAGAGCTCCTGAATGTCAGCCTGTTGGGGCACGGCCTCCCGCACGATGCGGTCGGCAAATTCCTGCAAAGCCCGGAACATCGGGGATTGGCCGAAGCGGTGATCCAACGTCTGTGCGGTTGCAATCCCCGCATCGCCGTTTCGCCGGCACGAGGCCCTTTCGCCGATCGTTTCGTGGCCGTGGGCGATGCGGCGGTGACCCGCCTTTACAAAGACGGAATCGGCTCTGCATTTCTCACCGCCCAACGGGCAGCTTGGACGGCCCTTCATGTCGGCATCTCGCGCCAGGCTTTCGCGCGCGGTTACGAACCGCTTTGCCGCTCCATGGCCCTGGATAACCGCGTGGGCCGGTTCCTTTTCTGGTTATGGCAACAGAGCCAGGCACGCCCATATTGGGCTCGCTTCTGGCTTCGCCTCCTGTTGGCTGAAAAGGCCCTGCCTATGCCGAAGCGGCACGGGCATCATGCCTTATGGGGTTTGCTGACAGGTGACGATTCCTATATCACCATCGCCCGTAACCTTCTCCGCCGGGGAGTTCTCGGGGCATTGGTAGGGACGTTCTTGTCGGCAGGATGACTATCAAAACGACAGGGTTACGAGGCGGTGAAGAAAGGATCTTTTGAGGAGAGTTTATGAGGCAGACGGAGCGACGAGGGATGGGCCCTCTCTTGGACGGGGCAACAGTAGCCATCGTGGGCGGCGGGCCCGGTGGAGCAGCTTGTGCCATCGCTCTCTCTCGGTGGGCCCGACGATGGGGACGCGCCCTGAAAATCGTGATCTATGAAGGCAAGACCTTCACAGGCGAGATGCATTACAACCAATGTGTCGGCGTCCTGTCGCCACCCATCGTGCAGATTTTGGAGAAAGGATTGGGGATTCCTTTCCCTTGGTCGTTGGTGCAGAGGCGTATCGTCGGTTATGTCCTGCATGGAGAGTCACAATCGCTGGAACTGGTTGAGGAGGGGGAAGAGCCTTCCTATGCCCTGCGGCGCGTGGAATTTGACGCCTTCCTGTTGGAGCAAGCACGGCTGGCAGGGGCCGAGGTACAGCATAGCCGGGTGACCGATCTGGAATTCCATGCCGATCGCGCCATCGTCTATAGCGAGAGCGACTGCCTGGAGGCCGATGTCGTGGTGGGGGCCTTCGGGCTGGACCAGGGTACGGCAAGCCTCTTCATGCGCGCAACCCCCTATCGTCCACCCCGCTTTCTGGATAGCATTGTGACCAAGGCCCACCCTCCACCGGGCTATCTGCCGAGCGGCGACGCTGTGATCCATGCTTTCCTACCCGCGGTCCCGCAGATAGAATTTGGAGCCATCACCCCCAAAGCAAATCACCTGACCATCAACATCGCCGGCGCGAGGGTGGATGCCAACTGGATGGATTACTTTCTAGGTTACAAGCCGGCTCGCGCCGTCCTTGCTCCTTTGGAACGAGGACACCAGGATAACCCGAAGGACTGGCGCTACTTCAAGGGCCGGTTCCCCATCTCTCTGGCCCGCAACTTTTACGGCGACCGCTATGTGCTGATCGGCGACGCGGCAGGATTGGTGAGGGCGTTCAAAGGCAAAGGCGTCAATTCTGCCATCCTGACAGGCCAGTGGGCGGCGCAGACGATGGCGGAGGTCGGCATCTCGCACCAGGCATTTACCATGGGTTATGCTCAGGCCTGCCATGAGATCATTGCCGACCTGCCCTACGGTCGTGCCTTCCGCCAGTTAGCCGCATTGGGCCGCAGGTTAAATCTGATAGATCCTCTGCTTATGGTGGCCGCGCAAGACCCCGCCCTCCGACGAGCCCTGTTTGACGCCGTGTCGGGCCACAGCACCTATCGGGCCATCGCTCAGGCCATAGATTGGCCGCGGCTTCTGGTTCGTCTTCTCGCGCGCGGCTCCTTGCGAGGTAGGAGCCGGCCTGTTGTCTCTTCAACCCCAATCAAATGACACGGAGGAACTTAAGGAAGACGTGAAATCTCTGGATGAGCTACTACGGGCCAGCGCCGATCAGCACCGTCATTTGTGCCCGCGCCAGGTATTGGGGGTGCGCATGGGATTGTTGGCAGGACGACTGCTTGGCCTTGAGGTGCCACGCGACGATAAGCGGCTGTTGGCTTTGGTTGAGACAGACGGTTGCGCGGCAGATGCGATTGCCGTCGCTACCGGCTGCCGGATAGGCCGCCGCACGCTGCGGGTGATAGACTTCGGTAAGGTGGCCGCGACCTTTGTGGATATCAGGACGGAACGGGCCGTGCGGATCGCTCCCAGGCCCCTGATTCGGGAGCAGGCGCGGGTTTATGCGCCGGAGGCTACGAATCACTGGCAGGCACAACTTCTGGGTTATCAGCGAATGCCGGAAGAGGAGCTTCTGCTGGCACAGGAGGTAGCGCTCATTTTCTCGCTGGAAAAACTCCTGAGCAAGGCCGGTTACCGCGTGACTTGCCAAGCTTGTGGCGAAGAGATCATCAACGAGCGCGAGGTGAGACAGGATGGGTTGATTCTATGCCGGGCCTGTGCCGGCCAACGTTATTATCAACTGATTGAAGAACCGGCGCCGTCACCTGCAGAGATGCCCATAACTTCTGCTGAAGGCTAAAGAAGGGACTCGTTCTCTGGGAAGGGAGCCGGCCGGCTCTCCCTTAAGCCACTATCGCCGGTAAACCTAGAAGGAGTGAGAGATTGAAGGAACAACCTGAAGGCGTCACCTTGATCGCCCTTTATCACCTTGTTCTCGCATTTGCCCTCCTGTGCGCAGGCTTGGCGATTTTGCCTGCCTTGTTCGGTGCCTTGCAACGGGCCGCTTCCCTACAGGAGGCCGTCGGGCTCGGTTCGGGCCTCTTCTTCTCGTTTCTGCTCACCTGGGGAGGGACCATCCTTTGCATTCCCACAGCATGGGGCTTGCTGCGGCGGAAGGAATGGGCCCGCTGGGGAGCCATCGTGTTGGCGTTTATCGGCATCTTCATGCTTTATCCCATTCTGATCATCATCTATCTCATGCGAGACGATGTGCGACAGGCATTTGAGTCAGGGCTTTGAAGCATGAATCATGCGGTCAACGAGGTTGCCTTCTGCCACGAATTCGCCGATTCCTTCCCGTGCCAGGGCCATCGGCAGCGCCCAGATGACCATGTTTGAGTAGTAATCATCACCCCACACCGGCAGCCCCGTCTCGGCGCTGATCAGGCAGCGCTGGTTCCAAGGGGAACGCGCCTTGAGGGCGACCGTTTCGTAGAGCCGCCTGGCAATCTCCAGGCCAACGTCTTCCTGTCCATGATAGATGAAAGTCATCGCCGCACAAAGATTCTCCCCTATGAAGACCTGCTTCCCATGGTCGCCCGCACCCGGATAGCCGGCATCGTAACGCTGCCCAGCAGGGGTCACGCCGTTGACGAGACCATACTTCGTCGCTGCCATATTGAGGCGCGCGATGGTATGCAGGGCGCGGCCGACGTTTTCCGAGGGAAGAACTTCCGGTAATCCCGCGATTTTGACACACCATTCGGCCATCAACTGGTTGCCCAGGGATACATCACTGCGTCTGTTGTTCTCAGGATCGTTCCACAGCCGATAGTACGTACCCGTCCATAGCTTCTCGTGATAGGCTGCCTGTCCTCGCCGCAGAGCCGAAGATAAACAGATTATCAGGAAAATGTAATCTTCCTCTAAGGTTTCTCTAATCTTTCTGTGTTATTATAGATTCTACTCATAATATTAGCGCGAAGTAGCCTCTATCAATCTGGCGTGAGCCGAGCGGGCAATCGCTTGGAGCACGGATGTGAGCGAGCGGAGGGCTGCGGAACGGCATTCAGTATCGTTGAGGAGCGAAGAGAATGGTTACTAACACACGTCGTCTTGAACTGCCCGTTGTCCTGGCACAGTTGCCGAAGGAAGACCCCTCTTTCCGTCAGGCTTTGGAGATGCACAGTTACCGCGCCGGCCAGTTGATTGCACGGCCAGAAGACCTGGCGAACCATCTATATATCCTGGTGAACGGCCGTGCTCGCCTGGTGCGGCGCAACGCCGAGGGGCGCCGTCTGGTTATGGCAACGTTGGAGCCGGGGGCTGTCTTTGGCGAAGGGGCCTTGCTGGGCGGGGCCGATCCCGACACGTTCGCCGAAGCACTGAACAACTGCACCATCTGGTCATTACCCAAGGCGCAGGTACGCGAACTGGCTCAGCGTCACCCGATCCTGGGTTGGAGCCTATTGCAAACCTTTGGCAAGAGGCTCGCCCAGGTAGAGAACCATCTGGAAGATGTGGCTTATAAGCGACTGCCGGAGCGATTGGCCGCCCTTTTGTTGGACCTGGCAGGAAACAAGGCAAGCGTTATCACCGGTACCAGCCACCAATCCCTGGCCGACACCTTGGGCACTTACCGCGAGACGGTCAGCGCCATCCTGCGAGGCTTTAAGAGAGCGGGCCTGGTGGACCTGGGCTACCGGCGGATTCGTATCCTGGACGTGGAAGGGTTGCAGATGGCAGCCGGCCTCACCTGAGGCAAACGGCCTCGGCACATCCTAGACTGATCAGGGTAGGGGTGATTCGCGAATCGCCCCTACTTTTTCGCGCCCCCGACCTATTGAACAGTGGGCGAGTCCGCGCCCCGGCAAAACGGTTAGGCCAGCCCGGCCTCGCGCCGCAAGAGCGCGGCCTTGTCCGTCCGCTCCCAGGTCACATCCAGGTCCTCGCGCCCGAAGTGGCCGTAGGCCGCTATCGCCTTGTAGATCGGTCGGCGCAAGTCTAGGTCGCGAATAATGGCCGCGGGGCGCATATCAAAGTGCGACTTAATGAGTTGGATGATCACATCATCGGGCACCTTGCCGGTGCCAAAAGTCTCCACCATGAGGGAAAGCGGACGCGCCACGCCAATAGCGTAAGAGATCTGTAACTCTAAACGGTCGGCTAACCCTGCCGCGACGATGTTCTTGGCAATGTAACGGGCCATGTACGCGCCGGAACGGTCCACTTTCGTGGGGTCTTTGCCGGAGAAAGAACCGCCACCATGCCGCGCCACGCCACCATAGGTATCCACAATGATCTTGCGCCCCGAAAGGCCGGAGTCGCCCAGGGGGCCGCCTGTCACGAAACGCCCTGTCGGGTTGATGTATAGCTTGGTCTTCTCATCCAACATCCCATTAGGGATGACATATTTTATAACGCGATCGTAGATATCGCGCTCTATCTTGTAGTGTTCCACATCGGGCGAATGCTGGCAGGAAAGGACAATGGTATCTACCCGCTTCGGTTTGCCGTATTCGTATTCCACCGTGACCTGCGACTTGCCGTCGGGCCGCAGCCAGGGGAGCGTGCCGTCCTTGCGTACGCTGGCAAGGCGGCGGCATAGCTTATGAGCCAGCGAGATGGGGAGAGGCATGTACTCCGGCGTCTCGGTGCAGGCGAAGCCGATCATCATGCCTTGATCGCCTGCGCCGATGGCCTCAATTTCGGAGTCGGTCATCTCGCCCCGCTTGGCTTCCAGCGCCTTATCTACCCCCATCGCGATATCGGCCGATTGCTCTTTAATGGAGACGATGATGCCGCAAGTGTCGGCATCAAAGCCGTACTTGGCGCGAGTGTAGCCGATCTCCCGCACCGTATCGCGCACGATGGTGGGGATGTCCACATAAGTGGAGGTCGTGATCTCGCCCATCACCAGGATCAAGCCTGTCGTGGCAGAGACCTCGCAGGCCACGCGCGCGTCCGGGTCGTCTTTGATGATGGCATCCAGCACCGCGTCGGCGATCTGGTCACACATTTTATCCGGATGTCCCTCCGTCACCGACTCGGAGGTCAGAAACAACTGAGGCGAAGACATGAACGTAGTGCCACTCATGGACTGACGTATCTCCTTTCCCACTGATGGTCTCCCGGCCCGCGGCTCATGTGCCTTCCTCCCACGAGCGGAGGTATTTCTCCTGTTCCGGGGTCAATGTATCAATCTCAATGCCCATAGCCTGGAGCTTCAACTTGGCTATCTGGCGGTCAATGGATTCGGGGATGGGATAAACTTGCCTCTGCAACTCGCTGTGGTGCTTGACCATATACTCCAGGCCGAGGGCCTGGTTGGCGAAGGACATATCCATCACGCTGGCCGGATGGCCTTCCGCAGCGGCCAGGTTCACCAACCGTCCTTCGGCGATCACGTAGATTCTGCGGCCATCCTTCAGGTGATATTCCTCCAGGAACTCGCGCACGCGCCGCACCTCGGTAGAACGGCTCTGCAAGGCAGGGAGGTTGATTTCCACATTGAAGTGACCGGAGTTCGCGACGATGGCTCCGTCCTTCATCACGTCAAAATGGTGGCCGTCCACCACGTTGATATCGCCGGTGGAAGTGACGAAGATGTCACCTATCGCTGCGGCACGCGCCATCGGCATCACTTCAAAGCCATCCATCACCGCCTCCAAGGCGCGCAAAGGGTTGACTTCGGTGACGACAACGCGCGCGCCCATCCCGCGCGCCCGGCTGGCGATGCCTCTGCTGCACCAGCCGTATCCTCCCACCACAAAGACCTTGCCCGCCAGGAGGATGTTGGTGGCGCGCACGATGCCGTCTATGGTGGATTGGCCGGTGCCGTAGCGATTATCAAAGAGATGCTTCGTCAGGGCATCGTTAACGGCGATGACCGGAAAACGGAGTTTGCCCTCCTGAGCCATCGCCCGCAGGCGGATGACACCGGTTGTCGTCTCCTCCGTGCCGCCCAGAACGCCGGGGATCAATTCCTGCCTCTCTTTATGTAGAGTGGAAACCAAATCTGCGCCATCGTCCATCGTCAGGTGCGGCTTCCGATCCAGGACGGCCTGGATGTGGCGGTAATAGGTCTTATTGTCCTCGCCCTTGATGGCATAGACCGACATCTCATATTCGGTAACGAGCGCGGCGGCCACGTCGTCTTGCGTGGAGAGAGGATTGGACGCGCACAGGGCGACATCCGCTCCTCCTGCCTGGAGGACGCGCATCAGGTTGGCCGTCTCTGTAGTCACGTGCAGGCAGGCCGCAAGGCGCAGCCCCGCCAAAGGACGCTCTTTGGCGAAACGCTCTTCAATCAGGCGTAGAACCGGCATCTCATGAGAGGCCCACTGGATGCGGAAACGCCCTTTTTCGGCCAGGCTCAAGTCTTTGACATCGTAGTTTGTTTGGGGCACGCGTTGGCTCCTTTGAATCAGGTTAATTTTCCGTTGTTGATCGGGGCCGGCACAGCATTGGCTACCAGGTCCTCCAGTTCCGGCGTGTCGCCAAAAGTCACCCGATAGCGCGCGACGAACTCCGCCAGCGTGAAACGGTGGTTCTGCGTGCCGTGCTGCTCCAGGGCATAGGTCGCTATCAGGCTGCTCAATCGCCCCGTCACCGGCCAGGGATAGCCCCGGATAAGGCCGAGGATCAACCCCGCACGGTAGGCATCGCCCACGCCGGTCGGCTCCGCCGCACAAATGGGCGGTGCAATGGGGATTTCAAAGACACGTCCTTGGTCAATGATGGTGGAACCCCGCTCGCCGCGGGTAATGACGACGGTGGGCGTCAGCGCTATCAAGGCCTCGTCGCTCAGGCCCGTCTTGTTCTTCATCATCTCAAACTCATAATCATTGACCACGAGGAGGCGCGCGCCCTGCGCCCCGGCGATCAATTCCGGCCCGCTCAGGCGAATGATCTGTTGGCTGGGATCGTAAAGGTAGGCCAGGCCCAATTCCTGACACTCGCGGGCATAGGCAACCATCGCGCGCGGGTCGTTGGGCGAGATGACAACAAGTTCTATATCACCTAGCGGCTGGTTCTTGAAGGAAAGAGAGGCGGCGCGACTCATCGCGCCGGTGTAGAAACTGGCGATCTGATTGTGAGCGAGGTCGGTGCTGACAAAGAAAGAGGCGGTAAACTCGTCGGGGAAGGCTACGATGCCGGATGTGTCCACCCCGTGCTCTTCCAGGAAACGTCGGTAATCCTCAAAGTCTTGCCCGACGGTTCCCATGATGCGTGAGCGCACGCCCAGGAGCGCAAGGCTGTAGGCGATGTTCCCCGCACAACCGCCCCGCTGCCGCCGCATGGAGTCCACCAGAAAACTGACGCTGAGGTACTCAATCTTTTCCGGCAAGATGTGGTCTTTGAAATAGCCCGGAAACGACATGATGTAGTCGTAGGCAATGGAGCCTGTCACGACGATGGTCACCCAGGAACCTCCGGAACGTTACGAGTCGGACTGGATGGCAAAAGCCCCCACCGATAGATAGCATTGCTGTTCACCGTCGCCGCGCCTCTGCCGTCTCTTTCACGCGCCGCAATCCCTCTTTGAAAGGCGGATAGACGATACCTTCCTCGGTGATGATGCCGGTGAGATAGCGATGGGGCGTGATGTCAAAGGCAGGATTATAGACCGCCACATGCTCCGGCGCGATGCGCACGCCGCCTATCGTGGTCACCTCTTCTGCCGGACGCTCTTCAATGGGAATATCATCGCCGGTGGGAAGGCTCAGGTCAATGGTGGAAGTGGGAACGACGGAATAGCAGGGGATGCCGTTCTCGCGCGCCAGCACCGCGATGTTGTAACTTCCGACCTTGTTCGCCACATCGCCGTTGGCCGCCACCCGGTCTGCACCGAAGAGAACTACATCTACTTGACCGGTGCGCATGAGGAGGCCGGCGGCGTTGTCGGCGATGAGGGTCATCGGTATCTCATCCTGCATCAACTCCCAGGCCGTCAGGCGCGCGCCTTGGAGCCGCGGGCGCGTCTCATCCACCCAGACATGGACGCGCTTGCCCTGCTCGTGAGCGGCGCGCACCACGCCCAGGGCGGTGCCATATTCCACCGTAGCCAGGCTGCCGGTGTTGCAATGATGAAGGATGCGCGCCCCGTCGGGGATCACCGCCGCGCCATTCTTTCCCATGCGCCGATTGACTTCCACATCCTCATCGGCCAAGGCCTGCGCCTCGGCCAGCAGCGCGGCGCGGATGGCATCCACCGTGTCCAATTTCGGGTCTTGTGCGCGCCGCCATAACCGTTCCACACCCCAGGCGAGATTGACGGCGGTGGGTCGCGCGGCCTTCAGCACCTCACCGGCATGGGCCAGGTCTGCCAGGAGCGCGACGCGTGAGGCAGCCTGGCTCTGGCGCGCGGCCAACGCCATGCCGAAACCCGCCGCCGCGCCGATGGCAGGCGCGCCCCGAATGACCATCTCTTTGATGGCCCAGGCTACTTCCTGGTAACTGCTGTAAGCGGGGACTTCCAGACGGCCGGGGAGGAGCCGCTGGTCGATCATCCTGACGACGCCATCTTCCCACCAGATTGTCCGCATAAAAGTACATAACCCCTGACACAAAGAACGCTCTCCAAGAGGAGAGCGCACGCGTCGGGTCCTCCTCTCATCTTTCAGACGCCCGGCGCCGGACTGCGCCGCCGCCTGCCGGAATTGGCACCAGCCCGCCGGGTAGTGCGACCGATGGAAGGGATATGCCTTTTGCCATCTTCCGCCTACCCATCCGGGTGGTTGCCGGGGGTTCTCAGGGCCGGTCCCTCCCCCCCTCTGGATAAGAGTGCCTCGCTATTCAATTGCAGCGCAATACTAGCACACCGACGCAGATTTGTCAAAACTTCCCTTCAGATTTCATGGCGATACGAAATAAGCGAGCGCGCGGCGCAATCGCTCTTCCACCCCTTCCACCTCGCGGGGCACGCTCTGCACGGCGCGCTGGGCTTCAATGATGCTATAGCCCAAAGCCGTCAGCGCATCAATCACTTCTGCATCGGCAGAGGTGAGCGCAGCCAGCCCTTCCGGCACACCTGCCGCCGGGCCGATCTTATCTTTCAGGTCAAAGACGATCTTTTTGGCGGTCTTGGGCCCAACGCCGGGGACGCGCCCCAGAAGGTCCACCTGCTCCTGGCCGATGGCGAGGCGCAGCGCATCGGGCGACATGGCCGAAAGGATCGACAAAGCGGTGCGCGGACCGACACCGGGAACGGTCAACAGGAGTTCAAAAAGGCGCAGTTCCTCCTCGCTTTGGAAGCCAAAGAGGGTCAGATCATCGGCACGCACCTGAAGATGGGTAAACAACAGGATGGCCTCGCCCAAGGGGGCCGAGGCCAGAAGCGGAGCAGGCACACGCACGGCAAAGCCGATGCCGCCCACATCCACCACGAGGTGATCCTTGCCGCGCGCGGCCAACACCCCTTGCAATCTGGCGATCATGCTGTGGGCTTCTTGCGGGGTGTGGCGTCGTCCTCACGAAACTTGTATCCGGCCCCGCGCACCGTCAGGATGTACTCCGGGTTAGAGGGGTCCGCCTCAATCTTCTCCCGCAGGCGGCGGACGCCCACCTCCACCAGGTTCGTGCCGGCCACAAAATCGTAGCCCCACACATCCCGGAATAACTGCTCTTTGCCTATCGCCTGGCCCGCATGCGACATCAGATAGTGAAGCAAGCTGAACTCAATGGGGGTCAAGTGAATAGGTTGATTGCCCACATGGGCCGAGCGGGCTTCCGGGTCCACGGTCACGCGACCGATGGTGATGACACGGGATGGGGTAGGATGACGGGCCGCTTCCACCCGGCGCATGATGGCCTTGACGCGAGCATCCACTTCCTTAAAAGAAAAGGGCTTGGTGATGTAGTCGTCGGCGCCCGCCTCAAAGCCCGTGACAACGTCGTCTATGTCACCCAAGGCGGTGAGCATCAGCACCGGCACGTCGGAATGCCGGCGCACCGTTCGGCAAACGGTGAAACCGTCCACCCTCGGCATCATGATATCCAGGATGATCAAATCCACCTGCTCCTGTTCGAGCCGTTCCAGAGCGGCCTGACCGTCGCTCACCGCCAACACGGTGTGGCCGGCCGCCTCCAGAGACAGGCGAATCAGGTTTCGCAGGGGCGTTTCGTCTTCCGCGACCAGGATCTTGAGTGGACCAAGAGGCATAGCACCCCCCGCGCAATCTTAGGCTCCCATGGCCCTTCTACTGAGTATGGGAAATGATAGCATTCAGACGGGCCGAATGAAGGTGACAAATAGCAACGGCCACCGCATCGGCGGCGTCATCCGGTTGCGGCACGAAATCAAGACCAAGGACCAGGCGAACCATCTCCTGCACCTGCTCCTTGGGCGCGGAACCGTAGCCGGCAATGGCTTGTTTGACCTGGAGCGGCGTGTATTCATATACGGGCAAACCGGCCTGCGCTGCCGCCAGGAGCGCCACACCGCGCGCGTGGCCGACCGAAAGCGCCGTGCGCGCGTTGCGCGCGAAAAACAGTTCCTCCACCGCCACCGCCACCGGTCGGTGGCGAGCGATTAGCTCCGTTAGTTTGGCGTGCACCTGCCGCAGGCGCTCCGGCAAAGGGAGATCGGCAGAGGTGGCGATGGCACCGTAATCTATCAGGCGCGCGTCACCTTCCTCCCCCTCCTCTACCACGCCGAAACCGCACAGAGCCATGCCGGGGTCAATCCCTAGAACTAACAATGAACACGCTCACCGGCCCTCGCCCACCCTTTCACCCTTTCCTCTTCCAAACATGGGAGAGGAAGGGGGAGAGGAAAAGTGAGGGCAAATGCTTGCACCGCCTGACTACGCTGCCTCTTGATATTGTGCCAGGCTTTCCTCGGAGAAGTCCAGATTAGTATAGACGCGGGTCACGTCGTCCAGCTCTTCCAGTTGCTCTATGAGGTGCATGTTCTGGAGCGCCTCTTTGGTGTCAAGGGTCAGAGGCATCTTGGGAGCCATGTAACGTTCCGCCGTCTCTATCTTGAGGCCGCGAGCCTCCAAGGCTTCGCGCACCCAACGCAGCTGATCAGGTGCGGTGTAGATTTCCACCTGATCCTCGCCGATCTCTACATCGTCCGCGCCCGCTTCAATGGCCCAGTCAAAAATCTCTTCCGGCGAATGGTCGTTCAACGCGACCGCGATATAACCTTTGGGCTCAAATTGCCAGGCAACCGCGCCGGATTCGGCCATGCTGCCGCCGGCACGGGTGAGGATACGGCGAATGTCGGAGACAGCGCGGTTGCGATTATCGGTGACCACTTGCACCAGATAGGCGACACCGTGAGGCCCATATCCCTCGTAAGTTGCTTCCAGGAGCTCTTCGCCCTTCTCCAGGCCCGCGCCGCGATTAATGGCCCGCTCAATGTTTTCCTTAGGCATGTTGTTGGCGCGTGCCTTATCCACCGCGAGGCGAAGCTTAAAGTTGGCATCGGGGTCAGCGCCTTCACGGGCCGCGATCTGGATCTCGCGCGCCAACTTTGTGAAAAGCGTTCCTCGCTTTGCGTCCTGAGCCCCCTTCTTCCGCTTGATCGTTGCCCATTTGCTGTGCCCTGACATACGTGCCTCCATGATACTGCAAGTACCGAACGGCCGGGAACCATCCCTTCAGCCATGAACACTGCATGATAAGACGATCGTTTTCACCGGCCTCCTGGCCGTCCTAGAAATGAATGACCGTATCCGAGAGCGCGGCTAAGAACGGCCCTCCTATTCTGCGGAGGATGAGCCAAGAGCCCTGTCCATGACCAGAGCCTCTGCCCGAGCGACCGCCGCACGGCCGGTAATCCGACGCTGTTCGCTCATCGCATCGGCTGCTTTGATGAAGGCACGGAAGAGCGGATGCGCAGCCGTCGGTCGCGATTTAAACTCCGGATGGAATTGCGTGCCCAGCATCCAAGGATGATCGGCCAATTCGGCAATCTCCACCAATCTCCCATCGGGCGAGAGGCCGCTCAAGACAAGGCCGGCAGAGGTCAGCAACTCTCGGAAGGCATTGTTGAATTCAAAACGATGGCGATGACGCTCATAGACCACAGGGATACCGTAGGCAGCGGCGGCTCGCGTTCCGGGTTGCAGATGGCAGGGATAGACGCCCAATCGCATCGTGCCCCCCATGTCCTCAATGGAGCGCTGATCGGGCATGAGGTCAATGACCGGGTAGCGAGTGCCATGTTCAAACTCGGTGGAGTTAGGCTCATCGCTGTTCAGCACATGGCGGGCGAACTCAATGACCATGACCTGCATCCCCAGGCAAAGGCCCAGATAGGGAATCTTATGCTCTCGCGCGAAGCGGGCCGCGACCAACTTGCCGCCGATGCCGCGATAGCCGAAGCCGCCCGGCACGACAATGCCATCCACCCGCTCCAATCGCTCCAGGTCGCGCCCCCGTTCCAACTCCTCGGCATTGATCCAGTCTATATCCACATCCCGACCCAACGCCACGCCCGCGTGGCGCAGGGCCTCCCGCACGCTGAGGTAGGCATCCTGCAATTCAACATACTTGCCGACCAAGCCGACCCGCACCACCGGCTTCGGACGCCGGATCTCGGAGACGAGGGCTTCCCAGGCAGCCAGTCCGGGCCCGCCAGAAGGCAACCCCAGCCGCTCCAGAAGGAAATCGGTGAGGCCCGCCTCTTCTAACATGAGAGGCACGGCATAGATGGTATCTGCCGTAATCACAGGCACGACCGCACGCAAGTCCACATCGCAAAAGAGCGCGATCTTCTCGCGTACGCCGGGGCCCACCGGATAATCGGAACGACAGACGATGACATCGGGCTGGATACCGATGCCGCGCAATTCCCGGACGCTGTGCTGCGTCGGCTTAGTCTTGAGTTCCTGCGTGGCTCCCACATAGGGAAGGAGCGTCACATGCACGTACAACGTGTTCTCTCGGCCCACGTCTTTGCGCATCTGGCGGATGGCCTCCAGAAAGGGAAGGCCCTCAATATCACCTACCGTGCCGCCTACCTCAACGATGACGACATCCGCGCGGCTCTCTTTGGCAACTAGAACGATGCGCCGTTTGATCTCGTTGGTCACGTGGGGAATGACCTGGATCGTCCCGCCGAGAAAATCACCACGCCGCTCCCTGAGGATGACTTCGTTATAGACCTGGCCGGTAGTGACATTGCTGGAACGGGTCAGGTCTGTATCAATGAAACGCTCATAGTGCCCCAGATCTAAATCGGTTTCTGCCCCATCCTCGGTGACGAAGACCTCGCCATGTTGGTAGGGCGACATGGTCCCGGGGTCCACGTTGAGATAGGGGTCCAACTTCTGAATGGCGACCGAGAGGCCACGGCTTTTGAGGAGACGCCCGATGGCAGCCGCGGTCACGCCCTTGCCCAGCGAACTGACGACGCCACCCGTCACAAAGATATATTTAGCCATCGTCACCCTCTCTTGCCCATGTTCTTGCTCCCTGCAAGTAACAGAGACACGGAGACGACCCCGTGTCTCTGCCTTGGGCTAACAGAGAAACACACAACCGACAATTTGCAGTGGACGCTTCAGAATCAGACGTGCCGCGCGCACGCTCGCCCCTCAACAACAATCGCAGTTAATTTATCCTACCATAACTCCGGTATGCTGTCAACAAGCGACGACGAACGCCACCGCGATCTTACGCGAATGAGAGAGGCTGAGGGCCCATCGCTTCAAGCCCATGCGCTCGGCCCGCGCTAAGGCTGCACCGTGCAACCGCACCTGAGGTGGGCCTTCATCGTCGCGCACCACCTCAATATCCACCCAACGGATGCCCTGTCGCCAGGCCCCCGTCGCCAGCGCTTTGGCAATCGCCTCTTTGGCCGCCCAACGGGCCGCCAGAGAAGGGATGTTTCCCCGGCAATAAGCCAACTCCGCCGGGGTAAAGATGCGGCAAAGAAAGCGCTCGCCCCAGCGCGCCACGGCTGCGGCCACGCGATCCAGTTCAACGATATCTACGCCCGTACAAAGAGGAGGCAAAGGCGCGCCCGCGTCGCACATTTACGACTCCGCCGGCCCGGCCACGGCCAGCACATAGGCTTCCGGGTTCAGATATTTCTGCGCTACCGCCATGATCTGCTCCGCCGTTACGCTGTTGATCAGGTCGGAGTAACGCTGCAAATAGTCCAACCCCAAGCCGTACCATTCTATATCCAGTAACGTGCTTGCCATACCACCGTTCGTCTCCAGGCGCAACGGCAACGAGCCGGTGATGTAGCCTTTGACATCGGCCAGTTCATCGGGGGGAACAGGTTCTCGCCGCAGCCGCTCTATCTCTTCCAAGATGCTGGCGATAGCCCGCTCCACATTGCGCGGATTGACGCCGGCGATCGCCATCCAAGGGCCGCGCCCCATGCCCGCTTCCAACGCGCTGTAGGCGTAATAAGCGAGCCCCTGTTTTTCCCGCACATTCTCCCCCAGGCGACCCATCAGGCCGAAGCGACCCAGCACCGTGTTCGCCAGGTTGGCAGCATAGAAGTCCGGGTTGCGACGCTCCAAGCCGATACATCCCAGCACGATGTCGGACTGCGACTTACCGGCCATCACCACATCTTTGCGACGCACGCTCGTGGGCTCCGAGACCGGCGCGAGGGGGGGCCTCCCGTCGCCGGCATCAGAAGCCCCCCGCCACGAGCCCAAGGCAGCCTCCAGAAGATCCAGCGCAGCCTGGGGTTCCATCGCTCCCACCAGAACGACGATGCCCCCCTTGGGGTGAAACTGCTGTCGGTAGAAATTCGCCAGGTCTTCACGGGTGATGGCCTGCACCGTATCGCGATAGCCGCTCATCGGGCGGCCATAGGGATGCTGAGGATAGATCAACTCGCGGAACGTCAGGTTCGCCATCCGCCGGGTATCGTTCTCGCGCTCCTGTATGCTGGTCAGGATTTGGCCTCGCACTTTCTCCACATGGTCGGCAGGAAAAGTCGGATGCTGAAGAACATCGGCCAAAACATCCAGGATCAACGGCACATCTTCTGCCAGACACTCGGCGGAGAAGGTGGAGGCGTGCTGGCCGCCACTGACACCGATGCTCGCGCCGACTCCTTCTACCGTTTCGTTGATCTCGGTAAAGGAGCGTCGTTCGGTGCCATGAGTCAAGAGCGATGCGGTGAAGGAAGCGAGACCTGCTTGCGAGGCAGGTTCGGCCACGCTACCGGCCGGCACAAGGCCGTTGATAGTCACGGTCGGGCTGGTGTAATTCGCCCGCGCCAGCGCGATCATGCCGTTTGGCAGAACCCGACGCGCGATAGATTCCGGTCCTGGAAGGGAAGAGTCGGTTGGTGTCATCTTTCGGAAACAATCTCCTGATATTTACGCTTACCGTAGCACAAGCAGAGGCGAGAATTTGATCGCTGGGTTCAGCCCTGCGGCACAAACCAGCCGACGGTGCGGCGGGACTTGGCCAGATATTGCTGTGCGACCCGCTGCACGTCGGCTGCCGTCACGCGGGCCAAGCTATCCAGATAGCCGTGCAGCCATTCGCTGGAAGCGACGATTTCAGAGAAGCCAAGCCATGCGGCCTGGTTTGTGACCGATTCGGCAGAAAAGGCGAATTGGGCCCTGGATTGCTTGATCGCCTTCTGCAACTCCGCTTCCGTCGGGGGTTCACTCATGGCCCGCTCTATCTCGCGCCAGAGCGCGGCCTCGCATTCTTCCAGAGTGCGCCCGGCGCGCACCGTCACATCAAAGCTGAAAAGGAAGGGATCAAGAGTCGGAAGATAGGATGAGTCGGCATTGGCGGCCAGCTCGGTTTCCACCAACGCTTTGTAGAGCCGAGAACTGCGGTTGGAGCCACCACCACCGAAAAGCGCCAACGTCTTCGCGCCGCCCAGAATGGCATCCAACACGACCAGCGGGAAGTAATCCGGATGCCGCGCGGGGGGCGCATGAAAGACCATGGTCAGGTAGGCAGTCGTCCCATCGCCCTCAACGACGACGCGCCGCTCGCCTCGCTGAGGGGGTTCCTCTATCTCCACCACAGGCCTGGCCGGGCCCACTGGCAAGCGGCCAAAGAGTTCCTCCAGCCGATCCTGCAACTGCGCCGTGGAGAAATCGCCCACAGCAACGGCCACCGCGTTATCGGGCGAGTAGAACCGGCGATAATGATCATAAAGCTCGTCGCGGGTGATTGTACGCAGGTCGCTCTTCCAGCCGATGACCTCGTGGTGATAAGGATGAGCCTGAAAAGCCGCGGCGCGCACGGCCTCGGCCAGCTGAAACCCCGGCTGGTTCTCGTGGCCTTCGCGCTCGGAGATGATGACGGTGCGCTCCGATTCTGTCTCATCGGGATCAAAGGTAGCGTTCACCATCCGGTCTGCCTCAATGCGTAAGGCCAGGTCAAAGCGGTCGGATGGCAATGTCTCAAAATAGCCGGTGAAGTCTATCCAGGTGAAACCGTTGAAAGTGCCGCCGTTGCGCGCGATTTGCCTATCAAACTCGCCGCGCGGGAAGGTCGGCGTTCCCTTGAACAGCATGTGCTCCACCCAATGGGAGATGCCGGTGATGCCGGGCACTTCGTTGCGGCTTCCCACCCGATACCATACCCAGAAACTCGCCACCGGCGCGTGGTGCATCTCCTTCATGATCACGGCCATGCCGTTAGATAACCGGGTCTTCGTCAAACCGTTGTCGGACATACAGACTCCCCTACCCTTCATTCTTCTCGTAACCGCGGCCGATGCCGCGATAGGTGAAGCCCATCCGCCGCAGGCGCGCGGGCTCATAGATGTTGCGCCCATCCACCAGGACGGGGCGCCGCATAAGCCCTTTGATGCGCTCCAGGTCCAGATGCTTGAATTCGTTCCATTCGGTGACGACGATCAAGGCATCTGCCCCCGTCGCCAGGTCATAGGGGTCTTCGGCCAGGATCAGATCGGGCAGCACCTTCGCCGCGACCGGCATCGCCACCGGGTCATAGCCCCGCACCAGCGCGCCCTCGCTACGGAGGAGGTGCGCTACCTCCACCGAGGGCGCTTCACGCATATCGTCAGTGTTAGGCTTGAAGGCGAGCCCTAACAGGCCGACTATCTTGTCGCGCAGGCTACCGCCCAGGAGTTCGCGCGTCACGCGGATCACGTTTCGTCGCTGGTCCCGGTTGATCTCCATCACCGCCCGCAGGAGTTGTGGATGGCAGCCGTGGATCACACCCATGTGCTCCAACGCCTTGACATCTTTGGGAAAGCAGGAGCCCCCGTATCCCAGACCCGCATCCAGAAAGGCGCGGCCGATGCGCTTGTCGTATCCCATCCCTGCCGCGACTTCTTTGATGTCGGCCCCCAACTGCTCGCAGATGTTGGCAATCTCGTTGATGAAAGAGATACGGGTAGCGAGAAAGGCATTGGAGGCATATTTGATCATCTCTGCCGTGCGCAGGTCGGTGGTCATGATGGGCGCACGCAGCGGTAGGTGCAACTGCGCCACCTTCTCCATCGCTTCTTGATCCAGCGAGCCGAGGACGACGCGATCGGGGTTGAGGAAATCTTGAATGGCGGAACCTTCTCGCAGGAACTCGGGGTTAGAGACGACCGAAAAAGGGATGGGGCGCGGCTGTTTGCGCCGGATGATGTCGGCAACCCAGTCTCCCGTGCCAACGGGCACGGTGCTCTTGTTGACGATGATGAGGGGATGATCCATCACTTCCGCGATGGATTCGGCGGCCATGCGCACATACTGGAGGTCTGCCTCGCCATCCACGCCGGAAGGCGTGCCCACGGCGATAAAGACGAACTCGGCCTCCTTCAGGCCCTCCGGGTAAGAGGTGGTGAAAGAGAGCCTGCCGGCGGCCACGTTGCGGCGCACCATCTCTTCCAATCCCGGTTCATAGATGGGAATGCCGCCCGCCTGAAGTTTGGCAATCTTGGCTTCATCAATGTCCAATATGGTAACCCGGCTACCCAGGTCGGCAAAACAGGTGCCGGTCACCAAACCGACGTAGCCCGCACCGATCACACAGATGTTCTTCACAGGCACCTCGCTCTATCTCTATCCTGCTGCCTCAGCGACCTCTCCGCTCCGCTGGGCCGAGCTCAGTTCCCGCAGAGAGAAATGCTCTCGCACCATGTAAAAGGCTCCCAAGGCCGTAATGGGGAACCAGAGCGCGGCATGCAGCACGAGGGTATAGGCGGTGGCTACCTCTTTCGCCACGCCAAACGAGTTCAGGATGACGATGCCCGGCCAATCAAAGGTTCCCACATAGCCGGGCGATGAAGGCACGGTCGTCGCCAGGTTCACTACGCCGTTCATGAGCATAAGCACATAGAAAGGAACGATGAAGGTGAAGGCGTGCATCACGAACCAGTATTTCACCGTCTCGGCCAGCCAGATGATCACCGAGGTCACGAAGATCATCAACACGTCGCGCACGCTGCGTAGCGAGTGAAGGCCGGTGAGGAAGCGGTCAACGAGAGCCTGCGTGCGCTTCAGCAATGCCTCCGGCAGGAAGCGGCGAGCGATGAAATCATAGGCCGCGCGGGATCGCTCCGGCGAAGCGGCGATGGCGAAAAAAACGAGGAGCGCGCCACCGAAAAGGAGGCTGGAGATGATCACGATCGCGCGCAAGACGTCCGGCAGGGGCGTAAAGGGGAGAGCAATAAAAACAAAGAGGAGCATGACCAACCCATCAAAGACCCGTTCAATGATGATGGTGGCAAAACTGGCACTGAAACTGATGCGTTCTCGTCGCTTGAGGACATAGCCGCGCACCAGTTCCCCCGCGCGGGCCGGGAAGATGTTGTTGCCCATGTAGCCGATGCAGACGACGGGGAAAAGCCGCGCTAAAGGGACGGGGCGAAGAGGGCGCAGCAGGTAATGCCAGCGCCACGTGCGGGCCCAGACGCCGAAGAAATAGACCATCACACCGGGGATGATCCAGAAATAACGAGCAGCACGCAATTCAGCCCATACCTTGGGCAATTCCATCTTCCGTAAGACCAACCACATGAAAAAAAGGCTTATCAGAAGGCCAAGCCAGAATTGCCAACGTTTGCCCATGTCTCTCCTTTGACGGCTGCATTGTAGCACGTCTGGCGCAGGCGGACAAGTTGGCCTGGCTCCCGTCTTACGGTAATTATGTTTTCAGTCGTTCCTTAATGCAACCATCTCGCGCCGGGTGGAGACATAGCCTCATCACCTTCAGAATCGCGCCGGGGGATGCCTTTGGGCGTTGCTTGATTGCCGGCGGCAATGTTGATGAGGAGCACCTTCAGACAAGCCATAACCAGGAGGCCTCACGTCTGCCAATACTCCGCGTCGTAGGCGGGAAGTTCGCAGCGCAGCGGTTTGTCCTGCCGGTAGCCGAGGGCATAATCGGCCTGGATCAACTGCTGTAACTCGCGCGTTCCCTCGTAAATCACCGCGCCCTTGCTGTTGCGCAAGAAGCGTTCCACGTCGTACTCGTCGGAGTAGCCGTACGCGCCGTGAATCTGGACGGCGTCGGAGGCGGACTCAAACGAGGCATCTGTCGCGTACCATTTCGCCAGCGCCGTCTCGCGGGTGTTGCGCATTCCCTTGTTCTTCATCCAACCGGCACGATAGACAAGCAACCTCCCCGCCTCTACCCGCTGCACCATCAGCGAGATCATGCGTTTTATTAACTGGTGTTGCCCGATCTCCACGCCGAAGGTGCGCCGCTCTCGCGCATACCTGACCGATGCCTCCAGGCATGCTTGCGTCAGGCCCACCGCGCCCGCGGCTACGGTGTAGCGACCGTTATCCAACGCGCTCATGGCGATCTTGAAGCCCTCGCCCTCCTCGCCCAGGCAATTTTCCACAGGCACAGGCACATCCTGCAATGAGACCCAGCCGGTATTCCCGGCGCGAATGCCCATCTTGCCGTGAATCGTGCCGGTGGTGAGGCCGGGATAACTACGCTCCACGATGAAGGCGGAAATGCCTCGTTGCGCGCCTGCCGGGTCGGTCTTAGCGAAGAGGAGAAAGTGATCCGCCACGTCGGCCAGGGAAATCCACATCTTCTCGCCGTTGAGGATATAATGGTCTCCCTCTCGCCGCGCGCTGGTGCGGATGGCGGCCACGTCCGTCCCTGCGCCGGGCTCTGTCAGGCCGAAGGTCGCGACCTTCTCGCCGCGCGCCTGGGGAACAAGGTATCGCTCCTTTTGCGCCTCGCTGCCCCATTGGAAGATGGCGAGGCTATTCAGAGCCACATGTACCGACATGATAACCCGCAGCGAGGTATCTACCCGTTCCAACTCTTCGCAGGCGATGGCCAGCGCCAGGTAGTCCATCCCTGCGCCGCCGTAGCGGACCGGGATACAAATGCCCAAGAGGCCCAACGCGGCCATCTTCGGCAGGATGCTCCGGTCAAAGGTCTGCGCTCGGTCCAACTCGCGGATGCGCGGTTTCACCTCTTTTTCGGCCCAATCGCGCACCGCCCGGCGGAGCATCTCATGCTCAGGTGACAGGCTGAAGTCCATCTTCGGCTCCTCGTAGAAGCAAGAGGCACGCAGGCCACATTGCCCACCATACGGCGCTCATTTTCGTTGGGGTGGTGTGCCGCCGGTCCGTGATTGCGCGGCGGTTTATTGATTCACAACCGCAGGCCGACGGCGCGCTGTCGGAAGTCCGGCACGCCATAGACGCTGACGACTTCCCCAAAGAAGATGCGGTGGTAATCGCCTTTAGGATAGTAGCTAGAGACGATATCGGGAGCCAACATTCGGGCTTCCACGTCGTTCTTATGCACTACTTTGCATTCATAATGCAGCAGGCATTCCTCAATGATGGGGCTATGCACCCGGCGCGCGGGAGCCGCCGTCAACCTGCGCTCGGCGAACTTGTCATGCTCGCGGCCCGACATCGTTCCGCAATATTGGACGATGTCGTCCATGTCGGGCGACGGCACGTTGACGGTGAAATCCCCAACGGCATCCACCAGCCCGTAGGTGAAGCGAGAAGGCCGCACCAAGACGGCCAGAATGGGTTTGGCCCAGACGATGCCGAGGAGCGCCCAGCCGATGGTCATGACGTTGGGCTTGCCGGCAGCATCCGCCGAGACGAGGAGAAGCCCGCTCCGGTGCATCACCTGCACGGCCTCGCTCCAGGCTTCGGTCAGGCCGTAGTCGCGCTTTTCCATGTTTATACCTCCATACATGAGCGATGATTCTGTTGAACTTGTCAATCT